>Ga0265320_10003407_pt1 | contig 10703 bp, 7 predicted proteins | sample 4827metaG_FD_202087 | JGI IMG/M metagenome (GOLD analysis project Ga0265320, IMG submission 202087) | Rhizosphere microbial communities from Carex aquatilis grown in University of Washington, Seatle, WA, United States - 4-8-27 metaG | ecosystem: Host-associated > Plants > Roots > Rhizosphere >...
GATCGAGTGGGTTGAATCCGGAACAGTGCAAAAGGGACTCGGCGAGGCACAATGCCATGGAGGTGTCGTCCGTCCATTGGCCTGGCTTTAAACCGAAGGGACCACCGCCGGTCATGGTGGTAACGGGCTGAAAACCGCCGCGCGAAAGAAACTCAACGGCCGCGCCCACGGCGTCACCACAGGCCAGCCCAAGCAGGCATCCTCGATAACGGTTGGAGAGTGAAATATTCATGACCGGATGGTGGGTTCTCAGGTTTGACTCGGAAGCAATCTTCGGCCCGCATGGCAAAGTATTACCGCAAGGGCGAAAAAGTTGCGCACGGGAAGGGCCAGCCAACGAACAACGCCGGGCGGAACCCCCGTGCCGTCGGCCGCTGCGCCCACTTGCCGCAGACAGTCAACGGAGACCGGCCAATCAACGATTCCCTGAACCCATTCGCGGGGAATGTCCGTACGGAGCGCCGCCAGCGCCCCGGCGATGGCTCCAGTGGAATCGGTGTCGCCGCCGCAGTTCAAAAGGGCCTCAACCGTTTTGCGAAAATCGCCCTGATGCAAATAATAGGCATAGAGTGCAACCGGAACACTATGATAGGCATAGCCCGAAACGCCCCGTTGCAAACTCATGGCAGCCGCCAACTCGGCCACGGATTTGCCTTCGCGTCCATGGCCCGCCAGGCGCGCAATGCTGTCCTGCCAATCCTGGTCCCCCACCCCGGCCGACTGCCAGAGTTCAACCAACTCGGAGAGTGGCTGTGGACGGTCCTGCGGGTGGTTGACCGCATCCGCTGCAGTGAGGGCCACCGCCAGGGCCGCGATCTCAGCGCGGACATCAGTATGGGTCAGGCGGGTCGAAGCCCGGACAAATTCGCGCAGGCGGGCGGGGTCGCGCGCGAAACAAACCCCGAGGGCGGCGCTGCGCATGGCCGGTCCATTGCCGGCGGAATTGACTCCACTGCGCGCTGGCGGAATTCCCCTCCACAACCGGAAAATGGCGCGGGCGGTGGCCCAACCGACTCCGGGAGGAAGGCAAAGCAGCCACCAACGCAGGCGGCGGGCCAGCAATTGGGAAAATTTCCCGGCGTCTTCCCGATTTTGCAACAAACACTGAATCACCATGACCGCGTGTTCGGTGTCGTCACTCACCAAACCGCGGCCAAATAACATCCGGTGGCGCCATGGCCCGGACCAACGCCGCGCGATGGCTTGCGGGGACAATCCCTCGGCCGGCAAACCAAGGCTGTCGCCCACCGCCGTTCCCAGCAGCAAGCGGGTAAAACTTCCCGTAGGCTGCATCTCAAGTTCCAATGGAAAAACCTTCACGTTGAAGGGATTGATAGATTTTTCGGTCGAAGCGAAAGAGTTGGGTGGGGCGTCCGCGGGCCCGCGCCACAACCCGCGAAGGGGTGAGCAATTTGAACGAGAGAATCTTCTTGGAAAAATTCCGCCGGTCCAACTTGCGGGGAAGAACGGCTTCGTAGATGGCAAGCAAATCGGCCATGCTGAATTCATCGTCGAGGAGATTCAGCCCGATGGGTTGGTAGAGCAATTTGCCCCGCAAGCGCTGAATCGCGGTGTCGAGAATTTCGCGGTGGTCGAAGGCAAAGGGGCCGGTCGGGATGGCATCGAGGGGAAACCAACGGGCCTCACGGGCGTCGCGCCCGGCCACGAGGGGATTTTCCGGCCAGCGAATGAAGGCAAAGTAACTGACACTAATGGCGCGGTCACGCGGGTCGCGTTCTGGGGCGCCGAACGTATAAAGTTGTTCCAAATATTCGATTTTCAGGCCGATGTCCTCTTCGAGTTTACGGCGGCAGGCGGCCTCAAAGGTTTCGCCATCCAGCAGCGGACCGCCCGGCAGGGACCAGCAATCGGGAAAGGGTTCGCCCCCACCCTGCACGCGGCGCCGAAACAGGGGCACGAACAATTGCCGGTCGCGGTAACCGAAAATCACCGAGTCCACGGAAACAAAAATCTTTTTGGGCAAAGTAATCCGGGAGGACATGACTTAGAGGATAAGCTGGCCGCGGACGGTGGCGAGCGAGATGATGGCTTCCGAGCCGGAATTGAAAGTCAGGGCATCCTGCTCGATGCCATCGCTGAAGATCACGCTGTTTTCCGGCGATTCCGAGATGAGGCGCAGCGGTTCTTCGCGCGTGACCTTGCCAAACACCAGGTTAGTCTGCGAATGGCGACTCGGGAACGGTTCGCGCACGGTGTAATAGAGATAGTTCGCGTCTGCCGGAAAAGCCCGCGCCGGGCGGGGAGCCGCATCTTTGCCTTCCACCCGATGCGCAATCAGGGTTGCGCCAGTGATGAGACTGCGAAACCAACCGGTCGAACCGAGCCCGGTCGAGACGATGATGCCGCTCGACGATTGATGTTCGTGCTGGCCTTGGTGCTCGAGCGTATAACGGTGCGACAGGTGAGTGCGCTGGCCAATGAACAGGTCGTTGACGGCCCGGAGCTTCTGTCCGTCGTTGAGCGTCGCCTCCGCCATCGTCACATTTCGGCTGCGACGCTGGCCGGAAAAATATTCGTTCAACGCCTTGGCCAAATCGGCGGCTTGAAACGGCAGCAGCACTCCATCCCAGCGCTTGGGGTCGGGGTTGACGCCCACGAGTGGCTGGCCTTCGAGATATTTCAAGGTGTTCGCGACCAAACCATCCTGGCCCAAGGCGACCACCACATCCTGCGGGCCAAAAATGAAGTTGGGCAGGAATAGACGGTCCACCTCCTGCAAGCGCCCGACTGCGGCGATTTGGGTGCGGGCCACGTCGAGTTGGCGGTAATAGTTGTCATGCTCGGTGAGGTAATCGGCGAAGTCCTGCCGCTGGCTTTCGACGACGAATTTGGCCTGACCGAGGGTGTTGTAGCGGGCCACCAGGCTGTCCAACCGGGTGGCCCGCTTGACGAGGATGATCTTATGGTCGCTCTCGTGGATCATGGCGGGCGGATTACTTGCGTTTCATCAGGTCCTGGAGCAGTTCGGGGGTGATGTTGAGGGTGCCGATTTTCCCGGCATTCTCTGCCAGACCCTGGAAGGCGTTGGCGATGATGATTTCCGGTTTCAGTCCGGCCATAGTCAGCGCTTGGACCAACTTCGGGTCGGCGTCGGCGAAGGCTTTGACCACCGCTTGGATGCCATAGGCGCGGGCTTCCGCCTCCTTCTGGGCATTGGCTGCGGCGAGGGCGACGAGTGCCTTGCGTTTTTCCTCCTGCTTGATGTCGAACTCGCGCTGGATGTTTTGCATGTCGTGCTCGCGGCCCTGCAAGGCGCGTTGCGCCTCCATCTTGGCCTCGGCGATTTCCCGGCGTTTGTTCTCCACTGCGATTTCAGTGTTCAATTCGTTTTCCTTCACCGTGCGCTCCTGCTCGACCGAGGCATTGCGGCGCTCATAGATGGCGTCGTCGGCTTCCTTGAGGATTTGCTCGCGGGCTTGGGCTTCGAGGGCGCGGGCGGTTTCCGGATTGGGTTTGATGGCGGCGATCGCCACCCCCAAAACTTCAATGCCCAGGCTTTCAATCTCCTTGTTGGCCGCCATTTGGGGACCGGCGATGTCGGCGAGCTTGTCGAGCAGCGCAAGGGCGCCGCGCAAGTCGCGGGCTTTGACTTCCCGCTGAATGATTACCTTGGCGATATTCACGATGCGCTCGGGCAATTTCTTCGGGTCGTCGGTGGCGTAGTCGGTACCGTTGGCCTGCAGGGTAAAATCCATCATGGCGGCGAGGCGCTCGGGGTCGCGCACCCGGTAGGTGCAGCGGCCCTGGATGGTGACCTGCTGGAAATCATTGGTCACCTGATCAATGATAAATGGCGCCTCGGTGCTGGCGGTGGGCACGGCGACCAGCGAGGTGGTGGGTCCATAGTAGAAGAAACTCAGGCCGGCACCCCGGCGCGTGGGTTTGCCACCAACGTACTGAATAACGTGCACCGTGGGCGGCGCTTTGAGGTATTTGAGTCCAAGCATGGGAGGAAGGGAGTTGAGGGTTTCTTTTGTGTATAATGTACACTAAAGAAACCGGGCGTCAAGGGGTTATTTGTATATTTTACGCAAAAGAAACCTCCTCGGTCGGAAAACAGACGATTCGCTCGCACCCCTATTCGGAGCGTCCGGCGCACTGAAGTGACACCTGATCAGCCACTCAAATTACGGTCCTGCATTGACGCCGACTCAGTTGAAAAATCTTGCAGCGGACCTTAAGGGTTGTCCCTAACTCGCTTTGCGGAATCTTCGAGATTCATTACTTTCGTAATGTGGCCGTGACCAACCACGCGTGCGCCGTCGCGAATTTGAAACTCCATTCCAACATGCACACGGCCCAAGTGTTTATCGGGGCTGAAAAATCTTAAAAAAGCTCGAACGGTCTGGCCTGGAACCACGGAATTAGCGTCGGGATATTCATGCTCCGCGTCCCAATCCTGCCCTTCGTAGTAGAATTGCGGACGATATCCTGAAAATGCCGGCATTCTTCGGCCACCTTCTTCTGCAGTCAAAAACCTTGTCTCCGCCTCAATATCAGGGGGGAAGGAGTATGCTCGCATGGCGCTAATCAAGCATTAACCAAAGTCTTTGATTTCGCTCAACGTGAGCGGTTGGAAAAGGAAAATCTCGAATTATTACCTTTTCTTCCCCAGCAAATATTCCGGATTCAACTTTTGCAGCGCCGCCGGGACGAACATCCCATCGCGGCGGATAACCTGGCCGTCGAAACGGATGACCCCGCCGCCGTATTCAGGGCGCTGGATGCTGACGAGGTCCCAGTGGACTTGGGAACGGTTGCCGTTATCGGCCTCTTCGTAGGCCTGGCCGGGGGTGAAGTGGAAGGAGCCGGCGATTTTCTCGTCGAAGAGGATGTCGCGCATGGGCTCGAGGATGTGCGGGTTGAACCCGATGGCGAATTCGCCGACGTAGCGGGCGCCGGGGTCGCTGTCGAAAATCTTTTGCAGGCGGTCACCGTTCGTGGCGGCGCCGCATTCAATAATCTTTCCGGCTTTGAACACGAGGCGGACTTTTTCAAAGGCCACGCCCTGGTAAACGGTGGGAGCGTTGTAGGTGATTTCGCCCTCGACGGAATCCTTGACGGGGGCGGTGAAGACTTCGCCGTCGGGGATGTTGCGGTCGCCGCCGCAGGGGATGGCGCCGATGCCCTTGATCGAAAAATGCAAATCCACGCCGGGGCCTTCGAGATGCACTTGATCGGTGCGGTCCATGAGGGCCTTGAGGGCCTTCATGCCGGGCTGCATGCGGGCGTAGTCGAGCGTGCAGACGCGAAAGAAAAAGTCTTCGAAGGCCTCCGTACTTTTGCCGGCCTGTTGCGCCATCGCCTCGGTCGGCCAGCGCAGGACAACCCAGCGGGTTTTGTTGACACGCCAGTTGAGAGCCGGGCGGAGGGCGGACATGGCCGTCTTGATGCGGTCCGCCGGCACGTCGGCGTTTTCAAAAATGTTATTGGAACCGCGCACCGCAATATAGGCGTTCATCCGCTTGATGCGGTGCAGCTCGATTTCGCCCTGCGTGGCAAATTGCTCGGCCGTAGCTTCGCGCAACAATTCGCGGGAGACGCGGGCCGTGTGCAAATTAACGAACGGGAGCGCCCCGCGGGCCCGGGCTGCGCGAATCAACGCCACCCCGACCTCGGTCGGCGCATCAAAAACTTCGATGAGCACGCGGTCTCCCTTGCGGAGTTGGGTCGAGTGACCGGTGAGAACGTCAGCCAGTTGGGTAAGGCGAGAATCCATGGGGGAAAGTTCGTTACATTACTGAACCATTACGTTACTCCTAAAGATCATGATTGGCCAACATATTTCGCCATTCACCACGCTTTACCGGACTTTGCCAAGTGGCCGCCCTAATCGCCGCGGCGAATTTCCGAACCGGGGAAGCGGATGTGGACGCGATAGACTTTTTTCCACCGGGTTTTGATCTTGTACGTCTTGGGGTCGAGGCTGTCGGGAATTTCCAGGCGGTGGAGGTCAATGACCGCGTGGAAGCCGCGCTCGGAGAAAATGTCAATCAACATGCCCAGCGACTCGGCGTCCTCGAAGACGGGATCTTCGGTATTGATGCAGGATTCGCCGGAGATGGCGTGGCGCAGCACAATGGGCATGAACTTCGAGCGCACCAGCTCGGCCACACGCTTGAACAGGTCGGGCCGCTTCTTCGCATAATCGTCCAAGCGGGTGACGAGGTCCTGCCGGGCGTGCTGGACAATTTCGGTGGCGACGGGAATATCGGAAATGAAGTCGTAGGTCTCTTCCTCGAGCTCGAGCGAACTTTGGTACTGGAGTTCCTTGAGCACGCGGCCTTGCACTTCCTCGATCGTGCCGGAGCCGTTGATGTAGTGGTAATAGAAAACCTCGCGCAGGGCGCGCAGGGATTCATAGGTGCGCTCCTTGAAAATCTGGTAGCGTTTGCGGGCGGCGTCCTCCGTCAGGTCGGTGGGGCGGACTTCATACAGGCTGCCTTCGCCGGATTCGCGGACGCGCTCGTTGTGCTCGACGGCCTGGCGCCCACGGCGGATTTGCCGGCGCACGCTCTCAGCCTCGTCAATATAGAGCACGAGAATGTGGAAGCGGGGTTTGCGGAAGACCTGGCCAAGGGCGGTGTCGCGGAATTCATTGCGCAAGGCCATGAGCTTTTGATAAAAGAGCTTCAAGCACTCGACTTGGACATCGGTGCGCGGGTAGCCGTCCACCACGGTGCCGTTTTCGTAAATCGGGTTGAGGAGCGCGTGCAGCACGAGGGCGGTCACTTCGCGGTCACCGACGAGGAGCCCCGCGTTGATGCGCTGGCGGGCGGCGGGGGTCTGCAGCAAATCGCTGACGACGACCGGCTGCTGCGGATAGCCGCGGTGCTTTAAGATAAAGCGGGTGTGGGTCCCTTTGCCGGCGCCGGGCGCGCCATTGAGCCAGAAAATTTCCTTGGGAAACCGCATGTGCTCGCGACCGTATTCCTTTTCCAACTCCGTCCAAACCGCATGGAAGATGATCGCGGCGTCCTTGATTTCCAAGTCCTGCATTGGCGGAGGGGTGCGCGGATTGGCACCGACCGTGCCATTGCCAGCCTTAACTGCGGACTGGGGAATCGCAATGGGAGTGGGCGCAACCACCGGGGACCTCGGCGCCGACGCCAGCGGCTTGGCGGCCTTGGGATGAGCCACCGCAGGATTGACGACCGCCGCGACCGGTTTGGACGCAAGCGGCGCCGGGAAGCCACCTTTGGTAGATGAACGAGCCATGAGGAAATTGCTGGGGGAGCGGGTCTCCGGTCTAGCAAATTCAAGGCCAATGGCGAGGGCAAATGTGGATTGGGCCGCGCCGCAACCCGGGGAACCTGAATCAGATGTTTCCGGGACTGGTGGGTTTACCCGGTTTTTTGCCCGCAAAAATTGACAGGGTTTTAACCAATTTTAGACACCGTCCTCTTGCCAGATTAGGGGAAGATTGTTAGCTTTTAGGAAATCCCCTTTTATGAAAAATACCCTGCTCGCGGTTTTGGTTTTGCTTCCTTCTTTGGGCATCGCGGAGACCAGCCCGACGACGACCCGGCCACCAACGACGAGTCCGACGGTGCCGCACACCTCGGCGGCGAACCCGGTCACCACCCGTCCGTCGCCAACCAACCCGACGATAGCCAATTCGACGGGGCCAAATACCGCCACCACAGGCGCCAATCCCAATTTGCCGGATCCGGCGACGGAACTTCAAGTGATGACGGAACGGCTGAAGTTGAGTTCAAGCCAGCAGAACGAGATTAAGCCGATTTTGGTGGCGGAATACAACGACCGGAAGGCCATTCTGGATAGCAAGACCTTGACGGAGCAGCAAAAACGCGACCGGGGTATCGAAATCCACCGGGCGTCACTGCAAAAAATCAAGGTGCTATTCACCCCTGAGCAGATGGCGCTGATTGAAGCCGGGCAGAATAATCCCGGACCAAGTCCGACGCACCCGTCAACCAGCTCACCGACCAGCCCAACCACGACCCGGCCAACGACCGTCGCAACGCACCCCACCACCAGCCCCACGACCAAGGAGGCCAGTCCGACGACCGACCCGAACACGGAACTTCAATATTTGACGGAGCGACTCAAGCTGAGTTCCAGCCAGCAGAGCGCCATCAAACCAATTCTCGTCGAAGAATTCAATTTGCGAAAGGCCCTGGAGGAAAACCAAATCCTGTCCGTTCAGCAGAAACGCGAAGAGGATGCGGTCGTGAATCGGGCGGCATTCGAAAAGATCAAAGCGCTGTTTACTCCTGAGCAACTGGCGATTGCGGATGGGGGGCAAGGCAAGCCGCCGACGTCGAGTTCGACGCATGTCGCGACCGCAACTAAATAGGGGTCAAAACGGGACGGCAGGCATCTGAAGAAGGTCCTTGCATACTGCCGGTTTGCTATGTCAAGAATTCATGAAAATGCCGTCTTTCTGGTCATTTTCGATGGTTTTTGCCCGATTTTGCCCGATTTTATGGGGTTTTTGGCCAAAATGGTGATATTTTGCGTCGCGGCTCGCCGGCGAACTAGAGCCCGTCCAAAATCTGTGCTTCGAGTGCAATGAATATCGAAAATCTTCGGCTTTTGGTTCATTTTTGAACGGTTTTTGGGTTCTTTTGCCCAAAAATGATGGCTTTATGGCGAAAATCAGCGAATTCTTCTGGGATTTAACCTGCCAGGCACAACCGGGACCGAAAAGCGCCTAATTTTGCAGGGTAGTCTCAGAGATTAAGGCGACCAATGCGGGTGGAGGACGAAGTTACGGGTATTGCGGAGGGTTGAAGCCTATGGAAATAGAGAAGCTGGTAATTGGGGATTGGAATTCAAGAGGCCGGGGGCATTGAACAACTGGGGCGGGGAATGACCGGGGGTGCGATCCGCATTCCTCTCTTTAAATTTAGGCTGGCCTTCCCCCGCCCTCCACTTTCCCCTTGCTCCTCGGCAAATTTTCCGCACGATTGAACTTCCGTCCCTTTCCAGAGACCCTTTCCGGGCTTCTGTTCCTGTCGGTTTCGCCGGCAGCGTTTAAACCATCCTTCTAAACCCATCAAATAACCTCCAACCCTCCGGAACCGGCAGCCAAAGCGCGGCCCAACTTGGGGAATTGTGGTTAGCAAAATAATATGAGCTCAGTCATGGAACAACTGCTCGCCGAGAGCAGCTTCACCCCCCTCAAGGCCGGCGCCATTATCAAGGGCACCGTCACCGAAATCCGCCAGAACGAAGTGGTCGTCGACATCGGCGGCAAAGCCGAAGGCTCCATCCCCCACTCCGAATTCAACGATGTCGGCGCCCTGCAAATTGGCGCGCAGATTGACGTTTTTCTCGAAAAACTCGAGGACAAGGACGGCAACCCCGTGCTCTCGCACGACAAGGCCGAACAGAAGAAGAATTGGGAACACATTCTCACCAAATGCTCCGAAGGCACGATTGTCTCCGGTCGCGTCAAGGGCAAGGTCAAGGGCGGCCTGATTGTCGGCATCGGCGTGGATGCGTTCCTGCCGGCGTCGCAGATTGACGTGCAGCCTCCGAAGAACCTGGATCAGTACCTGAACCAGACCTATGACTTTAAGATTCTCAAGATCAACCTCGACCGCAAGAACATCGTCGTTTCGCGCCGCGAGTTGATTGAGGAGCAGCGCCAATCCAAGCGCCGCACCCTGTTGAACGACGTGAAGCCCGGCACCGTGCGCCGCGGCACCGTCAAGAACATCACCGATTACGGCGCGTTTGTGGACCTCGACGGCCTCGACGGCCTCCTCCACATCACCGACATGAGCTGGGGTCGCGTCTCGCACCCGAGCGAAATGCTCAAGGTGGGTGAAGAAATCAGCGTGATGATCATCGAGGTGGACCGCGAGCGCGAACGCGTCTCGCTGGGCCTCAAGCAGACGACGCCGAATCCGTGGGACGGCATCGAAGCGAAATTCGCCGTCGGCACGAAGGTGCACGGCAAAGTCGTCAACCTTGTGCCCTATGGCGCGTTCGTCGAAATTCAAGAGGGCGTCGAGGGCCTCGTGCACGTCACCGAGTTGTCGTGGACGAAGCGCATTTCGAAGCCCAGCGAAGTCCTCAAGGTCGGCCAGGAACTTGACGCGGTCGTGCTCGCGGTCAACAAAGAGGAGCAGAAGATTTCGCTCGGCGTCCGCCAGCTCGAAGTCAATCCGTGGTCCATGGTGCGGCACAATTACCCGGTGGGCGCGCGCGTCCGCGGTAAGGTGCGCAACCTGACGAATTATGGCGCCTTCATCGAGCTCGAAGAGGGCATTGACGGCATGGTGCACGTGTCCGACATGAGCTGGACGCGGAAGATCAATCACCCGTCGGAGGTCCTCAAGAAGGGCGACGAAGTCGAAGCCATCGTGCTCGACGTCGACACCGACCAGCAGCGCATTTCGCTCGGCCAGAAGCAGCTCACGCAGGATCCGTGGGAAGAGATCGAGCGATTTTTCCGCGTCGGCGACGTGGTCAAGGGCAAGGTTTCGAAAATCACGAACTACGGCGCGTTTGTCGAACTGCAGAACGACATCGACGGCCTCGTGCACATCTCGCAAATCAACGAGGAGCACGTGGAGAAGATAAAGGACGTCATCAAGGTCGGCCAGGAAGTCACCGCCCGCGTCATCAAGGTGGACCACAATGACCGCCGCATCGGGCTGTCGATCAAGGCCGCCACGTACGATGCATCGCAGCTGGCCGCGGAAGTG
>Ga0265320_10003408_pt1 | contig 10703 bp, 8 predicted proteins | sample 4827metaG_FD_202087 | JGI IMG/M metagenome (GOLD analysis project Ga0265320, IMG submission 202087) | Rhizosphere microbial communities from Carex aquatilis grown in University of Washington, Seatle, WA, United States - 4-8-27 metaG | ecosystem: Host-associated > Plants > Roots > Rhizosphere >...
ATATCTTCTCGAGCTCGCCAGCAGTTTCAGCCGGATAATAATTTCCACCGGTTAAATTGGCCACCTGTTTGAGGGTTTCTTCATCGATTCCGCGGCGAAACCCTCCACCTCCCCCACCGCCGTTAAATCCTCCTCCACCGTAAAACCCTCCGCCGCCGCCAAAAAAAGGCTCCGTGCCTTGATACTGTTGGCCGCAGGATGGGAATTCGCTTCCATTCGCGGTCCCAAAGCCGATGGTATAAACTTTAACGCCTCGGTCCGCGGCTTGCTGCGCGGCATCCAGGGGCAGCGGGCCCACATTGCTCACCCCATCGGTAAGTAACACAATGATGTCCGGGGCATATGCACCTTTAACCCCGGGGGTGGGCTCGATCCCGGGCGAACCGTCCGTTATGCTTGGCGGGACGTTCTTATCCACTTCAGAGATCGCATCCAGCGATTTAAGAATGCCGCTGCCGATGGCTGTCCTGCTGCCCACCAGCAGGCTTTGGATGGCGGATTGTAATGCTTCCGCGTCGGTGGTGGGCGGCTGGACTATTTCTGCAAAGCCGGAGAAAGCGACGATACCGATCTGTGTATTTGGTTTTTGAGTTTTAACGAATGACAAGGCTGCCGCTTCAGCAGCCTGGATGCGGCTGGGTTGGACATCCGTCGAGCACATGCTTCTCGATACGTCGATGGTAAGGATGATGGTAGTCTGGCCGCTTGGCACACTCACAATGGATACCGGCCGTCCCAGAGCGACGATCAAGCTGGTCAGCGCCAGTAGGAACAAGGCGAGGGGCAGGTAGCGGCGCATCCATGATTGATGAGGCTGCGCCTCCCGCACCAGCGCCAGGCTCGAATAACGTACGACAAAACGCCGCCGCCGTCGCAGCATCAAAACATAAAACAGGATGATCAGGGGGATCAATCCCGCCAGAAAAAGAAAGCCGGGCCAGATGAATGTCATAGTGGTACCTCTAATGTACCTCCAACAAGTTGCCCACGGTCATGGCAGCCGGTTGAACCATAGCAGTGAAAACAGGCCGCCAACCAGCAGCACCAGCATACTTGCCCCCGCTAAAATGGAAGTGACTTCGGTCTCTTCCGGTTTGATGACAAGTTGTGGATTAAGGTTGTCGTAAGCCTTCAGCAGGTCATCTTTGGATTGCGCATTGGTATACGCCCCGCCGGTAATCTGCGCGATCTGTTGTAGTTGCGCTTCATCGAGCTGCGTGTGAACCGTGAAGCCGTTGACGTGCAGGTTCGTCCCTGCGGCACTGCCGAGACCCACCGTATAGATCCGCACGCCGGCCTTGGCAGCTGCCTGGGCGGCAGCTAGTGGATCGGGGTTTTCATTGTTTTCGCCGTCGGTCAACAGCACGATGACCGCGGGCGAATAAGTCCCTTGCGGCACGGCTGTCGGTGTAGGGCTGGGTACCGGCGTAAGGGAGGTGTAGTAGTTTGTGTCCACCTGTCCGCTCGTGGCTATTGTATGGAGCGATACAAGGATGCCATTCGCCAGGGAGGTTCCGCGCTGCGGCGTCAGTCGGTTAATGGAAGCCAGGATAGCATCCTGGTCGTTGGTCGGAGGCTGCACCGAAAAGCCGTTGTCGCTGAAAGCGACGACGCCAATCTGCACACTGGGAGGTTGGTGTTGGACAAAGTTTCGCGCCGCGGCCTTGGCTGCATCCATGCGGGTCGGCAGCATATCGGTCGCTGCCATGCTGCCTGAAACGTCGAACGCCAGGATCACCGTGCCTTCGGTACGCGGCAGCGTGACCACCATCTGTGGTCGCGCAAGGCCGACCAGCAGGATCGAAAGCCCCACCAGGAACAGGATCGGGGGTATGTGGCGGCGGCCGCCAACCCCGCCTCCCGTGGAGGCAAGCCCGAAGCCCGCATACTTCGCAGCAAACCGCCGCCTGCGTTGCTGTAATATCAGATAGAACGCGATCAGCAGCGGAATCAACACGATCGCGAACAGAAGCATAATAGGCCATATGAATGACATAAGTTTCACATCCGTCGCTGCCGTCGCAGCGCGGCAAAACGCACAACGGCACGCACCAGGTCCTCATCCGTTGCAAGCGATAGCGCATCCACCCCGGCATGTTTGAAAGCCTCATTCAATACGGCTTCACGGTGCTGTGCCGCCTGTGCAAACCGGGCCCGGGTCTTTTTATCATGCGTATCCACATATAACTGCTCGCCCGTCTCCGCGTCTTCCATGATCACCGGTCCAATATCCGGCAGTTCTATTTCGCGCGGGTCCCATAACCGGATGGCCAGTACCTCGTGACGCTGGTTGAGCAGGTTCAATGCTCCTTCCCAGCCTGGCATCCCGATGAAATCAGAGAGGATGAAGATCAACGATCGGCTCTTAATGGAGTTTAGGGCGGTTTTGAGCAGGGGCGTCAGGTCCGTGAAAGGTGCTTTTGGCAGGCGCGGCTGTTTGAGCATCTCATTGATGAGACGCAGCACATGGTTCCGTCCGCTGCGCGCTGGTATCGTTAGTTCCACCTGGCGGCCGTAGAAGATGGCGCCTACGCGGTTTCCATGCCGCGTTAGCAGGCGCGCCATGGTCGTCACAAAATCGATCAGCATCGTGCGTTTCAGGTTCATGCCCTGCACCGTGCCAAAATCCATGGAGGGACTCAGATCGAGCAGAAACCAGGCTGTGATCTCACGGTCCTCTACATACTTGCGCACGTAGGGCGAATTCATCCGCGCCGTGACGTTCCAATCGATATAGCGGACGTCATCCTCGGGTTGATATTCGCGCAGGTCTGCAAAATCCACCCCATATCCGTAGAAGAGGCTGCGATAGTCGCCCTGCAGCAGCCCGTCCAAACGGCGGATGACCTGCCAGTCCAGGCGCTGCAGGATCCGTTCAGGCGTTGACGCGGTTGTTGGCATGTTCATGCAGCGGCACTACGGGGATCGGGATACGGTCGAGGATCTTTTTTAATATGTCGTCGCCGCTCATATTGTCCGAAAGCGCTTCGTATGACAACACCAGGCGGTGTCGCATGACGTCGAAGGCCATGTCCAGCACGTCTTGTGGCAGCACATAGTCACGCCCGCGTACAAAAGCCAGTGCTCGGGCGGTAAGGATCAGGTTGATCGAGGCGCGCGGGCTTGCGCCAAACGTGATGTACCGTTCCAGGTCAGGCAGGCCCACTTCCTTCGGTTTGCGCGTGGCGGTCACCATGCGTACCGCGTATTCGATCAAGGCCGGGTCGGCATAGATTTGATCCACCACTTTTTGCAGTTCGAGCAGTTGGTCAGTGGTGATCACTTTTTGCACGGCCTGCAGTATGGCTGTCATCCGTTCGACGATTACAAACTCTTCGGTTGTGCTCGGATAGCCGACCAGCACTTTCAGCATGAAACGGTCCACTTGCGCTTCGGGCAGGGCATAGGTGCCTTCGGTCTCGATGGGGTTCTGGGTAGCGAGTACCAGGAAAGGGTCTGGCACTTTGAATGTCTCGCGCCCGATCGTCACCTGGTGCTCCTGCATCACTTCCAGCAGTGCGCTCTGCACCTTGGCCGGCGCCCGGTTGATTTCATCGGCCAGCAGCAGGTTGGTAAAGACTGGGCCGAGCGAAGTATTAAAATCACCCGTCTTCTGGTTGTAAATGCGTGTGCCGATCAGGTCCGCAGGGACAAGGTCAGGTGTGAACTGGATGCGCTTGAACTCTCCGCCGATCACTTCGGCCAGGGTCTTGATCGCCATGGTCTTGGCCAGCCCCGGCACGCCTTCCACCAGGACGTGTCCGCGTGCCAGCAACGCGACCACCAGCCGTTCCAGCAAATGGTCCTGTCCGACGATGACTTTCTTCACTTCATATAAGACACGTTCCATCGGCTTGCGGTTCTCGGGATTCTTTTCCTGATCCATTGTGAACTCCTTTTAAAATTAATATTCAACGGGCTTTTCTAAGTCGGTAGGTGAACCACTGCTACAATAAATAATGCGTTAGTATTCGGTCCCTAATAGGGCGGTGATCCGAGGGCGCCGCCTGTCGAAGTGATTGGCACGGCAAACCCGATGCCGATAAAGAAATTTTGATCCGTTGGGTTTACGATGCCGGTAACAATGCCGATCACCTCACCGTCGCGGTTGAGAAGCGGCCCTCCTGAATTGCCCGGGTTAACCGCCGCGTCTATTTGGATCAAACCTCTAATCACTTGTTTGCTGGTGGCGGGTTGGAAGGAACGGTTGAAGCCGGAGATGACCCCGGCGCTCATGGAGCTGTAGAGGCCGAACGGATTGCCGACCACATACGCCTCATCCCCCACTTGCATGGCGTTCGGGTTCCCCAGCACGGCAGGTACGAACTGTGCCGGCAGGTGGTCCGGGCTCAAGACGGCAATGTCGTTTTGTGTGCTCGTCGAGGTTACCTTCGCGCTCGACTTGGTGCCGTCTGCGAACGTCACCTGGATTTCACCCGCATCTGCCACAACGTGCAGGCTTGTCAGGATGTCCCCGGCATCGTCGATGATTACGCCGCTCCCCAAACCATTTTCTACGGCGCTGTGTGTTTCGATGAGGATCAAAGAGGGCTGGATCACCTGATACACACGTTCGGAGAAAGCCGGCGGAGGTGTGGCAGAGGCAAGCGCTGAAGCGACCTCATTATTCAACTCATCCTTGGTCAATATATGCTGTCCCGGAAAAATTATGCTATAAAGTAAAATGGCGGCCAGGGCAGCCAACACACCTACAGCAAAAGGCGCTGCGCGCCTCACACCTGCCCGAAATTTCTGCCAGCCTCGCGACTTCGGCTCTATATGCGGATCAGAGGGATCGTTATTCATACCATTCATAAGCAATGCTTTGGAATATTTGTCTAAAGATATTTGGACCTTACCCGTAAATGGATCGGTCGAATAGACTCTGCAAACGACTGGCAGGTTTCTTATTTCCGAGCTGCCCATGGGGGTAAACCTGCCAGACGTTGCCTTATATTAGTTATTAAATTTTTATATGCATATATGAATTAAAGACAACTATAAAGCTTTTTTATAAACCTAAAATGAGACTTTTCTGAGAGAATTACATAGATAGACGGACTTCAACCGTCTTCCTCTTACTTACGGCCCTATATTTGCATCTACTCACAACCCTTCGTAATGCCTCCAAAAAAATCTTGTGTACAAAATTCTCGCAAGGTATCTCCTGTAGTTTTCCACGAGTGTGGTTTAATAACTCTATGACCCTGAAATCAACCGTCCGGCCCATTGTATACAAAGGCGAAAAAGCCGTTCAAGCCCTCCGCTTTTCATCACTCCCCGAACCGCGTTCCGGTTGGCCGGTTCTGCTCGGTATATCCTTCCCCAAGAGCGGCACACATTTGCTCGACCAGATCCTGGTAGGCTTCTCGAAAGTCGCGCCGTTCGCGCGCCGGCTGCATTCCTTCTTCGCAGGCTATGATGGTGAAAGCGGAGTCAAGCATTCCCTGGCTGAGACCCTCAACTGGGTGGATTCCCTTCACCCGTTGGATGTCGCCTCCGCACACTTGTTTGCCTTGCCTGAGGTGGTCGCCCTTGTCAATCGGCCCCTCTTTGTGCCATATTTTCTTTACCGCGACCCACGCGATGTGGCCGTCTCACACGTCTTCTACGTTACAGATATGGAACCGAACCATATCCATCACGATTATTATCAATCGCTTCCCGATTTCAACGCCCGGTTGCGTGCCAGCATACTTGGCCGGTCCGACCCATCGGTCGCGGCCCGGGCTGCCGACGTGGAATTCCCCGACATGGCTGGACGCTTCGCTCCATACCTCAACTGGCTCGATCAACCCTCCGTCCTAAATATCCATTTTGAGGATCTGGTGAACGATCGAGCCCGAACCCTGAACCTGATCCTCGATCACCTGCTTGCCCGTATCGGGTCCGACACGTTGCGAACGCCTCGCGAATCGATCATCGCCTCCCTCGAAGCCTCGATCAACCCCAGTCGTTCCCCTACCTTCCGCTCCGGCAAGACCGGGGAATGGAAAAAATATTTTACCGCCGAGCACAAAAAGATTTTCAAGGACGCAGCAGGGGAGTTGTTGGTGAAATTGGGGTATGAGAAGGATGATAATTGGTAGATCCCGTTAATTCACCATCGGTGGATGCAAAATCAGGCGCGAAACCCTACGTCTTTTGGGTGGATCTCATCCGGGTGGTGGCTATTTATCTGGTGGTAATGATCCATGTATCCGGGCAGTTGACCAATGTGTGGGGAAATATACCCGGTGACCAGTGGGTAATCGCTGATATCTATGGTGCGGTGGCGCGCATCTCGGTCCCCTTGTTCTTTATGATTAGTGGTTATTTACTTCTTCCCAGGTCCGAAAGCTTGCGCGTTTTCTTTACGAAACGAATGTTGAAAATATTAATTCCGTTGGTCGCCTGGTCGTTGATCTACTTGTTTTGGTTCTGCGGGAACTATGCGAATAAGTGTACGACAAATTTTGTATCGCAATTATTACTGGTAAAAGGCACGTCTTATCACCTTTGGTTCCTATATGTAATGGTCAGTATCTATCTAATACTCCCCGTCCTGCGCTTGATGTTCAGGCCGGATACCGACAAAAAAATCCTCTGGTATTTGATCGGCCTTTGGCTGATTTTTCAGCCGGTCTTGACCATCGCCAAACAGGCCTGGAATTTCAATATCAACATCAGCCCGCCGTTGGCAACCGGATTCCTGTGCTTCTTTGTGTTGGGCTCCCTGCTGGGTGAAATGCCTTTGTCCCGACCCATGGTCATTTCAGCGGCGGCATTGTGGGTCGTCGGTACGTTTGTCACCGTGGAAGGCACGTACCTTCTGACCATCGGCTCGGGCGCGTACAATGGCATTTTTTATGATTTTGTAAGCATGAATGTTATTATTGCGTCGGGTGCAGCTTTTATTCTACTTAGGCGGATCGCGCAGGCTGGTATCTTCACCTCTCTCAGGGTCCAGGCAATTACAAAGTCACTGGCAGCGGCCAGTTTCGGCATTTACCTGGTCCACATCCTCGTGGTTGAGATTCTTAATGATCGGATTCCTGTGTTCCATTTGAACTCATTTATCGGTTATCCACTTTGGAGCGTGCCGTTGGTAACCGCCATCGTATTTCTAGTTTCATTTTTAATAGTGCGTGGGCTGCAAAAAATTCCCGTTATTAAATTGATCGTCCCATGAAGCAAAATCCGCCACCCGTATCGGAGCTGTCCGGTATGAAATCCATTTCATTAACCAGCTATTTACTGCCTCGCGTGAGGGACATCCTTTTCCTGATTATATTTGCAGCTGCCCTGGCTGCTGGCTGGCGCACCTTGAATAACGATGGCGACCTGCCGCGTCACCTTCTGATGGGACAGGTGATTGTAGAGACCCGTTCCATCCCCAGGCAGGAGATGTTCACTTATGTCTATGAAGGGCGCCCATACGTGGCACACGAGTGGCTGGCAGACGTAATTTTCTATCTTTCATACGAAGCTCTCGGCCTGAAAGGTGTGGTGCTCCTTACCGCGCTTTTGCTTGCGTTTGCATTTTTTATATTGTATTCAGTCCTGTCTGCGGAGTTTGACGAACGCTTCCTGACGCTGGTTTTCATCCTTTGGGGCGTCGCCAATACCTACCCGTATTGGGTGGCTCGCCCGCTCCTGTTCTCCATATTCTTCCTCGCCGTCTGGCTTGTTCTCACAGATCGGATCAGCCGCAGCAGGAAAGTGAACTTCTGGATTTTGCCCGGCTTAATGGTGCTGTGGGGAAACATCCATGCCGAATTCGTGGCCGGTTTTTTGGTATTGTTAGCTTATATGGCCGGCTGGTTCTGGGACTATTTTTTCAATCGTGAAAACCTCGATCCAAAAGTGATCAAAAAATTAGCAGGTACGTTTGCCATTTCGTTGATCGCCAGTCTGCTCAATCCGTTTGGCTGGCACACCTGGGAAACGATCCTCAGCTACATGGGAAATAAATATTTAATGTCCACCATTTTGGAGACCAGGCCGCCCGACTTTTCCAGCCCATCGTTCCTTGTTGAGCTTCTATTGATCATTGTCTCCATACTCATAATTTCTTTTAAAAAGAGTTTTATCCGCAGCGGGCAGGCCTTTTTGTTGGCAGGTTTTACGGCGCTCGCATTGACATCCGCTCGCAACATGCACCTATATGGCGTGGTTGCCCCATTTGTCCTTGCCGGCCCGGCGGTGGAAATTTTAGCGCCTCTGGTCCAAAAAAACGGTGTCTCTGCCATGTCGAGAATTGAGAATCAGCTGAAAGGTGTTGTCTGGCCGGTGGCAGCCGTGCTTCTATCGATTATTTTTTTGATTTCCGGAAATCTCGGACGGGACTACTTTATCGATCCAAAGCTCTTCCCGGTAAATGCCGTCCAATGGCTGCAGGAAAACCCGCAATCGGGGCATATGTTCAATGACTTTATATGGGGTGGCTATATAGAATGGCGCTTGTGGCCGGAGCAAAAGGGTTTCATAGACAGCCAGTCTGACCTGACGGGCGAGGCGACAAAAATATATTTGAACGTGATCACCCTCGGCGATGGCTGGCAAACTGTTTTTCAGCGTTATGACGTTCAATGGGCCATCATACCGGTCGACTCTGCTCTAAGCCAGGAGTTGATCAAAGATGGCTGGAGAGTCTTATATCAGGATTCGACGGCTATCATTCTGCGGCAGGAATGAAAGGGCAGTATGATATGGGTATGCAAGACATGCCAGGGCACGATGTCCTGATCCTAGGCGGCGGACCCGCGGGACTCTCCACAGCTCTTCACCTCGCCCAACTTGCCCCCAAGCTTATTCGGCGTATCCTGGTCCTTGAAAAGGCGCATTATCCGCGGCCGAAGTTATGTGCAGGCGGTCTGCTTGCCGATGCGGAGGTCATCCTCGAGCGCCTTGGCCTCGACGTGAGCGAGATTCCTCATATGGATGCTTCAGCGGCTCACTTGGATTTTGCCGGCAAAGGGTTGACGATCTCACTGCCGGGCACACATACATTGCGCGTCATTCGCCGCGACGAGTTTGATAACTGGCTGGCAAAGAAGTCGCAAAGCCGGGGGGTGGAGATCATGGAAGGAGTAACTGTCAGGAAAGTGCAGCCGCGTGATGACTGTGTAGTTGTTGAAACCGATATGGGGACGTTTACGTCGTGTGTTGTCGTAGGTGCAGATGGGTCGAACGGCGTGACCCGGCGCTGCATATTACCGGATGAGCCTGTCCATACTGCACGCGTTCTGGAGGTAATTACCCCGCTCAAGGCAGACTTGCCTTCCATCGCAGAAACGCACTCCTTAGACCAGGCTTACTTTGATTTCTTTTGTGTCCCAGATGGTATCGCAGGTTATACCTGGGACTTCCCCACCCTGGTCAATGGTCAACCTATGCGGTGTTGGGGGATCTATGATACAAACATCCTGGCAGACAAGCAGCGTCCTGCCTTAAAACATCCGTTGGCCGAAGAGATGGCGCGCCACGGATTCGATCTTGAGAGTTTGGAATTAAAAGGACATCCGATCCGATGGTTCAGCCCAAAGAACCGGATGTCCGTACCGCGCGTGGTTTTGGTGGGCGATGCGGTGGGAGCTGATCCGATCTTCGGCGAGGGCATTAGCATCGCGCTGGGATACGGCGCATTCGCTGCACGCCAGATCGTAGAGTCGTTCCAGCATAAGGATTTTTCCTTCACGCAATATAAACCGCGCTTACTGCGCAGCCCCCTCGGTCAGGCGCTTCTTGTTCGTTGGGTTACTACACAAATTCTGTATCGCCTGCGCTGGCCCTGGTTCCAAAAATTCTTCTGGCGAATCTTCAAGCCAATGATTGCATTTTTTTCACGGATCTTCGTGATCAATTGGGCCAAAAGGACGAAATAGGATTCATCCGTGCTTCTGCCGCATCATGGATTGAAAGCTGATTAAAAATTTACCAACAACTGCATGTTTAATGTCGAATCCCATGATCCCTTTAAAGGTTCTCACTTATAGTGTACGAAAAATGTCGGGTGACAAAATTTGCAAAATTGGAGTGACTTGGTGAAGAGATCGTGGTTAACAATAGCTGCCATTATTTCAGGATTTATCATCGCGTGCTTCGCAGTATTTGCCGATCGTATCGGATTGGATCATAATGCACACTGGGGCACAAGTCGGATTATTATTTTAATAATTGGAATCCTGGTTGTCGCCTGCGCCGCTTTCTTTTCCCGATATACATCCAATTTAAAACGGGTTTATTTCCTGGCTGGCTTGATCGTTCTCCTGGTCCTTACAGGTTATGTTTGGTTCATAAGTGTAGGCTACTGGACATATTGGCCCAAAACCACCAACTACTATGATATGCTCGCGAGTTCTTTCCAACACAACCAACTTTCACTACAGATCAAAGTGGATCCGGTTCTTCTGGCCATGCCCAACCCGTATGATATTTATGCTCGCGAAGCGCTCCCCCAGGTTACATACCTTTTTGATGGATCATTTTACAAAGGAGCATTCTATTTATACTGGGGACCTGTGCCAGCTCTTCTCCTGGTGCCCTTCAAATTTGCATTCCCGGGTGAAATCGGTGACCAGGTCCTTGTTTTCGCGTTCATTTCCGGGTTATTTATCTTTGAATCGCTTTTGATTCTAGGAATCTGGAAACGATTCTTCGAAAACCTGCCAGCCTGGACCGTTCTAACAGGAATTTTGCTTGTCGGGATGATCACCCCAATG
>Ga0265320_10003413_pt1 | contig 10691 bp, 7 predicted proteins | sample 4827metaG_FD_202087 | JGI IMG/M metagenome (GOLD analysis project Ga0265320, IMG submission 202087) | Rhizosphere microbial communities from Carex aquatilis grown in University of Washington, Seatle, WA, United States - 4-8-27 metaG | ecosystem: Host-associated > Plants > Roots > Rhizosphere >...
CGCCACAGCACTAGATGGTGGCGAAGAGTCTTCGCAACACCCGCCGTCTCCCGTCAAGTTGACGTCATCGCACGGAGACTCCACAGCTGAAAGCCGAAGGCTTTCAGCCAGGGCTCGCGATCACTTCGCCGGCCACGGAAACGCTTCGGTCCAGGTAAGGAACGCCTTGATCTTCGCGTCGTTCGCCTTGGCCCACTCTTCTGCCCCCTCGATCTTGGCTGCCTGCCACGCGTAAGCGACAAATGCCTCAGTGTGACCGGCCTTGACCAGCGACGCGAAGTACGGCGCATAGTACGTCGCGGCGAAACCTCCCTTTGGTTTTGAATTCTCGAGAGATTCGCCGAGGCTGTCATAGAGCGACACGAGTTTCTCGAACGGTGACGTGACTTCTTTCACTTTCTCTTTGGACTTGACCATGAAGTCCGCAGCCACGACGATGGATAACATCATCTCGGCTCCCATGAAGTCCCCTTCGTCTTTCAGTCCCTTGTTGTCCGAAATATTGATATTGATGTGGCTGTCGTCCTTGCCTGTCGTCACTGACCCGGTAAGCAACTGCGGCAGCTTCTCGAGCGCTTGCGGCGACCGCTTTGAATCCGGTTCCAACACCAGGAATCGCGAGTATGCCAGGATCGCCGGGATCCGGTAGCCCATCCCGGCGTATATTTCGCCGAGCTTGAGGTGGCTGCTTGCGTGCTTCGGTTCATATCGGAGCCCTGTTTCGACGGCCGTCTTGGCCTCCGCCCGCTTGCCGGCGCGGTCCAGAGCGATGCCGAAGTTGTAATAGAGGAGCCTGCTCTCCGGCGCCTGTTTGATTGCCGCCCGATAGATCTCTATGGCCTCCTTCCCCTTGCCGAGTTCGTCCAGGGCGTTGGCCATCGCGACGTAGAATCCAGGCAGACTCGCGGACCTGCACTGCGCGCCCAGCCGCGCGGTCTCAAGCGACTGCTCGTACTGCTTGGAGGCGAAATACGTGAAACTCAGCTCGAACAGCGCACCCACTTCCCATGGATTCTGATCCAGGACCTGCTTGTATTTCGCAATCGCTGCTTCGTATTTGCCCTCATCGTGAAGCGCGACTCCCTCCTTCACGAGCGCCACTTGTTCCGGCGTCGCGTCAGCGGCGACGCGGTCCGGCTTGGGGAGGTTCTCGCCCGCATTGGCGGCGGCCGCAAAGGCGAGGATCAGAAATAGGCGTCGGAGCATAGGATAAGATTATCGTCCACGCCGGCTCCGGCGGCAATGCCCAGGCGCCGAGACTCGTTCCTGCGCCCGGTCTTGATTTGACAGCATAGCCTTCCTCAGCATATATTGTTAAGCAACATATGCCTCCCGATGCCGTGGATCGCGATCTGAAGAAGGGCAGTGGTGAACTGCTCATCCTTTCCCTGCTCGAGGCGCGGCCGCGGCATGGTTACGAGATCAGCAAGCTGATCGAGTCGCGGTCGAAGGGTGCCGTGAGCTTTCGGGTCGCTTCGCTCTACCCCTTGCTCTACCGCCTGGAAGGGCGGGGCCTGATTCAAGGGCGGTGGGTCGAGAAAGCCGGACAGAGAAGGCGGCGGTACTATCGCCTGACCTCGGCCGGCAAGAAGGTGCTGGCGGCGCGGCGCGCGGGGTGGGAGGCGTTTGTGGACGCGATCAGGAAGATCACGGGGGACGAGTATGCCTGATTGGAGCGAAGCGATCCGCGAGCGACTGCGCGGCTTGAATCTGGACGGCGCCCGCGAGGCCGAAATCATCGAAGAGTTGTCCCAGCACCTCGGCGACCGCTACGCGGAGATGGTCGCAGGCGGGGCCGCGGAAGACCAGGCCTTCCGCTCGATGATGGACGAACTGGAAGAAAGCGATCTGCTGGAGGGTTTGCGCAACGCACGCCAGCCCGCGGCTCGCGAGCCTCTCGGCCTGGGCGCCAGCGGAGGCACAGGCGCGCTGGGCGGCATCGGGCACGACCTGAAGGTGGCGGTCCGCAACATTCGCGTCAATCCCGCATTCAGTCTGACGGTGGTTCTGATGCTCGCGCTCGGTGTCGCCGGCACGACCGCAATCTTCAGCATCTTCAACGGGCTGTTTCTGAGGCCGCTCCCCTTCCCCGCCCCCGACCGCCTGGTGGATCTGAACGAGGCCGCGCCCAAGTGGAACCTCACCCAGGTGAGCGTCTGCAACCCGGACTATGTGGCCTGGACCAAGGGAAACTCCAGCTTCGACGGCATGGCGTTCTTCTCTGGCGGCGGCGCCAACCTCTCCGATAGCTCAGGCCTGGCGCGGCGGATCCAGACTGCTGGAGTGACCCACGAACTCCTCGACGTGCTCGGATTGAAGCCGGTGCTTGGCCGCAACTTCTTTCCGGAAGAGGACCGGCCGGGCGGCGCGAAGGTGGTCCTGCTGGGGTACGACCTCTGGCGGAGCCTGTTTCACGGCGATCCGAACATATCCGGCCGAATTGTAAAGCTCGATGAGCAGCCCTACACCGTGATCGGAGTCCTGCCGCGCGAGGCCGTGTTGCCGCCCGAGGCGGAAGCCTGGCTGCCGCTCGCGGCCGACCCGAATCAAGGCGGCAGCTATTACCTGGACGGCATCGGCCGGCTCAAACACGGCGTCTCCATAGGCCAGGCGAAGGCCGACCTGATGCGGGTCCACAAAGGAATGATCCAGAGCGTCAAGGCGTACGTCAACGACCTCACGTTCCCCACCGTGATCCCGCTGCGCGATCGCTACCTCGGCGATTTCAAGGCCGTCACCAACGTGCTGCTCGGAGCGGTGGGCGTAGTCCTGCTGATCGCCTGCGTGAACATCGCCGGGCTGATGATGGTGCGCGGCGAAGCGAGATCCCGCGAGATCGCGATCCGGGCCGCGGTGGGCGCGTCGCGCCTCAGAATCGTCAGGCAGCTTCTGACGGAAAGCCTGTTGATCGCCGTTCTGGGCGGGGCCGTGGGCGTCCTCGCCGGCAAGGCGTGCCTGGCCGGAATGGTTTCGCTCATGCCCGACGACATCCCTCGCTGGATAGGGTTCGGATGGGACGCGCGATTCGCTCTCTTTTCGATTCTGGTGACCGGCGCGGCCGCCGTGATATTCGGCCTGGCCCCTGCGCTGCAGGCAGCCGCCGTGGACGCGCTGAGCTGCCTGCAGGAGGCGTCGCGATCGTCGATGTCGCGCGGCAAGCACCGCATTCTGAGCGGTCTCGTGGTCTGTGAAATCGCGCTGGCGTGTATTCTGCTGGTGTGCTCCGGACTGCTGATCCAGGCGTTCCGCAAAGTGCTGCACGTTGACCCCGGAATCCGGACGGACCACGTGATGACGTGGCGGCTCGAGCTGCCGGAAACGAAGTACCCCAAGGCGGAGCAGCAGCTCGCGGCTTATCGGGATCTGGTCAGCCGGCTGAAGGCGTTGCCAGGCGTGACGGCGGTCTCCGCCGCGAACCTCATCCCACTGGCGGGCGGCCACGAGGGCAATTTCTTTCTCGCGGAGGGCGCGCCGCCGCTGGGACGCAACGAGCAGAATCCGGTGATTCTGACCGTAGCCGCTTTGCCGGGTTACTTCGAAACCATGGGCATGACGCTGCTGAGGGGACGCTGGTTCACGGACCAGGACGTCGCCGACCACGCGCCGCAGGTGGCGATCGTGAGCGAGACCTTCGCCAAGCGATTCTGGCCCGGACAGAATCCGGTCGGAAAGCGCATCCGCTACGCTTCCGAGCACGAGACGCCGTGGATGCAGGTGGTCGGGCTTTCCCGCGACACCAGGCACTACGGCCTCGATGTGGAGATGCGGCCGGAAGTCTTCCTGCCGTTCACGGTAAGCCCGCGCATCGGGCTCGCGCTAGTGCTGCGGAGTTCCGTGGATGCGAGCGGCCTGGTTGCGCCGGTGCGCGAGACGATCCGCCAGGTGGATCCCGGCCTGGCTATGTTCCAGGTGCGGACCATGACGGAATGGCTGGACCGCTCCCTGTGGACGCGCCGCGCCTGCTCGTGGCTCTTCGGAGCGTTTGCCGCGGTGGCGATTCTTCTGGCGGTGGCCGGGATTTACGGAGTCGTGTCGTATGCGGTGAGCCGGCGCACGCGCGAGATCGGGATCCGCATCGCCCTGGGGGCGCGGCCGGGCGACGTCATGCTGCGCGTGCTGGCAGGCGGCATGGTGCTGGTGGCGATCGGGCTGGCAGTGGGACTGGCGGCTTCGATGGCCGTGGCGAGCGTGCTGGAGTCGATGCTGTTCGGCGTGAGCAGCCGCAATGTTGCGACGTATGGAGCGGTGGCCGCGCTGGTGGTGCTCGTGGGAGCGCTGGCGAACTCCATTCCCGCGCGGCGCGCCGCGAGCGTGGATCCCATACGGGCTCTACGATTCGAGTAGTGGCACTCTATCGCGCCGCCTGCATCAAGGGCGCGTAGTAGCCGGGGCGGGCGAAGGCGCGCAGGTGGCGCTGGCGGGCCTGGCGGGCCAGCCTCAGCTCGACACGGTGGTACTTGCCGTCGGGCTTGAGCGGCACCGGCGAATAGCCCAGCACGTACTGCCTCCGGATGTCGATCTTCGCCATGATGGCGGGCAACTCCTTGGGGGACCAGGCCTCGAAGTATCTGCCGCCCGTGGCTTCGGCGATCTCCGAGAGAATGTCGGCACCCGTTCGCTGGGCGGATTCGCCTGGCGAATAGGGTGCCGGGTGAACGTTCACCCCGATCGAGTACAAGGTGACGTTCGTTTCGCGAAGCGCATCGAGCAGTTCGCTCTCCGTGTAGCGGCTGTGGTTGTCTTCTCCGTCGGAAATGACCAGCACCGCCTTGCGCGGATTGCTCCCTTTCCGCACGTAGCCGGCGGCCATGTACACGGCATCCAGGAGAGCGGTCTGGCCGTCTCCCTTGATTCCGCCGAGACAGCGCAGCAGCTCTTCGGGGTCCCGCACGAAAGGCAGGCTGAGATCCGGTTGGCTTCGCACGGTCACGACGGCAAACTCGTCGGCGGGATTGGCCGTGTCGAGAAAGGCCCGCAGCGCTTGCCCCGCCATCGCGATCGAGCGCTTCATGCTGCCGCTGGCGTCGAAAACGATCACGGCCGAAACAGGGACGTCTTCGGTGGAAAGCGTGGCGATGTGCTGCAGGACTCCGCCCTCGAAGACGCGGAAGTCGTCCCTTTGGAGGCCTGAAACGAAGCGATCGGAACCATCGACCACCGTCGCGTTGATGAGAACCAGGTTCGAATCGGCGCGCAGGCGCGCGGAGCCCGAGGCGCCGCTCTCGGACGCGCCTGCAACGGTCACCAGGAATCCCAGAAGGAGGATTCTGCCCATCTGCCCCTCGATCGTAGCCCGCTCCGCCCAGAAAACCTATACTGCTCCGATGGTAGATCAAAGCGCCGCGGCCCGGTAGCCCTCCCTATCGCAGAAGGCCGAGCGCATACTGCAGCGCCGCATACTGTATCTGATAGTCGTACTTGGCGCTGAGATTCTCGACTTCCGCCTCGGTGACGTTTAATTGCGCCTGGGTCAGCTCGACGATCGAGGCCAGGCCCAGGTTGTAGCGTCCCTGGGCCAGGTTGAGGGCGAGCGCGGCCTGCCGCAGAAACTGCGCCGTGACGTCAATGCGCTGGTACGCCGTCGAGGCGCTCGCCCAGGCGGACCGGACGTCGCGGACCACACGCTCCTGCTCGTCGCGCAGCATCTGGTCGGACGCAAGCGCGCGCTGGTGAGCGGCCTCCCGGCGCGCGGAGAACAGGTGGCCGTTGAAGACCGGGAACTCGACGTTCACCGCCGCGCCCTCGTACTCCTTGGGGATCGGCGTGGTGGTGGAGGTCTGGTTGATGAAGGGGAGGAACCCGGCCACGGCCAGAAGGCCGATGGTGGGACGGGAAAGGTCCTTCTCGGCGGCTGCGAATTTGTAGGCCGCTTCGCGCGACAGGCGCAGGCTCGCCAGTTCCGGCCGGTTGGCCAGCGCCTGCCCGACCAGTTCCTCGGCGCTCTGCGACGGGCTCGGAGGCAAGGGCTCTTCGACGAGCTGGTAGGTGGCGGGCTGGTCGGAGCCAAGTGCGCGCATCAATTCCGCGGCTGCGGTCTGGACGCTGTCCTGAGCGCGGATCAACAGCAGCTTCGCCTCCGATACGTTGACTGCCGTGAAGCTGACGTCGAGCTGCGATTTGAGGTTGTTCTTGGCCAGCGCGCTCACCTGATCGAGCAGAAGCTGGCGCGCGGCGACGGTCTGGTCCGCGACCTTGACCAGCGCCTGGGCATGCAGATAGTCGAAGTAGCTGCGGTTGACCGCGAGCAGCACGTCGTACTGGCTGCGCTGATAGTCCTGTGCGCTGGCCTGCGCGTGCAGGCGGGAGCTGGCGACCAGGTTCGGAGTCCGGCCCGCGTCGGTGACGAGTTGCGACAGGACGATCCCTTGCCCGAAGCGGTTGAACAGGCGCGAATCGGTGAGGGCGCCCGCGCCGATGCGCGACAGGTGATTGGCCTGGGAGGCGGTGACATCGGCGGAGAGGTTGGGGTAGTAGGCCGAACGGGCTTCGGTCACCTGCTGGCCGGCGGCAGCGACTTCGTTTGCAGCCGCGAGCACCTGCGGGTGGTTCTTCAGGGCCAGCGCTTCGGCATCTTTGAGGGTCAGCTCCGACGGCTGCGTTTGGGCAAAGGCGAGCTGGGCGATTGCGATCAGGGCGAGGGTTCGGAGGGCGGGCTTCAGCTCGCGCGGGGCTTCAGCCCCGCAACAGTTCCGAGAGTGCGCCGAGACGAGTCTCGGCGCGGCAGGCAGGAGTGCCTGCGCCACGTCGAAGGTGGGCTCCATCATACTCGCGGCACCTCCGGTCGGTTGCGATACACCATCGCGTAAGCGGCGGGCACGATAAAGACGGTCAGAAGGACCGAGACCGTGAGCCCGCCGATAATCGCACGCGCCAGCGGCGCATATTGCTCGCTGCCGGTTCCGAGCTTCAGCGCCATCGGCAGCAGGCCGAAGATCGTCGCCAGCGATGTCATCAGAATGGGGCGCAGACGCACGCGGCAGGAGGTGATGATGGCGTCCTCGGCGGACCGCGCCTGCTCCTCCAACCGGTGCGCGAACTCGACGATCAGAATGCTGTTCGAAGCGGCGATGCCGACCAGCATGAGCACGCCCATCAGCGACATCACGTTCAGCGTGGTGTGCGTTAGGGGCAGGACGATCAGCACGCCGATGAACCCCATCGGAATCGCCAGCATGATCAGTAGCGGGTCTTTGAAGGAACGGAACTGCGCCACCAGGATCAGATACAGCAGCACCGCGGCGAGTGACAGGCCGATCGCGAAACTGCGGAACGACTCGCGCATGCCGTTCACCATGCCGCGCAACTGAATGCGGACGTTGGCCGGCAGGCTCGTCCCGGCAATCAGCTTGTCGATGTGCGAAGCGATTTTGCCCAGGTCCTCGCCGGCCGGAGTCACATAGACATCGGCCACGCGCTGCACCTGGTAGTGATCCACCTCGGTGGGAGTCTGGGTGCTCACCAGCTTGACTACCGAATCGAGCGTTGTCGGCTGCGTCAGGTTAGGCGCCCGAAGAGGAATGTTCTTCAGGTCGATCGTATTGTGAATGGCCTGCTGGCCGTGCTCGTAGTATTGGACGGTCAGAAAGTAGTCGTTCCCGGTCTTGTGATCCACCCAATAATTGGGCGCGATCATGGTGTTCGAATTCAGTGCCGTGATGACGTTGTCCACGATTTCCTTGGGGCTCAGGCCAAGCTCTGCGGCGTGGACGCGGTCCACATCGAGGCGCACGGCGGGGTAGTTCATGTCCTGCGGCACGTATACTTCACCGACGCCATCCAGCTTGCGGATGCGCGCGGCCAGGTCCTGCGCCACGTCGTAGGCGCGGTGCAGGCGGCTGCTCGACACCTGGACGTCGATGGGCGCCGGCATGCCGGAGTTGAGGATCGCGTCCACCATCGAGCCGCTGCTGAAGAACGTGCGGAGTTCGGGGTACTGGCTCGCGATTCGGCGGCGGATACGGTCCATGTACTCGAAGCTGCCGATCTTGTGCGAGTCCTTGAGCGCCACCTGGATCACCGCGGTGTAGGGCCCGGCGTTGGTGGTGTAGAGCGCCGAGAAGTCCGGCACCACGCCAATGTTGGAAACGATCATGTCCATGTCTCCGCCGGTCTGGTGGCGAATCAGGTCCTCAACCCGCGCCACATACTGGTCCGTGAGCTCGATTCGCGTTCCGGTAGGGACCTTCAGGCTGATAGTGAACTGACCGGCGTCGGTCCGCGGGAAGAATGCCAATCCGACGAAAGGGTAAATCGCGAGGCTGGCGACGAATGCCAGCGACAACAGCGCCACCGTCAGCCCAGGCCGGACCAGCGCGCGCCGCACCCAGCGCTCGTAGAAGTCGAGCATGCGGTTGAATTGCCGGTTGAACCAGGCGTTGAATCGCGTCCCGGCCGACGGCGCGGATCCGTGAGCGGCGTGCAGGAACCGCGCGCAGAACAGTGGGATGACGGTCATCGCCACGAAGTAAGAGGCGAAAAGCGAGATCGCGACGGCCAGCGCCAGCGCCGAGAACAGAAACTTGCTCACGCCATACAGGAACGTCACGGGGAAGAACACGACGATGGTGGTGAGCGTGGCCGCCAGCACGGCGAGCGTGACTTCCGACCCGCCCTCCTCCGCTGCCACTTCGGGCGACGCCCCCATTTCCAGGTGGCGGTAGATGTTCTCGAGCGCGATGACGGAGTTGTCGATGATGCGCGAGAGCGCCAGCGCAAGGCCTCCCAGGATCATGGTGTTGACAGTGCTGCCGCCCAGTGACAGGACCACGAAGGTGGCCAGGACCGAGAGCGGAATCGAAAGGCACACGGCCAGCGTCGCGCGCATGCTGCCCAGGAAGATCAGGATCATCACGCTGGTCAGGATCAGGCCGATCAGTCCCTCGTGCAGCAGGGTCTTGATGGCCTCCTTGACGAACGCCGACTGGTCGAACACCACCGTGGCCTTGAGTTGCTTGGGGATGTCGAAGAGACGGCCGAGCATGTCGCGGACGCCGTTCACCACCTCGATCGTGTTGGTGTCGCCGCCCTGCTTCATGACCGGCAGGTAGGCCGAATGCTGGCCGTCCACCCGCACGATGTTGTATTGGATCTGCGAAGCGTCTTTGGCCTCTCCGACGTCGCTCAACCGGACCCAGCTCTGGCCAACGGTCTTGAGCGGGAAGTTGTTCAGCTCATCCACCTGGTTGACCAGGCTGTTCGAATAGACGTAGTAGTCGTACGGCCCCATCTTCACGTCGCCCGCCGGCAGGATGAGGTTGTTGGTGTTGACGGCGTTCACCACATCCATCACGCTCATCTGGCGCGAAAGCAGTTTGTACGGATCGACGTAGACCATCACCTGCCGGTACTTGCCGCCGAACGGCGGCGGGATCTCGGAGCCCTTGACCACCGCCATCTGGTTGCGGATCGCGAACTGCCCGATGTCGTGGAGCTGGGTTTCCGTCAGCCCCTGGCCCTTGAGCGTAATCAGGCAGACCGGAAGGCTCGATGCGTCGAACTTCAGGACGACTGGTGGGAGAGTGCCCGGCGGCAGTCGCTTCAGGTCCGCCAGCGCCAGGTTGGAGAGTTGGGTGACGTCCGCATCGGCGCTGGTGCCCGGCTGAAAGTAGACCTTGATGATACTGACGCCTAGCATGGAGCGCGATTCCATGTGGTCGATGCCGGAGGCGAGCTCGAAGAAGCGCTCGAGCGGATCGGTGATGTCGGTTTCGATGTCTCCGGGGGGCATGCCGGAGTAGAACGTGGCCACCACCACCTCCGGAATGTTGATGGGCGGGAACAGGTCCACCGGCATGCGCGCGACGCTGACAATGCCGATCACCAGCAGCATGAGGCAGACGACGACGATGAAGTATGGGTTGCGGATCGAGAAGCGAGACATGGATCAGAGCCTCAACTTGCCTGCCGCCCCGACACTCGTGTCGAGGCGCGCCACTTGCGTCGAGACGAGTCTCGACGCGGCAGAGTGAGAGTCTGCGCCACGGCGGCAGAACAGAGACATCATCTCCCCTACTCCTCTTTCTGCGGCTGGTACTCAATCACCGCGACTGTCTTCGGACGCACCGCCTGGCCCGGCTTCAAGCCCGCGCGGTCTCCCACCACCACCATGTCGCCCGCCTTCAAACCCGCAAGCACCTCGGCGTCGTTGGCGGTCTCGAGACCGAGGGTGACTTTGCGGTCCTCGATCCTGCTGTCCTGGCCGACCAGGTAAACCGTACGTTGCTCGCCCTCGTGGTTCACGGCCTGCAGCGGCACTGCCAGCGCCCGGTTCTCTCTCTCGAGTGTCAGGGTGGCCTCGGCATACAGTCCGGGCATGAGCACTCCGCCCGGGTTGGGGACGTCCACCTCGGTGTGCATGGTGCGCGTGGACTCCTTGACGTCCACCGAAAAGCGCGCGACCTTTCCGGTTAGCTCCCGCTTGAGGGCGGGCACCGTGACCAACACCCGATCGCCGATCCGAATGTAGCGGACGTACGACTCCGGCACCGGAATCACCAGCCGGAACAGGTCGTCCTGCGAGAGCTTCACCAGCGGCAGAGCCTGCGTGCTGGAGCTGGTGCCGGCCTGCACCAGAGTACCCAGATTCGCGTAGCGCTCGGTCACCACTCCGGCGAAAGGAGCGGTGATTTTGGCGTAGTCGAAGAGAACCCCGTCGCGCTGGCGCCGGGCTGTGGCTTCATCGAGCTGGCTCC
>Ga0265320_10003414_pt1 | contig 10689 bp, 11 predicted proteins | sample 4827metaG_FD_202087 | JGI IMG/M metagenome (GOLD analysis project Ga0265320, IMG submission 202087) | Rhizosphere microbial communities from Carex aquatilis grown in University of Washington, Seatle, WA, United States - 4-8-27 metaG | ecosystem: Host-associated > Plants > Roots > Rhizosphere >...
CCCCGAAACCCTTGACACCGCCCCGTACCCTCATAGCGGAGGAAAACGCGTTGTCATCAACCGCCGTTCATCACATTTCGCCTGCTTCGCCACCCTTCGAGGTCGGCAACCTGTCGCCCATCCAGGTCCAGGTCGTCGCCGCGCTCGCCGAGGGACGCTCCGTCACCCGCACCGCCGCCGCTGCCGGAATTCACCGCACCACCATCCATAATTGGATGCGCTCCTCAAAGGAATTCCGCGACGCCGTCAATGAGGCCCGCGACTATTTCTTCGAGTGCGTCAACGATCAACTCAACGAACTGTCAACCACCGCACTCGACACTTTACGCCAGTTACTCACCAACCCAGAGACGCCGCCGTCCATCCGCCTCCACGCGGCGTTAGCCGTTCTCGAACGTCCCAGCCATCGCGACTCCGCCTGGCAAGTTCCCGAGCCCGTGGGTAAGGTAATGGAGCCTCGGCCCGATCTGGCCGTCCGCGCGCCCGTGCCCGTAGTGTCAGTGTCCGCCCCGCGCAACGCCCCCTGCTCCTGCGGCTCGGGACTGAACTTCAAGCACTGCTGCGGCGACCCGGCGAAGCTCCCCGGCCTCAGCCCCGCCTTTGCGACGGGCGACGAGCGACGAGCGACGAGCCAGTGAGCGCCAAGCGACAAGCGACGAGCGATTACACTGGTTCTATTGTGAAACTCCCTCTCTACCAGATCGACGCCTTCACCGGCCGCCTGTTCGCCGGCAATCCCGCCGCGGTCTGCCCGCTCGAAGAGTGGCTGGACGCCTCCACCATGCAGTCCATCGCCGCCGAAAACAACCTCTCCGAGACCGCCTTCTTCGTCCGCCGCGGCGACGGTTACCACCTGCGCTGGTTCACGCCCGGACTCGAAGTGGACCTGTGCGGCCACGCCACCCTGGCTTCCGCCTTCGTGGTTTTCAATCACCTGGACCCCGCCGCCCAGACGGTCCGCTTCGAGACCCGCAGCGGCGATCTCATCGTGCGCCGTCAGGACGGCCTGCTGGTCATGGATTTCCCATCCCGCCCGCCCCAGCCCTGCGCCGCCGACCCCGCCCTTTCCGCCGCGCTAGGCAAGGCCCCCCGCGAGCTCTGGGAGACACGGGACTACCTGGCCGTTTACGAATCCGAGGACGATGTGCGCTCACTGGCCCCCGACATGAAGGCCCTGACGGCGGTGGGCCACTTCGCGGTCTGCGTCACCGCCCCCGGCCGCGAGGCCGATTTCGTCTCCCGCTTCTTCGCCCCAGCCAGCGGAGTGCCGGAGGATCCCGTCACCGGATCCGCCCACTGCGCCCTGACGCCCTACTGGTCCCGCCGCCTCGGCAAGAAGGATCTCCACGCCCAACAGGTCTCGGCCCGAGGAGGCGAACTCTTTTGCCGCGACTCCGGCGACCGAGTCCAAATCGCCGGCCAAGCCGTGAAGTACCTCGAAGGCCTCATCACCCTGTAGAGCTACTTGCTGGTTGCTTGCTGCTGAGTTCCTGTGCCGGTTCGTTCTAGCCAAGTGGGGCAGGACTCCAGTCCTGCAGCGGGTCTCCAGACCCGCCATCCTGCCCCAGGGGGACCTCCAGGAGCCCCCCTGGAGCCGGCATTAATCTCCAAAACCGCCCTGCCGGGGGATCGACTCTGAAATTCCTATTGCGTTTTTCGTTAAGATATTTCAAGATAAAAGAGTACGGATGGGGTTGCTGGGACGGGAGAACAACCTACAATGATCTACTCACGGTCGACTGAGTACGCGATTCGCGCCTTTGTGAACCTGGCTCAGGTTCCCGAAGGCAAGTACGCCATGGTGAAGCAGATTGCCGAGCAAGAGGGCATTCCGGCTCACTTCCTGGCCAAAATTTTGCAGCAACTGGCGCGCAAGGGCTTGCTGAAATCCAGCAAGGGCCCCACCGGCGGCTTCTGCCTCCGCACGCCCGCCAAGGACGTCAGCCTGATCCAGCTCGTTGAAGCTCTGGATGGGCTCACCGACTACCAGAAGTGCGTCAGCGGCCTCTCCGAGTGCAACGACGACGCGCCTTGCGGGATGCACGATTCCTGGAAGACTCTCCGTTCGCGTATCATGGATTATTTAGAGAAGACAACGATCCAAGATCTGGCCATAGCCCTTGCGGAGAAGCGGAAGGCACTCGAAAAGCCCCGCAAAGCCAAGAAGATGGCGATGGCCGGCAGCAAGAAGAGCTGACGGCGGCCCGCTCAGTCGGGTCGCGGAGGGAGAACCCGAATGGGCAATTCAGTCCTGGTCCCCATGGTGGTCGAACAGACCTCGCGGGGCGAACGCGCGTACGACATTTATTCCCGCCTGCTCAAGGAGAACATTATCTTCCTGGGCACGCCGATTGACGACAACGTCGCCAACCTTGTCATCGCGCAGATGTTGTTTTTGGCGGCCGAGGATCCCCAGCGGGACATCTCGCTCTACATCAACTCTCCGGGCGGCTCCATTTCGTCCGGCCTGGCGATCCTCGACACCATGCGCTTCGTCGAGCCCGACATCGTGACCATCTGCGTCGGTCAGGCGGCTTCCATGGGAGCCGTGCTCCTGGCCGCCGGAACCAAGGGCAAGCGCTACAGCCTGCCGCACTCCCGGATCCTCATTCACCAGCCGTCCATGAGCGGACTGGCCGGGCAAGCCACCGACATCGACATCTACGCCAAGGAAATCCTGCGCATGCGGGAAATGCTCAACGAAATCCTGGCGGATTGCTCCGGCCAGCCGATGGAACGGGTCGGCCGCGATGTCGACCGCGATTACATCATGGACCCCGAGCAGGCCGTCGAGTATGGCCTGATCGACCGGGTGATCACCAGTCGCGACCTGACGCCCGTCGCCAAGGTGTAGGCCCGCTCCGGTCGGCAAACGCCGGTTGTGCTAGGATCAACTTCTCATGCTGACCGTGCTGCACGCCGTTCAGTGGCCGCTGGCGTTTGTCTGCGGCCTGATGGGTGGCCTCATTGTGCGCAGGCGGAAACTGTCTGCCGTGGAGGCCTACGCCCTGGCCCTCGTCCCTGGCGTTCTGATCTATATCGTATCGGCGCTCTTCGGCCCGGCCAGCGTGCCGCGTGACCAGCAGCCCTGGCTGGGGCTCCTCATCTGGGCGGCCTGGTCCGCGTTCGGCATCATCGTGGGCACCAGCCACGCGCCGAAGACCAAGATCACGACGCTGAATCTATCGGGGAACGATCGCTAGGCCTCACTTGTCGCCACTGGATCGACCGCCCGGAGCCACCGAAACCGTCACGTTGCGGCTCAAAACGTACTGCGTGGTCGGGAGCGGCTGCGGTTCCGCCCGGGTTCGGCGCTCCGGGCCATCCTATACGTTGGTGACAAACTGGACGGTCGTTCGATCTTCTGCCCCTGTGCGCAGCCAAAACTGCATGTCGCGGGCATGATTTGGATCGCGTTGGGCTGGCCGGCTAACTGGCCCGCGCCGTTCGAATACCTTCATGCCGCATGCCACGCCCGGCCATCGATGTTGGGGAAGCACACGCTGCATGTCCCCGGGTCAAGCCCTTCGTGCCGGGCCCACCCGTCCCCATCCAGAGAGCCCTCGATATTCGATCCATCGGGCGTCACCAGGCGGTATGCTTCGTTCGGCACGGGTTTGCCCTCATCATCGACCAGCCGGATCTCAATCCATGTCTTCACGCGCCGGTCAGGCTTCTTGGCGCCCGTATCCAGGCTGGGTTGTGAAACGGACCTCGTCTCTTCCAAGGAGCTGGACCCCGCCGCAGCCTGCACGTTAGCGCAGATGACGGCCTTCAGACGCCCCTGAGCCAGGAGCAACGCGGCGAGCCGCAGGATCTCATCATTGTGCAGGCTCTGGGATAAGTAGGCGTTTCCTTCTCGATAGAGCAGCAATCGCAATCTGCTCATCGAGGCTTCGTCCGCCTGCACCAGGCGCGCGAATTGCTCGGGTGACCGGAACTCATTGGCGTCGAGAATCGCGTGCGAGTCGCGTTCCGGGCAAAATGCCCCGTTCTCCGGCCAGTGGGCCGCCATGAGGTGAAGCTTGTGGATTTTGTAGTGCAGTGTGGCGCCCAACATTACGGTGCCTTCTGCGTCCGCTGTTTCTGTTGTTGCTCCGCCTCGAAGGAATCGCGCCAGTGCGCCCATGGTGTGTAGAGCTGACCGTCGTCCTCGCCGGGTCCGGCGGAGAAAGTGCCACCGGCCATCTCGACCTCGAGCGAGCCGGTGAGAGTGATCTTCTTAAGCGCCTTGTTCGGGCCCTCGTAGCGCTCCCACTCGTCGGTCACCAAGACAGGTGTCCCGGAGACGGCCGATCTGGGGGCCTGCACAATCAGTATCATGTCAGACTTTATCTCCACCGAAAGTCCCCTCGACTCTACCTTGGGACTTTCCTGTCTCCCGAACTCGACCTCCGCGCTGAGTTCGCGCGAGTCTGCTGGGTCGGCCCAATCCTCGGAGTATTTGAAGCGAAGCTTGGCGCCACTCGGAATCCAGCCCATCTTGACGGTTCCTCTGCGCATCGCCTCGGATTGATAGTCGATGAACCCTTGCGTCGTTCCTCCTCCAAGTAAATTGGAATCGCCTGCATCGCTCCACGCGGGCTCGATCTTGAATCTGCAGAGGAGCCCAACCGCGGCGCGGAGTTGCTCGTCATAATGCTCGCCCCAATCCTCGAATTTCTCGGCGCCCTTATACCAGCTCGGCCTTTTCTGGCCATCGCTGTGGCGTCTGCCGGATACCTTGCCGAATGAGCTGAAACCGACAAAGTTCTCGAGGTCGGACCGATCGCGGAAGAATTGTTTGATGACGTATCCGACGCCCACGATGGCCATTCCCAAAGGACCGAGCAAACTTGATTCAAACAGGGCACCGACAGCCACGATGTACGATCCGATGGTTACAATTGCGCTGCCAACCGCCTTGCCAACCCGACCCTCGCGCAGGGCTTCCCCGGTCTCCTTGGCGCCCATCAACGTATCGATAGCCGCGGATGCAAACGACAGTTTTGCCAGGGTTTTCTTTGAGGCTTTGCCGAAGATCTGAAGGGTCGCGGAACTGAGGTCGAGGCCCGCGCCGGTCATATAGATAAAGGCAAACAGCTGCTCCTTGGCCTCGCCTTCTTTCCCCGCTTGTCGGAACGTGTTGACTGCGATGGCGAAATTGATCAGTTCCATCGCCTCGAGCATGGAGCCGATCGCGCCCTTCCACATCGGCTTGAGCTCCGGCGCCGGAGTAACTCGAACCTCGGCTTTGATGAGCTCGACCTCAATGTGCTTTACGAACTTCGGCTCGCGCACTCCCGGGGAGGCGGTGATAAAACCGTACCACCCCCGGACAATCTTGACCGGTTTGGCCTCTATGCCGAACAACTTGATGAGCGCCAATCGGAGTGCGGTTGTGTCGGATATGGCCTGCTGCTGAAACTTCATCCACGCCGGAGCGTGCTCCTTCAGTAACTCCAGCGGCGCCGAGCCGAACTTGCGTACGGCCTGAATCTCATCCGGCGTGATCCCGTCCCCGAGCACATACTTTTGAATCCACGGGTATACCGACGGCTCCTCGAAATGCTCATCGAGAAGCTTTCGTCCTTCAGGCGATTCGCTCAGCCGGTGACAAACAAGGGCCATGAAGAAAAGGAACCAGGGGAACTCCGCTACTTCGTCGAACTGATGCGCCTCCGCCAGCAGGAGAATCGGTCTTGCCCGCAGCCAGCTCGAAAGGAACAATGCCCAACGATTTCGCCACTTCTCTCGAAATTGGACCTGCTGCTGGTAGTCACTCAGGAACCTGTAAAGCGTAGTCTCATCGTCAATGTCTACCAACGTGCGATCCTGATCGACGACTGAGTCGATAATCTGCGCAAGAGTGAATTTCTTCTGGCGTTCGGCCGCTTGACTGGAGCACGGATCGCCGGGATCGTCAATCGGCGACAGGTACTTGTGCAGGTCGTCGGAGGCCGCGATGTAGTAGGCGTGAAGGTGGATGGCGATGGTGATTGGATCGAGCACCGGTATGCGCGGGTTCTCGCCCTCCTTGCCCCAGATCACGTTTCGATCGTCAGGTTCAAATGTGACGGCCTGAGTCCAGTTCGGAAGCTTTTTCTGGAGCTCGTCGATCAGCTTGCTTGGAAGCTGCACGCGCGCGGAGAAGAAGAAGTACTCGAAAGGCTTGCCCAGGAATTGCCGGATGAACGAAACTGTGGTTCCGATCTTGATCTGTGTGCCGCGTTTGCCCCGCTCCGGCCACTTGCCTCCGGTGGCCTCCATTTCCGTCCTGAGCGTATCCATTGGCGTGGCGTGGAGTTGTTTGTCCCCGTCCAGGAAGAACTCGTCGGCAAGCTGCGCGGAAGATGTCTTTGCGCCTTTGGGACGCCGAAATACGTAGATCCACCGCCGGCCTGGGATCTCTCGCCAACTGCCCCACAGCCACCCGCTGTCGGGTTTGTCTGTCACCTTGTACAGTTTCCATTCGACCAACTGCACTGCGGGTGAGAAGACCGCGAATGCAGTCTCGTAGGCCTCTTTTAGTGTTGGCTTGGCCATGGGATATCTTTCAGATCCTTTGGTTCCTCGACCTTGACGCTGGCGAAATCCGTGGTTTCTTCCCCAAGCAGAGCGTCACGAACCGTCGGTGGCTCCGGCCTCTTCGATTGAGCCTCCGGCGGAACAGGTGCTGGATGCGCCATTTTCGGCTGTCCCGGCGTCTGCAAGGCCGGCGGGCCGAGATAAAGACCCGGCAAGTGGCGGTCGATGATTTCGCGCTCTGAGCCGCGAGCGTGCAAGAACCGGTACAACTCGGTGTTGCGGGTCAGATCGAATTCTACGCTGACGCGCCCTTGCTCCAGCGTCAGGCGAACGGGTTTTGCGTGCGCTTTGCCGGTCTTTGCGACCTCGAGCGTAAAGTCGTCCTGGGGCGCCAGGGGAGGTTCCAGCAGGATGCGAACAGGATGCGGTGCTACCGGATTGACCACCTCACGACCCATCTTGTAGGCCCTCGCCTGCGGTGCTTCCTTGGGTTTACCCATTCGAAATCTCCTTGCCCGGTTCTCGTGACCTCCGCGCCTGCCAACCGTAGTGATTCATGTGTTCACCTCGCTTCGTAAAGCCCCTGCAGCTTCCCACGCACCGGATCGTCGATCGGCTCCGCCGCATCCGCCGGCGCCGGGTCCGCGCTCGGGTCGCCCACCTCCGCGCTGGCGGATTGATTTGCCTCGGGCAAGTCGTGGCGAGCCCGAAATCTGCGCAGGGCGATCAAGGTCGCTTCGTCGACTTCGCCGTTCGCGGTGCAGCCGTATCCGAGGTTCTCCAGCCTCGCCTGCACGCCGGTGACATGGTCGATGGGATCGAGATGGCCGATTGCCAGGTCCTTGTCAATGTGGGGTTCCGGATCGTCATCGTCCAACCAAACCCGCAGATGTCCCGACTGCTCTTGCGCCGGAATATCGCATTCGATCAGGCCGCTTGCCGCGGTTTTTCCCACCCGCTTCTTCCCCCCCACTGTGAGTTCGAACCTCTTCCCTTGATAGGGTTCCTCACGCGGGTTCAACAAAACGATCCGAAACTTGACCTTTGGTCTCTTTAGTACAAAGGAGTTCAATCGCTCGGTTGCGGCCGGCGCCCATTTCTGTTTCAGCTCGATTTCCACTACGTCGCCGGGCGCGAGTATGTTCGGATAGGGCCGCTTTGCTTTCAGATCGCTGTTCGCGGGGTGAACGTGCAGATCCTTCGCTTCGAGACCGTACCGCCATCCGATGCTGGAAAGGCACTCACCCTGACGAACGGGATGTGTGGGCATACGACATTCCCAGGTCGTAACCGATCTCACTAGAACCAGCGCTTAAAACGGGCCCCTCTGTTGGCGTATTTGCGCGGTTTTGATTCCAGCGTACACCCAGGGCCTCGCGCAGGAAATGGCCCCCTGGGGTCATGCGCGTCTCAGTGCCCGGCTGACCGGCCAAGCGCGAGGACGCGGCCGGGCGTGTTACGAAATGCCCCCAAAGTCTGAACGAGGGCTTCCCGCGCGGAGCAGCCCCCCGGGCACAAAAAACGCCTTGGGGCGGCGAGTCAAGCGCCGCCAGGAGCCCGCTGCCAGCTCGCTTACCTTGTTAGTGTGGGGTTCTGCGCGACGGGCAACGGGCGCGTTCCCGCGGAGTTCCTGACCCGCTCCACGATCTGCTGGGTCGGCCGCTCCAGCACCGTGAAGAGCGGCTTGGGATAGATCCCGATGGCGAAGGCCAGAACCAGCAGCGGAGCGAATACCGCGATCTCGCGGGCCGAGAGGTCCTTGAGGCCGGCGTTCTTCTCCGAAACATCGCCCAGCATCGTCCGCTGGAAGAGCCAGATCAGGTACGCCGCGCCCAGCGCGATTCCCACCACGCTCCAGAGCGCCCAGTTGAACGACATCTGGTACGCCCCCTGCAGGATCGAGATCTCGCCTATGAAGCCGTTCAACGCCGGCATCCCCATCGAGCTGAGCGCCGTGATGAAGAAGACGATGGTGAACAGCGGCATCACCCGTAGCAGCCCGCCGTACTCGGAGATCTCGCGCGTGTGCCGGCGCTCGTAAACGATCCCGACGATCAGGAAGAGCATGCCGGTCGAGATGCCGTGATTGATCTGCTGTATGATCGATCCCGTGATGCCCGCGGGATTCAGCGCGAAGATGCCCAGCGTGCAGAAGCCCAGGTGGCTCACCGAAGAGTACGCGATCAGCTTCTTCCAGTCCTTCTGCATCAGGCACACCAGCGCCCCGTAGACGATGGCGATCAGCGACAGCACCGCCATGACGTTCACGATGCGCGGGTCCTTCGAGGCGTCCGGCAGCAGGGGCAGCGAGAAGCGCAGGAAACCGTACGTGCCCATCTTCAGCAGGATGCTGGCCAGGATCACCGAGCCCGCCGTCGGCGCCTCGGTGTGTGCGTCCGGCAGCCACGTGTGCAGCGGCCACATCGGCACCTTCACGGCAAACCCGGCGAAGAACGCCCAGAAGACCCACCATTGCGTCGAGGCGGGAAGCGTGGTCTTCAGCAGGTCGTCAATCGCGAAGCTGTGGCTTCCGGCATGCGCGTACAAGGTCAGGATGCCCAGGAACATCACCACCGAGCCGATGAACGTGTACACGATGAACTTGAAGGCGGAATAGACGCGGCGCGGGCCGCCCCAGACCGCGATGATGAAGTACATCGGGACCAGTCCCAGCTCCCAGAACACGAAGAAGAGCAGGAAGTCGCGCGCCATGAAGACGCCCATCATCGACGCCTGGAGGATCAGGAAGTTGGCGTAGTATTCCTTCAGCCGGTGGTCGATCGCGTTCCAGCTCGACAGCACCGCGATGAAGCCGATCAGGCCCGTCAAAGCGACCAGCAGTAGGCTATATCCGTCGATTCCCAGGGAGAAAGACGCGCCCAGGGAGGGGATCCAGCGGTAGCTTTCCTTGAACTGGAAATCGTCCCGCGGATTGAAGTAGTAGATCAGCGGCAGGCACGTGAGAAAGCCGATGAACGACGCGATGTTCGCCCACCGCTTGATCCACAGCGGCTGCGAGGAAGGGATCAGCAGCAGAACCAGCAGACCCGCCAGCGGCGTCAGAAGAACTACGGTTAGGATGTGGTCCATACAGGCGGCAGTTCCCTATCTTAACAGGCCGTGGGGCCGCTAACGGTCGGCCTCCCTCACGCGAACTCGGCGAAGTAGCTGAGCCAGACATGGGCGTTCGCCACCCCTTGGTAGCGCAACCCCACCCCGCCGACGGGCACCACTTCAAACGTCTGAGTGCCGCCCCCGGGGGTCACGACAGGAACTTCGACGCCAATCCCGGGCAGCGCGCCCGTATTCTTGGCGAGATTGTAGGCGAGCCAGAGCGTGCCGCTCGGCTGTCCCGCCGCGCGAAATTCCTCCCAGTGGATCGTGAGCGTGAGACGGAATTCCTGCTGTCCGGGGTTCGGAATAGCGTAGTTCTTGCTGGCAACGGCTTGGGTCAGGATTACCGCATCGCTGCCGGTGACTGCATGGACTGGATTCATTTCAGCTCCTGTGTATTTGAACTTGAGTTTCCTCTTGGGACTCTCCAGCACGGTCAGTATATACTAGCCGGTCTCGTCCGCACCAGGTCGTAGGCCTCGTCCGCATTTCCCCCCTTGACATCTTCCCCTGTCCGTACTATACATAGTCCAGAAAGGCTCCTATGGAACCCTCCGCCAGCCCGGAACTCCTTCCTGGTACTCTCTACCTGCTGATCCTGCGGACGCTGAGAAGCGGCCCGCTGCACGGCTACGCCATCGCCAAACGGATCAAAGAGGCCTCGCGCGATGGCCTCGAGATCGAGGACGGCTCGCTCTATCCCGCGCTCAACCGCATGCTGGTGAAGGGATGGCTGGCATCGGCCTGGGGCGTTTCCGAGAACAACCGCAAGGCGCGCTTCTACCGCCTCACGCCCGAGGGCCGCGCGCAGCTCGAAAAGGAAGCGGGCGAGTTCGACCGGCTGGTTCGCGCTATCAAGCTTGTCATGCGCACCGCCTGAGAGAGGAGGCACGGCATGGCCCTCTGGGGAGAAATCGTCCGCCGCTTCACCTACCTCGGCCGCCGCTCGCAATTCGAGCGCGAGCTCGACGACGAAGTCCAGTTTCACATCGACTCGCGCGCCGACGAACTGGAACAGGAAGGCGTCCCCCGCGCCGAGGCCATTCTGCGCGCCCGGCGCGAGTTCGG
>Ga0265320_10003415_pt1 | contig 10689 bp, 7 predicted proteins | sample 4827metaG_FD_202087 | JGI IMG/M metagenome (GOLD analysis project Ga0265320, IMG submission 202087) | Rhizosphere microbial communities from Carex aquatilis grown in University of Washington, Seatle, WA, United States - 4-8-27 metaG | ecosystem: Host-associated > Plants > Roots > Rhizosphere >...
AATCATCGATCGCCAGACCGAGCCGTGGGGCATCAAGGTCACCGCCGTCGAGATCAAGGATGTGGCGCTGCCGGACAGCATGAAGCGCGCGATGGCCAAGCAGGCCGAAGCCGAACGCGAACGCCGCGCCAAAGTGGTGAACGCCGAGGGCGAATTCCAGGCCGCCGAGAAAATGGTGCAGGCCGCTGCGATGATTGCCAAGGAGCCGATTGCGCTGCAATTGCGCTATCTCCAGACCATGCGCGAAATGGCGAGCGAGCACAACACCACCACGTTCCTGCCGCTGCCGATTGACCTGTTCAGCGCCTTTCTGAAAAAATAGGCGCCGGCCCGAATTAAAGTTTCGCCGATTTTGAAGTGATGCCGCTTTACGAATACGAACTGTGCGAGGGTGACTGCAAGGTCTGCGGTGGCAAGTTCACCCTGCGCCGGCCGCTGTCGGCCAAGCCGCTGACGAACTGCCCGGCGTGCAAGAAACCGGTGCGCAAAATCATTTCCACCTTCAATTCGCCGCACAAGCTCAAGCCGCTGTCCATCTCGGACGCCAAAAAGGCCGGGTTCACCGTGCTCAAGAAGGTCAGCAAGGGCGAATACGAGCGGCAATAAAGCCGGGGGAGAGCCGAGGTTGAGGGTTCGAGCCACCCGCAAGGCCGTTTTACCGCCGGAATCGCCGTCAAATCCAAAAGGGGTTCGCGGGTTTTGAATTCATTTTTGACGGCGGTTGTCCAATGGATTAGCCTGAAAAATTGAGATGGGTTTCATCCTTGCATATTTGAAGCGCGGGTTGCCTTTGGCTGCCATAGCGTGCGCGGCGGTTTTTTCTGTCCGGGCCCAGGGTGCGGGATCCCGTCACGGACAACCCATTTTGTTTTCTTCACCGGCCATCGACAATGTTGAATCCACCAACCTGCCGTCGCTTTCACCCAAGCCACCGGGAGCGTTGGACCTGGAGGGAATTGCGCAGGCCCCGGAAAATTTCAATTTCGACCGGCCGGGCGGGACCCCATTGCTGCCGTTTGGTGCGCCGCCGGTTTTTTCCGGCGAAAACTCGCGCTTGGAGGATCTGCGCCGGAATTGGACGCTGTTGACGCCCGCAGAAATCCTGGGCGCGGCCACGCCGGAAAAAATGATGGGCATTTCGGAGCGTGACGCCTTCGGCCAGCCCAAAAATTTAACGGTGCTGGAACGCTACACGGAAAGGCAGAATCAGCTGCAGTTGCGGCTGGCCAAAACCAACGCCCTGCTGGCCGACGATGCGGCTTCCGCCTGGAATGTTTCAGGTGACTCGTATGGGATGACGAACTCCCTCAGCAGCGGATGGAGAAATGCGGAGGACATGGTTAATCCGTTGTTTAATTCCGCATCCGGCCGGCAGACCTTGAGCCGGCAAAATGAAAACAGCGCCTGGTCAAGATTGTTCGGTCAACCGGTGGCGCTGCCGGCCCCCAATCTGGCGCAGCAAGCGGGCATGGATCGGTTCCGGCAATTGCTCAATCCAGGTTCGTCGCCCATCACACCCGTGGCAACCTCTTCATCGGACGGCATAAAGACCTCCCTGCCGCAAACGATGCTGGGTTCTAGTCTGGCCCAGGCCTCCACGCCCCGGATCGGTGCATCGTTCACCCCGTTGAGCAGCGGCATCAGCAAACCCCCGGAATTGCCAAAATTGCCCACGGCCTGGAATTTGAGTTACACGTCAACCCCACCCGCAGCTGCCTGGTCACCCCAACCGGCGCCCTGGTTGGCGCCCGGACCGCAGCCCTTTGTCGCTCCGCAGCGGAAATTTTGACTCCGACGACCGGCAGGGAAGATCAATGGGCTGAGGTGATCAGCAGCACCTGTTCCAGTGTCGAGATGCCATCGCGCGCACGATCAAGTCCCACCATGCGGAGCGTGCGCATTCCCTGGCTGATGGCCACCTTGCCGAGTTCGCGCGTGTTGGCGCGGCCAATGATGAGTTTGCGAATCTGGTCCGAGATCGTCATGGCCTCAATGATGGCCATGCGGCCGGCGTAACCGGAACCTTTGCAACGGTCGCAGCCACGGCCGCGGAAAAGCTGCACTCCTTCGAAGGCGGCGGGATCAATGCCAAGATCCTCAAACATTTTGGCCGGATAGGTCACCTGCTCCTTGCAGTGCGAGCAGATCCGGCGCATCAGGCGTTGCGCGCAGGAAAGAATGACGGAGGAGGAAATCAGAAACGGCGCGATGCCCATGTCGTCGAGGCGCGCAATGGCGCCGGGCGCATCGTTGCAGTGCATGGTGCTCAAGACTTGGTGCCCGGTAAGCGCGGCTTCGATGGCGATTTCCGCCGTCTCGGTATCGCGGATTTCACCAATCATGATGATGTCCGGATCCTGGCGCAGAATGGAACGCAAGGCGTTGGCGAAGGTGAGGCCGATTTCCTTCTTGGTCGGCACCTGGTTGATGCCGGGAACCTGGAATTCCACCGGGTCTTCGACGGTGATGATGTTGTAAATGGGGTTGTTCAACTCGTTGAGGGCCGAGTAAAGGGTCGTGGTTTTGCCCGAACCCGTCGGGCCGGTGACCAGAATTAATCCGTGCGGCGCATCAATGGCGCCTTTGAATTGTTTGAACGTGTCCGCATCGAGTCCGAGCTTGTCGACGCTGGCAGTGAGGTTCGATTTGTCGAGGACGCGCATGACGATCTTCTCGCCATGGACGGTCGGCAGGACAGAAACGCGCAAATCGAAATCCTTGCCGCTGACCTTGACGCGCATGCGACCGTCCTGCGGCAGGCGTCGCTCGGCGATGTCCAGGCTGCTCATGATTTTGAAGCGGGACGCGAGTGCCAGCTGCATTTGCTTCGGCGGCGGCGTGGCATCGAGCAGCACGCCGTCAACGCGGTAACGCAAACGCATGTTTTTTTCGAAAGGCTCCAGGTGAATATCGCTGGCGCGGTCCTTGATGGCCTGGACAATGATGAGATTGGCGAGCTTGATGACCGGGGCTTCTCCGCTGGAAGCCGCGAGCTGGTCCAGATTGACTTCTTCCATCCCCTCCCGGACGGCTTCGACGGTATCGGCATCAGCGTCCTCCTCGCTCTGTTGTTTTTGGGCGTCCTGAATGATGTCTTCCATCGAGCCGCTCTTGGCGGAATCCAGGGCGTTCAACTTGTCGACGATGGATTTCTCGGACGCAATGAGCGGGGCGATGTCGAGCTTGGTGATGCGCTTGACGTCATCAATGGCGAGGACGTTCAATGGGTCGGCCATCGCGAGGAACAGTTTGTTTTCCAGGCGTGAAACCGGGACCACCTTGTAATTATGCGCGGTGTCGCGCGGCAGCAATTCGACGATTTCCGGCGAAATACTCACGCGCGCCAGATTGACGGGTGGAACATTCAGAACCCGACCCATGGAAACTGCCAGATCCTGTTCGCTGACGTAGGCCTTGTCGATGATGAGCTTGATCAGGCGCGCGCCCTCCCTTTTTTGCTGTTCGAGCAGTTCCTCGATCTGCCCGGCTGACAGCAAGCCGTCCTCGACCAGGGCGTCAGCGATGCGTTCTCCGAATGATTTGACTTTGGCCATGGCTTTAGCGGAAGGCTTTGCGGAGGTTGACCATCAAGTCGGCCGGCGGCGCCAGGTACCACAGCAACCGGAGGGTGGTGGCCTCGGCCAGGTCTTTCACCGCCTGCTGATTGAAGGGATTGGCGGTCGCCACCAAAATGGATTTGCTCATGCGATCGAAGGGCAGGACGCACCAGCGCCGGCAGGTCTCCGCCGGAAAACCGCGAGTCAAATCAATGTCCACGTCGTATTTGTCCAGAGATAAAAACGCCGTGTGCGACCGGTCGGACAGCAACTTGAGGGACTTTTCCACCGGAAGGATGTTTTTCTCCGCGAGCGCATGGATGAACGGTTCAGCCACGTCCGAGACCGACGCCACCAGGTCCGTCGCGCGCCAGCACAGGTCAAAATCACCGTCCTTGATGATTTTGCCCTCGACAAAAATTTTGTGCATGGTCTTGCGGCCATCCTCCACTTCCGCCGGCGCCGCATGCGCCTTTTTGTGCAATTTCGCCGTGTCAGACTGGGGCGTTGACACGGATGCCGCCACTTCCACGCCGTCGGCCTGCACCGATGCGTTGTTTGCCTTGTCCTCAATTTGCCGGAGCGCCGTCTGCACGTCGGCATCGTCCGGCCGCCGCTGCAAAACCGTCTCATATTCCAAAATCGCCGAGGAAAGCTGTCCCGATTGCATGTAAGCCTGGGCAATGCGTTTGGACGTTTTGACGACATCCTCCTCGCGTCCCAGCTTGGTATAGGCTTCCTTGAGAATTTCCAGTGACTGGCAATCGTTTGGCTGCGATTGGGCAATGACCTCGAACATCTCAATTGTCTGCAATAATTGAGCTTCTTCGCCTTGATTTTGGGCCGCCACGGTCATGATCTTCCAACAATTACCTGCTCAAAACAGCAATCTGCGCGCCAGTTTAAGCCTGGAAATGCAACAACGCGACGGCGGCTTGTCCTGCCGCCGCCGGCACCTGCAGGATTGCTTTCCGGCGCCGTCTGCGGAATCGTAAAGCCATCCGGCGGCCTATGCTGGAGCTAACGTGGCGCAAACAACACTCATCATGGAACCTGGACCCGGCGAGCGCCGGGTGCGCTTTGTCGGCGACCAGGTCCGCTTCACGTTGCGCGACGGCGGCGGACACAACGGCGGTCGCGCGCTGCTCCGCACCAATCTCGGTCGCGCCGCCGCCCTCCGGCGCGAAATCATAGCCGCCCATGCCGGCGGCCCGGTCCACGCCGGAGCCTCCTGGCGCGACGTGCCAATGCAAAAAATTGGCAACGCCTGGCAGATCGAACTGCCCCTGACCGAAACCGGCTTCTTCAAAGCCAAGGCATACCTGCTCGACGCCAAAGGCTGGCAATTCTGGCCCGACGGCCCGGACGTCGGCATCAGCGTTCACCCCAGCTTCGCGCGCACCGCCAACACCATTTATTGCGCCTTCACGCGCCTTTTCGGCCCGACCAAAAATCTGCCCTCCACCAGCGATGCCAGGCTCGAAGCCCAGCTGCAGCAACTGGATGAAAAAAAATTCGCCGTCATTCCGCCTTCCGGCAAACTTCGCGACCTCACCCGGCAGCTGCCTCACATCGTCCAAAAGCTTGGCTGCCGCATTCTCCATCTGCTGCCCATTCATCCCGCGCCGACCACCTACGCCCGATTCGGGCGTTTCGGCAGTCCCTATGCCGCGCTCGACCCCTCCGCCATTGATCCGGCGCTCGTCGAATTCGACCAGCGCACCACCGGGGTGGAACAGTTTTGCGAACTCACCCGGGCCGCGCATGCTTATGGCGCCCGCGTATTCATCGACATCGTCATCAATCACACCGGTTGGGGTTCGGTCTTGCAGGAAAATCACCCTGAATATTTCCTGCGAAATCCTGACGGCACCTTCGCCAGCCCCGGCGCGTGGGGCACAACCTGGGAAGACCTCGTGGAGTTGAAGCAGGATGGCGTGGTGCTTTGGGACAAGCTCGCGGATGCCCTGCTCATCTGGTGCCGGCGGGGCGTGGATGGTTTCCGTTGTGATGCCGGCTACAAAATTCCCGTGCCCGCCTGGCAATACATCATCGCCCGCGTGCAGGATGAATTTCCTGAAACCATCTTCCTGCTGGAAGGTCTCGGCGGTTCTTGGGAAGCCACCGAAAATCTGCTCACTGACGGCGGAATGCAATGGGCCTACTCCGAACTCTTTCAGAATTATTCCGGCCGGCAGGTAGCCGATTATGTTGACTATGCCGCCCGCCAAAGCACGCGCGTTGGCACTTATGTGCATTACAGCGAAACGCACGACAATGACCGCCTGGCGGCCCGCGGGCGATCTTGGTCATTGCTGCGCAACCGCCTTTGCGCGCTGACCAGCGCGAGCGGCGGCTTTGGTTTCACCTGCGGCGTCGAATGGCTGGCCGCTGAAAAAATCAAGGTCCACGGTTGCACCGGCCTCGCCTGGGACAATCCGGATAATATCGTTCCCGAACTCGCGCAGCTGAACCGCCTGATTGCCGACCACCCGTGTTTTTTCGACGGCGCAAAGCTCGCCCGGCTGAGCGGGTCCGATTCTCCGGTTTACGCCTTGCTCCGCGAATCCGCAGAAGGAAAAGATTCCGTCCTGGTGCTCGTCAACACGGATGCGGAAAAGGCAAATGTCCTCCTGCTTTCAGTTTCCGACACCCCCCTTCCGGTATCAGATTTCAAATTTGATTTGCTTGGCCAGCCATTGCCGAAAATTGATGTCGCCAGGGACAAACTGGCCATCACGCTTGCTCCGGGGGCATGTCACTGCCTGGCCGGCGCACCCCAGCCCATCGGCCTGAGCGGCGAGGACTATCGCCGCACCCGTGCCCTGGCAGCCTGGGCGCTTGAAGCCCTGGGAAAAATCATGCCCGTGGAAAAAATGGACGGCCTCGACTGGCGCTGGCTCGCCGGTCAAGTCGAGCGGACGCCGGCCAATTTTCTTGCCGCCGCCAGTGAATTTGCCGTCCGTGGCACCCGAGCCTCTATGGCCGGATTGTTGCGCGATGCCGAGGAGAGAAAAATTCTCCCGCGAGTCATCCTGTGGTCTTTGCTGGACACCCGCCGGGTAACGCCGGTTCCGCCCGGCCATTGGCTGTTGATTCAAGATAGCATGCCATTCCGGGCCACCTTGGAATTGAGCGGGGCCAAGGACGAAGCGCGAAGGGTTCAGCACGTCCAATCGATTGCCGCGCAAGACGGCTATATTGCCTGTTTTGCCCCGCGAGATGCCGCCGCCGATGCCGGATTGCTCGTGGAACGTTACGGCGCCACCTCTCAGCGCATCACCGCCGCCATTCGTTTCCTGGCGCCCGGTCCGAAAATTGAAACCCGAAACCCGAAGCCCGACGACCTGGTGCTGTTGACTAACGGCATCGGGGGCATGGCACGCCTGTGCGTTGATCTGGGCCGGGTGAATTCCAAATACGATTGCGTGCTCGGCGCCAACCTGAATCCCGCCGTGCCGGTGGACCGCCACGTCTTCGTCAAACGCATCCGGGTCTGGGTTAATGCCGACGGCTTTCTTTCACCGCTCGACGCAAAAAACCTTGATGCCTTCCAAGCTGGCCCGCCGGCGGTCTGGCACTTTATCGCCAATGCCGGGGATGGCCGCACAGTCGAAATTGAATTGCGCGCTGAAATGGTGGAAGGCCGGAATACAACGGCACTTTATTTCAGCCGCCCCGCGGAAGAGCACGCGCACGGCAAACAGTTGCCCGCCGGTGCTGATGTGCGGCTCACTGTCCGTTTCGACATCGAAGACCGCAATTTTCATCAAGAGACCAAACACAACGGCGGCGCGGATTACCATTTTTCCACCAACACGCATCCGCTCGACAAAAATGCCGGTTTTGCCTTCACCCCCGCCGCTGACCGCCAGCTCCGTGTGCTTGCAGACAAAGGTGTATATCATCCTCAACCCGAATGGTGCGAAAACATCCCGCATCCGGTGGAGCAAAGCCGCGGCCAAACCGGCAGCGGCGACGCTTACAGTCCCGGCTGGTTCGAATTGCCGCTGCCCAAGGGCGCGAGCGTCCGGGTTGTCGCAACGGCAGAAGTGGATACGAGCACCCCTGGCCTCCCCGCCGATCCCGGCCCGTTGAAGCCGGTGCATCACGGTTTTGAGCAGCAATTGAAACAGGCCGTCCGGGCTTTTGTCGTCCGGCGTGACGCGGGCAAAACTGTCATTGCCGGCTATCCCTGGTTTTTGGATTGGGGGCGTGATTCGTTGATTTGTGCGCGCGGGCTGCTGGCGGCAGGCATGATCGACGAAGTGAAACAATTGCTGGTTACGTTTGCCCGCTTCGAGGAAAACGGCACCTTGCCAAACACGATTCATGGCAACGATGTGTCAAATCGCGACACCACTGATGCCCCGTTATGGTTCGGGGTGGTGTGCGAAGAAGTGGCGGCCCGGGATCCAAAAGCAGGACCAAAATTTTATGATACGGTCGCCGGCCCAAACAGCCGCACCATCCGCAACGTGCTGGGCAGCATTGCGACGAACTATGCGAAAGGCACGCCCAACAGCATCCGCATGGACGCGGATTCGGCGCTGATCTGGAGTCCAAGCCATTTCACCTGGATGGACACAAATTTCCCCGCGGGCACGCCGCGCGAAGGTTATCCGGTTGAAATCCAAGCCCTATGGATCCGCCTGTTGCGCCAGCTGGGAAAAATCAGTGAACACGAGGAGCAAAGCAAATGGCGCGAACTGGCCGATCATGCGACCGCTTCGTTTGAAAAGCTGTTCTGGCTGGAGAATAAGGGCTGGTTTGCCGATGTACTGCTGGCCAAACCCCGGGTCATTGCCCGAGACGCCACACCGGATGACGCACTCCGCAGCAATGGGCTGCTTGCCGTGAGTCTCGGCCTGGCGACCGGTGGGCGTGCCAGACGTTGCGTCGAGGCTGCGTTGAAATTTCTGGCGGTGCCCGGCGCACTGCGGTCGCTCGCGCCGCTGCCGGTTTCAGTCCCGTTGCCGATTTACAGCAACGACGGCCGATTGCTGAACAATCCCATCGAACCGTATTGGCCGCGCTACGAAGGCGACGAGGACACGCGCCGCAAACCGGCGTATCACAACGGCACCGCCTGGACCTGGACGTTTCCGACCTTGTGCGAAGCCTTGGCCGGCGCGTGGGATTTTGCGCCGGAAGCCGTGGCGGCGGCAAAAGCTTATCTGGGCAGCGTGGAGCGGTTGATGAATGCAGGGTGTCTCGGTCAGATTCCGGAGATTCTGGACGGCGATGCACCGCACACGCAGCGCGGCTGCGATGCGCAGGCCTGGAGCGCAACCGAAGTCCTGCGCGTCTGGAAATGGTTAAATGAACACAAACGCTAAATCGTTGCCAAGCGGCGGCGGGCGGGCAAAATAGCCGCATGAATTTCCGCAGCAAAATCATCGCGTGGGACCAATTGCCAGAGTGGCGCGCGGCCGTCCGCGCGGCCGGCAAAAAACTCGTTGTTACCAACGGCTGCTTTGACCTTTTACATCCGGGCCATGTGACGTATCTGGAGAACGCGCGCAACCTCGGCGATGCCCTGCTCCTCGGGCTCAACGGTGATGAGGCGACGCGACAGTTGAAAGGACCGGGCCGACCGGTGAACTCCGAATCCGACCGGGCCGCCGTGCTGGCAGCGCTGGCCAGCGTGGACGGCGTCTGCATTTTTGCGGAAAAGACCGCCACGCGGTTTCTTGCGGCCGCCCAGCCGGATATTTACGTCAAAGGCGGCGACTACACCCTGGACACGCTGAGCCAGGAGGAACGGGGAGCCGTCGAGCAGGCAGGCGGGAAAATTGTGATTGTCCCGTTCGTGCCGGGCAAATCCACCACGGCCTTGCTGGATAAAATTTCACGGTTGTGAACAATGGTAGGGACGCGCTGCCGCGCGGCCTGGCTGACCGGCAGCTCAGCCCTACCGAGAATTGAAACAAATGAAAATTCTGGTCATCTCCCTTGCCGGCACCGGGGACACGTTATTGGCCACGCCGCTGATTCATGAACTGCGCGCCATTTATCCGGCGGCGGTGATTGATGTCCTGGTGCTCTGGCCTGGCGCGCGCGATCTGCTGGAGGGAAATCCACACCTCAACTCCGTGTTTCAGAAGAATCTTATGAAAAACAACCAGCTCAACAAGCTGGCAGCGTTAAGATTTTTATGGAGCTTGCGCCATCACCGTTACGACGTATCCATCAACACTCACCCGCAGAGCAAGATCCTCTACCGCCTCGCGGCTCGAGTCATCAACGCGCGAACGCGCATCAGCCACAACTACCACCAGAGCAAATGGTTTGAGCGGTTGCTGGGCGATCACACGCTCCCGCAAAATTACGAGCAGCATTCCGTCGAGAATACCTTCGCCCTCCTGCAGTTCCTGGGGGCGAAACCCGTCCTGCCCCGCCACGATTGCGAGGTGTTCCTTTCCCCGGAGGAAATCGCCTGGGCTGACGCCTTTCTCGGCAAGCGGAACCTGGTTGCGCGCAAACGATTTGGCATTCATGTCGGTTCCAGCGGAACCAAGAATCTGGCGCTCCGTCGCTGGCCGGTGGAGCATTATTTGAGTTTGATCCAGCGGATGAATCAGAGCCATCCGGAGGTGGCGATCCTGCTTTTCGGCGGCCCGGAAGAGGAGCGGGCTCACGAACAGATTCTGGCCGGCACCTCGCGGAGCCATGTTTTCGCGGTAAAAACTGCGAACTTCCGGCAAACCGCCGCGCTGGTCCGGACCTGCGATCTTTTCATCAGCGGGGACACCTCTTTGATGCACATTGCGGCGGCGGGCAAAGTTCCAAAGCTGTTTGTGATCGAAACGCCGACCTTCTACAAACCCAATTATCCTTACAACCGGCCCTTTACCTTGATTCGTAATCCGGAAATAGCCGGGAGAAATCTCCAATATTATCTGTATGACGGACGCGGGATTCGCGGGACGAACGAAGAACTTCGGCGATGCATGGCATCCATCACGGTGGATAGCGTTTATCAAACTTTGCGGGCCGAATGTCCGTTCCTGCACGAGGCACATTAATCGGCGGGTAGAAACAAAAACCTGCAGGCGAATTACCGCGCCAAACCGCTTGGGCGCCTCCCGGCAAGTTATTTTCCCGGCTTCGTCTTTTTCACCCAGTATTT
>Ga0265320_10003416_pt1 | contig 10687 bp, 7 predicted proteins | sample 4827metaG_FD_202087 | JGI IMG/M metagenome (GOLD analysis project Ga0265320, IMG submission 202087) | Rhizosphere microbial communities from Carex aquatilis grown in University of Washington, Seatle, WA, United States - 4-8-27 metaG | ecosystem: Host-associated > Plants > Roots > Rhizosphere >...
GTTCCGCCTGGATCGATCTTAGCCGCCCGCTCGACCAGTTGCGCCGCGGGCTGGACGGCAAATGGCGCAATATGCTGAACGCCTCCGAGAAGGCCGGGCTGGTGGTGGAAGTCCGCGAGGATGCCGCGGCGCTGGACTGGCTGCTGGATCGTTATGCCGGGCTGCTGTCCGAGAAGGGCTTCTCCGCCACTCCGCCGGATCTGGTACGCGCCCTGGCGGCGCGGTCGTTTCGTCCCGGCGACGTCCTGGTGCTGCGGGCATTGTCCGGAGATGAGGCCGTTGCCGGCATCCTGCTGGCCCGCCACGGGGCGGCGGCCACCTACCTGATCGGTTGGAATGGCGATGCGGGGCGGAAGCTCAAGGCCAACAATCGCCTGTTGTGGGAGGCGGTGGCGGAACTGCGGCGGCGGGGTCTCGCCTGGCTTGACCTCGGCGGCATCGATTCCCGGCTCACCCCCGGCATCGCCGCCTTCAAACGCGGCATGAACGGCGAGGAATATGGTTTGGCGGGTGAATTCGCCGCCCTGTGACGGCCCAGGGGCCGAAGCGGGGCGCCATATCCGGTCCGTTGCCCCGGCCGGCGCTCCGAAGCGATCGGTTTCGACGGGTTTTTCGCTGCCCATCGCTCCCCCGTGTGATATACCCCGGCCCATCCAAGCTTTTGCAGCTGCCATGCCGGAGGTTTTCCCATGCCCGATCTTTGTCCCATCCGCCGCGCCCTGATTTCCGTCTCGGACAAGACCGGACTGATCGAATTCGGCCGTTTCCTGGCCGGCAAGGGCGTCGAGATCCTGTCGACCGGCGGCACCTGCAAGGCGTTGCGCGACGCCGGCATCAAGGTCACCGAGGTCGCCGACCACACCGGCTTCCCCGAGATGCTGGATGGCCGGGTCAAGACCCTGCACCCCAAGGTGCATGGCGGCCTTCTGGGCATTCGCGGCAACGCCGAGCACGAGAAGGCCATGGAAGAGCACGGCATCGCCCCCATCGACCTGCTGGTGGTCAACCTCTATCCCTTCGAGAGCACGGTGGCCAAGGGCGCCGGCTACGACGAATGCGTCGAGAACATCGACATCGGCGGCCCCGCCATGATCCGCGCCGCCTCCAAGAACCACGCCGCCGTCGCCGTGGTGGTCGACGTGGAGGATTACGCCGTGGTCCAGGCCGAGATGGAGGCCAACAACGGCGCCACCTCCCTGGGCCTGCGCAAGCGTCTCGCCGCCACCGCCTATGCCCGCACCGGCGCCTATGATGCCGCCATCTCCCAGTGGTTCGCCCGTGAGTTGGGCGACACCTTCCCGCGCCGCGTGGTGGTGGCGGGCGAGCTGAAGCAGTCGCTGCGCTACGGCGAGAACCCGCACCAGGCCGCCGCCTTCTACGTCACCGGCCACCAGCGCCCCGGCGTCGCTTCGGCCCGCCAGCTGCAGGGCAAGGAGCTCAGCTACAACAACCTCAACGATACCGATGCCGCCTACGAGCTGGTCGCCGAGTTCGACGAGCCCGCCGTCGCCATCATCAAGCACGCCAATCCCTGCGGCGTGGCGGTGGGCAAGGATATCGTCTCGGCCTATAAGGCGGCCCTGGCCACCGATCCGGTCTCGGCCTTCGGCGGCATCGTCGCCATCAACCGCAGGCTGGACGGCGCCACCGCCGAAGAGATCGCCAAGCTGTTCACCGAGGTGGTGATCGCGCCCGAGGCCGACGAAGCCGCCGTGGCCGCCTTCGCCGCCAAGAAGAACCTGCGCCTGCTGGTCACCGGCGGCATGCCCGACCCGTCGGAGGCCGGCATGACGCTGCGTCCGGTGGCCGGCGGCTACCTGTTCCAGACCAAGGACAACGGCCGCGTCATGCTGCCCGACCTGAAGGTGGTGACCAAGCGCGCTCCGACCGAGCGGGAGCTGAAGGACCTGTTGCTGGCCTTCCGCATCTGCAAGCACGTCAAGTCCAACGCCATCATCTATGTCAAGGACGGCGCCACCGTCGGTATTGGCGCCGGCCAGATGAGCCGCGTGGATTCATCGCGCATCGCCGCCTGGAAGTCCCAGGAAGCCGCGACCGCCGCCGGACTGGCCCAGCCGGGCACCATCGGTTCGGTGGTGGCATCGGATGCGTTCTTCCCCTTCGCCGACGGCCTGCTGGCGGCGGCGGCGGCGGGCGCCACGGCGGTAATCCAGCCGGGCGGTTCCATGCGCGACGCCGAAGTCATCGCCGCGGCCGACGAGAAGGGCCTGGCCATGGTGTTCACCGGCATGCGTCACTTCCGGCACTGAACGCCTGACCGATCTGCGGTGAGCGGGTCTCATCGCAGATCGGTCAAATCATTGCGGACGGGCAACGAGTTCGAATGACCTCCGCCGGGGACGGCCCCGGCGTTCCCGCAATTCGCCGGAGCGCTTCCAAGGCCCTTTGCCTGCGGGAGAATCCGCTTGGGATTGCCCAGCCCTTCTGCTAACACTCCCCACCATCGAACGGCACCGCTGCGGGCCGCTCCGTTCCATCATGCCGAAGCTGCCATGACTTTTCCCGACCGGCCCTTTGCTTCCATCGCCGACTATTTCGACGCCTACAGCGACCGCCTCGCCCGCGCCGCCGCCTCGGTATCGCGTCCGGCGCTGGCCAAGGCCCAGGCCCTGTTGGGCGAGACCTTGGCGCGCGACGGACAGGTCTGGGCGTGCGGCAACGGCGGCTCGGCGGCTATCGCCAATCATCTGGTGTGCGACCATGCCAAGGGTGTCGCCGCCGACACCAACTTGCGCCCGCGGGTGCACAGCCTGTCGGCGACGGTGGAAATGATCACCGCCATCGCCAACGACATCTCCTATGCCGAGGTGTTTGCCGAGCAGTTGCGCCTGATGGGCCGGCCGGCCGATCTGCTGATCACCATCAGCTCGTCGGGCGATTCCGACAACATCGTGCGCGCCATCGAGCAAGCCCGGAGCATCGGCATGGCCACCATCGCGCTGAGCGGTTTCTCCGGCGGCCGTTCGGCGGCGATGGCCGATGTCAGCCTGCATGTGGACGCCGACAATTACGGCATCGTCGAAGACCTGCACCAGTCCCTCATGCATGTGCTGGCCCAGTATGTGCGCCAGTACCACATGCCGGCGGCATTGGTGGGAGCCCGTAAGTTCTGAGAGGGGGCAAGGTGACCAGGACCGTTCTCAATATCGTCGGCGCCCGCCCCAACTTCATGAAGATCGGACCGGTCATCGCGGCGCTCAGGGGCGCCGGTCTGACGGCGCCGCTACTGCATACCGGCCAGCACTATGACGAGGCGATGAACGATCGCTTCTTCGCCGATCTGGGCCTGCCCCAACCCGACGTGAATCTGGGGGTGGGGTCGGGCAGCCACGCCCAGCAGACCGCCGAGATCATGCGCCGGTTCGAGCCGGTGCTGGACGAAATCCGGCCTGATGCCGTGCTGGTGGTCGGCGACGTCAATTCGACCATCGCCTGCGCGCTGGTGGCGGCCAAGAAGGGCATCATGGTCGTCCATGTGGAGGCCGGCCTTCGCTCCTATGACCGCACGATGCCGGAAGAGATCAACCGGGTGCTGACCGACCAGCTGTCCGACCTGCTGTTCACCACCGAGCGCTCGGCCCTGGACAACCTGTCGCGCGAGGGGATCGCGCCCGAGCGGGTGCACTTCGTCGGGAACGTGATGATCGATACCCTGCTGGAGAACGTGGCCCGCGCCGTTCCCGCCGCTACGACCATCGGTCTCGAGGGCGGCTATACCCTGGCGACCTTGCACCGCCCGTCGAATGTGGATGATCCGGCCGTACTGGCCCGCCTGCTCCACTGCCTGACGGAGATGGGGGCGCGGACACCGGTGGTTTTCTGCGCCCATCCACGCACGCGGGCCAACATGGAAGCCGCCGGCCTGTCGGGCATGGTCGACGCGGCGGGTATCCGGCTGTTGCCGCCGCAGGGCTATCTGGAGATGCTGGGCCTGATGCGTTCCGCCAGACTGGTGGTGACCGATTCCGGGGGCCTGCAGGAGGAAACCACCGCGCTTGGCGTGCCGTGCCTGACCGTGCGCGATAATACCGAGCGTCCCATCACCATCACCCAGGGCACCAATACCCTGGTGGGGACCGATTCCGCCGCCATCATGGCGGCCTTCGCCGATGTGATGGATACCGGCGGCAAGGCCGGCCGCCAACCGGAATATTGGGATGGCAAGGCGGGTAAGCGGATCGCCGCCGTGCTGGCCCGGGTGCTATAGGGCCGCCAGGGCGTCCAGCCTCATCCGCTGGCGGCGATAAAGCGGGTCAAGACCGCCGTCGACGGCAAGATCGCGCCAGGCGGCCGACCCGGCCAATTCCACATGGTCGGCCCGCAAGGCCAGACGATGCACGCCGGCATGGTTGGCACCGCGGATGCCGGAGCGGCACCAGCGGTGATGGCGGCCGATCTCGGCCAGCGACGGCCCGTCGATGCTGCCGATATCGCCGAAGGTGTAGGCGAACCACGGCACGGGTCCAAGGCGGGTCGTCAGGCGTTCCGCAGCGGTGCCGATCTCCTCGGCGCGTTGGTCCGCCGACAGGCGGGTCAGCCGGCGGTGGCTGAGGGTATGGTTGCCGACGGAATGGCCCAGCCGCAACAGGCGCTCGACCCCGTCCCATCCCATGAGCGACAAATCGTCCGAACCGCGCTTGCCGTCGAAAATGTTGGCCGCGATGGCGTGGCCCTGCCCGGCGGCCGGCAGGTCCATCAGGCCGGGGCAGACGAAGAACAGCGCCTTGGCCCCGTGACGCGCCAGGATGGTTTCGGCCACATCCAGGTTGGAGGCGAAGCCGTCGTCGAAACTGATCAGGCAGGGAAGCCGCCCGCCGTCCCAGCGCTCACCCGCCAGCAATCCCTCCGCCTGGGCCGGGCTCAGGAGCCGGTGCCGCGCGGCAAGCCGCTCCACCAGCGCGGCGAAGGCGGGCCTTTCCATGACCGGCACGTCATGGAACAGCAGGATGCGGAAATGGCCGGGGGCCGCCGGGAGCATCGCCCGGATCAGGCGGTGGGCGGCCAGCAGGGCGGGGGCGAGTTGGGCGCGCATGTCACAGCCCTCGGAGGTCAGCTGGTGAAATGGGAATGGACGGCGCGGGCCCAGGCGGTCAGCGAACGCGCCCCCAGCCACTGCGCCACCGGCACGAAGAAACCGGTCTTGGGCCGGTTGAGGACCGCGTCGGGCAGGGGCGGATGGGCCGCCGCCGCCATGTCGCGCTTGCCCGGCGGCATGGTGCCGACGATCAGCGGCAGCATGGCGCGGAACAGATCGATGTCGACCAGAGGCGTTCGGATCTCCAGGGAATGGGCCATGCCCGCCCAGTCGGAATCGCGCAAAAGCTGGTTGCGCATGTAGAAGGCGGTCTCCAATGCCGAAACCTTGAGGCGGTCGGAGCCGATATGGGCCACGGATTGGTTGAGGGTCGCGCGCGGCATCAGGGTGCGCAGCCCGTCGCGCGCCATATCGGCGTCCATCACATCGGATAATTGCCACGGCATGACCAGGCCGCGCCGCAGCAGATAGGCGCCACCCCAATCTCCGCCGTATTCGGCCAGCCCCGCCGCCTTGGGCGAGGTAAAGCGGCCGATCCACGGCGCGCTGGCCGCCCGCAGCGCGCGGCCCAGCGGCGGAACGGCGGTAAACGGCGCCAGCATGCGCACCATCTTGGGGATGGCGGCAAAATCGTTGTAGCCGGCGAACAATTCGTCGCCGCCCAGGCCGGACAGCGCAACCTTGAGACCACGGTCGTGGGCGGCGCGGGCCACGAACCAGGTGTTGACGCCGTCCACCGATGGCTGATCCATGCTGGCCAGGATGCGATCGCGATTGGCGGAGAAATCCTCGGCGGTGACGCGGACGGTGGCGTGATCGCATCCGTAATGAGCGGCGACGCGCTCGGCCAGCGGCACCTCGTCCTTTCCGGTGCCGGCGAATTCGGCAAACCCCAGCGTCACGGTGCGCGGCGGCGTACCGCCCGCCTCGGCGGCCAGCGCCGCCAGGGTGGTGGAATCCAGGCCCGACGACAGGAATACGCCCACCGGCACGTCCGCTTCCAAGTGGTGGCGGACACTGTCCAGCAGGGCTTCGCGCAGGTCGGGACCCTGGCCGGCATGGGCGGCGGCCAGTTCCTGGCGCAAATCGAAGAAGCGGCCTTCGGTCCGGTCGCCGCCGACGCCCGCCCACAGCCACGAGCCCGGTGCCAGGGAGCGGATGCCCCGGTAGAGCGTGTACGGTTCGGGGACATGGCCCCACAGGAAGAAGCCGGCATGACCGGCGGGGTCGGGGCGGGTGTCGATCTTTCCACCGGCCAGCAGCGCCTTGACCTGCGAGGCGGCCCGCAAGGTGGCGCCGTCGTCGGCCACATATAACGGTTTGATACCGAAATGATCCCGTGCCAGCAGCATGCCGCCCGCCGCCTCGTCCCATAGGGCGAAGGCGAACATACCACGCAGCCGGCTCAGCATGGCGCGGCCGTGGCGGCGGTACAGTTGCAGGATCACCTCGGTGTCGGTGTGCGAGGCGAAGCGGATGCCCTCGGCTTCCAGTTCGGCGCGCAACGCGCGGTAATTATAGATCTCGCCATTGAAGACGATCCGCAACCGGCCGTCGTCGGCGGCCATGGGCTGGGCGCCGGCCGGCGACAGGTCGATGATGGCCAGCCGGCGATGGGCGAGTCCCACCCGACCGTTGGACGACAGCCACAATCCCGCACCATCCGGCCCCCGCGCCACCATGGCGTCGCGGATACGCACGAGTTCGTCGCCGTCCACCCGGGACGGGGCCGGCGAACCGGCGAGGATGGCGGCGAAGCCGCACATGATTACAGCTTTCCTCAAGACCAAGGATCACCGTATATAGCCGTTGGTTTACCGCAAGGGCAATCCAATGAAGCAAGTCATCCAGAGTGCGCGGTCGGGCAAGCTGTCCTTGAAGCAGGTCCCCGAGCCCCAGGTGCGTGGCGGTTCGGTGCTGGTGCGAACCAGGGCCTCGCTGATATCGGCCGGGACCGAGCGCATGGTGATCGACTTCGCCAAGAAAAGCCTGGCCGGCAAGGCCAAGGAACGCCCCGATCTGGTCAGGAAGGTCCTGGACAAGGCGCGCCGCGACGGCCTGCTGTCCACTTTCAAGGCGGTGATGGCGCGGCTGGACGAGCCGCTGCCGCTGGGCTATTCCGCCGCTGGCGAGATCGTCGCGGTCGGCTCCGGCCTGGAAGGGACTTTCCGCATCGGCCAGCGCGTCGCCATGGCTGGCGCCGGCCTGGCCAATCATGCCGAGCTCAACGTGGTGCCGCGAAATCTGGTGGCGCCCATTCCCGACGGTGTGACCGACGAGGAAGCCTGCTTCGGCACCCTGGCTGCCATCGCCATGGCCGGTGTCCGCAATGTCGGCCCGCAATTGGGCGATGTGGTCCTGGTGCTGGGTGTCGGTCTGGTGGGCCAGTTGGCCGGTCAGTTGCTGGCCTTGTCGGGCGCCCGCGTGATCGCCGTCGATGTCGATCCCGGCCGCCTGGAGCTGGCTAAGCGTATCGGTGCCGAACTGACCTGGCGCCTGGGCGAGGCCGGCCTGGCCGAGGCGGTGGCCGCGCTGACCGGTGGCTTGGGCTGCGACGCCATCCTGATCGCCGCCGCCACCGATTCGTCGGAGCCGCTGGAAGCCGCCGCCGAGCTGGCGCGTGACCGGGCGAAGGTCGTCATGGTCGGCAAGACCGGGACCGAATTTCCCTATGCCGCCTTCATGAAGAAGGAATTGCAGCTGGTGGTCTCGCGCTCTTACGGGCCGGGCCGTTATGACGAGGATTTCGAAGGCCGCGGCGTCAAGTACCCCGCCGGCTGGGTCCGCTGGACCGAGGCCGAGAATCTCAGGGAATGTGTCCGCCTGATGGACAAGGGCCTGAGCCGCCGGCTGGACGTGGGGGCGCTGATCACCCATCGCTTTCCGTTTGATCAGGCCGAGGCCGCCTATGCCCTGGTTACCGGGCGGACCGAGCCCAGCATGGGCGTGGTACTCCGCTACGATAGCGAAACGAAATCCACCGCGCCGGCCTTCGCTGCCGCCAGGATCGCTTCGGGCAAATGCGTGATGGGCGTCATCGGCGCCGGCAATTTCGCCCGCACGGTGCTGTTGCCGGAACTCAAGCGTATCAATGGCGTCGAATTGCGGACCATCTGCACCACGCGCGGCCAGACCGCCGACCATGCCAAGGGCGCTTTCGGCTTTGCCGCCGCCACCACCGAGATCGACGACGTCCTCAATGATCCCGCCATCAACGCGGTGCTGGTGGCGACGCGGCATTCCAATCACGCGGCACTGACCGCCCGGGCACTTGCCGCCGGCAAGTCGGTGATTGTGGAAAAGCCGCTGGCGCTGGACCGCGCCCAGCTCAACCAGGTGATTGCCGCCCGTCAGGCTTCGGACGCCTTCTTCACCATCGGCTTCAATCGCCGCTTCGCCCCCATGGTGGAAAAGGCGAGGGGCCTGCTGGCCCGCCATGTCGGTCCCAAGATGCTGGTGCTGCGGGTCAACGCGGGCGCGTTGCCGGCGGAAAGCTGGGTCAATGCGGCGGAGGAAGGTGGCGGCCGCATCCTGGGCGAGGGCTGCCACTTCGTCGACCTCGCGCGGTCGCTGGCCGGCAGTGCCATCGTCAGTGTGCAGGCCGATGCCGCCAAGGTCACCCATGGCGGCTGCGACGATCTGACCGTCACCCTGGGTTTCGCCGACGGTTCGCTCGCCACCATCGTCTACACCGCCCAGGGCGATTCCGGTTTCTCCAAGGAGCGCTTCGAGTGTTTCGCGGGTGGAACGGTCGTTACCATCGACAATTTCCTGACTCTGTCCATTACCGAGAACGGCCGGACCCGGGTCGAGAAAGCCAAGCTGGGCCAGGACAAGGGCCATCGCGGCGAGCTGGAGGCATTCGTGCGCGCCGTCTCGGCCGGCGGCCCGGCCCCGGTGGACGAGGCCGAACTGGTGGAGACCTCGCTCGCCACCGTCGCCGTGCTGGAAAGCCTGGCCGAGGGGCGGCGCGTGGTGTTGGACGAGGGCTGAGCCCATGCTCGCCCTTCATACCGTGGCGGATGCCTGGCAGGCGGCGTGGCCGGCCGCCGGCGCGGCGGCGGTGGCCACCGCGCTGGGGACGCGCAAGGTCCTGGCCTATCTGAGGCACAGGCAGATCCTGGATCTGCCCAATGAGCGCTCCAGCCACATCCTGCCGACGCCGCGCGGCGGCGGGCTGGCGACTACACCGGCCATGGCGGTGCTGCTGATGGCCTCCGGCTGGCTCTATTCCGGCATTGAGGGCGTGGCGCTGGGCGCCGGGGCGCTGGTGCTGATGGCGCTGTCGTGGTGGGACGACCGTCATGGTCTGCCGGTTCTGCCGCGTTTCGCCGCCCACGGAGTGATGATCGCCCTGTTTCTGGCGCTGATTCCGGCCGACCGGCTGGTGTTGCAGGGCATCTTGCCGTTCTGGCTGGACCGGGCCGCCACGCTGGTGGCGTGGCTGTGGTTCGTCAACCTGTACAATTTCATGGACGGTATCGACGGCATCACCGGTGTGGAAACCGCCAGCCTGGGTCTTGGGCTGGTGTTGGTCGGCGCGCTGACCGGCGCCCTGGACCTGTTGCCCTACGGCGGTATCGCGGCGGCGACGGGGGCCGCCTTCCTTCTGTTCAACTGGCATCCGGCCAAGCTGTTCCTGGGCGATTCCGGCAGTATTCCCTTTGGCTTCGTGCTGGGCGGCCTGCTGGTGATGCTGGCGGGCCACGGCCATCTGGCCGCCGCTCTGATCCTGCCGGCCTATTATGTGGCCGACGCCACCATCACGCTGACGCGCCGCGCCCTTAACGGCGAGAAGGTCTGGCAGGCCCACCGCAAGCATTTCTATCAGCGCGCTGTACAGGGCGGGCGGCGCCACGATCAGGTGACGCGGGCCATCGCCGGCGGCAATTTGCTGTTGGTCGGCTGTGCGGTGCTGGCGGTGTCGGGGCATGCCTGGGTGGCAATCGCCGGGGGCGTGGCGGTAACCGCCGGCTTGCTGGCGCTGTTGCAGCGATGGTCGCGGGGGAAAGGGGCATGAAACTCCTGGTGACCGGAGCGTCCGGCTTCGTCGGTCTGCCCACCTGCCGCCGCTTGCTGGCCGGAGGTCATCAGGTGATTGCGGCGGTGCGGCGCGACGATTGCGCCCTGCCGCCGGACGTGGAGGTTCGCCGGGTGGCGCCGCTGGGTCCCGATACCGACTGGCGCGAGGCGCTTCGGGGATGCGACGCCGTCATCCATCTGGCGGCACGTGCCCATGTGATGAGGGACCGGGCCGCCGACCGGCTGGCGCTGTTTCGCCGCATCAACCGCGACGGCGCCGTACGGCTGGCGGAGCAGGCGGCGGCGTCGGGCGTCGGTCGCTTTGTTTTCGTCAGCTCCATCAAGGTCAATGGCGAGGTCACCCCCATCGACCGCCCGTTTCGCGCCGACGATCCGCCGGCGGCCACCGATCCCTATGGCGTTTCCAAGGCCGAGGCGGAGGCCGCCCTGACCGGTCTGGCCGCCCGCACGGGATTGTCGTTGGTGATGATCCGGCCGCCCTTGGTCCATGGTCCCGGCGCCAAGGGCAATCTGGCGGCTTTGCTCAAGGTGTTGCGTCTGGGGTTGCCGCTGCCGCTGGGGGGGGTGGTCAACCGGCGCTCGCTGGTG
>Ga0265320_10003418_pt1 | contig 10685 bp, 10 predicted proteins | sample 4827metaG_FD_202087 | JGI IMG/M metagenome (GOLD analysis project Ga0265320, IMG submission 202087) | Rhizosphere microbial communities from Carex aquatilis grown in University of Washington, Seatle, WA, United States - 4-8-27 metaG | ecosystem: Host-associated > Plants > Roots > Rhizosphere >...
TTCGGGGTCGAGGGTTTCGGGGTTCTCTATGTTCTTGGAACGAACCGTTACCTTGGTCGGGGCCTTGAGTCGCGTCCCTTCGAGTTTGGCATCGCGGAAGGTTGCACCGGCCAAACTAGCCCCCGTTAGGTCGGCCCCCGAAAGGTCGGCTCCGTCGAGACAGGCACCCTCGAGGTGAGCCCCCACAAGCCTGATTCCCACTAGATTCCGACCGTTGAGCTTCATGCCGCGAAGGTCGGCCCGAAAGCGGGGTCCCATCGAGGCAGAGAACTCGTTCCATGCCGCGATGTTGTTCTCGGACAAGGCTTTGCGTAGTACTTTGTAGTGCTTGTCGTTCCCTGTGAATTCTTCTTCGCCGTCGGCCATGGTGGAGGGAACTATAGTCCTTCAAGAGGAGTTGTTCAAGGCACAGCGGCTCTCGAAAAAACGGGCCGGACGGATGGAATTTGGGAGTCCCCATGATATAGTAACGCCATGGCTGGTGAAGCGCCTCTTCCCCCGGATTACATCCGGTTTGACAAGAAACAGCGCGAAGAATTCTTATCCCAATTCGGAATCACGTCACCCTCCCAGAGGGAAATGTTTCACCAGTTGTGCAACAGCTGGCGTCCCTTGATCGACTTCGACTCCTTCACGGGGGCAAGAACCGGGGTCGTGACTCATCCGGTTCACGAGACGGAGAACCTGATCAACAGGCTCAAAGCCGCCCGCATGGCCCAGTTCACCTACAAACGCAACGAGAAGGGTGAAAGGGTTCCCAAGGACATTATTCTCTGCGAAGAAGGAAGCCCCCGGTACTGGTTCCACTTTGTTCAAGACCTGATTCAGCAGGCCTGCGACAATCCTCGGAATCCTTATCTGACCGCCGCTCTCCTCAAGACGCGCGAAATTCTCCTTCCCGCCACCGGAATCGAAGAGCTGACGCTCGACAAGATCTCCAAGTCGTACATTGAGGCGATGATGAAAACCGAGCGGATGTTTTCCGTCACGCTTCAGAAAGAGAAGATCCTCGCCACGAGTCAAACCCTCTCCCTGCTTCTCACCTTCTCGTCGGCGAAGCTTCGCTTCATCCTGAAGAATCCCGAGGTCACCGCCGCCGCCTCGCGCTTGTTGAATTTGGGGTTGTCGGACGTCGCCAAACGGCTGGAGGACCGCGAGTCAGGCTTTTGGCGCGGCTTGACCGATGTGCTTCTTGAACACGCCGAGGACTTGGCCGCCGACCGTCGCCTGCATCTGGAGCCTGGGTTTTTTCAGGCCGCCGAACTGTTCAACCGCTACCTGGCCAATCAGGTCGAAGAAGTGAAAAAACAGAAGGAGCTTGCCGAGGCGCGCGAAGCCGACCTTCGCGAGCTCGAACAAGTTGTTCTGCTCGATAAAGACATTCTGATGCCGCATGAGGAGCTGGAAAGTCACTTGAAGCTCATGTTCAAGGACAAGTACGGCGATCAGTTTGAGAATCTTAGGGAAGAGTTCCTGACCACCTTCACTCAGTCCAGCCAAAAGACCATTTTGCCTGTCATCATGACCCTGAAGACGGGGCTGGTTCACCGAAACAACCTCTACAAGTATTTCTTGAGGCGCTTCGAGGGGCTCGCCTCTCTGGTGGTCCAGGAGTACGGGGTCAAGATGGACCGCCGGCTTCGAAAGCAGCAAAGCAACACAGATCTTGAATTTGTAGATAAGGCCAATCTTGAACATTCCCTGGCAGAGTGGACAAAGAAAACCGACTCTGTGGTGGGCGAGCTTTTTGAGAAACCTAAACTGCTGGCCGAAGTCTTAATCCATCACGGCCGGGTCAACATGGGTTTGTCCTTGGTGGAAGAAATGCGGCCGCTGATGGAAAAGTTCTTCAAACCAGGAGTGATGACGTTCAAGACCTATCAGGAAATCTACGGACTCGACGTTCCGGCGCTCTATGAGGAGGCGTTCAAGAGGCTTTCGGTCCTCACGCAGTTCTGGCGGAGGCTCACGGGTTCCTACAGCATCCAGGCCGAAGAATTTCGTGCCTTGTCGCTTCCCCGCGAAAAGAGGGACCCGAACCGGCCCAACCTTTCCGGAATCATGGTGGATGATACTCCTCTCGAGAACTTGACCCCAGAACAGCTCAAGGCTCGCAAGGAAGAATGGAAGAACCGCAAGAATTCCGGAGTCGGCCCCGGTCTGAAAAAGTCAAGTCCGCCTCCGGTTCCGCGGGTTTACAACGAAGGGGAGCGCAACAAGGCCTGGAAAGGGTTCAAAGAGGTCATCGTTAAGAAAGAATAGGAGCCGGCCTTACTCGCCCTTGCCGCGTTCCTGGAAAAAGTCCTTGGCGATGGTCTCCAGGTCGTAGGGGCAACTGAGTTTGAGTTGCTGGAATTCGGCCAGCAGGTCGTGAGCGCGTTCCTCTTGCCCCAACTCTTCATGGCAGGCGTAAAGCCATAAATGGCATTCGGCCAGATGCACATAGTACTGATAGGCCCAATCGACCGGCCGGTTGCCCAGGTCTTTGGCGGCCTCGAGGAAACCCTGCCTCTCCTTGGTCAAGAGCGCCGAGAGTTGATTCAGAACCCGGATCGCCCTCTGGTACTCGGCGTCTTCGTAGTGTTCCCAGGCGAGATTCAAGGCGTAGTAGACCAAATTGAAGCCGATGGACCTCAAGTCGGATACAGGGCCTCGGGCCGCCGTCTTCAAGGTGTAGGCCCAGACGCTCTGAAGGTAGGCCACTCCCGTGTCGATGTCGTCGTCGTCAAGAAGCTTCAATGCGATGTTGCCCAGGGCGTCGTGGTAGCGGTCGTCTTGAACGTGCGCCAAGTGCTGCTCCAAAACCGTCAGCGCCTGTTCGGCGTCAAAGAAGCTGTGATAGGTCACCAGGTTATACGCATTCCAGCCGATCCTCTCGGAATCGCCGGCCCCGACGGCCTTTTCGAGACCCTGAACCGCGAGCAGAAAGGAATCGAGCGTCGGTGCGTCTGGATTGAATGAGCAGCTGAAAAGCCACTGGTAGAGATCGCTGGCCACCAGGGGGTCGAGAGCTAAGGGCAGGTACTGCTCCATGAGCGTGATGAAACGGTCGGCGTCGGTTTCTCTTGCCAGTTCATGAAGAACAATCGACATCAGATCTAGCGCCGGCTTGAGGCCTTTCTTTTTGGGGCCAGCCCCCCCGTACTCACGGACAAGTCGGTCGAGCAGCCAGCGGAGCACGACTTGGGACTCATCGGCACCGAACTGGGAGAGCTGTCGCCAGGTGGGAGGCGACAGAGACTGTCCCTCGGCCTTGGCGGGGTTCTCCCAAAACTGAATCCATTCTTTGACAACCAGGGGTCCCTGTTCGGCCTCGATGATGAGGTCAAGGGGACGATGCAGAACCTTGCGGTACTCCTGGTTCTCGACAAGGGCTTCGAGGAAGGCAGGGAAGCGGGTAATCTCAAACAGGCTTTCCAGGGCCAAGGGCTACTCCTCGATAGAAGCTAGGACGGCCACCCAAGAAGACCCCTTGCGAAGGGGCCGTCCATCCAGACCGCCGACGAAGCGAACCTTCCAGCCGACCAGCAGTTCCGCCGACAAGTGCTCGGGATCGTACCAGCGGTACCACAAGGGAAACCGGCGCACCCGCCCAGACTCGACAACGGTGTAGGTTCGACCGAACGTTCTTAGGCTAGGATACGCATCCGTGCGGCTCAAGACAAGATGGGGAGCCGGGGTCCAGAAGCCCTCGGAAGCGACAACACTCCACGTGCGCGGTCCCGCGGCCCGTTTTTGGACCTCCCACCAGGAACGGCGGAAGGCGTCAAACACGAGAACGCCGCCAGGGGCCAAAGCTCGGCGGCAGCGGGCCACAAGGCGCCTCGCCTGAGCCGGGCTCAGCGACCCAATCGTACCGTAGGCGATCAAGATCAGGTCCTGTCTCTCGGGAAGGGCAAGGCTGGTTAAGTCCCCCAGAATAAATTGGGCCTTCAAACCGGCGTCCGCGGCCTCTTGGCGGGCGTATTCAAGCGAAGGAGCCGCAACGTCGACCCCGGTGACCGACCAGCCTTTCTCCGAAAATAGGAGCGAGTGGCGGCCCACACCGCAACCCAGGTCGAGAAGGCGCCCCGGCCGCGGCAGGAGAGAATGAAGGTACTCCACCTCGGCGGCCACCTGTTTCATCGGTCGCCCGGCGTCGTTGGTTCTGTCGTCGAGGTGAGCCCAGACCACGTGTTCGGCGATGTAGGGGTCGGCCCAGAACAGACCGTCGCCGGGATCGAAGGCCCGAGGGCGGCGGTCGGCTCGGCTCAGAGTGCTCCAGTCCATTGTTGCTCCTCGCTGGTCCGTGCTAGTCTGGCGGCCATGCAATTGATCGCTCTTTGTCCTTTTGGCCTCGAAAAGCTGACCCGCGACGAGTGCAAGGCCCTGGGCTTTCCCATTACGTCCCAGGCCGCGGGAAAGGTCTTCTTTGAAGGCGGCTGGGACGCCATACTCAGGGCCAATCTGCACTTGCGGACGGCCGAACGTGTCCTGGCCGTTGTCGGCACGTTTGGGGCCGCCGACTTCGACCAGCTCTTCGACTCCGTGTCGTCCTTGCCCTGGGAGGATTGGCTGTCTTCCCACTCGACCATCGTCGTTGAAAAAGTCAAAACCTTCAAGTCGAAACTCACTTCGATTCCGGCGATTCAAGGCATGGTGCAGAAGGCGGTGTTTCAGCGCTTGGGAACCCATTGGGGCGTGCAGACCCTTCCTCAGACGGGTCCTGTGACCGGACTTCGGGTCTATCTGGAACACGACAGAGCTCTAGCGGCCGTAGACACCACGGGCGCTGCCCTCCATAACAGAGGGTATCGAAAGAATGCAGGTGAGGCCCCCATCAAGGAGAATCTGGCGGCGGCTCTGCTGCTGTTTTCAGGTTGGCGGCGCAAGTACCCGCTCTACGATCCGCTGTGCGGTTCGGGCACCATTTTGGGCGAGGCCTTGCTGTTTGCCTACGACATTCCGCCGGGAATCAGCCGCGGCTTTGCTTTCGAGCATCTGGTTCCGTTTCAACCGTTGGATTGGAAGATCCTCAAGGACGAGGGCCGTGCCAAGATCGACTTCTCCCACCGAGTTCGCGTCTTGGGGTCCGACAAAGATGCTCGTGTCCTCGACGCGGCCCGCGCCAATTTAGCGCGGCTGGGGCTCGAAGTCGAAGTCCGTCTGGAACAGCTGTCGATGGAAGAGGCCCGCGCCGACCTCGTCGGCGCCGAGGACGACGCCGGGTTCCTCATCACAAACCCACCCTACGGCGAACGGTTGAACGATCGTCCGCACGCCGAAAATCTTTCGCGCCAAATGCGGCACTTCAGCCGGAGTTTTTCCGGGTGGAAGCTCGGCGTGCTGACCAGCTTACCCAACTTCACCACACAGATAGGCCTTGAACCTTACGTTGTCCGAGACCTGGTCAACGGCCCATTGCCGGTGAAGTACTACCAGTTCCAGTTGTAGGGATTTCGTCATGGGAAAGCCCCGTCCATTTTCCCTTCGCATTCCTCAAGGTCTTGTATAAGGATGCTTGTACTCTTCACGAATCTCCAGCCCACGTGCAGAACCTTCCTCCGCTCGTCAGGCCCAGTGACCGTGCCGAGGCGTAACGCTTCAAAAATCTGACGAACCATCCTCATGTTGTTGTAGAGGCTCCGATAGGTTGGGCAATGACGAACCTTTGCATCCTGGCAGCTTTGGCAAAGGTTCGGGGTCTCCCTCTGGGCTATCTGGGAGCAGGTGACCGTCGGACCCTTGGTGAGGAGATTCCACGCCAAATTACACGAGCCGTGTCCAATGACAGAAGAGAAGTCGAGACCGTCGACACGGAAAAGCGTTTTGCCAACGGAAACTTTTCTTGGCGATGTCCTGAGGAGCCTGAGGGTCGCCACCAACAGAATCGCCGCTAGGAAGGTGTTGTACACATTGTAAATCAGGGATTCCCACCATCGTGGCTCCTGCCTTGTACACAGGGCGTACCCCATGAGGATAATCCAGAGGAAGAAAAGGACAGAAGAGACTAATCCAAAGCTGAAAACGGGGAGTCTGTTGTCAGAAACCATCAAGGAAGGGAAGAAAAGGTCATAGCGGTACAAGACAAGAATAATGAGCTGCACAAGAAGCATGAACACAGCGGAAAAAAAATCTTGATGAACCCCGAGCCCGACAAGAAAAACGAACAAAAAGCTTCCCAGTGCGTAGACAGAAAGAAGCAGTATTCCGATCATGCTCCGTTTCAGAAGTGACACGAGGAAGACAACAACGGACTGAGAAACGGCAACAAGGACTACGGGGATGACTGTGAGAAGCGGGACCACCTTGTGAACCGGTGAGCCAAAGGGTGCGGTGTACACGAGTCCCCAAATCAGCAAGAGAGGGACGGCGAAGATGAAGGACAGTGAAAGGTGCAACAAGTACTTTCGCATGGCAACGCCCTTGCCAAACTGAGACTATTCGTCCACATGGACTAATTCTCCCTTCCGTTGGCAAGAATCAATGGTAGCCTGCTTTGAGGCGGGTGGCAATGATTCGTGAAGTGACCTCCATGAACTGCCAACAAGCTGCCAGACTGCTATTCCGATTCAAACAGGAAACGGAGGATACCGATGGCGACGCTACTGAGGCTGACCAAAATGACCGACTCCGAAATTCAAGCATGGCTGAGAAAAGCCCAGAACGTCGGTGTTGAGTCCTTCGTCTGCGCCATGCTCGGTGAAGAAGAGTCGGTCTTTGAGAGAGTGCGCTGCAACATGTCTGAGACGGCGAAAGTGAAACTTCAGGAAGCAATGATCACGAGGAAGCAGAAACCCATCGCTCCTGAAGAGATCTACTTCAATGCAAGAAAGCTTGAAATGCTCTTCTGAAGTGACCCCAGCGGACTTGACCTGGCTAGGGTCTCGACGTAGGGTGGTTGCATCAGAACAGGCAGCTCGCGTTTGGATCGTGCCGAACGAAGTGTGGCCGGGCCGGGTTGCGGCAACGGATTTTCCGTGGGACTGGACCGCTGACAACGAGGTTGCCGATGTCCCCCTCTCCATCGAAAATGGCTCAACGGATCGCCTTAGTTTCGGTGTCGTCAAACACCACACTCACCCTCTTGAAGTTTCTTGTCGCGTGGGCCACGGGCTCGGTCTCGATTCTTTCCGAGGGCATCCACTCCTCGATGGACCTGCTGGCCTCCATCATCGCCTTCGTCGCGGTCCGCATGAGCCGGCGGCCGGCCGACCAGGAACACCCTTGGGGCCATGGCAAGGCCGAGAACCTTTCCGCTGTGGCCGAAGGCCTGCTGATCTTCCTCGCCGCGGGACTCATCGTCTTTGAAGCGGCAAAAAAAATCTTGGAGCCCCAGCCTGTCTCTCAGCCTCTGCTGGGAGTGATTCTCATGGCCTTTTCGGCCGCCGTCAACACGGTGGTCGCCATTCTTCTCTTCCGGACCGCAAAAAAAACCGGGTCGCTTGCTCTGGAAGCCGACGCCCTTCATCTCAAGACCGACGTTTTGACCTCTGTTGGGGTCGCGCTGGGTTTGGGTCTCATGGCTGTGACCGGCTGGCCGATTCTTGACCCCCTTGTGGCCATCCTGGTTGCGGGGCTCATCGTCAAAGAATCGTGGCACTTAGTGAGCAAATCGTTCTCTCCTTTGATGGACGGGGCACTAACCGACAACGAAAGGAAGGCTCTGGAAGTGACTTTGGACGGTTTTCGTGGTCCGGGTGTTGACTACCATGGCTTGAAAGCCCGCCGGTCGGGACACCAGATCTTCGTGGAGTTTCACCTCACCATGCCGGGGCAAACCCCGCTTTCAGAGGTTCATGCGTTGACAGAGAGGATCGAAGAAACCCTCGCCCGCGACGAAATCACGGCCTCTATCCACATGGAACCCCAAGGAAATCAGGAACCCTGAGTTCCCGGTTTTTCAATCAGCCCCGAAAGCGCGGCGTGCTGCAGCAGCAGAATCGTTTTTCCGTCGCGGATGTGGCCATCGGCAACCATCCGCCAGACCTCCGAGACGGCAAGTTCAAGCACCTCGATTCTTTCTTCGGCTCCCGTTCCACCACCCGGTGAGGTCCGGTCCTTGTCCTGGTAGGGTGCCAGGTAGAAATGGAGAATTTCGGTCACCGACCCGGGACTCATGAAGGCCTCGAAGGCTTTTTCCAGCCGACCGACCCGAAACCCTGTTTCCTCCTCGGCCTCACGGCGGATGGCGGTTTCTGGGTCTTCACCGTCGAGAAGCCCGGCGCAGACTTCGATGAGCATGCCGCTGGGATTCCCGTTGACGTAGGTGGGCAACCTGAATTGCCGGGTCAGGATCACCGTCTTGTTGGCCGGGTGGTAGAGAAGGAGGGCCGCGCCGTTGCCTCGGTCGTAGGCCTCGCGGCTTTGAAGGTGCCAAAGTCCATCGGGGCCTCGATGGCGGAACGTGACCTTGCTGAGGGTGTACCAATCGTCGGAAAGGACCCGTGTCTCGACAATCTCGACGTCGGGGTTCACAGCGGCCTGCCCTTTTGAGGAGAAGCAACGGGTAACTGCTCTAGCGCCGTGACGACGGGCAAACCCAAGGTCCTGGCGAGGGACACATCGCCGTCGGCTCCCTTGGAGGCACCGGGAAGCCGAAGAACGGCGTCGCAGTGTTCGAGCAGGCGATCGGCAACAGGATACACCATGGATTGCCAGATCGCGTCGCCCATGACTTGTGATCCCGCACGCTTGACCAGAGGAACCGCCATCCATTCTCCGATGACGGGGAGGTGGCCCCGGTTCCAGATCTCGAGCGCCGCGGCCTCCAGTTTGGCCAGATTGGCCTCGATCTTCCGCGGATCGTCCCCCGTGCCCGACCGGTAAGGCCCAGCAATCAACACCATCCAAGATTTGCTCATCAGACTCTCCTTTTCGATAACCTTCTGCACTTGTTGAAGAAACGTGCGAATACCTGCACAATATAGCGACATTCTTCGACAAAGCAAGTACTATCGTGCAGTATCATGCATTGGTGCGAACTTTTGTTGACCAAGGAGGTCCGTACCGATTGAATGAAGTGCGAGGTGTCCGAATGCTCACCGTTCAGAGAAAGCAGCGCATCCTCGAGCTCCTGGGGAGCCAAGGACAGGTCTCTGTCATCGCCCTCAGCCAAGCCTGGGGCGTTTCGGAAGACACAGTCCGCCGTGATTTACGCGATCTGGCGGCCGAAGGCCGGCTGCTTAGAGTGCATGGCGGGGCGCTTCCGGCCTCGCCGGCGGTGGAGAGCTACGAACACAGGGAAAGGATTTCGGTCGACGTGAAGGCTCGGCTTGGAAAAGCGGCGGCCTCCCTGATCCAACGGGGCCAAGTTGTCGCCATCGACGGTGGAACCTCCAACTTGCAGCTCGTCCGCTCGCTTCCCCGCGACTTGCCGTTCACCGCGGTCACCCACAGCCCTGTGATTGCGGCCGAACTGCGGGGGCACGCCCTTGTCGAGGTTCTCATGATCGGTGGCCGGCTGTTTCGTCATTCGCTGGTAGCCGTCGGATCGGAAACCACCGAGGCCGTCGGCCGGCTCCGGTGCGATCTATTTTTTTTGGGTGCGACGGGTATCCACCCCGACACCGGAGTGACTACGGGAGACTGGGAGGAGGCCGCCGTGAAGCGGGCCTTCTGCCGGAGCTCAGCCGAGACCATTTTGATGGTGACCCCCGAGAAATGGGGGGCGGCCTCACCTTACCAGATCATTCCCGCGCAAGAGCTTTCGGTGCTTGTAGTCGAAGAAGTAACCAGCGAAGAGGCCCTCGAACCCTACCGCCGATGGGGCGTTGAGATCGTGAAAGCGTGAGAAATCGGGTTAGGACTTTTCCAGAAGGTAGAGGTATTCCTTGACGTGAAGGCCTCGACCTGACAGGTTGCGGCTTCCCCGGAAGGTGTTGTACTTGGTCTCCAAAACTGAAAGTTTTCCGTTTCGCCTCAACAGGTGTTCCATGTCGGCTTGACCGATGAAACCCTCCGAGTTGAAGGAAATCATAAGGAACTTGGCCTTGATCGAGGCCACCAGGCGGGCCAAGGAGTCGTGGGCGTGCGAACGCCGATTGTAGGTCGACCGGTTCCAGTCGACTGGAATTCCAGACACCTCAGAAATGGAGGCGGGTCGGCGGTAGTCGGCGAGCAGGTTCAGCATGAAGTAGTTGGACCCGTAGGGGTGCTGGTTGTACGGGGGGTCCAGATAGGCCAGATCCACTTCGTCTAGCTGCGGGCATAGAACATTGGCATCCTCCCTGTACACCCGGAAGTCGCATTCGAAGGGGCTGAAGATGGGAAAGGGGAGGGTGATGTCTCCCAGAATTCGGGACAACGCGTCGGCCTGCTTGCCGCCGAACTTCCCTCGCCCGGTGTCGGTATTCTTGTAAAACCCCTTGAAGACTCCGGCGGTATTGGCGTGGATGGAGGCCTGTGAAAGCAGCGGCGCCAGCAGGTACACCTGAAATTCCTGGGGAACGTTTTGAATCCGTTGCCGCGCTGTATCAAGGTAGCGGGCGTTGCGCGAGGTGTAGAACACCCGCTCTCCCTCCTGAATTGAGGCGTCTTGGCGCGGCGCGTAAAGTTCCTGAATGAACCCCTGGGCAAACGGTCCGCTGGCCAGATCGAGGACGACTTGTTCGTGGAGGTCTTTCAAAGCCGGGAGATTGATTGTTGAAACGTTGGACAGGTAGCACTGGTTGATGACCTGAGAGTAGCGCTCCAAGTCGTTGACC
>Ga0265320_10003420_pt1 | contig 10681 bp, 9 predicted proteins | sample 4827metaG_FD_202087 | JGI IMG/M metagenome (GOLD analysis project Ga0265320, IMG submission 202087) | Rhizosphere microbial communities from Carex aquatilis grown in University of Washington, Seatle, WA, United States - 4-8-27 metaG | ecosystem: Host-associated > Plants > Roots > Rhizosphere >...
GCGGACTGATTAGCCCGATTGACGGAGTCGGCCGAAGCGGCGGCTCCCTGGTTCGCTCCCGTTGTCGCGTTGGCGGCGCCTCCCACCATATTGGAGCCCGCCGCGCCGTTGCCGGCGCCGGCTCCCATGTTTGAGCCCGCGGCTCCATTGCCGGTCACGCCGGCTGCGCCGCTGACCTGGGCGTGGGCGCCGGCGATCAGGCATCCGGCGAGAAGAGAACCGAACAGCGAGAAACGAATTTGGGTTTTCATATTGGTGAGAAGCATAGACCCACACTTTCGCCCGGGGTAACCGGTCAGCCTCACGGGATACCGCCGGTAACCCCATCGGGGATTCCCCCTCCCCGGGGACTGGCCTCAGGGTGCCGCTCCAGCCAGCGCACGGCGCGCCAAGGCGAGGTTGGCGCGCGTGTCGGTGGCACCTGGCTCGATGCGCAGCGCCCGCTCGTAACAGCCAATCGCCTGGGCAAACCGGCCGGAGCGCGCGAAGGCATTGCCCAGATTCGTAAGCGCATCGGGGCTCGCCGGTTGGAGTCGAAGCGCGGCCTCCAGATCGCGGATGGCCTCAGGCAATCGGCCGAGCCGGAGAAAGATCGAGCCGCGATTGTAGTAGGCCTCGGGCAGGTCCGAACGGATGGCAAGGGCCCGATCATACTGTCCAATCGCCTCCTCCAGCCGGCCCGCCTGAAACAGGTCCTGCCCCAAGTCGACGCGCGCCAGCCAAGCCTCGGGATTCCGCTGGAGGGTCCGGGTCCAGAGCGCCTCATCGCTGCGGAAGCTGGCGGCGTAGCCCCGGCTCTCCCAGGCCATGAGGAGTGCCAGCACCGCGATTCCGCCCGCCAGGCCGATGCGCCCGGCCGGGCACCGATCCCAGAGCGCTCCGGCCGCAGCGGCACCCAGCCCGACCAACCCCAGCAGCGACAGGTAGACGAAGTGATCAGCCACCCAACTGATGTGCAGGTAGGACATCGGCAGGAAACCCAGGACGGGGACCAGGTTCAGGACAAAAAATCCCAGGCCCAACGCCGCCGGCCGCCCCCAGGTCGCGCGCCGGATCCAGAGGCCCGCCGCGAGGACCGCGAGCGCCAGCCACGGCAGGAATTGGGCGGGCGAGGGCGGCAGGACGCTCCACTGCCGGTACATGGGTTGCAGCCCCAGGGGAACGAGGCCCTTCCAGAAATAGAAGGCGAGGCTGGTGCCCGCGACGGCCAGATGGGAGGCCGCTCCGCCGACCGGGATCGTCCAGAAGGCGAGCGCACGGTGATATTGGAAGAAGACCGTCACCAGGCCCAGGAGCAGCGACAGGCCGAAGAACGGCGCCGCGGCGGCCAGGTCCCGCCGGGCAACCCTCCCCCGGCGCCACCAGGCATAAAGCAGCAGGACGAAGGGAAACATCACGACCGAGCTCTTGCTCAGCAGTGCCAGCGCGAAACGGACCAGCGCCAGCGCGTACGGGAGGCGGCGCTTCCCGGGGGCGCCCTCGTCAAATCGGACGTAGGCCAGCATGGCCGCGAGGAGGAACACCAGGGACAGCGTGTTCTTCAGCTCGGCGATCCAGGCCACCGATTCCACCACCAGCGGATGCACGACAAAGAAAAGCCCGCCCAGCCAGGCCAGGCGCAGGCCAAGCTTCTCCAGCAACCGCCAAAAGAGGAGCGCGCCCAGGAGATGCAGCCCGAGGCTGACCAGGTGATAGCCGAAGGCATTTTCCCCCCAGGCACGCCATAGGACCCACTGCACGCTCGTCTTCAACGGGAAGTAGTCGGGGCCGGCCGACCCCGCCCAGATCTTCGCCAGCCCGTGGGGATCGGGCAGGACGCTGTTCCGCGGGATCTCGGTCAGGTCATCCCAGACCCACCCGCCGTGCAGCGCGGGCCCGTAGATCCACCCGCCCACCAGGACGATGAGCGCCGCCTGCCAGAGGATCGCGGCCGCGCGCGGTCGTTCCCGGGTCATGGCGGGCGATTACATCGCGCCGGGGGCGGGATTCAAATGGTATCGCAGGCGGCCGGCCCCGGCTCAGGCCGCCTGCGGGACGTCGACCTTGGCCGGCTCGAGCCGGGGCACGAGCAGGTGCACGATCAGGAGGGAGAGCGGATAGGCGAGGCTCGGCGCGAGGAAAACCCAGAAGTAGCCGCCGCCGGGGGTGCTCAGGATCTTGCCGACGTAAAGGGAGAAAAATACGCCGCCCGACGCACCGAGAAACCCGCCGAGGCCGGTGACCGAGCCCACGACCCGGCGGGGAAACATGTCGCCCGCCAGGCTGAAGGCATTGGCCGACCAGGCCTGGTGCGCCGAGGCCGCCAGCGTGATCAGGCCGACCGCCACCCAGACGTTGGCGGTGAGGGCGGCGTAAAAGACGGGGACCACGGCGCCGGCGCACATCAGCATGGTGCCCTTGCGCGCCTTGTTCACGGACCAACCCTGCTTCATGAGCCGTCCGGCCAGCCAGCCGCCGCCGATGCTGCCGATCGACGCCACGATGTAGATGATCGAGACGGGAAGGGCCCGCTGCTTGGCGTCGAGGTGGAAGCGCTCCGCGAAGAAAGGAGGGGCGCCGAAGAGGTAGAACCACCACATGCAGTCCGTCATGCTCTTCGCCACGGCGAAGGCCCAGGTCTGGCGGTAATTGACGAGGCTGAGCCACGGGATCTTGGTGGCCGTCTCCGGCGGGTCGCTGTCGATGATGGCGAGCTCGTCGACCGAGACCTTGGGATGCTCGGCCGGCCGCCGGTAGAAGCACAGCCAGGCGATGATCCAGGAGAGGTCGATGATGCCGGTAAAAAGGAAAGCGCCGCGCCAGCCCAGCACGTGGCCGGCCACGTGGATCTGGGCGAGGATCGGGACCAGGAACGCAACCGCGATGGGAACCAGCGTCCCGCCGATGTTCGTCCCGGAGTTGAACAGCCCGGTCGCCAAGGCCCGCTCCCGCTTGGGGAACCATTCCGCCACGGTCTTGATCGCCGCCGGGAAGTTGCCGCCCTCGGCGAGGCCCAGGAGCAGCCGCACGAGGAAGAAGCCCGCCAGGCCCGTCACCAGCGCGTGGCCCATGGAGGCGAGGCCCCAAAGGGACACGGCAAGGATGAAGCCCCAGCGCAGCCCGAGCGCATCGACGATCTTGCCCCAGAACAGCATGCTCACCGCGTAGGTCGCCTGAAAGCAAACCGTCATGTACCAGTACTGCTGGTCGGTCCAATGAAACTGCTTCTGCAGTTCGGGCGCGAGATTGCTGAAGACGTTCCGGTCGATGTAGTTGGCGGTGGTGACCCAGAACAGGAGGGCGCAGATCACCCAGCGGTAACTGCTGCTGCGGGGGCGGTCGGAGATGGGATCTTGCATCGCGGGGAGGGATTGGGATGGACCGTGGCCGCTTCGCCCTTGCGAAGCTCCGCCGGAGGAAAGTGGGAGCCGAAAGCCCGGCGCAGGCGAACTACAGGCCGGCCGGGGAAACCGGCGTGGCGGCCAGGGAGAGATCGTTCTCGGTCAGGCGGAGCGCCGAGGGCTTCGGGCCGTCCACCTGCAGGAAGGTGCCCGTGCCCGCCGCGGCCTGCGAATCCCGCAGCCAGACCGAATCGGAATCCGCGAGCCGGATAACCGGCACGCCCTGCACCGGCGTGGCGGAGGAGACGTCGTCGAGCACGAGGTGGTGGACCTGGTCGAAGACGAAGGCGCTCCCGCTGGAGGCGCTCACCCGGACATCGTGCAGCTCGATCCCGTCGGTGCGGTCGCAGAGGAAGCCGACCTTGCCGGTGGCGGAGATGTCGGTGAAGCGCAGGCCCTCGATCGCCTTCTCGTCCAGGCCCTGGATGCTGGCGACCTGGTTGGCGTTGAGGATCGTGAAATTGCTCACCGCGATGTTGCGGAAGACCGGCGTCCGGACCGAGAGCGGTTCCGGCGGGATGTTCCGGGAGTAAAGCGTCGTTATCTCGATGGCCTGCTTGTGGACGTTCTCGAGCACGAAGTTGCTGACCCGGACGTTCTCGACCACGCCGCCGCGGCCGCGCTGGCTCTTGATCCGCAGGCCGGTGTCGGTGCCCTTGCCCACGATGTTCGTCGCGACCACGTCGCGGATGTCGCCGGAGGTCTCGCTGCCGATGACGATGCAGCCGTGGCCCTCGTACATGGTGCAGTTGGTCACCGCCACGTGCTCGGTGGGCCGGGCGATGCGCCGGCCGTCCGCGTCCTTGCCGGACTTGATGACGATGCAGTCATCGCCCGTGCGGAACCAGCAGTCGGAGATCCGGACGTCCCGGCAGGAATCGACGTCGATCCCGTCGGTGTTGGGCCCGTCGGACAGGAAGGTCACGCCGTGCACGACAATGTTGTCCGAATAGAGGGGGTGAAACATCCACATGGGCGATTCCGTGATCGTGACGCCCTCGATCACGAAGTTCTTGCAGCCGTTGGGCTCGATCAGGCAGGGGCGCAGGAACTCGGTGGCGACCTTGAAGTCATCCCGGGTGAGCTTCTCGCCGCCCTGGACCCGGTCCATGATCCCGCCCTTGCTCCGGTAGGCCTGGCCGCCGGCCCGGGCGGCCGCGAGCTGCGCGGGATCGACCGTGGCGCCCTGGGGCACGCGGCCGTAGGCGCGCCACCACCAGTTTCGGCCCTGGCCGTCGAGTGTGCCGCGGCCGACGATCGCGATGTTCACCTTGTCCCGGGCGTGGATCAGCGGGGCGTGGACGAAGGCGGACGTGTCCTCCCAGCGGGATTCGACGACGGGCGAGTCCGCGGGATCGCCGCTGTAGAGCAGCGTGGCGCCGGCGTCGACCTGGAGCGTGAGGTTGCTCACCAGCTCGATCGAGCCCGTGAGGTAGCGGCCGGCGGGAAACTGGACCGTCCCGCCTCCGACCGCGGCGCAGGCGGCGATGGCCTTGGCGATGGCGGCCGTGTCCTTGGCCACGCCGTCGCCGACGGCTCCGAAGTCCCGCACATTGAAGGCGTGCGAGGACGGCGGGGGCGGCACGGGGGCGGGAGCCGCCGGGGCCGCTGCGGTCGGGGCGATCGTGGTGCAGCCGGCAAACGGCAACGCCAAGCCTAACATCGAGACAAGAAGCAAGCGGGGGTTCATTGCTGGGGGGTTTCGAACAGAGCGTAAGACACGTGTCCGGGTCAAGGCTATCCTCGCCCGGGGCGCCGGCGGGAGCGGCTCCTTCCGCCCCGCGGGTTGGAGGTTGAATGGCGCCGCACAAAAGCCGAGGCTGGGAGGATGAAAGCCGTCCCCCGCGAGAAGCGCGTCATCCGCTCGACCGCCGAGTTTGCCTCCTACGTCGGGCTCGCCCGCACGACGGTCTCGCGCGTCCTCAACGGGCATCCGGGCCTCAAGTCGCAGACGGTAAAGCGGGTCCAGCAGGCGATCGAGGAGACCGGCTTCACGCCCAATGCCTACGCGCTGCACCTGAAGGGCAAGCGCACCTCCACGATCGGCATCTGCATGGAGAATCTGCTCACCGCCCCCGCGGTGCTCAAGCTGGCCGCGCTGCAGCGGCGGCTGCGCGAGCGCAGCCATGCATCCCTGATCGAAGTGCTGCCGCCCGGCGGGAGCCGCGAGGTGATCCGCCATTTCCTGTCCCTGCGCGTCGACGCGGTCGTCTTCATCGGCCACTTCATCGAGGAGGAGATCTCGCGCCGGATCGACGAGCTGACGACCCATGCCACCCCGCACCTGGTCATCGACCAGCGCGGCCTGGCCGGCGCGGACACGGTGGCGCTCGACCGCGCCCTCGGCATGCGCGAGCTGATGTCCTACCTGCTGGGGCTGGGCCACGTCTCCTTCGGGCTCCTCGCCATCACCGGCACGACCCGCTCGGTCCGCGACCGGCTGGCGGGCATCGAGGCGGAGCTCGCCGCGCGGGGCCTGAACTTTGCCGAGGCGACCCGCTCGCTCGACCACCGGCACGCGCGCCAGAACGACTTCGAGTACGGCCGCGCCCTCGCCCTGAGCTTCGTCGCCGAGCCGAAACGTCCCACCGCCTATGTCGCGCTGAACGACGAGGTGGCGATCGGCGCCATGCACGGCTTCCAGTCGGCGGGCCTGCGGGTGCCCCAGGATGTGTCGGTGGCGGGCTTCAACAACCAGGACATCTGCCTGATGCCCACTCCCGTCCTCACCTCCGTCGACCAGCAGGTGCAACTGACGGTGGACGCCGCCGTCGACCAGCTGCTGGGCCAGATAGGCCGGCCGCCCCACTCCCAGCCCCAGGTGCAGTTGATTTCCCCGAAGCTCGTCGTCCGCGACTCGACGGGACCGGCGCCGCGGGCCAAGGCCCCGTAAGCGGGAGGCCGCCGCCGTGCGCATCGGTCCCCACGAGCTGGCCTCGCCGCTCTGCCTCTCGCCGCTGGCCGGGTACACCAACCTGCCGATGCGGCTGACCCTGCGCGAGCTGGGCGGCCTCGGCTGGGCCACGACCGACCTCGTCAACGCGCGCTCGCTGCTCGAGCGCAACCGCACGGCGCTCCAGCTCTGCGCCACGTGCCCGGCCGACCGGCCCCTCTCGATCCAGCTCTTCGGCAGTGTGGCGGCGGAGATGCGTGACGCCGCGATCCTCTGCCAGGAACTCGGCGTCCAGGCGGTCGACATCAACATGGGCTGCCCGGTGAAGAAGGTGACCAAGATCGGCGGCGGCGCCGCCATGATGACCGAGCTGGCCGGGACCGCCCGGCTGGTCCGCGGCATGGTCGAGGCGCTGAGGATCCCCGTGACGGCCAAGATGCGGCTGGGCTGGGACGAGGAGAACCTCACCGCGCCCGACCTGGCCCGCACGCTGGAGGACGCGGGCGTGGCGGCGATCTTCGTGCACGGCCGCACCCGCGCCCAGGGCTTCTCCGGCTCGGTCAACCTCGCGGGGATCCGCGCGGTGGTGGAGGCCGTGCGCACGATCCCGGTCATCGGCAATGGCGATGTCACGACGCCGGCGGCGGCCCGGCACATGCTCGACGCCACCGGGTGCTCCGGGGTTAGCGTGGGCCGCGGAGCCTTCTACGATCCCTGGATCTTCCGCCGGACGGAAAGCTACCTCCGGACGGGCCAGGAGCCCGTGGAACCCGACTTCGGCGAGCGCCTCCGGGTCCTCCGGCGGCATTTCGAGCTCTACGTCGAGTTCTACGGCGAGGAGCGCGGCGCCCGGCTGTTCCGCAAGGTCGCGCCCTGGTATGCGAAGCGCTTCGGCCCGGCCAAGCCATTCAAGCAGAGGATCCTGTCGATCGTCTCCCGCGCCGGGTTCGAGGAAGTGCTGGGCGAGTACGTCGCCTGGCGTGCGCAGTTCTGCGACGAACGGGGGGAACTCCTGCCCCAATACCGGCCGGCGCCCCTCTCCCCTTCCTTCCTGCGCCCCGGCGGCGAGCCCGACCCGTCCGAGTCCATCCGGGTGCCCAAGGGGCCGGTGGAGGTCTGGTAGAAAGTTTCACTCGCATGGGAACGACCGCCCTTCAAACTGCTCTCACCCTCCTTTCCATGACCAAACGCCTGCTTCCCCTCCTCCTTGCCCTGTCGGCCCTCGCGCTCTGCGGCGGCTGCCTGTTCCCGAAGAACTTCAGCAAGGAGAAGAAGGAAAAGCATGTCTCCGCGGACATGGAGAAGGAGTTCCAGCAGCGTTGGATGGAAAAGCGGGTGAGCGACCTCACCGCCCAGGGCCTCAGCCCGGCCGCCGCCCAGGCGCAGGCCGCCGCCGAGTACCAAACCAAGTACAGCTACGCGATTCCGCCGGCCAAGTGAGCCGGCAGGCTACTCGTCGATCCGCTCGACCTTGATCAGCTCCATGTCGAAGACGAGGGGCGAGTTCGGCGGGATGCCGGGCAGCTGGCCCCGCGAACCGTAGGCGTAGTCGGCGGGAATGACGACGAGCCGCTTCTCTCCCGGCCGCATCAGCTGGAGGACCTGGTCCCAGCCCTCGATCACCGCCATCCGCCGCACCCGGAACGTGAGGGGGTGCTTGGGATCCAGCTGCTGGTCGAACATCTTCCCGTTGAGCAGCGTGCCGGTGTAGAGCACCGACACCAGGTCTCCGGGCTTCGGTGGCTCGCCCACGCCCTCCTTCTCGATGATGTAGCGGATGCCGGTGTTGGTCTTCTTGGCCGTCGGCCAGGTCTTATCGACGAAATCCAGGTCGTCCGGCGCGAGCCGCTCCCGCTGGGCGTGGAGGGCGGCCGGGGCGAGCAGCAGGCAGGCGAGGGTCAGGGCGTAAAGCGTGCGCATCAGCGGCAATAAGAGGACAAAAGTCGCACGGGCGTCAAATGCGCTCGTCCGGGAGGGATGGAACCGGCTCAGCGGCGGCCGCGGCCACCGCCACCGCCGAAGCCCCGCCCACCACCACCACCGCCGCCGCCGCCGCGGCCCCAGCCGCCGCCCTGCGCGCGCGAGTGGTGTCCGTGGCCGCCGCCACGGGAAGGCGGAGCCGAGGGGCGTCCCGTCAAGGGAAGGTAGTTGAACCCCGGGAGCCGGAGCTCGGGGATCTTCTGGCCGATGAAGCGCTGGATGCCGTGGATCAGGTCGGCATTGTCCGGGGTCACCAGGGTGAAGGCGTCGCCCACCGCCTGGGCCCGGCCGGTGCGCCCGATCCGGTGGACGTAGTCCTCCGGATTTTCCGGGACGTCGAAATTGATGACATGGGTCACGCCCGCGACGTCGATGCCGCGCGCGGCGATGTCGGTGGCGACCATGATCCCGTACTTTCCACTCTTGAAGCCGGCCAGCGCCTCGATCCGCTGGTTCTGCGAGCGGTTGGCATGGAGGACGCCGACCGAGTGGTTCGCCGCCTTCAGCTTGTGGGCGATCTTGTCGGCGCCGTGCTTGGTGCGGGAGAAGACGAGCACGCTGTCGACCCCGGGTTGCCCGAGGAGCGCCAGGAGGAGCTCAAACTTCTGCCCGTGCGCCACCGGATAGAGGGCGTGGGAGACCGACTGCGTCACCGAGCGGGCGACGCCGATTTCCACCCGCACGGGATTGCGCAGCGCAAAGGCGGCCACCGCCTGGAGCTCGGGGGGGACGGTGGCGGAGAAAAACAGGGTCTGCCGCTCGCGGGGGCAGCGCGCGATGATGTCCTTGACCACGGGCAGGAAGCCCATGTCCAGCATCCGGTCCACCTCGTCGAGGATCAGGATCGAGATGTCGCGCAGGCTGAGGGTGCCGTCCTTGAGGTAGTCGACCAGCCGGCCCGGCGTGGCGACGACGATGTCGACGCCGCGCTTGAGCTCGTTCCGCTGATGGCCGTAGCCCACGCCCCCGAAGACCGCGACCGTCCGCAGGTCGGTGAAGCGCGCAAAGTCGCGAAAGGCCGTCTCCACCTGGGCCGCCAGCTCGCGGGTGGGCTCGAGGACGAGGACGCGGACGCGGCCGTGGGCGCCGAGGCGGTGCAGCACCGGCAGGGCGAAGGCCGCCGTCTTGCCCGTGCCCGTCTGGGCGGAGGCAATCAGGTCGCGGCCGGACAGGACCGCCGGGATCGCGCGCAGCTGGATGGGCGTCGGGTCGGTGTAGCCGGCCGCCTGCACGCCGCGGAGCAGGGGTTCGGAAAGGAGAAGGGCTTTAAAGGGCATAAAGGAAGGAAATACGGGTTAAGCGGAGGGACCCGGCGTCGCCTCGTCCGGGGGACGAGGCTATGCCGCGGCCTTTTTTTGTCCGCGGGTTTTCCACGGACAAAAAAAGGACGGAGCGCCCGGAGGTGCTCCGCCCCTCGATAATTCGGTTGTTGGGACCGAAGCGCGCTTAGTACCGGCGCTCGCGATCGCCGCGACCACCGCCGAAGCCGCCGCGGCGCTCGCCGCCGCCGCCGCCGCCGAAGCCGCGACCACCACCGCCGCCGCCACCACCACCGAAGCCGCCGCCGGGGCGATCTTCCTTGGGACGGGCTTCGTTAACGGTCAGCTGACGACCACCGAGGTCGACGCCGTTGCTCTTCTCAGCCGCGGTCTTGGCCTCTTCGGCCGTGCCCATGGTGACGAAGGCAAAGCCGCGCGGGCGGCCGGTCATGCGATCCATGGCGACGTAAACGTCGGTCACGGAGCCGTATTGGCTGAAATGCGTGCGCAGTTCGTCCTCGGTCGTCTTAAACGAGAGGTTGCCAACGTATAGTTTTGAGTTGCTCATCTGATAACTTCGTAGAGTCACCGTCCGCTGCCAGTCCGTTCCCACCATCGGGTTTCGAAATCATCACTTAAGCAACCTGCTCAGCCAACGACTCACCAGAAACTGTCACCAAAAGGCTATCTCTAACAAGGCCGGAAGGAAGGCAGAGGTCCCCCGGGAACGCAAGGGGTAAGTTATTGGGCTGTCGCCCTTGGCAACACGCCCCGTAACTGCCGCCGCATCCAGTCTTTGAGAATTTCCTTCTCATAGCGGAGGGGGTCCTGGCGATCCAGGGTCATCCGCAGGTCGAAGGCCTGGTCGAGCAGGTCCTCCTCCCCCTCCCGGACCACCCGGCCGCTGGCATCGGCCAGCGTGAAGCGGAACTTGAAGTGCGGCGGATAGATGGGCTTCACGATTCGGACGTCCTCAAACTGGGGGCCCCGCCAGGGTTCAAAATCCCCGGCCAGGTCGATGTCGGTGAAGGTGAGCGTCAGCTTGCAGCCCTCCGGGACAAAGTACTGCGCCTCCTGCGTCAGATAGGCGCGGAGGCTGGCGAGGATCGCTGCCGAACCCTTGTCCGAGGGCATGAAGCCATCCTTGACGTCGGTGAACTTCTCGGGGT
>Ga0265320_10003421_pt1 | contig 10681 bp, 5 predicted proteins | sample 4827metaG_FD_202087 | JGI IMG/M metagenome (GOLD analysis project Ga0265320, IMG submission 202087) | Rhizosphere microbial communities from Carex aquatilis grown in University of Washington, Seatle, WA, United States - 4-8-27 metaG | ecosystem: Host-associated > Plants > Roots > Rhizosphere >...
GGACGGCAAGATCCCGGATGCGATCATGGGCGACCACCTCCATCCCACCGTCGCCGGCTATCAGATCTGGGCCGACGCGATGCAGCCCCTCCTCGACGAGATGCTCCACGGCTGACGTCAGACCCCTTTTTTCAAGTAAACCAGGCTCGTGCCGCTGATGGCGCGCAGGCCGAGGCGCTCGCGCTCCTCCAACTCCTCCAGGGCACGTGTGACGCCCTCCCATATCCCGTAGTCGTGCCAGAGGATCACCCCGCCCTCCCGGACAATGTCCATGGCGGCGCGCGTGTCCGAAAGCGCGTAGTCGTACGCATGCGACCCGTCGACAAAGACAAGCGAGCAGGAATTGCGGTACGGTGAATAGTCGAATGTCGCCGAGTCTCCGAGATGCTGGAAGATCCGGGAAATCTCCGCAGGATGGGCGCCCCGGTATTTCTCATAGCGCGAGCCCGGGACGGGCTTGTCGACCATGTGGCGCTCACCCTCCGCAATCGCAAATCGGGTCGCCTGGTCGGGAGGCAGGTCGAGGGTGTGGACCCGGCAGCCGGACGGGGCGCTCAGCGCCAGGTTGAGGGTGGTCCGGCCGTCGAAGGTGCCGATCTCGAAAAGATTGGTTCGGTCCGGGCAGGCAGCCGCAAAAGCGGAGAGGATGGCAACTTCGCTGATGCGGACATTTCCGTTCTCCTTGCGCTCCTCCCATACCCGCGGCGCGCGGGATAACGGCAAGCGCGTCCAGCTTATCTCCGCCAGGCGCGTCTTCTGGAGGAAGGGATCCCCCTTTCCCCTGACGGAGCGGGAAAACCTCCGCCAGCGGCGGGAGAGCGAGGAAAGCGGAAGGTAGATGCGCGTGGCGTAAAAGCCGTAATAGAGCTCTTTCACGAAGGTCGGTGCCGGTGGCCGGATGTTCAGGCGGGCCTGCGGAATCGGCAGATGAAAGCATGTTGTTGATAAACAACAAGCCTGCGCATTTTTCCCGCCAGGAATAGGGGTTCAAACAGCGTGTGCGTGTGCCGATAGGTAGACGGACCATTGTGCGCAGCCACAACGGGCGGCCGTCTCGCGGCCTTTGGTCCGGACATGCTCACATTTCTCACCTCAAATCTGGACTATATCATCCTTCTTCGCAGCTGGATGCTGGCGGGGCTGGCGCTGAGCGCATGGGCGCTCGCCCGGAAGGAAAAGCGGCACGGCTGGGGCTGGATGGGCATCCTTGGCTTCGCACAGGCGCTGCAGGCGTGGCTCGAAATCTTCATCCTCGACGGCCCCCAGCGGCCTATCCTGAACTGGGCGCATCACGCGCTCCTGCTTGCGTGCGTCCTCATCGCGGTTGCTTTTACCCGCGCAAGCGCGGCCGCGGGCGGCTGGCGCCGCGGCTCGCGGTCCTGGCTTCCGTGCGCGCTCGCGGCCCTGGCCCTTTCCCTGATCGGCGGCGCCTGGGGTGAGCAATACCGGATGGAGATCGTCCGGCTCGGACTGGCGGCCGCGCTTTCGGCCGGAGTCTGGTGGCGCTGCGCGCGCTGCCGCGGAGCGGCAGCGCCGAAAACCTGCGACGCCTCGTGGCGCAACCGGCGGATCGCCTGCGCCGGGCTCCTTGCGATCATCGCCCTGACGGGGCTCGTCGCGGCCTCGCTATCCGGCAGCCGGCAGGAAGCCCTGATGCGGGCCCAGGTCATGACGCGTGCGCAGCTCGCGGCGGCGGCCATCGACATCGACGAAGTCCGTCCGCTCCAGTGGAGCGATGCGGACCTCGCGAGCCCGCACTACCTCCATTTCAAGGAACTCATGAAGGCGTTCCGCAAGGCGAACGGCGACCTTCGCTTCGCGCTTCTCGCCGGGATGCGCGACGGAAAATGCTACTTCATCGCGGACAATGAGCTGCCGACCTCGCCCGACTACTCCCCTCCGGGCCAGTACTACGCGGAGGCAGCGCCCGACTACGTCCGAGGGATGGCATCCCACCGGCCGTTTCTCGTCGGGCCGGTGACCGACCGATGGGGCACCTGGATCATCGGGTCGATCCCCGTGGCGGATTTCGGAGCCCGCGGGTCGGTCAACATGGAGCTCGATATCGCCGCCTCAAACTGGGCCGCCCTCGTCCGCGGCGCGCGGCTGCCGGTCGTCCTGATAACGCTCCTCATCTCGGCCCTCGTCATCGGATCCTTCGAGGTGCAGGAGCACCTGCGGGAGCAAGCCGCCGAGATGCGCGTCGCCAAGGAGGCCGCCGAGGCGGCCACGCGCGCCAAGAGCGACTTTCTCGCTGTCATGAGCCACGAGATCCGAACGCCGCTGGGCGGCGTTATCGGGATGCTGGACCTCCTGAGCGGCGCGCCGAGCGCGGCGGAACAGAAACAATACACCGAGGTTGCGCGCGACAGCGCCGAAACCCTCCTTCAGATCCTCGACGACATCCTCGATACGGCCAAGGTCGAATCCGGCAAGCTGACCCTCGAGGCGATCCCGTTCCGGCTGCGCGATGAATTCCGGCTGACCCTGGCCGACGCCCGGCTGCGGGCCGGGAACAAGGGGCTTGAATTCGGGGAGGACGTGGATCCGGCCGTCCCCGACATCCTGATCGGCGATCCCACGCGGCTGCGCCAGATCCTGAGCAATCTCCTGAGCAACGCTCTCAAGTTCACGGAGCAGGGAGGCGTCTACGTCGAGATCGGCTGCGACCGGGGCGAGCCCGGAAAAGCCGTCCTGAGGATCTCCGTGCGCGACACCGGGATCGGCATCGCCGAGGAAACCCGCTCGCGGCTGTTCTCGAAGTTCTCGCAGGAGGACGTCTCGACAACGCGCCGCTTCGGGGGAACCGGCCTCGGTCTTTCCATCGTGCGCGCCCTGGCCGAACTCATGGGGGGGACGGCGACCGTGACAAGCACCCTGGGCAAGGGATCCACCTTCACCTTCACCGCGCGGCTCGCCGCGGGCAGCGGCCAGGAGCGGCCGGCAACCAGGCAGGCGGACTTCGGAAACGGCCGCGGACCGCACGCAGTGCGGCTGCGCGTGCTGTGCGCGGAGGATGATCCCACGAACCGGATCATCGCGGAGGCGTTCGTCACCGAAATGGGCCACGCCATCGAATTGGCGCACAACGGCCGGGAGGCCGTCGAGCGGCTCAGGGCGGGGCATTTCGACGTGGTCCTCATGGACAGCCGCATGCCGGTCATGGACGGCTTCGAGGCGACGCGCCTGATCCGCGGAAAGGATTCGGACGATATCGACCACGATATCTACATCATCGCGGCGACGGCCAACGTCTCGAAGGCCGACCGCGACAAATGCCTGGCCGGGGGCATGGACGACTACCTTGCAAAGCCCATCCTTCGCGCGGCGCTCCATGCAGCCCTCGGACGGGCGATCGCACGGCTGCAGAAACGGGGCGTCGCCCTCCCTCCGATGCCCCGCGAACATCTCGAGGCCCTGGCCGCGCAGGCCATCGAGCCGCGGATGGACAGCGCCGCGGCCCTCCACCGCACGGGCGGCGACACCGACCTCCTCGGCAGGCTTGCCGCATCCTTCTGCCACGATTTCCCCGCGACAAACGGGCAGCTCCGGGCGGCGATCGAGCGCCTCGATGCGGAGGCGACGGAAATGGCCGCGCACAACCTTCGCGGCTCGCTTTCGATCTTCGCGGCCGAGCGGGCCGCCGCCATGGCCAAACGCATCGAAACGGCTGCCAAAGAAGGCGCCTGGGACGAGGCCGGCCGGGCCCACGCGGACCTTGAGCGGGAGATGGACGGGCTCCTGCCCATCCTCGCCGACCTCGCGCATCCGGAAGCGGCCATTTCAAACGCATGAACACGACATTCGCGGACGCCCCCAAGGTCATTGAATCGGTCCGGGACAAGGCCCTGCCCCGGGCGCCCGGCGCGCCGGCCGCGAGCCCGCCCCCGCAGGCGCCGCGGAGCGTGATCCTGATCGTGGACGACGAGGCCAACGGGCGGATGCTGCTCCAGGGGCTTCTCCAGCAGGAGCCCTACGTCCTGATCGAGGCGAGGAACGGAGGCGAGGCGATGGAGCTCGCCCTGAAGCACCGGCCCGACGTCGTGCTCCTCGACGTGATGATGCCCGAAGTGAGCGGCTTCACGGTCTGCCAGCTGATGCGAAGCCATTCCACGCTCCAGCAAGTGCCGATCATTCTGCTCACGGCGCTGGACGACCGGACCTCGAAGCTCAAGGGCCTCGATGCGGGCGCGGACGATTTTCTCACCAAGCCCTTCGACCCGACCGAGCTCAAGACCCGGCTCCGGACGATCACGCGGCTGAATCGATTCCGGAGGATGTTCGAGGAGCAGGCGCGCTACGAGCGCCTCGTCGAACTCGCGCCCGACGGCATCGTCGTCGTCGACGAGGCTTACCGGATCCTCAGCTGCAATGCCACGTTCCGCCGGCTCCTGGGCTCCGATCCGACCGGCCGCGTGTTCACCTCCCTCCTTCCGGCGGACCGGGCGCGGGCCCTCGAGGCGCACACGGGCGCCCTCGGACAGCCATCCGGCGGCTCCGCCCCGTTTGAGACGACCCTCATCGAGACGGAACAGGCGGGGACCATCGTCGAATTGAGCGCGGGACGGCTCGACTGGTGCGGCGAGTGCCAATGGCAGCTCATCCTTCGCGACGTCACCGAAAAAAAGCTCCTCGAGACCCAGCTCATGCGCTCCCAGCGGATCGAGCTCCTCGGGCAGCTGGCCGGCGGCATCGTCCACGACGTCAACAACCTCCTCGGCGCCGTCTCCGGCATGACGGAGCTTCTGGAAATGCGGGCCGCGGAGGCGGACAAGCCGGGCCTGTCCATGATGAAGTCGACGATCCAGAGGATCACCGGCCTCCTGCGCCAGCTGCTCATGTTCGCCCGGGGCAGCGACGGCGAGCCGGTCCCCGTCGAGCCGCTCCAGATCCTGGAGGAGGTGGGCGGCGTCGTGCGGAGCACATTCGGGGCCGACTTCGAGGTGAGCCTCGAGGCGTCTCCCGATCTGGGCTCGATCGTGGCCGACGGAAACCAGCTTCACCAGGTCCTCATGAACCTCTGCGTGAACGCAAGGGACGCGATGCCCTCGGGGGGACGCCTCACGCTGCGCGGACGCCGCGAAGCCGTGACGGCCGAGGCGGCGGCCGGGCTCAGTCGCGACGCCATGGCCGCGCACTACGTCGTCCTGAGCGTGTCGGATTCAGGGACGGGGATTCCGCCCGAGGTTCGGGCCAGGCTCTTCGATCCGTTCTTCACGACGAAGGCGCCGGGCAAGGGCACCGGACTCGGATTGGCAACCGTCCTCAGGGTCGTCAAGCGGCACCATGGATTCGTCACCCTGCAGACGGAGGTCGGAACGGGCACGACATTCGATTGCTACTTTCCCGTCGTCCCGCCAAACTCGGCCGGGTCGGACAGCGCCGTCCCGTCACCATGATCGCCCACGCACTCTCCTGGAAATCGGGCATCGGCTGGTCGAAGCCCCTCGCCTCCCTGCCGCCGTCCGCGGATCTCCTTCTCTGCTTCGGACAGAGCGAACTCCTGACGAGCCCGCAGGGGCCGGCCGCGGAACTGCGCCGGCGCTATCCCAAGGCGGTCGCCGCGGCATGCAGCACGGCGGGCGAGATCTGCGGAACAACCGTCGGCGACGACGGCCTCGCCGTCCTCGTCCTCGGTTTTTCCGGGACCCGCGTCCGCGGCTTCTGCGCCTCCGTGAAGAGTCCGCCGGAAAGCGAGCGGGCCGGCGCCGAGATCGGACGCGCGCTCATCGAGCCCGATCTCAGGCACGTCCTCGTCCTCTCAGACGGGCTCGCGATCAACGGCAGCGCTCTCACCGCGGGCCTCCGCGGCTCGCTCCCGGCGGATGTTTCCGCGACGGGCGGGCTCGCAGGCGACGGCGCGCGCTTCAAGCGAACGGTCGTCGGGATCGGCGATGCGATTGGCCCGGGCCAGGTCGTCGGAATCGGCTTCTACGGTCCGAATTTCCGGGCGCAGCACGGCTCGGCCGGCGGCTGGCAGGCCTTCGGACCCAAGCGGCGGGTGACGAAGGCTGAGGCGAATGTCCTCTACACGCTCGACGACAAGCCGGCCCTCTCCCTCTACAAGCGCTATCTCGGCGAGCTCGCAGTCGACCTTCCCGGGTCGGGCCTCCTCTTTCCGCTCCAGCTCCTCTCGGACTCCTCGGAAGAGACAGGGCTCGTGCGGACGATCCTCGCCGTGGACGAGGAGAAGCAGTCGCTTACCTTTGCGGGAGACCTCCCGGAGGGGCAATACGTCCGGCTCATGAAGGCGGGGACGGACGCCCTCGTCGAGGGCGCGCGCACCGCGGCCGAGTCGCCCGGCGGGCCGGCGACCCCGGGCTCCCGCGCGGCCATCCTCGTCAGCTGCGTCGGCAGAAAGCTTGTCCTGGGAGGACGCGTCGAGGAGGAGGTGGAGGCGGTCCTCAAGCAACTGGGGGCCGATGTGAGCGCCGCGGGATTCTATTCCTACGGCGAGATCTGTCCCGGCGGCTTCAGCAACAGCTGCGAGCTGCACAACCAGACGATGACCCTCACCGTGATCGGCGAGGTCGCGTGAGATGAACTCCCTCCTGCAGCGGCAACTGCGGCTGAGGCAGCTGGAGTCGGAGGCCCGGAACGACGCCCTGGCCGAGCTCCTGAAGACCGTCTCGGCCACCTACGACGAGCTGGAAAGGGACCGCCGGCACCTCGAGCACACGCTCGCGGTCGTCTCCGACGAGCTCAACGAGGCGAACGAGCAGCTGCGCTCCGAGGCCGAGAGCCGGCTGCGCAGTCTCAACGCGTACTACCAGCTGACGCTCGAGGGCCAGCAGGGCATGATTCTCTGCTTCAAGGAGGTGGGCGGCGATTTTGTGCACACGCTTTGCCGCGGCCGGCTGGCCCGCAGGCTGGGATGGGCGGCGGAGCTCGTCGAGGGGAGACGCCTCGAGGACTTTCTCCCGGCCGAGTCCGCTGCCGTCCTTCGCGCGGCCTACCGCCGCGCGTGGAGCGGGGAGGAATGCACCTTCGAAGGCCAGTCCCTGGACGGCAGGATCTCATACCTCGCGCTTCTGCAGCCCCGCCCCGGCGACGCGGCGTCCCCGGAGGTGATCGTCTCGGCCGTCGAGATAACCGACCGCAAGCGGGTCGAGGTCGAGCTGCGCGCGGCCAAGGAGCGCGCGGAGTCGGCCGACAGGGCCAAGAGCGAATTCCTGGCGGTCATGAGCCACGAGATCCGGACGCCCCTGAACGCGATCCTCGGATTCACCCACCTCCTCCTCGAGAACTGCAGGGACGACGACCAGAAGCTCTGGATCAAGACGATTGACCAGAGCGGGCGCGCCCTGAAGGCGCTCATCAACGACATCCTGGACTTCTCGAAGATCGAAGTCGGCCAGCTCGAGCTGAGTTCGGAGCCGATGACCGTGGCCGAAGTGATGCAATCCGTGGCCGGGCTCTTTCGTCCGGCGGCCGCCGAGAAGGGAATCGCACTCGAGCTGCGGATCGATGTCGCGCTGCCGCAGGTGATCCGCGCCGATCCCCTGCGGGTGCGGCAGATCCTTTCGAACCTGCTTTCGAACGCGGTCAAGTTCACAAAGGAGGGGGCGATCGTGCTGGCCGCCTCGCCCGGACGAGCGGCGGGCGGGGAGAACGGCCGGATGGATCTGGCCTTTTCGGTCACCGACAGCGGCATAGGCATTCCCGAGTCGGTGCGCAGCCTCCTGTTCAAGCCCTTCACGCAGGCGGACTCCTCGACGACGCGAAACTACGGGGGCACCGGCCTTGGGCTCGCGATCAGCCGCCGGCTCGCCCGCGCGATGGGCGGCGAGCTCGACTACACGAGCGAACCCGGCACGGGGTCGATCTTCACATTCACGCTGCCCGTCGTGGCCGACGCGCGGAAGGAAAGCGCTGCCGAGGCCGAATTTCCAGCCAGCCAGTCGGACCTGACCAAGATGCGGGTTCTCGTGGCCGAGGACAACCCAAGCAACCAGCTCCTGATCACCGCCCTTCTCCGCAAGATCGGAGTCAGCCCCAAGGTCGTGAACGACGGGAACGCCGCCGTGGCCGCCGTGGCCAAGTCTCCCTACGACCTCGTGCTCATGGACGTCCAGATGCCGTCCCTCGACGGACTGGCCGCGACCCGGGCCATCCGGGCCGCGAATCCGAAGAGCCGGATGCGGATCGTCGCCCTGACGGCGGGCGTCCTCCCGGACCAGAAAAAGGAGTGCTTGGACGCGGGAATGGACGCCGTCCTCGGCAAGCCCTACGTATTCGTGGAGGTCCTGCGCGAACTGGCGATCGCCGGCAGCCCGCCGGACAGCGGCGGCGGGATCTGAAAGCGCCGCCAGGCGCATCCGGAAAAAGTGGGCGCCGGGGAGAACTTTCTTCCGGCCAAAGCGACATTCCAGGGTGATGAGACTTACCCCCCTCGCATTCCTTGTCCTGATTGCCCCGGTCCTGCGGGCGCAGACCGCGGGCGCTCCCCCGCGGGCGGGAGCGGCTCCCTATTGGCAGAGGATCACGCTGCCCACGGTCGCGGAGGCCGCCGCGGCGTTTCCAAAGCCTCCCCGCGAATATGGCACGATCCACTGGGCGATCTGGGGAGGCCAGCAGACCCGGGAGAAGATCCTGGCCGACATCGAGCAGATCGAGGCGAACGGGACCTTCGTCGTCATGATCGACAATTCCCGCGGGCTGCGCCCGAAATATTTCTCTCCCGAGTACCTCGATCTCGTAAAGTTCGCGGTCGAGGAATGCAAGAAGCGCGGCATGAAAGTCTGGATCGAGGGCGACGCGGGCTATCCCGATGGATTCGCTGGCGGCCGGATAAGCAGCGACTACCCGGGCCTCGGCATGCAGGCCATCGTCGCGGACGCGCGCTATTCGGTCGTCGCCGGGCAGACGCTCAGGATCCCCGTTCCGCCCGACACCCTGGGAATCCTCGCTTACAACCGGCAGCTCGGAGCCAGGGTCCTTCCGATTCCGGCCGATGGGCAGCTCAAATGGACGGCCCCCGACCCGGGCGGATCCGAGGTCGTCTTCGTCCGCCATGTCTTCCGCAGCTCCCCCACCCGGTACACGAACCGCGAGGATGGGACCGCGGACAAGGACAGCCGCTATTCCCTGATCGACTACCTCAATCCGGAAGCCACCCGCACCTACCTGAACCTGATCCTGGAGACCTATGCGAAGGTCGTCGGGGCCGAGTTCGGAAAGACGATCCTCGGGTTCCGCGGGGACGAGACCGATTTCACGGGCTTCATGCCCTGGACGCCAAAACTCCTCGAGACCTTCAAGGCCGCCAAGGGCTACGACCTGCAGCCCTACATCGCCCAGTTCTTCGAGCCGGCGCTCTCGGAGGAGGCGCGGCGGGCGAAGGCGGACTATTGGGACGTCTGGAGCGGCCTGTTCCGCGACTCCTTCTTCAAGCCGCTGGCCGACTGGTGCGCCGCGCACGGCATGGAATACATGACCCACCTGAATCACGAGGAGCTGATGATCGACCTGAATCGCGGCGAGGACCTGGTGCGGAACGAGGGGGCCTTCTTCCGCGACATGCGCTACGTCCAGGTGCCGGGTGTCGACAACCTGAACCAGATCGGACCGGGAATCGTCGCCGACTTCCCGAAGCTCGCGACCTCGGCTGCCCACCTCTTCGGCCGCCCGCAGGTCTGGGAGGAGGAAGGCGGCAGCCCCTACCAGGCGGGGAAGTTCGTGGCCGACTATAATTTCGTCCGCGGGATGAACTTCCTGCAGATCCGGGGGATGAACGCCGCGCCGGCGCCCGACGCGCCCAGGCTCCTGAATCCCGCGGCCGCGATGTCCTGGTATGTCAACCGGGCAAGCTACCTCCTGGCGAGCGGCAGGCCCGCGGCCCAAGTCGCCCTGTACCACCCGACGGACAGCATGTGGTACGGCGACAAGGAGGCGGACGACGTCACGGTGAGGCTCGTCACCGAACTGATGGAGCGCCAGGTCGACTTCGATCACATCGATCTCGATGCCCTGACCTCGGTGTGCGCCCTCGACGGCGGCGTGCTCAGGAATCTGAGCGGACAGGCCTACCGCGCCGTGATCGTCCCGGCTTCCTCGGAGATCGACAAGCGGGCGCTTGAAAGGCTGCGCTCCTTTGCGGCCGCCGGAGGCAGGGTCATCTTCGTCGGCCGGACGCCGGCTCTCGTCGTCGGGCGAAGCTTCCTCAATCCGGAGCCAGGCGCTCCCGATCTCAGCTTTGCAACGCTCGAGCCGGCTCCGCACATAACCGACAGGGTCGTCGCGGCGCTGCCGCCGCCCGACGTCGCCCTGGACGCGCCCTGCCCGCCGATAAAATACATCCGGCGCACATTCAAGGACGGCGACGCGTATTTCTTCTTCAACGAATCCGACCGGCCTCAGACGCGAACCGCGACCCTGGCCGGCACCGGACAGGTCCAGGTCTGGGACGCCACATCCGGCACCATCCATCCGCTTGCGGGCGTGCCCGCGGCCGCGGGGACGATTGCCGTGCCGCTCGCCCTGGGGCCCCAGGAGACCCGATTCATCGTTATCGGCCCCCTGCCGGCGGACGCGGGTTATCCCCTGCCGACCCCGTCGGGGAGCGAGATGATCGCGGACCTCGGCGGCGACTGGACGATGACGCTCGGCGGACAGGCCTTTGCGGCGCCCCTGAAATCATGGAAGGATCTGGGGGCGGGATCGTTCGCCGGAATGGGCGTTT
>Ga0265320_10003422_pt1 | contig 10680 bp, 4 predicted proteins | sample 4827metaG_FD_202087 | JGI IMG/M metagenome (GOLD analysis project Ga0265320, IMG submission 202087) | Rhizosphere microbial communities from Carex aquatilis grown in University of Washington, Seatle, WA, United States - 4-8-27 metaG | ecosystem: Host-associated > Plants > Roots > Rhizosphere >...
ATGTGTGGATCGGCGACTACAATTATGTCTTCGCCCCGCGGAACCGGGGCCTGTTCTACGATCAGCCTGGGTTCGACCCGGCCCGCACCCTGCTCATCCTCGACGAGGCGCACAATCTGCCCGCGCGCGTCGCCGACGCCCTTTCGCACGTGGCCCGGGCCGACGATGCCCGGGGCCTTCTCGCCGAGCTCGATCACGTTCACGCCGCCACGCCGCTGGTCCGGGCTTGGGAAAGCTGGACCCGTCTGCTCGGTGCGCTTGCGCCCGTCGATGCGCTCGATCCGGCGCTGGAGGCCGATGCCGCCGACACCCTCGCCGCCATCAGCCACCAGCTCGCTGCCCTCCCGCCCGATTCCTCCGCGCTTGGACCGCATTTCGCCGAGGTGCTCTGGCAGACATCCGCGCTCGCGGATTGGCTGGCGGACCCGAACTTGAAGAAACTGCTCTGGTGTCCGCGCGAGGGCGAACTGCACTTCACCTGTTTCGATGCCGCTGATGCCATTGGCGAAACCCTCCGCGAATATGGCGGCGTGATCTTCGCCAGCGCGACGCTGTCGCCGGCGGACGCTTTCACGGAAGGCTGCGGGTTGGACACACCCCGCCCGTTGGGCACCCCTCTTGTTAGAGGGGAGTCAGAAGACACATTTCAGGGCTCCCCTCTAGAAAGCGGGGTGGCGCGACTCGTCCGCCGTAGCCTTGGCGAAGGCGCAAACGCCGGGGTGTGTCGCCGCGTCGCCGCCCATACCCCCTGGCGCGAGGGCGCCTACGACATCGCCTTCGACGCGCGCGTCGACACGAGCTTCCAGCAACGGGCCCGGCACCACGCGACCACCGCCGCCACCGTCGAGACCCTGCACGCTGCCGCTCAAAATCCGTCGCCCGGCACCAGCCACCCGCGCCCGCCACTCACGACGACGCACAGTGTCGCCGTGTTCTTCCCCAGCTACGCCTACGCCGAGGCCATCGTGCGCACGCTCGACCAGTCGGGCTCCGTGCTCCGTGTCGCCTTGCAGCCGCGACTGCGCGACCTCGCGGCCCAAGCCGCCTGGGTTGAGGAGTCACTCGTGCTATCCGACGCGCTCTTTCTTGTCCTCGGATCGAGCTTCGCGGAAAGCATCGACCTGCTCGGTGGACGCGTGGGCTACGCGATGGTGGTCGGTCCCGCCCTGCCCGAGGTCAACGCCGTCCAACGCGCCCGCCTCGCGGAACTCGCCGGCCTCGGACGCGAGGAGGCTTTCCGGCGCGTCTACCAGATTCCCGGCATGACCAAGGTCAACCAGGCGCTTGGCCGCCTCGTTCGCGCACCGGGCCAGCGTGCCCGCGTCATTCTCCACTGCCGCCGGTTCCTTGAGCCAAGCTACGCCAGCCTGCTGGCGCCGGATTATCAGCTTGGGACCAATCTGCTTGAAACCGCAGACCTGACCGCGTGGCTGAAGGCTAGCACGTAGGGTCGTCCCTTGCGGACGCCCGGTTCGAGCTCCGAAGACGGGCGTCCGCAAGGGACGCCCCTACCCCAATGGAACAGATGCATTCAACAGCCTGATCCCGACCCCAGACCCTATTTAACCGGGACCGGATAAAGCACCCGGGCCTTGTCGGCACGCTTCACCACCGGATCGAGCGAAGGCACAAACTCGTAGGGCTCCTGGTTTGGCCATGCCCAGGTTTTTCCCACCACAAAAACCCGGCGGGACTTCGCGGGCAGCACCACCGGGATGACCGTCTTTGCCGGCTGGATCATTTGCGCAGCCGGCCCGGGCTCACGCCGGACCCGGGCGAGAATCCACACCTCGGAGTCCAGCTCGACGATGCGTTCAATCCCGAACCGCCAGCCACCATCCGGAACCATGATCGTCAGTTCTTCCGGCGCGGGAGCATCGGCAGCCGGCAGGTTCGACGACGCATTGCTGCATGAAACCGCCGCCAAGGCCAGTCCAAGGGAAAACACCCCAGATAACGCGTTTTTGCGTGCAACATTGATCCTGATATTCATGTCATTTTCTGTTCCACCGTTGTAGCTGTCGTACCCAAGCAACGTCTCATTGCCAACTGTATGATCCATTTTCGCCGCTGGTTGTTGCCGTTGGTTTTCCTGGCCAATTCCTTTCCCTCCTTTGGGGCGCTGCCAATCAATCAGGAGGTTTCCGGCCTCAGCCCAGAGGAATTAGCCCAAGGCTACCGCAACGGACACGTCCTGGTCAAAATCCGCGACGATGCCGCCGCCGCCGGCGAGACCGTCCGGCAAGCCGCCGAGAACCGCGCCGGCGTACGCAACCGCCGGGTCTTCGATCATCTCAAGAATCAGGAAATACTGGAATTCGACCCTCGCCAGTCCGTGCTCCAGGTCATCAAGCAGCTCCGGGCCACGGGTCTGTACGAGATTGTCGAGGCGGATCGCGTGGTCCATGGCATGGCCGCTCCCAACGATCCTTCCTTCGGCCAGCAGTGGTCCCTCAGCAACACCGGACAGAATGGCGGGACACCCGGAGCCGACATCGGCGCCGTCGCCGGCTGGAGCGTGCAGTCCGGCGCGCCCAGCGTCATCGTGGCAATCACGGACTCCGGCATGCGGCTCACTCATTCCGACCTCGCCGCGAACCTGTGGACAAACCCGAGTCCGTCGTCGAGCTACAGCCCGACCGACCTGCACGGCATCAATGCCGTCGTCACGCCCGCCACCGGAAATCCCACCGACGACAACGGCCACGGCACCCACGTCTCCGGCATCATCGGCGCCGTCGGCAACAACAGCCTCGGCATCACCGGCGTCGCCCAGAAGGTGCAGCTGATGCCGCTGAAGTTCCTCGACAGCACCGGCGCCGGCTCACTCTCCGCCGAGCTCGCCTGCTTCAATTACGCCATCGCCCACGGCGCCTCGATCATCAACGGCAGCTTCGGCTCCAACGGCTACTCGCCTTCCGAATACGCCGGCATCCAGGCGCTCCAGGCTGCGGGTATCATCCTGGTCGTCGCCGCCGGCAACGACGGCCTCAGCGTCGAGGCCGACGCCGCCTATCCGGCGGGCTATCTGCTGGACAACATTGTCAGTGTCGCCGCCACCACGCATTCCGACGCCCTCGCCAGCTATTCCGACTTCAGCTCCGGCCTGGTCGATATCGCCGCGCCCGGCGGCGACGCCACGTCGACCGGCGGCATCTACTCGACCTACAACACCAACGACACCGCGTACGCGGTGCTCAGCGGCACCTCCATGGCCACGCCGCACGTTTCCGGGGCGCTCGCCCTGCTGAAGGCCAAATTCCCGAACGACACCTACCGCCAGCTGATCAACCGGCTGCTCCGGTCGGCGACACCTCTGGCTGGCCTCAGCGGCATGGTGCAAAGCGGCGGACGCCTCAACCTCGCACAAGCGCTCAATTCCACCGCGAACACCCCGATCAACGACAACTTCGCGAATCGTGCCGTGCTCACCGGTTCCTTCGTGCAAGTCCGTTCCTCGAACGTCGGCGCCACGGTCGAGTCCGGCGAACCCGCCATCAGCGGCATCGGCGGCGGCACCTCGCTCTGGTGGACCTGGACCGCTCCCAGCAGCGGTCCGTTCAAGATCAACACGGCTGGCAGCGGCTACGACACCATCCTCGCCGTCTACACCGGCTCGGCGCTCAACAACCTCCAGCAGGTCGCCTCCAGCGACGATGTCTCGGCCACCGATGTCACCAGCTCGGTGTCCCTGAACGTCACTGCGGGCACCACCTACCAGATCGCCGTCGAGGGCAAGGCCGGCAAATCGGGAGCGACGTTCCTCACCATCACCCCGATCCCGCAGAACGACAACTTCGCCTCGGCCCAGGCCATCTCCGGCACCAGCGTGGCCGTCGCCGGCTCGACCCTCGGCGCCAGCACGGAGGCCGGCGAGGCCAACCCGACCGGTCAGAACGGCGGACACTCCGTCTGGTACCAATGGACCGCCCCGGCCACCGGCCACTTCAACCTGGCCGCCTTCAGCACCGCGATTGACATGACCGCCGCCATCTACACCGGCACGTCACTCTCCAACCTTTCGCTCGTCGGGGCCAATGATGACTCGATCTCGTACAATACCGACAGCCTCATCTCCTTCAACGCCACCGCCGGGCAGTCGTATTACATCCAGATCGACAACGTCGACGCGAGCGGCGGCGCTTTCACGCTGTCGATCAACGACTCGCTCTGGCAATACCCCAGCGGTTTCACCGCCACGACATCGCCCGCCGTCGGGACAGATGGCACCATCTATTTCGCCTCCCAGGACTACTACATCTATGCCATCAAGCCCAATGGCACCGAACTCTGGGAGCACGCCACGGGGAATTCCATCGACGTCGCGTCGCCGGCGATCGGCTCGGACAACACCGTCTATATCGGATCCACCGACGGCTTTCTCTACGCCTACAACGGCAGCACCGGCGTCCGGAAATGGCGTTTCGGAGCCGATACCGGCATCTCAAGCACGCCGGCCATCGGACCGGACGGCACCGTTTATTTCCGGGATGACAATGGCATCCATGCGCTGACCCCGGGCGCGACCAGTGCGACCCAAAAGTGGAAGTTCTTCATCGGCAGTGGCGCCACCTACGGTTCACCCTCGGTCGGAACCGACGGGACCGTCTACGTCGGCGCCGCCGCCGGTTCGTTCTATGCCTTCAACCCCGATGGCAGCCAGAAATGGACCTACACGGCGAATGGCGACATCTATACCTCCCCCGCCATCGCCGGTGACGGCACGATTTATTTCGGGACCTACGGCAGCAGCGGCACGCTCTACGCCCTCAATCCCGACGGCTCGAAAAAATGGAGCTGGGCCGTGCCAGGCGGGAGCAGCATCACCTCGTCGCCGGCCATCGGTCCTGACGGCACCGTCTACTTCGGCGCCTACGACCACAAGCTGCACGCCGTCAGCAGCAGTGGCGTCGAGCTGTGGTCTTACACCGCGGGCGACGAGATCCACGGCTCCTCCCCGGCCGTGGCATCGGATGGCACCGTCTACTTCGGCGACCTCGACGGCAAGGTGTACGCGATCAACTCGGACGGCTCGCTCAAGCGCATCTACGCCACGGCGGACGAGATTCATTCGTCGCCGATCGTCGTCAATGGCGCGCTCTATTTTGCCAGCAATGACTCCAAGCTTTATGCCTTCAACGCCACCGGCAATCCCGCGGCGTCCGCGTGGCCCGTGTTTCACCAGAACGCCCTGCGCACCGGCCTCGCGGTCGCGAGCGCTACCCTCACGACGATCAATACCCAGCCGCAGTCCCAGAACGTCACCCCGGGTTCCGGCTTCACCCTGACCGTTGCCGCCACCGGCCCGGGCACACTCAGTTACCAATGGTTCAAAGACGGCACTTCCATTGCGGGTGCGACGAGCGCGACCTACCGCGTGGCCAGTGCCGCCGTCGGTGACGCCGGCACCTACACCGTCGTGATCACGAGCGCCCAAGGCACCGTGACCAGCTCGGGGGCCGTGATCACAGTCGGCACCAACAGCGCCAGCCGCCTGATCAACCTCTCCGCCCGCGCCCAGGTCGGCACCGGCGGCAACGTGCTGATCGTCGGCTTCATTGTCTCCGGTTCCGGCTCGAAGCAGGTCCTGCTCCGCGGCGTGGGTCCCACCCTCGCCATCAGTCCCTTCAGCCTGACCGGCGTGCTCGCCACTCCCGCGCTGAATCTCTTCGACGCCAACAGCAACCCGCTGCCCTATTCCAATACCGGCTGGGGTACGAATTCGAACGCCTCCCAGATCGCAACCGTGTCGTCCGCCCTGGGTGCCTTCACGCTGCCGAACAACTCGGCCGATGACGCCATGCTCGTCACCCTGCCCGTCACCGCGCCCGGCACCAGCTACACCGCGCAGGTCAGCGGCGTGGGCAGCACCACGGGCGTCGCGCTCGCCGAGATCTACGATGCCGATTCGTCCACCAGTAGTACCCGGCTGGCCAACATCTCGGCCCGCGCCCAGGTCGGCACCGGCGGCAACATCCTCATCGCCGGCTTCATCATTTCCGGCACCACGCCCAAGCAGGTGCTCATCCGCGCCACCGGTCCGGCGCTCGCCGCCCTCGGCGTGCCCGGCACGCTGTCCGACCCCCGGCTCGATGTCTACAATGCTGCTGGCGCGGTGATCCAGGGCAACGACAACTGGGGCGACAACGGCGGAGCTCCCGCGCTCAGCGCCGCGTTCTCGAAGGTCGGCGCCTTCACCCTGCCCGATTCCACCAGCAAGGACGCCGCCCTCCTCATCACGCTCCAGCCCGGCGCCTACACCGCCCAGGTCTCCGGCGTGGGCGGCGCCACCGGCGTCTCCCTGATCGAGCTCTACGAGATGCCGTGAGCGCGCATTGTGGATCGATGTAGGAGCCTGCTCGCAGGCGATTCCGTGGAATGTAGCCGGGGTCGTCGACCCCGGGCCGGCCTCAGCAAGGCCAGCTACAGCGCGGATCGGCTGCGAGCAGCCGGCCTACAACTGCATGATCGCCTCACGGCGTCGCTTCAAAACGCTCCATCTTCACCTCGCGGCTGAAACGGGTCTCCTCGACAAATCCCGTTCTGACGAACGTGGCTCCGTCGAACCACGTTGCCGGCTCCGGCACCCATTGGCCGTCGCGCTGTTCCAGCGGCGCAGGAAACGCCAGGGTGTTCCACCTGATCTCCACCGTTCCGATCCGGGTCGCCTGGTTCGACCCCCAACCTGGAATAAGCATGGCTTCATTGCGGGCGCGATTGATGAGGACGTCTTCTTTCCAATCAGGGTAGGGCCTCGAAGCCGAGGGATCATAGCTCACGGAATCAGTCCGCGGATCGGGCTTGCTCTCGACCAGGTTCACAAACATTCGCCCGTCCTCCCGCACCCCTGTCCACGCGATGCGCAGGCTGGTCGTGCCGTGCCGTTGACGATCGCTTGGCCCCAATGGCAGCTCGTACTCCACCTCGGGCCGGATCAGGAGGAGATTAAATTGGCCGGTGTAAGCCGGCGGCTCCTTGACCATCCGCGCTGCCGCCTGGATTGGCAGGTTCAGCCCCGTAGCCAGTCTCCGGCCTTCATGCATTTTCTGCTGATTCGCAATGATGAGCTCGTTCCGCCTTGAATCCGGTTTCAAGCCGGGCACACCCAATAGCCTGCGCACGGCGCCGTCCATCCAATCTTCAAAAGAAGCGAAGCCCACATATTGGCTGAGGTCCAAAGTGTAACCATCAGGCCAGCGCCAGATATGCCGGGAGCGGAAAATGCTTCCTGACCAATAGCCCACCAAACCCAATCCATCCGGAACACCACGCGCCGTCATTTCAAAGGTCACACCTGCCCCGGGAATGCCCGCCTCTGGCTGAGTGATTTTGATTTGATCAACGCTGATCGAAATTTGATCGCCGATGGCGGAAGGAGGCGCGGCGGGCTCGGACCGGACTTGGGACAGATCCCAGGGCCACAGGACAATACTCAACGCCACCAGAACGAATCCCACTCCACTAAGTACAAACGATCGCACCGTATGGCGCGTGAGGAATTGATGGCACACCACAGCTGCAACGCCCATCGCGGTCACCAGCAATGTCAGACAGACGCGAGTATTCGCCAGTCCCTGCCACGACGGGGGATGAATCGACAGAGCCATGTTTACGAACGCGTCCAAGAGAAACAGCAGCATAATCGCAGCCAGCGTCCAAGTCAGGTACCGGCTGAAATGCTCCGTGAGCACCGCTAGGAGCAGAGCAGGAAGGACCACCCCAAATTTCAAAATCAAAGTTTCGAACACCGCCGCCGCCACATCATGCCAGCCGTAGCCGCAGGCCAGCCACCACGGTAGCCAGATCGCGACCGGCAGAACTCCGAACATCAGGACGGCGCCGAGCGATTTCGCCGCCAGGAGCCGCCCACCAGAAATCGGCCGTGTCAGCCAGAACTCCTGCGACCCGGTCAGCGGGTCTTCATGAATGAGCATCGCCACAAGCACATAGCTCACGACCAAATCCAGCGCGAAGAACAGATAACCGTAAAGGCTCATGCGCCCGAACCACTCCAGGTTGTCGCCATCCCCACGGAGCATGCGGATGCCGAGGAAAATCTGGGCCACGAGCAAAAGCGCCCAGAGCGCCAGCGGTACGAGCAAGCGCCTGAAATCCTTTTTGACGATATGAACGGTGAGATTCATCGGAAATTTTTGCAGCGAATGGCTTAGGGCTGCGTCTCAAAACGGGCCACCGTCAGCTCGCGACGAAAGCGCGCGACTTCGTGAGCGGTGGTTTTCACCAACGTCACTTTTTCAAACCAATGCGGCTGGCTTTCCCATTGGCCGTCGCCTCGCCAGTCGTTGGGCGCATGGAATTCAGCCGTTAGCTCGCTCAGCTCCACCGTGCCGATCCGCACCTTCAGCTGGTTTCCGTAGCCCTCGGAAAAATTGCCGCGGTCTCGATTGACCAGGCGATGTCCGATCCACTCCCGGATTATGGGATTGGGCTCGTACCAGTCTGCGATATCCCTGAGTGGAGGCAGGGCCTTCAGGCCCTCGACGCAAGAGGTGGGCTTGCTTTCAATCACGGCTATTTGCATGGAAGAGACCTTCTGCATTTTCTTCGTGGAGAAATTCCTCTGCTGATCTTCGCGCTGCAGCGCCTGCGCGATGCGCAGGCTCACCCGGTCGATCCAATGCCGGTCGCCCGAGAGGATCGGTAGCTCCCACTGCACCTCCGGTTGGACCAGCCCAAACTGCGCGTTGATCGTATAGGCCGGCGGCTCAGCCTGGATGCGGGCCGCTTGGGCGCGGGTCATGGAGGCGCCGGGAATCAATCCCCTTGCCCCGCCCCAACCGATCTGGATTTCAGAATAAAGCGACGGACCCCATCCGCCGTCAGGCGAGCGGGACAATCGCCGCTCTTCCATCCATTTCAAATAACCCGGATCCATTTTTTGGATCGGAAGTCCGAGCGACTTTAGGGGCGAGCCAGCTGCACCAAAGGGTCCTCCCACCCGGTAGATCCGGCTGCCGTCCGCCCATCGCCAGGTTTGCTCGGAAAATCGTCCGTAGATTTCCAGGCCTTCCGGTACGCCACCGGCAACCAAGCCCACCGCGACACGGGGCTGGCTCCACTTGGAAGTTTCGTCGGGACTTTGCCACAGCCTGGCCTGGTCGAGGCTCAGGGTGATATTCTCCGCCAACTTCACCGACTGTTCGAATTTCGGGAATTCCTGCGCCGGACGCCAGACAACCGACCAGTCCCATGGCGATTGCATCGCAATCAGCGCTGCCACGACGAAGCCTGCCAGCACCTGGCCAAAGACCCAAGCCGGACGTCGGGCCACGAATTGCTGGATCACGACAATCGCGATGACGGCCAGCAGGACCACAAAGATCAGCACCGCCCGCGATTCGACCAGTCCTTGTGTCGACTCTACAAATTTAAAGGCGCCATGAGCCTGCGACTTCCACCAATAGGCGCCATGCGACAGTGACATAAGAGTCATGCCCAACGTCGCCAGCGTGATGGCCAGCATGATCGTCCAGGCGAGAAAACGTCCCAAAGTATCGGTAAGGGTCGCCACCAGCAACGCCGCCATGACCACCACCGCATGCATGCCGAGAATTTCGGGCACGGCTCCCAGCACGTCCCGCCAGCCGTAGTGGCAGGCCAGCCACCACGGCAGCCAGATCACCACGGGCAGCACGCCAAACATCAGTGCCGCCGCCAGCAGTTTCGCACCCAGCAGCCGGCCGCCGGCGAGCGGTCGCGTCCGCCAGAATACATGGGAGCCCACGAGTGAATCGTCATGAACCAGGGCCGCAACGAGCACGTAGGCAAATAGCAGGTCGAGTCCAAGCAGCATGTGGCTGTAATCGGCCATCCGGTCGAACCACGCCAGATCCGCGCTGCGGTTGCTCCACAGCAGGGTCAGGCCCACAACGACTTGGAACGCCACCAGCAGCGACCACAGCGCCAGCGGCACCCAGAGGCGCCGGAGGTCCTTTTTGACGATGTGCCAGACGAGGTTCATGCCACGGCGATTTTTGCTTCACCGCGACCCGTGCGAGCGAAGGAGAGAAAGATTTCACGCAACGACATGGGATAAGCCGTCACCGTCGCGCCGCCGAAGCGCTCGCGCCAGGCGCGCTCGGTCGCCTCGCCGGCGTACCCTGTCTCGATGAAGCGGGTCAGCCCGCCCGCCTGCTCCCACTCGATCGCTCCCGGCGGCGGGGTCGCGCCCGCCGGCGCGCCGGTCACTTCCACCCGGCGGAAGCGGCCTTGCAGCGTCTCGGCCGACTCGCTCAGCCGCAGCCGGCCGGCGTCGAGCAACGCCACGTGGTCCGCCAGCCGCTCGACTTCCTCGATGTCATGCGAGGAGACCAGAACAGTCCAATTGCCCAGCGCGGAAACCTCGAGGATGCCGCGCACGAACTCGTCGCGCATCAGCGCGTCGAGCCCGCTGAACGGCTCGTCGAGCACGAGCAGTTTCGGGCGGTAGGGCAGCACTGACAACAGCACCGCCTTCATCAGCATCCCGCGCGAAAGGTGCTTCAGCTTCCGCTCCGGCGGCAGCGCGAACTGCGCCAGCAGCGTCCGCTCCAGCCCGCGGTCCCACGTCGGATAAAACGGCCGGCAGTAGTCGAGCAGCTGCTGCACGCTCATCCAGAGCGGCTGCTGCTGGTTCTCCGACACGTACCCGATCTGCGCAAACTCGCGCGGTCCCAGCCG
>Ga0265320_10003424_pt1 | contig 10677 bp, 10 predicted proteins | sample 4827metaG_FD_202087 | JGI IMG/M metagenome (GOLD analysis project Ga0265320, IMG submission 202087) | Rhizosphere microbial communities from Carex aquatilis grown in University of Washington, Seatle, WA, United States - 4-8-27 metaG | ecosystem: Host-associated > Plants > Roots > Rhizosphere >...
GGTAAGTCTGCTGACGATGAGGTCGTGGAGGGCGACTCCCTGACAGTACGGGATGCCTTGGTGGCCCGCTGGCCGGTCCTCTTGACGGATGCTGAGGAATTGCCGTATGCGGCCCGTGTAATGGCTAGGATTCGCGAAACATGACGAATTTTGTGCGAGATGCGCATTCGGCCATGATGGCGCGCCCGGTCCGAGCGGGTAGAATTGGGCTGGTTACACAGCGTAACTTTCGAGGGTTTGGCGAAGTGGGTTCCCGATCACGGGACACGCGAGGAACCGGCCTCAATGCTTCGGGGATTCCACGGCAATCCCGGTCTGGGCAGGCTCGGTTGGCACGTTGTAGGTGGGTGGGTCCGTACATTGTGCGAAGCGGGTTCTCGGGGGTCTCCCTAGGGAAATTCCCTCTGGACATCGCACAATATACATTATGTTAAGTACGGAATATTGCTCGTGAATGGACCCTGATGCGAGCTGTGTCACCACTTGTGAAGGTCCGATATCCCCTGCCTTCCTAGGTAGGCCCGTCCGGATCGTTTCGAGGATTTGGAAGAAATCATGCAAGCGGAGCGTTTGCGGCTGCCCGTCCTTTGATGCGTCCAGCCAAGTTCATTAGCGGCCCAGTGAGAAGTGTGGTTACCAGAGCCATCAAGACCATCATCGTGAAGATGCGTGGCGGCAGAATTCCTAGATCGTAGCCGATGTTCAGCGCTACAAGTTCTACGAGGCCTCGGGTATTCATTAAGGCGCCAAGCGAGAATGCGTCATTCCAGCCCATTCCCGTTAAACGCCCTGCGAGCATCGTGCCACCAAGTTTGCCAATGGTGGCAACTCCGATGATGATGAAGCATACCAGCCATGCTGAGGGCTTATCCAACAGCCCGATGGAAGTACGAAGTCCGCTGAATGCGAAAAATATCGGTAGTAGAAAAAGGGCGCTGAAGTGTTGCAATCGAACGGCGACATGCTCGCGGAATGCGTGGCGCTGCGGCATTATTACTCCGGCGATGAAGGCGCCGAATAAGACGTGAACACCGATCAATTCCGTCGCGAGTCCAGACGTGAGAACGAGGAGGAGCACAGCGACCACGGCGCCTACGCTTGGCGTATCTGCCTCTTTCTCCCCTGAATCCAGCAAACGCGGAAGTATTGGACGCACGACAAAAAACATCAGCCCTACGTATACGAACACCATTCCGACCCCAAATATCGTGGAAGAAAGGCTGGTCGAGTGCGCGATGGCTATGACGAAAGCGAGGATGATCCAGGCGGTGACATCATCTACGGCCGCGCAGGCGATTGCTGTGGTGCCAAGAAATGTCTTTTCGATGCCGCGATCTTTTAGAATCCGCGCGAGCACCGGGAACGCGGTGATGCTGAGGGAGATTCCCATGAACAGGGCAAAAGAGGTAAACGAAGTTCCAGGCGCGGCATAGCGGGAGTAAAGAAACAGAGCCATTGTCACTCCGAGCGAGAAAGGGAAGACGATGCCGACGTTGCTCACCATGACTGCCGTTTTGGCCATCTTCTGCAGCTGCCCGACCTCCAATTCTAAGCCCACCACAAACATAAAAAGACATACGCCCAATTGGCTAAGCAGATTCAATCCGCCCAATGATTCTCTAGGGAAGACAAAGCTCTGCACACCCGGCCAGAACCAGCCGAGGAGCGATGGTCCAAGTAAGATTCCGGCAACAACTTCTCCCACGACTGACGGCTGACCACATGTGGCGACAAGAGAACCCACTAAACGAGTGGCCAGCACGATAGCGATGATCTGAATCAATAGCCGGCTGATCGGCTCCCTCACCCTATCTTGCAAGGGCGACCAACTCGAAGGCGCCGGCGCCGCCGGGGCTGGCGCGCTTGCTGCCAAGGCGGTTTCCCTCATGGCTACGGGAAGACGATGCCCGCGATCGAAAATGAAGAAAATCTCCGTTCCGAAGAAAACGAGAAGAAGTAAATAGATCAGAATCGTGCTTTTCACAGCGCTGTTATGCCCAAAGAAATCTTCACGTGCCGAAGCAAGATTCGTCGTGTATCGAAATTACCTCGTCAACCAGCATATTCCGGATGTGGAGCGATTCAGGATAACGGAACTTCGTCTGGAATTAGTCGGTCGAGCACCTGTAGAGTCATTTTTGACTGGCGGAATTTTACGACTCAGCGCGCAATCTGCGAACGCAGGTGGGGCCGAATTCCGACCGGCAGCTCGATTCTGGCGTCCGGTATGGAGTTACGAGGATTCATAAGACATTCTTAGACGGAACGTTAAAAAATTAAGGGATCCAAGCTGATGGGTGATCCGCATTTGGTCGGACAGCCCCCTGCCTTGCCGCAGCTTGCGCGGGGGCGCGGGCACGCTAGCTTGGCGCTGTTATGGCTGATCCTGCGCCCGTAAAACCCCAAGGTGAGATCGTGATCCGGGCGCTCGCGATGCCCGCAGACACGAACTCGAACGGAGACATCTTTGGCGGCTGGATCGTCTCCCAGATGGACCTGGGCGGCGCGGTCCTGGCCCGCACGCTCGCAAAGAGCCGCGTGGTGACGGTCGCCATCGAGGCGATGAGCTTCGTGGCGCCGGTCAATGTGGGAGACACCGTGACCTGCTATGCGCGCCTTATGGCCATAGGCCGAACGTCGATGAAGGTGGAGGTCGAGGTCTGGTCGCAGCATTACTCCGGCGGTTCCGAGGAGCGCCGTGTGACCCACGGAATCCTGACCTACGTGGCGATCGACGAGGGCGGCAAGCCCCACCCCGTCAAGCGTCCGGGGTGACGCGGGTCCGGGGGCGAGGCTCCGCCTGGCCTATTGAACCTCGTAGACTTCGATGAGCGCGACGCCGGAGTCGTTGCTGGCCCCGGCGATCTGCGCCGTGTAGGCGCCCGGCGGCAGTGTTACCAGGATGGCCGAATCATTGCTCGATGGGTTGCCCCAGCCAAACGCGCCGACCTTAGCAGCCGCAGCGATGATCTGCGCGTTTCCACCCCACCCGAAATTCGTGCCGAGGAGCGTGTTTCCCGCATACAGCGAGAGCTTTGGATCCGGAAGGGTCCCCGGGACCCCGAATGCGTTGAGCGCGGGCCCCGAAGCGCGGATGAGGACGGTTTCCGACGTCGAGCCCTCGATCACGAAGCCTGCGATCAGGATGTTGGCCCCCGTTCCCACCTGCACCCGCGTCGAGATGTTGACCAGGCGCGGAGAGGACGGGGTGTACGTGCCCGCCGGCGTGGCGTCATACACCTCGACAAGCGCGACGCCCGTGTCGCCGCTCTGCCCCGCGATCTGGGCGGTATAAGGCCCCGTCGAAAGGGACTCGATGAGAGCAGAGTCATGACTTGAAGCATTTCCCCAGGGGAATGCGCCCACTGCGGAAGCCGTGCTCGAGATCTGGGTGCTGCCGGCCCAACCGTTGTTGGTGCCGAGCACCGCGGGGCCCGAGTTGATCTGGAGCTGCGGGTCCGGAAGCGTGCCCCCGACGCCGAAGGCGGCGAGCGCCGGGCCGGATCCCCGGATTAGGAGCGGCTCCGACCCGCTGGTTCCTGCCCCGCCCACGGCAAATCCGGCTATCAGGATGTTGCCCCCCGTCCCGACCTGGGCCCGGCACGAGATGTTGATCAGCCGGCCGATGTCGGTGGTGGTGTTGACCGTCAGGCTCGCTGAATTGCTTTGCACAGAGCCGAACGGATTCGTTGCGGCGCAGGCGTAATTGCCGGCGTTGGCCGAGGTGGCCCCGCTGATGACAAGCGTCGAGCTCGTCGCGCCGGACACAACGCCGCCGTTGGAAAGAGGACTGCCATTGAACGACCACTGGTAGGTGGGCGAGTTGCTAGCCGGCGCGTTCAACGCAACGGTGGCGCCGGTCGCAACCGTCTGCGAGGTCGGCTGGACCGTGAATTCTGGAGGATTCGAGGACGCGCTGCCGATCGTGAGGGTCACCGTGTGGGTCTGCACGTACGGCCCGCTCCCGGTCGTCAGGACGGCGAAATAGCTGCCGGCGTCGGAATTCTGTATGTTATTGAGCGTGAGCGTCGGACCGCTCTGGTTGTTGTTGTTGTTCAGGCCAAGGGGGATGCCATTCTTGAACCACTGGACCTGCACGTTGCTGCCGCCGTTGAAGTTGACTTGAAATGTGACATTTGATCCCAGGGGCGACGTCTGGTTCGTGGGCTGCTGGGTGATCGACGGCGCACTCGAGGGCGAGCCGGAGGTGACGAGGATAAAGCTTGTCTTCGCCGTGTAGACGGTGGCCGCAGTGTCGCCCGCCACCGCCGTTGTGTTGTCCGCCGGAACCGTGTCGTACTCGAGCTGGCAGTAATAGATCGATCCAGGGGTCAATGTGCCTGCCGGAATGGAATAGGACGTGAACGGCGCCGGATTCGTCGGGGTTATGTTGGTCTGGGAGAGCGACACCGTGTTGCCGTCGAAGGACTGGATCTGGACCTGCATGTGGCTCAACACTCCAGCTGTTCCATAGCCCGTGAATGTGTTGAAATTGAGCGTGATGTTCTGGGTCGAATCGACGACGAGCTGTCCTGAGGAGTTCCAGTTCCCGCCGTTAACCTGCGGCGCATTCGGATACAGGTTGCCCGACAGGCTTAGCGAAAAGGTGGGGCCTCCCGAGATCGAGAATGTGTAACTCCCGTTGGGGAAGGCGGCGTCCAGCGCCGATTGGGTGCCGTAGCCCTTGGAGTAATCGAAATTGGTGCTTCCGTTGCTCTGCGTCAGAGTGATGCTCGATCCGCCAGGCGGCGTGATGCTCATCGCAACCGGGCCGTTAGAATTGAAGGTGAATGGTGCGAATGGGTCGGCCACCGACCCGCTGGCCGCCATCTGGTCGAATGACTCGGACTTGCCGGCGGTGATGTAATTGTTGCCACCATTCCCACCGCCTGCTCCGAACAATTGGGGGCCCGCAATTGCGATGATTATCGCAGATACGGACGCGTTACCAAACACATGCGCTAATTTCATATATTAAGGGATTTTCTGTATTCGGAGCCTCTTGCGCAAACAATTTGCAGTCAATGGTTTTCGACAGGTTTGCCTCACGCCTTCCTGTCGGCGACGCCATTACGGACCCGCGAACGCGGCCCACCCGATCAGAACTCCCATGGTCGCGAGGGTTATCGGAATCCCAAGGCGGGCAAAGGCCCAGAAGGAAATGACGACCCCCTGGCGGCGCGCCTGCTGGACCACGATGATGTTCGCGACACTCGAGGTCACGATCGCGTTCCCGGCGAAGCTATTGGCCACCGCCATGATGTAGGCGTTGGAGGCGTGCACGAGCGGGACGAGCTTTATGAGGAGCATCACGGCGGGAGCGTTGCCGATCAGCACGGAAAGGCCGCCGGTGAGGACCGCCTCGTTTGCCGGGCGGCTTGGGTCAAATCCTATTCCCTCCATCCACCGCACAAGCTGCTCGCCGTATCCGGTCGCCTGGAAGGCCGCGCTGACGACAAAGAGCGACATGAACATGAGCAGGATGTGCCAGTCGACGAGGGCCAGCAGTTGGTCTGTTCGGAATTTCGTGCTCATCAGGTGGATGCCGGCCGCGACAAGCACGATGACCTCCCGGGGAACCGAGGTGAAGAAGAGCGCGATCACGATCGCGAGGATCACCAGGCCCTTTGCCGCATGATAGCGGTCGAGCTCGTAGGTCTCTGAGACCTCGGGCTCCGCCTCCTCCTTCTGCAACTTTGCAGGCCTACCGCCCAGTCCGAACCTTGCGAAAAGAAAGGTGATGCCGACGCCGGCAACCACCGGAACGAAGCTCCAGACGATGTACTTCAAAAATCCGAGGCCGGCCAGCGTGGCGATCACCATGTTCTGCGAGTGGCCTATCAGCGTCGCGGCGCCCCCGATGTTGCTTGCCGCCGCGAGCGCGATCAGGAACGGGACCGGATCAATCCCCTTCCGCACCAGGGCCGCGGCGACCACAGGCGTGAGGACGTAGCAGACGATGTCGTTGTTGAGGACCGCGGAGAGCGCGGCGGTCACCACGACCAGGTAGAGGAGAAAGTGCGTCGGGGCATCGAGTCGCCTTGAGATTCCCCCGGCGACCCGGTCGTAGAAGCCCGAGACGCGGAGCTGGGCCGATATCACGAAGAAGCCGAACAGCAGGAATATGGTCGGCCAGTTGACGCTGGACGCGGTCTGGAGGGTCGAGCTGCCCGAGAAGATCATCATCCCGATCGCGCCAAGGAGCGCGATGCCCGTCCTGTTGAGCCGCAGGCCGGGGATGCGGCCGATCGCCAGCCCCGCATAGGTGAGCACGAAGATCACCAGGACAGCGGGCCTTTGTTCAATCGGGACGTTCATGGGGAGCGGGGCGCCGGCGGATCGACCTTGATACCGCGACCGACGGTGCACAATCTCCTAGCATGGGTACAGCGACAAAAATCCTCATTGGCTTGATCGCCCTGGTCGTTATCGCGGGGCTCATGGCGACGTCGGTCTACAACCGGCTCGTCAGCCTCCAGCAGGGAACGGACGCCCAGTGGGCGCAGGTGCAGAACGTCTACCAGCGCCGGGCCGACCTCGTCCCGAACCTTGTGAGCACTGTCTCGGGCGCCGCGAATTTCGAGAAGTCCACGCTGCTTGCGGTCACCGAGGCCCGCGCGTCGGTCGGCCGGGTGCAGCTGCCGGCGGGCGCGGCACCGACGGACCCGGCCCAGCTTGCCGCCTTCCAGCAGGCCCAGGGCCAGCTGGGCGGCGCCCTTTCCCGCCTGCTCGTTGTGGCGGAGCAGTATCCCGAGCTGAGGGCCACGGCGGGGTTCAGGGACCTGCAGGCGCAGCTTGAGGGAACGGAGAACCGCATCTCCGTCGAGCGCGGCCGCTTCAACGATGCCGTCCAGGCCTATGACACGGCCATCCGCCGGTTCCCGGCCGTCGTGCTGGCGGGCATGTTCGGCTTCTCCTCCCGTCCCTATTTCACCGCGACGGCGGGCTCCGAGACTCCCCCGAAAGTCCAATTCGACTTCAACAGCGCGGCCCCGGCCAAACCTTGAAACTTCGCGCCATAGGACTGGCGGTCTTGGCGTTCTCCGCCGGGGGCGCAGGAGCCACGGAGGTCATTCCCCCGTCCCCGCAGGCTCATTTCAACGACTACGCCTCGCTGGTGAGGCCCTCGACGGCCGTCTCGCTGGACGCCAAGCTCGCGCAGTTTGAGCGCGACACCTCGAACCAGATCGTCGTCGCCATATATCCTGCGATGCAGAGCGACTCCTCGATCGAGGACTACACCGTCCGGGTCGCGCAGTCCTGGCATGCCGGGCTCAAGGGCAGGGACAACGGGGCCGTCCTCTTCATCTTCGCGCAGACCCACAAGCTCTACCTCCAGGTCGGCTACGGGCTCGAGGGTCCCCTGCCCGACGCGCTGGCCAAGCGGATCGTCTCCGATGAGATCGTCCCGCGGTTCAAGAGCGGGGACTACGACGGCGGCGTGACCGCCGGCGTGAACGCGATCCTGGCGGCCACCCGGGGCGAGTACCGCGGTACGGGTCGTACGGTGGCCTCCCAGCGAATCCAGGGCATACCTCCGGGGCTGATCTTCGCCGTATTCTTCCTAATCGTGGTGCTTTCGATCTTTAGGCGCGCGGCGTCCGTCTACCATGGCGGGGGGCGGCGCGCCGTCGGCGGGTTCGTTCCCTGGATATTCCCCGGCGGGGGCGGAGGCTTCGGGGGCGGAGGCGGCTTTGGAGGAGGGGGAGGCGGCGGCTTCTCCGGCGGCGGCGGAAGCTTTGGCGGCGGCGGCGCAGGGGGGAGCTGGTGACGCCATGAACCTGCCCCTCCTCATGCCGAGGATCTCCCACCAGAGGGTTGTGGACGCCCTGCGAAAGGCGGAGGCCGGGACGTCCGGGGAGATACGCGTCCTGGTCGCCCGCCACAAGTCGGTGGATCCCGTCGCCTCGGCGCAGTCCTACTTCAACCGGCTCGGCATGGCGAATTCACGGCACCGCAACGGGGTCCTCATCTTCGTCGCTCCCAGGTCCCGGCGCTTCGCCGTGATCGGCGACTCGGGAGTGCATGAGAAATGCGGAGACGCGTTCTGGGCGAGCCTTGCCAAGGCGATGGGAGATCACTTCAAGCGCGGAGATTTCACGGCCGGCCTTGTCCACGGGGTTGAACGCGCGGGCGAACTGCTCGCGAGGACGTTTCCAAGATCAAAGGACGATCCTTCCGCGGCGTCTCCCGGGCCGACCGAGGTCGACTGAGGGCCGCTGCGGCGCCCGGCGGACGCCTACTTGTGATGATCGTCGGACTTCTTTGGGGGGCTTGCTTCGCGGCGGGCGGGCGGGCTGTCGTGGCGCACTTCGCGGCTGTCGTTGCGACGTGCATCCGGATGGACATAGGCGTTGTCGCGGTGCTCCCCGTACCATCCGCCTCCTCCGACAACCACGACATCGGTCCGAACCCAAGGATCCCCGCCGTAGTATACGGGTTCGCCCGCCTCCACATAGCCGCCGACGCAGCCGGTCGTCGGGCCCAAACCGAGGCCGGCAACGACGAGGAGTCCAAGAATCGATTTTGAAGTGTTTTTCATGGGGTTTTCGCGCTTTCGATGTACTGAACCAGGCCGACGGTGCCGCCCGTGGAGTCCTGAATGATGGCGAAGCGGCTGCCGAATTCGGCCGGGCGGGGCTCGACCAGGACCTTGCCGCCGAGCGCGGGAACCTTCTCCAGCGTCTTGTCGATGTCGGCCACGAGGATGACCCCCAGCCAGCTTGGCCTGTAGTCCCCGCCTTCCGGAAGCGCCGCAATTCCGCCGCGGGAGCTCCCGTTGCTTGAGAGCACGAACTCGCTCTTGCGCCCGGAGCGCGTCTCCTGCGCGACATCGTATCCGAGGGCCTTGTGGTAGAAGGCCGACACGGCCTGGGGATCCTTCACGTAGAGCTCGAACCAGTTCCATTCGCCGGGCACGGTCTTGTCGTCAACAGGGTCGCCGGAGGCCGACTGGAGGAGGCCGATCGGGTTCTTCTCGTTGTCCCAGATGATGGCCTGGTGACCGCGGTCGGGAAAGTTCTTCGCGGGCGCGCGAACCGAGCCGCCGTTGTCCATTGCCGCTGCAAGCGTGGCCTGCAGGTCCGCGACGGCGATGTATCCGATCCAGTGCGAGGGCCTGTTCTCCTTGCCCGCGGAATGCGGGGCGAGGCCCGCCACAAGCTCGCCGTCGTTTCGGAAGACGATGTAGGACTTGCCCTTCTGATCGATCGTGGTCGCCGTCCATCCGAGCAGGCCGCAGTAGAACTTTGACGCTGCGTCGGGATTGGAGGTGAGGAGGTCCACCCAGACGAGCTTTCCGGGAAGGTGCTCGGTCGTGGGCGGCGTGTTGAGAGGAGGGAACGGGTCGGCGCGGACAGGGGCTGAGAGCCCGAGCGACATCAATGCGACGGCGGCAAGGAACGGGGCCTTTTGGGCAATGGGTTTCTTTTGCATGTATAATTCTGGATCGTGGCGTGGCGGAGCCTACTCCTTGGACCGGCTCAATAGAATGGGGTGTTTCCCTCCCGAGGGCCTTGCGGGCCGCGCCGGAGAACGGGGCCTCGTCCCCTGCCCCGCGCTGGCGCCCGCGGGGCGTCAGCGGGCCAGCAGCCGCCCGGCAAGCTGGGCCTCGAAGCCGTCCATGTTCCTCCAGCGGATCGCAACCCGGGCCTTGAATGGCCCCGCCGGCGAACGGCGGGTGAAGCCGTCGTCTGTCACCTGGAAGGAGATCGTCTCCGTCTCCACGAGGTCCTCCGAATACGCGAGGTACACCGCGACGCAGTCGAACAATGTCGTGGAGCGGGTGGAGAAGAAGTCGCATGCCATCCAGTTCTGGCGCGGCGCGAAGACGCAGTAGCTCTCAATGAGCGCGCGCAGCATGGGGTCGGAGGTGGCGCTCCAGATGGCGTGGTAGCGCTCGCCGGCGAGGCTGACGAGGCCGCAGGTGTCCAGCGGGGTCAGCAGGATGTCGCGCCACGGGGCGGCCAGCACGGCGCGAAGACCGGCGGGCTCCACCCGCACGTTCGTCTCGGCGGAGGGCGGCCCTCCGCCGTATCCCGCGTCGAAGCTCCCGTACATCCCCACGAAGCGGCACTTCGGGGCAATCTCCGGCGCCCGCCCGAGGGCCAGCGCGAGGCTGTGGACGGGCCCGATCGCGACAATGGTCACCGGCACCGGCGACTTCTCGATGAAGTCGATCAGGGCGCCGACCCCGTCCTCGTAGACCTTCCCCGGGTACTTCCCGATGTCGTACCCCGCGATCCAGGGTGTGAGCGTCATAAAGCTGTCCCCCTTCGGGCCGCCGTTGTCGCCGATCGCGATGGGCACGTCGCCGCGCCCCGAGGCCTCCAGGAACTTTGCGGCCACCCTGGCCCTGTAGGGCGTGTCGGCGGGGTCCGCGACGACCAGCTTCACGTCCAATTCCGGCGAGCGCAGCGCGAGGGCAAGCGCCCAGCTGTCGTCAATGTCGGTGCCTATGTCGGTGATGAGCACCACGGGCGTGCGCACGGCCGTCGCGGCCGTCGCGCCGCGGGCCGGCGCGAAGGGCGCCAGAAGCGCCACCATGACAAGGGGGATTCGGGGCGGTTTCACGGGCGGAGCATTGCGAGGATGTCCTTGCGCGCGGGTATCGACGGCTGGGCCCCGGCGCGCGTCACCGAGATGGCGGCCGCGGCATGGGCGAAGCGGACGGCCTCG
>Ga0265320_10003429_pt1 | contig 10668 bp, 6 predicted proteins | sample 4827metaG_FD_202087 | JGI IMG/M metagenome (GOLD analysis project Ga0265320, IMG submission 202087) | Rhizosphere microbial communities from Carex aquatilis grown in University of Washington, Seatle, WA, United States - 4-8-27 metaG | ecosystem: Host-associated > Plants > Roots > Rhizosphere >...
TATCAGTTCAAGGATTTCCCCGCCGCAATAAAATTTGTCAACGCCACCGCCGAGCTGGCCGAGCGGGCCTGGCATCACCCGGATATTGACATCCGTTGGAACAAAGTGACGCTCACCCTCACGACGCACGACGCCGGCGGCTTGACGGAGAAAGACTTCGACCTGGCGCGAAAGTTTGACGCGCTGTCACTTCGCTGAATGCACCGAATTGGTTGAACTGTCGCGTGTGGCCGCGGGAACGGTGGGAGGCAGTTCGTCCGGCGGAGTGTTGGTGCGCGGGATCCGGCCAATCCAGATGCCGCTGACGCCATATTCCCAGTCCAATTGCGGGATGTTCGGCGGCGCGACCCTGGCGCCGCGGATGACCAGCCGGTCCGGCAGGCGCATTTTTGCCACCCAAGGTTCGTAGGCTTTGGCATCACCAAAGTTCCACAGCACCTTGTGATACACCTGGAAATCCTCGTCGGCCATGAACCCGGGTTCATAACCCAGAATATAACGCCAGTCAGCGTTGGGATTCTTGAAAAAAGTCTGATAGAAAATCGACATCTCGGCAGAGTAAAGGATGCCGCCCTTTTCCGGCATCCAGCCTTTGAGTTCGGGATGTTCCGCCGTCGTCAGATACTGTTGCGTCAAATTATACGTCCAGCGGCTTCCGTTGTCGTTGGTGATGGCAAGGAAAGCCACTGCCGCCAACACTCCGGTCAACGCCAGGCGCTTTAACGAATCCGCCGCGAATCGCGCTTGCAACAGGAGTTGCAGATCACCGGCGACCAAAACCATCAGCGCCGGCCAACCCCAGTCTTCCGTAAAACGGCACGCTTTGAAACTGAGCACCCAGGCCACGCACGCCAGCCAGAATGCCGGATTGGCGGTCAGCGGCCGCGCCTTCAGATCGGCCAACTGACGCAGAATCATCAGACTGCCCAGGATGGCCAGCCCAAAAATCTCACCCGAGGCCGGCTGGAATTCGCCGACCAGGGTGCGTTGCGTGGTGTGCATCCCAAAAGCCCGGCTGGCCATGACGATTGCCTGATAAGGCGAATCAAACGGATGTCCGGTGAATGAAGCGCCCAGGAAGGTTCCCGCCACCCAGCCCACCAGCAGCATCAGACCCCACCGTAATTGTCCGGCCAGGAAGAAGGCCGCCACTGGCAGAGCCCAGAGGTACCACACCCCATGGATGAACGTGCAGACGGAAATCACCGCGGCCATCCACGCCGCCGTCCACCATTTGGGGGGTGATGCACCATGAACCTGCCAGGCAAAAAGGATGGTCAGCAGCCCGGCCATGGTCACAAGAAAAGGCCGGCCGAGTGAGAAGCGCATCCAGAGGTCCGATGTGAGTGCCACGGCAATCAGGGCGATCAGCCAGGCCTCCGGTCGTTTCAACCACGGCAGCGCCGACCAGTTGATCAGCGCAAACAATGCCACCACTGTAAACAGCACCAGCCCTTCGGGGTTGCAGTGGCTCCCGAGATAAATCTGCCGCAGTAAAAAATGCCAGCCGAAGTTATGGTCGATCTGAAAGGAAGGACCCACCACCAGGATTTCCGGCCACGGTTTGCCGCTCACCGCCTTGGCCGCGTGCCGGAGCGCGTCATCACCGGGCAGAAAGCCGTAACTGATGATTTTCAACGGGATGGCGAGGATGACCAGGATGACGATGGCCCAGACCGCCAAGGGAACATAACGCCGCAACGCATCAAGGGGCGAGGCGGCGGAATGGTCGTTGACTTCGATCATGCTTGGCGGCGCAATATCGAAGATCAAAACACCACGGGGACGCCTTCGTCAAGCATTCGTAATTTTGGGGTGAGATTTTCCCGGGCGGCAATCTCGCGCAGCCAGCGGGGCGGCTCGTCCAATGCCTCGAAGGACAATTTGAACGTCCCGTAATGCATCGGCACCAGCCAGCGCGAACCCAGTTCCTTGAACGCCTTCACTGCCTCGTCCGGTCCCATGTGGACACGGCGGAACGATTCCGGATGATACGCTCCAATGGGCAGCAGCGCGATTTCCGGCGCAAGCCGTTTGCTGATTTCCTTGAAGCCGCCGAAATAAGCGCTGTCACCGGCATGGTAAATTTTACGGCCCTGATGTTCGAGCATGAAACCGCCGTAGCCGCGATGCTGGTCGGCCAGCGTGCGCGCCCCCCAATGCTGGCTGGGTGTGAACGTCACCTTCCAATCCCGTTGCGAAAAACTTTCCCACCAATCCAGCTCGATGATGCGCGCGAAGCCCAGATTGCGCGCCAGATCGCCGACGCCGCGCGGCATCACGCCAATTTTCGGGTGCGGCAGCCGGCGCAGCGTGGGTTTGTGAAAATGGTCGAAGTGGGCGTGCGTGAGCAGCACCAGATCAATCCGTGGCAGATCCTGGATCTTGAGGCCGGAACGTTTGATGCGCTTCAACAGAAACAGCCAGTTCGCAAAATTTGGATCAATCAGGACGTTCAGGTCGGTGAACTGGACCAGGAACGACGAGTGGCCGATCCAGGTGATGGCCACCTGGCCGCGGATAAGTTTTGGGAAAACCGGGCGCCGGTGCTGGCCGATGCGGCGCGTAAGGAGCGCCTTCCAGACAAGTTCACGAAAGAACGTGCGCGGATTGAAATGCTTCGACGGCGTCAAATCCTTGAAGGAGCGCGGCAATCTCCGCTTAAGCACGGGTCTGTGTGAAATTGGTTTCGTCATACGACTCCTGCATGTTTACCCCCGCGCGCCCCGGGTGAAAAGGAAAATGCCGGGACATCTGCGCCGTCAGCGGTTAAAATCGAAGCATGAAGAAAACGTTGAAACAACTCGACACGTTCCTGCGCCGGAAACCGAAACTCGGCCGGGGCGTCTATCTTGCGAAGACCGCCGTCGTCCTCGGCGATGTCACCCTCGGTGCGCATTCGAGCGTGTGGTACGGCGCGGTCCTGCGCGGCGACATCAACCGCATCGTCGTCGGTCATCACACGAACATCCAGGACAACGCCGTGCTGCACTTGGCCGACGATTTCGACTGCGTGGTCGGCAACTGGGTCACCGTCGGCCATGGCGCGATCGTTCACGCATGCAAGGTGGGCGACGAGGTGCTGGTAGGCATGGGTGCGGTGATTCTCGATGGCGCGGTTATTGGCAAACGGTCGCTCATCGGTGCGAAAGCGCTGGTGAAGCAGGGGATGAAGATTCCGCCCGGTTCGCTTGTGCTCGGCGCGCCGGCGAAGATCGTGCGCCCACTAACGAAAAAGGAACGCGCCGGACTGAAATGGTGGGCGGAAAAGTATGTGGACAACGGCGCCTATTGCCTGAAACACGGAATCAACGTGGGCGGACCGTTGCCGACTTAACGCCGCATCATCCCGGGCAGGCCGCCGCCCATCTTGGCCATCATTTTCGAGAACTTGCCCATCTTCTTCATCATCTGTTGCATCTGCCCGAACTTGTTTAGCATCGTGTTGATTTCGGTCACGCTCACGCCGCTGCCCTTGGCGATGCGCACCCGGCGCTTGGCGTTGAGAATGGCTGGATTCTGGCGTTCCTTGCGCGTCATGCCACAGATCATCGCCTCCATGTGCTTGAATTCGTTTTCCTGTTTTGACAGGTCGCCCTGTTGCTTCAACATCTCCGCGCCGCCCGGCAGCATGCCCACGATGGATTCCAGCGAACCGAGCTTTTTCATCTGGCGCAACTGATCGAGAAAATCCTCCAGCGTGAACTGCCCCTTGCGCATCTTTTCTTCCAGGCGTTTGGCTTCATCGAGGTCCACGGCTTCGGCGGCCCGCTCGACGAGGCTGACAACGTCACCCATGCCGAGAATTCGCGAGGCCATGCGCTCGGGATGAAACGGCTCAAACTCGTCGAGTTTTTCTCCCACGCCGCCAAACTTGATGGGCTTGCCGGTGACGGCCTTCAGGCTCAAGGCGGCGCCGCCGCGCGCGTCACCGTCGAGCTTGGTCAGGATGGAGCCGGTGATTCGCAGGGCCTGGTCAAAATGGGTGGCGACGTTGACGGCCTCCTGGCCGGTGGCGGCATCGAGCACAAGCAGAATTTCTTGCGGCTGCACCAGGTCGCGCAGGCGCACGAGTTCCTGCACGAGCGGCTCGTCAATCTGCAACCGGCCGGCGGTGTCGAAAATCAAAACATTGCGGCTGTTCGCTTTGGCAAAATCCAGCGCCTCACGCGCAATTTTTGAAACATCCGTTTCGCCGCGTTTCACGAACACGGGGATCTCCAACTGCTTGCCGAGCGTGTCGAGCTGGTCCATGGCGGCGGGCCGGTAAACGTCCGCGGCCACGAGCAACGGCTGGCGTCCCTGTTTTTGGAGCAGCCGGGCCAGCTTGCCGCTGGAGGTCGTCTTGCCGGAGCCATGCAGACCCACCATCAGGATGCAACTGGGACTGCCACTGAGGTCCAATCCGGCGTTTTGCGAGCCGAGCAGGTCCACGAGTTCGTCGTGGATGATCTTGATGATTTGCTGGCCGGGCTGGACGCTTTGAACAACTTCCGCGCCGATGGCCTTGGTCTTGACGCGTTCGATGAAGTCGCGGGCGACCTTGAAATTCACGTCGGCTTCCAGCAATGCCATGCGGACTTCACGCAGCGCTTCGGTGACGTTGGTCTCGGAAATTTTTCCGAGACCGCGCAGGTTGCGAAAGGCATTTTGGAGTTTGCCGCTTAACGAGTCGAACATCGGGATAAGCTATCGCAGAACCCTGCGGATTGACAAGGCTGGTGCGATTTGGCTTAATCTGTGTCCCTTGCGTGGTAGGTTACCCAAGTGGCCAACGGGGGCAGACTGTAAGTCTCACTTATAGTCAACGACTTGCGTGGAAACCTTTTGAGCTCCAATGGGCTCTGCCGGACAACGATTTTTTCCAAAAGGACTGCTTTGGACTCTTGTGGCCTCGTTTTCAAGCTCGCGGGATACAATTTGGGATACAATGCATCCGCAGTATCACTGAACCCACCTTGGTTGAAAACCGACCCTCGCCTACAATCTGAAAATGTTATTCAACTGACGAAGTTGCAATTTAATTGAAATTGGACCGTTTCGCCATTGCTTAGAAATTCAGGCGCAAGCTTGCGGTGAAGGTGCGAGCGCGGGGCAAGTCCGGGTAAAGGTTGAGCGGATTGAGCCGGTAATCGGTGTCCGCCAGATTCAACACACCCAAACGAATCTCCGCATAGCGGCGCGGAAAGCGATAACCGATAAATATATTGTGCTGCCAGAAATCAGCGCCGGGCAAAGCCGGGTTGTAGCCGGAATTGCTCTGCTGATACCAGACCGATTCCCATTGCGCGAACACGCCGCTGGGATGATTAAAGTTGGCGGCCAGCAATACCTGATTCAACGTGACGTGGTTGTCCTGGTTCAGTTGTGCCAGACCGGCGGCGGTGTTGGGAATATCAGGAAATTGGCCGACGAGGTGTGCCTCGCTCAAGCGATAGTGGGCGCTCACCGCGAACCAGTCGCCAAGTAATTGCCCCGCATAAGCCGACAGGTCTTCTTCGTGGAAATTGAGGGTTTGTCGGGCACTGCTGGCCGAGTCGGGAATTGGCAGGAAAAGCGAATTGGTCAACACCCCTACCGTACGGTCACCATCGGAAGTGAGCCACTCGGCTTCGGCGCCGAACCACGTGCCACTAGAGAAAGACTGGTCGAAACCGACACCCGTGGTCTCGAACTTCGTGCCCGGCACCAGTCCCGCCACGCTTTCGGGTATCAGGCTACGAAAGGCCTGATTAAGCCCAGCGATCTGCGTAGGCTCAAGCCGGACACTATTGTCGAAGAATAACCCACCCAATGAACGCGTATAACTGGCGCGGAACACTCCGCGATCCCATGGTGTCCAAAGCAGCCCGGCTTTGGGCGACACCCGCACCCGCGTCGTTTCCTGCCCGGATATTGGCGGCAAATCCGTGTTCTCAGGAAAGGTTATTTGGTCGTAGCTCACACCGCCGATCAGCTGCAACCAGTCGAAGATTTGACATGAGTCATAACCGTAAACATCACCGCGCTCAAGGGAAGTCCCACTGCTTTGGTCGGTCACAACGCCGGTGAAGTCCCGATCGAGATTGGCATGTGTGTCCACGTCACCCGATTGCCATCGACCGCCCACAACCAACGTTTGGTGAGGTATTTCCCAGATCTGCTGCAATTCAGCCGAATAAAGGGTGAAGTCGCGGTTATAATTCAGACCAAAGGGCGGCCCCAGCGGAGGTGATTGCACTCCAGTGGTAACACCTCCGCTCTGGATCAAAAATATCACGTTGGGCTGCGGGTTTGTATAAGACAGGGTATCGGCCAATCGAGCCAGGAGGAACAACGTGTGGCTGCCGGGCGACCACTCATGATGCCAGCCAGCATAGAGCGTAGGTTCTTCCCGTTCGATGACATGGAAGCCAACGACCGCTTGCGCCGGGTCATAGTGCCGCGCCACATCTCCCGCATTGGAATTGAAGTCGCCGATCTGGAAGTAAAATTCGTCGTCCGGAGTAACCCGTTGTTTGATGGTGAGGACGTATTGCTGAACTTCGGCCCCGTTGTTTGGTTGCTGTCCGTTCAAGCTTTCATAGTCGGTGTCCAAGGCATAACTAAATCCATCCAGGGTGCCGAAAGCCGAGGCTGCCTGATGCCAATCACCCCGGCTGCCATATTCCGTGAGCGTGCTGATTCCCAATGGGCGTGGATCGAAAAACTGCAAGTGCTGCTGTTGGGAGAGTTGTTGTGAAAGATTGCCCGCGCCCGGCGGAGCCAGCAAATTGGCGACCAGCAGCTCGCTTTGCCTGGCGGTTTCCAGTCGCAGATCAAACCGGTTCGCATCTTCCTGTGATTGATAACTGTTCGCGAGGAAAAGGTGACCGGAAAAATTGGCGTAATGCTCCGCCACGGCCCGCGCGGCCGTATGACGGCTCACTTCCGCAAGGCCGTCATCATTGTAAATGGCAGCCAGATTTGCGCTGCGCACGGACTGGTCCTCGTCGAGCAACAAACGCGAGCGGAAGATGGCCCGCTGGTCGTTCAGGTCCACTGAGCGTTCGAGGTCACGGATGCCTTCGTTAATCCGGTTCTCCTGCCACAATTGCAACGCGGAATAGAGCCAGCCGGTTGGATCTTTTGGATCCAGGCGTCGGGCCAAGCCGAATTCCTTGTCGGCCGCCCTGGCGTCTCCTAGTTCGCTTGACGCTTTGCCTAGGTAATCGCGAAATAACGCACGTTGCGGTTCCAGAGCCGCCGCCGCCTGAAACGCGGCGCGAGCGCCGATAAAGTCGCGCTGACGCATAAGGCAGAGACCGCGCCCCAACCAGGCCAGACTGAATGCGGCGTCCAGTTCGCGGGCGCGATCGAAGGCAGCGCTGGCGCCGGCAACGTCCCCCTGTTCCAGCAAAACGAATCCACGCAACGCATGTGCTGGCGCCGATCGCGGCGAAAGGCGAAGCGCAATATCCAATTCAGCGAGCGCAGCGCGGCGATTGCCGAAGGAAAACTCCAGTTCCGCCAGCCGAGCCCGCGCAAAGCCAAATTCGGGGGCCAGCGCCACCGACTGGCGCGCCGCAGCAAGCGCCGCCGGCAAATCCGCCAGCGCCTGGAGGGTAAAAGTGCGCGCCAGAAACCCGCTGCTGTTTTGTGGAACGGAGTTGGTTGAAACCTTCGCACCCTTGACCGTGGAAATTAGTTCACGCAGCGCCGCGTCCGATTGATCCGACGGAAACTGAGCCAGCATGGCTTCGGCCTCAGCCACACCACCGACAGCGAGTTCGATTGTCGCGTGGAGGCGTTGCACGGCGGCGTCCGACCCTGGCGAATTGGTTGGCCAGGCTTCCAATGCCGCGAGCAAATCACCAGATCGATAACGGATCAATACATCATGCAGTGCATGCTCCTGTTCCGGATTGAGATTGAGATCATCCGGATTCAGCACCGCGGGATAGAAGAGTGCCCATTGGATGGCACTGGACACGTTGATGAGGGCGGTTTTTTGCGGCGGATGCCCTGGTTCCAGGCGCAATTCCTCTCCCCGCTGAAGCGTAATTTGGCCATCACTCGTCTGCAGTGTCACCAAACCGTCAATGAGCGCGAGCCGGAGCGCAGGCGAAGCCTCGGCGGATTCCAGCAGGAATTCCGTGCCGCGAATGGCGCCGGCGGCGAGTGGCGTATCGAATTCGACATCGGCTGGTTTTTCACGATTGAAAAAAAACAGCGAGCCCTGTGGCAGGCCGAATCGTCGCTTTTCGGCATGACGTGGAGGAAGAATTTCCAAGGTGGTCCGCTCGTTCAGCCGGATCACGCTGCGATCGGAAAGTTGCACGGCCGCCCGGCTTTCCGGGAGTGTGCGCAGACGATCGCCGGGCGCAAGGGTGACTCCAACCGTGGCGCGCTGCCAATTCGTATTGGAGCCGGAAGCATATTCGACGCGGCCGGCCACTTCGATCACCAGGCTCGGAGCGCCAACCCCGACAGCGTCAATTGCAGGCTGTGCTCCTGCCGAAAACATCACGAGCAGGCAGCAAAACAAAAAAGTTGATAAAAATTCCTTCAACTTAAGCGCCTTTAGCAGCGGGCTTGCCAAACGCTGATTCCCCAAGCCTCGATTTCGGAAATCGCTGAAAACGGGCGAAATCAGAAGGGCGCACTGCCTCCCTGACGTTGGTGATGACAATTTCACTTTGATAAATCTGATTGAATCGTTCCCCGCGCGGACTGCGTGTTCCGACTGCGGAACGAATAAACCGCTCGTCTCTCCATCCGTCACCGAATCACTGGACCCACACCCGGTAGAATCTCCTGTCCGTCGCGGTGAGACCGATCAGCATCAACTGGCCGTTGCCGGGGAATGAATTGGTCCAGACCTGCCAAGGACCGGCAAGGTTGGTTGTTTCCTCGACGGTATAGTTCTGGCCTGTAATTGTTGGAAAACTGAGATTCATCCCGGTCGAGGTAAACGCCATCTGACAGGTCGGCAGAATCACCACACGCAGCGGCATTGTGGCGGAAGCGGAGCCCAGATCATTGGTTACCGTTAGCACGTAATTGCCCGAATTCGTCGGTGTGACATTGGGTAGTACCAGCGTGGAACTGTTGACGCCAGATATTGCCCTCCCGTCCTTGGCCCAGAAGAATTGGAACGGAGGGCAACCGGCAACCGAGGGCGAGAGTACCACCGTGGAGCCGCTGGCAACGACCAAAGGTTGGGGAACTCCACTCAGTGTCGGGGGCGTCGGAGGTGACGTCGAGTTGAGTGAAAAATTCAGCCAGGCAATGCCACGAGCCGCATTGACTCCATCAACGACGACGACGTATTTCCGTGTTTTTACCAACGGAAACTGGATGCGGGATGGCCCTTGTGGGGCAATACTGTCATTGTCGCACGCGACGGAGATCAAATCCAGATAACCCGTGAGCGCACCGTTGTAGGTATAAGCTTCCATCACGGTGTCGTACGTGCTGCCGATCGTGTCAAGCGTGATGGTACCATTCGTTGGTGCCTGGTAGAGGAGCCAATACGAGGCCCCACCCGTAGCGCCGCAGTGCGGGGGTTCATTTGGGTCAGAAGTGGCGTACGTGGTATCAAATATCTGGCTGCCATTATAGCCGCTGACGACGCCGATCAGCGAAGCTCCCGCAGAAGCCATGGCCAATCTGTGGATCGGCGCCAGCAAACTGTTACCGTCCGAGCCGATCAAGGGGGAGCCTTCCGAATCCAGCAATTTGTCGCGGGCCAGAGTGTTGGTTTGGCCGTCTGAATTGATCTGGATTTCCGTTGGTGTGGTGAAAAACCGCACGGGACCAATGGACACCCGGAGTGAATAACGACCGACATTGGTTGGTTGCAGGCTGGGAATGAAAAGATTCGTGCCAGTCGCTTCAATTTCGTTCTCATCCAACCGCCATTTAAGCTGGACGCTGGGCGAAGCCTGCATGTTCACCGTGAGGGTGACAGGGTCCCCCTGCTTGGCCGCCTGGTCGTTCGGAACGCTCACGATAATCGGCGGCGGCGAGGTGGCGTTGATAAAACTCCAGTTCAGCACAATATCACCGGCAGCACCTTCGTAACCGTCAACGGCGATTTCGTAATGCTGCCCGGTCAACGCGCCGAATTGAATCAGGCTGGCGGGAGCTATGCCTAGAAAATCGTCATTCCGCGCGGTTTCGTTGAGTTTATCGACCGTGGTGTCATTGGTTGAACCGAAGTAGTAGGCTGAAAGTAACGTGTCGAATGAACTGCCATCGGTTCGGAATGTGGCGATACCGTCTGCCGGTGCCACCCACGAAATCCAGACCGAGTGTCCGCCCGGTTTGCCGCCTGTTTGCGGTTCCCCAACCTCGACTGTGGCGTTGGTATTACTCCCAGTGAGAAGGCCAGCACCATTCGTAGTGGTCTGCCGGTTGGCGAAGAGGTCCTGAAACGTCAGTTGGGCATGGGATAGATTCGTCATTCCAAACCATGCCAATGCGAACGTCAGGATACGCAAACATATCACACGGCGACGCAGGCGGGCGGGCCCACCCGGTTCATTTTTCCAGGTGAAAATGTTCATGTGCCGGCGCTTCTCTTCATGTATGACGTTTCGCAATCAATTAAGTTCCTTGAGCAACCGGATTGCCAATGCGCGGCAGCAGCCAAATCAGGCCTTTTTGCAGTGACAAAATGGTTTTGGGGAACCGTAAGAATGAAAA
>Ga0265320_10003432_pt1 | contig 10664 bp, 10 predicted proteins | sample 4827metaG_FD_202087 | JGI IMG/M metagenome (GOLD analysis project Ga0265320, IMG submission 202087) | Rhizosphere microbial communities from Carex aquatilis grown in University of Washington, Seatle, WA, United States - 4-8-27 metaG | ecosystem: Host-associated > Plants > Roots > Rhizosphere >...
GTAGTCGATGGTCGTGTTACCGCAATCGAACGCGGACAGCGGCGTCACCAGTCCTTCGTTCAGGGCGGCGCCGACCGCCACGATCTTGAAGGTCGAGCCGGGCTCCACCATGTCGGTGATGGCATAGTTGCGCTGCGCCTCGAGCGGGGCCTTGCTGTATTCGTTCAGGTTGAAGCTCGGATAGTTGGCCATTCCCAGAATCGCACCGGTCATCGGGTCACTGGCGATGATGGTGGCGAAGTGCGGCTGATATTTCGCCGCGATGGTCTTCAGCTCGTCCTCGATGATGTGCTGGACGACCGAGTCGATGGTGAGCACCACATCGTTGCCGTCCTGCACCGGAACCTCGCGCGAGCGGAACTGCGCCAGCTCGCGGCGCGTGCCGTCTTTTTCCGACTCAATCCAGCCGTCCTGCCCTCTGAGATAGAGATCAAAGTGATGTTCGGCCCCAGCCACGGGCGAGCCCTCCTTGTTGAGGTAGCCGATGACATGCGCCGCCAGCCCGCCACTGGGATAAACGCGGCGGTAGACACGTTCATGGGTCACCCCGCGGATGTTCAACGCCTCGATCTTGTCGAAAGTGGGTTCATCGACGCCCTCGCGCAACTTGACCCAGCGATCCTTGGTGAGACCGTCGACCTTGCCATCGTGCGTGTCATTCTCCGGCTTGATGGAGCGCATCGCCGGCTGAAATGCCTTCTCCACGTCCGCCACGGGCAGACCAAGCAACGATGCCAGTTGAACGCGCTTGGCCAGTTCCTCGCTGCGCTTGTGGGCCCGGCGGGGCTCGTTCGTATCCGACTCCAGGTATTCATCCAGCGCCCACGGATCCACGGCCACCGTGATTTCTGAGCGGCTGGTTGCCAGCATGTTGCCGTGAGTGTCGAGGATGGTGCCTCGGCGGGCATGCTCGACCATGATCTGCCGGCGGGCCTTGTCGACATACCGCAGAAGTTCGTCGCGATCCACCACGTGCAGGAACACGAGGCGCACGCCCACGCTCATGAAGCAGGCGATGACGCCGACGGCGAGCAAGGTCAGGCGGTTGGAGGCGAAACCCTTGGACATGGCTTAACGGAGGGACGCCGTCACGACGCGGAAGGACAGAGGATTATTGCGGGGATCGGCTGAGGCCGAAGCCAGGGTGAAGATGTCGCGGTTGTTCTTTGCCGCCAGGCGCAGCTCCGGCGACTCATTGACGCGGACCACCTGGACTTCCGCGGGGGACACGAGACCAAGCCGCATGGCCTGGTTTTGCTGGAGCAGCGCTTCGGGATTCAACGAGGCCGCGACCTCGGCGTTCACTTCGTCGAGCCGGCGCTCGACGTCGGCAATCTTGATCTCCAGCGAGTGGCTGCGATTGGCCGTCCCGGAAATCTCCTGGCGCACCCAGACGGCGCCGAGGCCAAGCGAACCGGAGAAGATCAGGAGAATCAGGGTCAGGGCGATGAGCTGGCTGACGAACGCGTGGGCGGGAGGCGGTTTCATGAGGGGATCAGAGTTTGCGCAGGACGCGCAATTTGGCGGAACGGCTGCGGGGGTTGGCGGAAATCTCGGCTGCGGAAGGCGTGAGGGGTTTGCGCGTGAGCAGATCGGCGTGCTTGGCGCGGAGCTGCTGCGGCGTGGCGTCGTTCGCGTCCACCGGCAGGCCGCAGACCTTGCGGAAAAACTGCTTCACCGGGCGGTCCTCGAGGGAATGAAAGCTGATGACGGCCAGCACCCCGCCGGGGGCGAGCTTGGCGAAGGCTGCTGGCAGGGCGCGCTCGATGGCACCGATCTCGTCGTTCACGGCGATGCGGATGCCTTGGAAGGCGCGCGTGGCGGGATGGATGCGGCTTTCGCGTTTGACGGCGGCCGGAATCGCCTCGGCGATCAACTCCGCCAGTGAGGCGGTGCGGGCGAGCCGGCCTGTGCCGCGCGCGCTCTCAAGGGCCGACACGACGCGGCGCCAGTTGTTTTCCTCACCGAAGTCCCGAACGGCGCGGACCAATGCTTCATGACTGGCAATTTCCAGCCAGCGGCCGGCCGGCTGGCCCTGGCGCGGATCCATGCGCATGTCGGCCTCGGCATCCTGACGGAAGGCAAACCCCCGTCCGGCATCATCGAGTTGGAAGGATGAGACACCGAGATCGAAGAGAATGCCGTTGAAGCCGTTCTCAGTCAGCGTGGCCAGATCGCCAAAGTTCAGGTCGACGAAACTGAACGTCCCGGGAAAATCAGCCCGGAGTTGCCCGGTGCGGGTCTGGGCGGCGGGATCGCGGTCAAGGGCGGTGACCTGCGCGCCGGACTCCAGAATGGCGCGGGTGTGACCTCCCCCGCCGAACGTGCAGTCAAGGTGGCGCTGGCCCGTCTGCGGCGCGAGGTATTCCAGCACCTCGTGCAGCATGACGGGTCGATGCCCCGGGGTCATGGTGCGCGGGAGAATTTCAAGAGCGGGCGCGGGCATGGAATTTCTTCCAAGGAAGGCCGATCGAGATCGGCTCCCGGAGCAGGGAGCGCCGGTTCGCGCAAAACACAGTGGAGAGCTTGGGAAGTTGCTGGGGCCGGATGAGCGTGGAGGTTTTCATAAGTTAAAGCCCGATCCGGCGCATCATGTCGCCGAAGTTCTCGCCCGCGGTGGTGCTCTGCATTTCCGTCCAGCGCGACGGGCTGAGGATGTTGAAGGTGTCGCCCATGCCGCTGAGCACCGCATCCTTGGTGATGGCCGCATGACGCAGGAGGTCCGCGCTGACACCGAAACGGCCCTGCTTGTCGAAGGTGAAGGAAAGCGCCTCGGAGAAAATTTTCGCCTTCACCGCCTGCGCGTCGCGGTCCGACAGTTTCATTTCCGAAATCTGCGCGAGAAGTTTCCCAACCCGCGCGGGCGGCAGCACCGCGATGTAACCGTCGGGGTGCGGAATCGCCAGGAACGTCTCTGTGTCCGTATGCACCCAGCGCCATAGCGACGGAATCGTGAGACGATTCTTGTCGTCGAGCGTGTGCTCAAAACGGCCCGAATAAACGGTTGTTCCTGATTGCGCCATGGATGTGTTCGGGTGCCTTACTTCCCCAGAACGCCCCATTTCTCCCCATTATCCACCCCACAGTCAAGAAAACACGCACCATTTTTGCGTTAATTTATTCACAAATTACTGCCATCCGACTGCAGCCAAATGTTGTAAGAATCCGGAATCCACAACTTCTGAACGAAGTCTTGCCGACGGGAATCAACGCAGGGCCTTGCTTTGAGGCTCTGAGAGCCGTGTATGCCTCATCCGGCTACAGTTTGTCGGCATGCCTTCGTTGAATTTTGTGCGGTTTCCGAAGCGGCGGGTGCTATAGGTTGAACTGCCATGATTGATGACGTCACCTTGCTTCGGCGTTACGCCCAAAATCATTCGGAAACTGACTTCGCCGAGCTGGTGCGCCGGCATCTGAATCTCGTCTATTCCGCTGCCCTGCGGCAGGTCAACGGCGACACGCATCTCGCGCAGGATGTGACCCAACTGGTATTTACCGATCTCGCCCGGAAGGCGACAAAGCTGGCCGAACACCGGGTGCTCGCGGGCTGGCTGTTCACCAGCACGCGGTTTGCCGCAGCCAAACTGGTGCGCGGCGAGCGCCGTCGGCAGACCCGCGAACAGGAGGCCCAGCTCGTGCAAGAAATATCCCCGTCAGATCCCAACGCCCAGCTCGACTGGGAGCGTGTCCGCCCGGTGCTCGACGAGGCCTTGGGTGAATTGAACGAGCGTGATCGCGAGGCGATCCTGTTGCGCTATCTGGAGGGCTGTGACTTTGCCACGGTCGGCGCGAAGCTTTCGCTCTCGGACAACGCCGCGCGGATGCGCGTGGACCGGGCCGTGGACAAACTGCGGTCCTTGCTCGCACGGCGCGGCGCGACCTCGACGACCGCCGCGCTTTCTTTGGCGCTGGCCAACCAGGCCATCGTGGCCGCTCCCGCCGGCCTGGCCGCAACGGTGACCGGCACGGCACTGGCAGGCACCGGCACGGTCGCGACCCTGACTTTTATGAGCCTGACCAAACTACAACTCGGACTCGCCACTGCCGTCCTCGTGACCGGGGCCGGCTTCTACGCCGTACAGGAACAAGGCAACGCGGCGCTGCGCGACGAACTCGCCGGCGAGCCGCAAAACAGCGGAGAAATCGCCGGATTGCGTCAGGCGAACCTGCGGCTGGAACGCGCCGCCAGCCAAGTCGCGGATCTCCATGTCAGTGATGCGGAGTTGGTGCGTTTGCGCGATGAGGCGGTCACACTGAAGAATCGATTGCAGGCAATGGCGCCGGCGGCACCGCAACCGACCGGTGGCACCCGATTGGGGCCTCCGGTCGGAGCGACGGTGCGAGCAGGAAACCTCGACGCGATGCCCAAGGCGACTGTTCGCGAAACACCGGTCTATCCGGCCGAGATGGCGAAGGCGGGAATCGAAGGGAGCGTGCTGGTCTCATTCGTGATCGATACGAATGGCAAAGTGCAACAGGCCCGTGTCGCGGAATCCACTCGCCACGAGTTTGAGGCTTCAGCCATCGCGGCCGTGAGCAAATGGCAGTTCGATCCCGGCCGCAAAGGCGGGCGAATCGTCAACACGCAGCTCTCGCAACTCATCGAATACAAACTCGCCGACGGACAGGGAACGGCTCCCGCGCCAGCGGAGTGGTTTTGAGCCATGCGTACGAACAAATGGCCCTTCATCGCAATCGCCGCGTTCACCGTCGTCGCGCTGGCGGTGCTCGGGTGGCAGCGACAGACCGCGAATGACCTGCGCGGCGAGATCGCGCGACAGCGCGCCACGGCGAGAGAGCTCGCGCGGTTGAGTGCCGAGCATCAGCGGCTGGCTGCGGCGCAGGCGACGGCGGTGGAGCTGGATAGGCTGCTGGCCGAGCGGACGGCGGTGGCACAGTTGCGGAAGGAGCTTGAAGCAATGCAGCGCCGGGTGGAAGCGACGGCGCGTGCCACACCGGGGCGAAGTGCGACCGTGGCGGAGCCGGTGGAGCCGGCTCTCTCGATGATAGGAACCGAGGTCGCATTTCGCTTGTGGAGAAATGCGGGCCAGGCCACTTCGGATGCGGCCTTTGAAACCGTGCTCTGGGCGGCGGCCGGTGGCGAGGTTGATGCACTGGCCGATCTTCTGGAGTTCGACACCGAAGCGCGGAGCAAAGCGGCGGCAATTTTTGCGAACTTGCCTGAACCCATGCGGAAAGAGCTGGCGACGCCGGAGCGGCTGATCGCGCTTTTGACAGCCAAGGACGTGCCGCTCGGCAGCGCGTCGATTGTGGGACAGTTCCCCACCCCGGTCGACACCAAGGTTGCGGCCCTAATATTCGATGCCGAGGGGAAATCGAAAGTGGCGCTGTTTTCCATGCGAGCCGAAGGCGCGAATTGGCGGCTGGTCGTGCCGGGGACGGTCGTGGAAAAGTACGCTGCTTGGCTGCGCGCACCGTTGGTGGCGGCGGAATCAGCGAAATAGGGCCGCAGCCCGGGGAAATGACTTCCCGAGCACCCGGAGTTCGGGTCCAATCACTGAAACGATCCCCATGAAATCAATCCTGCTGTTTGCCCTCATCGCGTTTGCGACCGTTGCCGTGGTGAGTGCCGCTGACCTTTCCCCGGCGAAATGGCCGGAGGAGGAGCGGGTGCGTATCGAATCTCTGGAACAACAACCTTATCCTCCGGCCACCAAACTCGTCGAGGGGCAGTCCGGGCTCGTATCTGCGACGATTTCTCCCATCGCGATTCGGGCCGGCATCGAGGTTTTAAAGCAAGGCGGTTCGGCGGCTGATGCCGCAGCAACCGTCGCACTCACCCAAGTGACGACCGCGCTTGGTTCCTATGTCTCCTACGCCGGGATGATGCAGCTCACCTATTATGAGGCCAAGACGGGCAAAGTGTATTCGATGAATGCCGGTTGGAATTCCTACCTTGGCGAAACTGATCCCAAAACAATCCCGACCGCAGCAGAATTGGATGCCGAACAAGGACGAAAAACCCTCGTGCCTGGTTTCATGGCCGGCATCGAGTCGATGCACCGGCGATTTGGAAAGCTGCCCTTCGCAGACCTGTTCGCACCGGCGATCTGGTATTCGGAAAGCGGGATCACCATCACCCGCCCGCTCGAGCACTTTTTTTCGTCGCGCCAGAAATTCCTGATACGAACACCAGAGGGCCGTGCATTCATCCGCCAAGCCGGCAGCCCTCTACCCTCTTTTGGGGCACGGTTTGCCCAGCCCGAGTTGGCGGCAACCCTTCGCGCCGTGGCCCAACACGGCGCTCAATACATGTACACCGGGGAATGGGGCGAGAAGTTCGTGGCAGCGGTGCAACGCGAAGGCGGCAAAGCCACTCTGGATGATATGAAGCGTTATCAGCCCATTTGGGAGGAGCCATTGAGCACGGGATTCGCCGGCCACACCATTTATGGCCCGGGCCCCAGCACTCAAGGCGGTTATGACGTGCTCGAAGCCTTGAACCTGATCGAAGAGCTGAAAATCGATCAAAGAAATCCCTACTGGAAAGATCCGGACGTTTTTCAGGATCTGTCGCGTGTCTTGGAATTGGTCGCCATCGGACCTTATATCCACTCCTACGTTGCCGACAACGCGCTTAAAACGAACGGCCTCCATCTCTCCCTGCAGGATCGCGCCACCAAGCCCTATGCCAAAGCCGTGATCCCTTTCATCAAATGGCTGTTCAATACGGCGAAAAAAACTCCGGCAAACAACCACAGCGACGCCATAGTCGTCATTGATCGATGGGGTAACGTCGCGGCACTTACCCATACCATCAACACCGTCCTCTGGGGAACGACGGGTATGGTCGTTGGCGGAGTGCCCTTGTCGGATGCCGCGTGCCTCCAGCAGCAAAAGCTGGAGACTCTCGCTCCCGGTGCCCGTGTGCCCAATGAAATTGCACCGATTATTGCGATGACCGACGGGAAGCCGTGTCTGGCGATCAGCTCGATCGGTTCAGCGCTGCTCCCCGAGACAGTCCGTATTCTTTTGGGCTCGTTCGGAAATCATCTCGATGCGCTAAGCATCGTCGCAGCTCCGCCCCTGCTCCTCAATTTCGACTATGCCAAACGCGACATGGTCCAAGTCCCAGAGGGGAAGTACGACCAGGATTTCCTTACGCACTTGGGCACCGCCGGCTTTACTGTTCAGAAAAAACCAATGCAGGAAGTTGGCGGCATCAAGGGTACTGCGGCAATCGGCCTAATCGCTGACGCCAACGGGGCACGGCAAAGCGTCGAGAATTCAGGCCTCTACAACTTCGCCGAAGGATATTGATCCTCGAAGCGCGCCACCGACTGCGGCCCTGGGCCAGAAAACGCAGCCAAGTTGATACAATTGTGATGGGCCAACGAATCAGGTGCAAAAAATGGCACACCAACGGCCGGCGTGATCGATCAAGATATTCTTTGCCAGCCAGCAAGCTTCGCCAGCGAGCGGTCGTGCCAGCGCGGCATCACCAGCACCGCGATGATCGCCCCGACCAATGCCATGGCCATGTCGGTCTGGGTGTCCCACGGGTCGCCTTGCGTCCCGAGAAAATCGTCCGCCGCCGCGCCGCTGCTCACCGCCACCAGCCACTCGACCAGCTCGTAAAGCGCACTGAAGGCGAGGCACACGCTCACCACGAGAAAACCAAGCCAACGGCTGGGCTTGGCCGGGTCGTTGCCTTGGGCGGAGCCGAAGGGCCTGTTCTTTTCAGGCCCATCGCCCCGGTTGCGCAGCGGCGAAGTCCGCAGCAGGATTTCCCGCACGAGGATGGCCGGCACGAAACCTTGGGCAAAGTGCCCGAGCTTGTCGTAATTGTTGCGCGTCCAGCCGAACCACTGCTTCGCCCATTCGCCCAGCGGCACTCGGGCGTAAGTGTAATGCCCGCCGAAGATCAGGATCACGCAATGCCACCAGAGCAGCACGATCAACAGGCTCGACAGCGGAAACCGCCGGTGCAGGGCGAGTGCAATGGGCAGGCCGATGAACACGGGTGCGATCTCCAGAAACCACGTGAAGTAGTCGTGCGGCGCGATGGCCGACCAGCCCAGCACGGGCGCCAGCAACGCGCAAAACCAGACGAGACGACGGTCCATCAGGTGCCTCTCCCCTGAAACGCCCCGAGCACAAGTTCCCTCAACCCCGGCTCGAGCCCGACGCTGCGTCGCTCAAATTCCCCCCGGACAAACGCCCAGGGCACGGCGCCATCCTTCACCAGGATCGGGGTCATGTTCTTGTCGGGCCGCGAATCGCCGCCATCCACCTGCGCATGGGTGAATCCCCGGCCGGACCGCCACGTCAGCGCCCGCTCCTGACGATCCTGACCGATATAACAGATTTGAAAACCTTGCGGCGTGCCAGCCGTGCCATACCAGACGATCAATTCCAGGCCGTCGCCCTGAAACCAGCGGCGCCGGTTCGCCCCGCCCTCTTGTTTGACGTTTGGAAACTCAACCAGCATGGGCGGCAGTCTGGCCTGCCCACGATCCGGCGCAAGCCCGGTGGAGAGGGTGACGGCGTATGCTCTGTCATTGCGAGGAACACGGCTGACCAGCAGTGCAACGAGGCAATCCATCTGACTTCTGCTGGATCGCCACGCCCGGCGGCGCCAGGCTCGCGATGACAAACCGGGAGCAATCCCGGTTTTGACATCGCCGTCGGGCCGGGCAAGCCTGTGCCTGAAACATGGACCACCTGCACGCCTATTGGCGGATGGAATACATTCAAGCGCCGCGCGAAATGTCCGGCGAAAATCCGTTCACGGCGCTGCCGGCCCTCGGGGATGATGCCGCCGCGCACATCGTCCACCGCAGCCGCCTCTGCTACCTCATTCTCAACCGCTTCCCCTACAACCCGGGCCACCTGCTCGCCGTGCCGTTTCGCAACGTCGCCGACCTGACCGAGCTCGATGCCGCCGAACGGGCCGACCTGATGGACGAGATTATTTTCGGCAAGGACATCCTGCGCGCCGCCGTCAAGCCTGATGGTTTCAACGTCGGCTTCAATCTCGGCACGGCCGCCGGCGGCAGCATCGCCCATCTGCACGCGCACATAGTTCCGCGCTGGACGGGCGACACCAACTTTATGCCGGTACTCGGCGATACCCGCGTGCTGCCCCAATCGCTCGCCGCGATGTATCAGCATCTGCGCGTCGTCACAGAAGGTCTGAAACCCAAGGCCTGACGGATTATGGCCGCAAAAAGTCACAAAGATTTCCCTGCCAGTGCTTCGAAGATCTGCCGGGCGCCTTTGGCGCTTCTTTTGCCGTTGGATTTTTTGTGCCTCTTTGTGGCTAACAAATCTGCCTGAATCTTTCTTTGTCCTCTGACCTCTGTCCTCTGAACCTGAACTCCGTGCCCGAACCCAAGACACTTCACTACCCCAACGCCCGCCACCTCAGCCAGCTGTATTGTGGCAGCGAAGACAACCTGGCCCGCGTCGAGCGGGCGCTCGCCGTGCGCCTCGTCACCCGCGACGACTGGTTGAAAATCGAGGGCCCGGCCGGCTCGGTCGCCAGTGCCGAGGAGTTCTTCACCCTGCTGAACACCGGCCGCACGCAGGGGCTGGCGTTGCGCACGCCCGATTTTGTGCGCCTGCTCGAAAACTACGCCAGGGACGGCGGCGCGAGCCTGCGCGCATTGTTCAACGAGCCGCTGGTCATCGCGACCAACCGCAAGACCGTCGTCCCGAAAACCATCGGGCAAAAACAGTACCTGCAGGCGATCCAAAAAAATCCCATCGTCTTCGGCATCGGCCCGGCCGGCACCGGCAAGACCTACCTCGCCATGGCGTCGGCCATCTCGGCGCTGCTGAAAAACCAGGTGCAGCGCATCGTGCTGACCCGCCCGGCGGTCGAGGCGGGAGAAACCCTGGGCTTCCTGCCCGGCGACCTGCGCGAGAAAATCCTGCCCTACCTCCGGCCGCTTTACGACGCGTTGCACGACATGCTCGACGCCGAGGATGTCGCCAGCCTGTCGGAAAAAGGCATCATCGAAATCGCCCCTCTCGCCTATATGCGCGGTCGCACTCTGGCTAACGCCTACATCATCCTCGACGAGGCACAGAACACCTCGCCCGAGCAGATGATGATGTTTCTCACCCGCCTCGGCGATGACTCGCGCATGATCGTGACCGGCGACATCACCCAGATCGACCTGCCGCGTGCCAGGCTGTCCGGTCTGGTGCAGGCCCCCCGCATTCTGAGAAACATTCCGGGCATCGAGTTCCACCATTTCAGCGGTTCCGACGTCGTGCGTCACCCGCTTGTGCAGAAGATCATCGAGGCCTACGAGCAGGCGAAATCCACCGAGCCCATCGGGCCGGCGTCGTGAAAGCACGGATAACATGACTGGTTGGATCGTATTTAGGAGGGGCTGTACGCCCCGACAAATCCTGTTCCTGGGTTATCAGTCGGGGCATAATGCCCCTCCCACATCGCTCACTTTTGCATCCCCATGAAACGTACTATCGCCATCCGCAACGCCCACCCGCGGTTGCGTCTCGCTTCGGCCGGGGTTGTTCGCGCCATTTCCGTGCTGGAAGGCAACCTTCCCGCACTTCGCATTCCGCCTTCCGCAATTCCTGAGGGTGAACTGTCCATCGCCTTTCTGACCGATAAGGCCATCGCCAAAATCCACGCCGACTTCATGAACGATCCGACCGCGACGGATGTC
>Ga0265320_10003433_pt1 | contig 10661 bp, 5 predicted proteins | sample 4827metaG_FD_202087 | JGI IMG/M metagenome (GOLD analysis project Ga0265320, IMG submission 202087) | Rhizosphere microbial communities from Carex aquatilis grown in University of Washington, Seatle, WA, United States - 4-8-27 metaG | ecosystem: Host-associated > Plants > Roots > Rhizosphere >...
CGCAAGGCCGTTGAGGATCGACCCCATGGCGTGTTCGCGAATTCCGAAATGCAGATTGCGCGCGCCCGGCGTGTCAGCCTCCAGATCGCCGGCCCCTTCGAACGTGAGGTGCGTCTTGGTCGATGGCGCGAGGTCAGCGGCGCCGCCGATCAACCAGGGGTGATGCGACGCGATCGCGTTGAGCACTTTGCCGGAGGAATCGCGGCTTGCGATCCCCTTCGCGTCGGCCGGAAAGACCGGGAGATCCGCGTCCCAGCCCTCGGGCAGTTCGCGTCGCCCCATGCGCTCGAGCTGGTCAGCGAGTTCGGGATGCTTGTTTCGATAGGATTCGAGCAGCGCGTTCCACGTCTCATGCATGCTTCGGCCGCGCCGGCCCATGCCGTCGCGAAAATGCTCGCGCACGCCATCCGGAACCAGGAATTTCGCGCCCTCCGGCCAGCCGTAACTGCGCTTGGCGAGGCGTATCTCTTCCTCACCGAGCGGCTCGCCGTGCGCCGCGCTGGTGTCATGCTTATGCGGAGCGCCGTAGCCGATGTGGCTGTCGACAATGATGAGAGTCGGGACATCCGTCGTCCGCCGGAAGGTTTCGAGCGCCTGCGTCAGACGCTCGGTGTCATTGGCGTCGCCGACGTGCAGCACGTTCCAGCCATAGGCGAGGAAGCGCGCCGCGACGTCGTCGCTGAAGGACAGATCCGTGTGCCCCTCGATCGTGATCCGGTTGCTGTCATAGATCCAGCACAGGTTGCCGAGCATCTGGTGTCCGGCGAACGACGCCGCTTCGCTCGACACACCCTCCATCATGTCGCCGTCGCCGCACACGGCATAGACGTCGTAGTCGAAGATTGGAAAGTCCGGCCGGTTGAAATGCCGTGCGAGCCAGCGTCCGGCAAGCGCCATGCCGACGCTGTTGCCGCAGCCCTGCCCGAGCGGGCCGGTCGTCGTCTCGACGCCCGACGTCAGGTGATATTCCGGATGGCCAGGGCATTTGCTGCCGAGCTGACGAAAGTGCTTGATGTCGTCGAGCGTCACCGCGGGCTCGTCGAGGCGCTCGTATTTGGCATTGACGGCTTTGATGCCGGTCAGGTGCAGCAGGGAATAGAGCAGCATCGAAGCGTGGCCATTCGACAGCACGAAGCGATCGCGATTTGGCCAAATCGGGTCGTCGGGATCGAAGCGCAGAAATTGCTGCCAGATCGTGTAGCCCAACGGCGCCAGCGCCATCGGCGTGCCGGGGTGGCCAGAGTTGGCTTGCTGGACCGCGTCCATCGACAGGGTGCGGATCGTATTGATGCACCGCTCGTCGATCGTGCGTTGAGGAGCGCGATCCCTGCGGCCTTCCCGAGAGGATGTGGCATTCTGTTCGGCGGGAATTCGCGGCAGCGCTTCCGTCGATGCGGTCAAATTGCCCTTCAAATGAGCTGAGACTTTTGAGCGAACTCGAACCATCATCATTCGCCTCTGTCATTCCAAACAAGCGGTTCGTCTGCGAAAATGAGTCAAGAAGCGCTGACTTTCGACAAAGGCATGAGGCATATACCACCGCGACCCATCGGGAGCCGTCGGCGGCGTTGGTAATGTCTAGGTCATCCGGAGTGCGACTCTCGCGCAATCCCGTGCTCACAACGCGCGGCAACTGATCCGGTTCGCGGAATTCTTGCTTACAAATTCGGCTCGTATTGACACGTTAACGTAACAATTGCCGCAGCGTGACGGAGCGCGACTGTATAGATTTGATCATATTACGAAGAGGTAATCTGCGATGATCCGCGTAGAGGACTTTCTGGACCGATGCCGCTGCGTATCGAAGACTACGCGCTGATCGGCGACTGTGAGACGGCGGCGCTCGTCGGTCGTGATGGCTCGATAGATTGGCTGTGTTGGCCACGATTTGATTCTGACGCCTGTTTCGCGGCGCTCCTCGGCACGCCGGAACACGGCCGCTGGCTGATCGCCGCGAAAGACGCAGCGGCGCGGGTAACGCGGCGATACCAACCCAACACGCTGATCCTGGAGACGCGCTTCGAGAGCGACGAAGGCGCAGCGACGGTCGTTGATTTCATGCCCGGGCATCCGACGGGCTCCAGCATCGTTCGCCTGATCGTCGGCGAGCGCGGGTGCATCACCATGACGAACGAGCTGGTGATCCGGTTCGGCTATGGAGCGACGGTGCCATGGATGACGCGCCTCGACGAATGGACGCGCAGCGCCGTCGCCGGACCCGACATGGTATTGCTGCGAACGACCGCGCCGCTGCGCGGCGAGGATTTCAAGACCGTCGGTGAATTCGCGGTTCGCGCGGGGGAAACCACGCCCTTCACCTTGACGTATTCACCGTCGCATTTGCCTCCACCCCCAACGGAAAGCCCTCTCGACCAGCTTCAAGCGAGCCAACAGTTTTGGCTCACCTGGACCGCCAGGAGCCGAGTCTCCGGCCCGTGGGCGGAGACCGTCAACCGCTCGCTCATCACACTGAAGGCACTGACCTATGCGCGCACGGGAGGAATGGTCGCCGCGCCGACGACTTCATTGCCCGAACACGTTGGAGGTCCTCGCAACTGGGACTACCGCTTTTGCTGGCTGCGCGACGCGACGCTGACGTTACTCGCGCTCATGAACGCCGGTTATCTGGAAGAAGCGAAAGCATGGCGGGAGTGGTTGTCGCGCGCGGCGGCCGGAAAGCCGAGCCAGTTACAAATCATGTACGGGATCGCGGGCGAACGGCGCTTGACCGAGTGGGAGATTCCCTGGCTCCCCGGCTATCACGGGTCGAGCCCGGTACGTGTCGGCAACGCCGCCCACACCCAGCTTCAGCTTGACGTCTATGGCGAGCTCATGGACGCGCTGCATCACGCGAGGCAGGGCGGAGTGGCGTCGAGCGACTCCGACTGGACGTTGCAGCGCGCCGTGCTCGAACATCTGGAAGAAGTCTGGCCGAAGATGGATGCGGGCATTTGGGAGGTGCGCAGCGGCGATCGTCACTTCACCTTTTCGAAGATCATGGCCTGGGTCGCCTTCGATCGAGCCATTAAGACCGCCCAAGCGTTCAACCTCGAGGGCCCGATCGACCGGTGGCGCCAGCACTGCCATGAGATTCATAAGGAGGTCTGCGACCGCGGCTTTGACGCGGAATTGGGCAGTTTCGTGCGCTCCTACGGGTCCAAAGACCTCGACGCCAGCCTGCTGCTTCTGCCGACCGTCGGCTTCCTTCCGCCGACGGATCCGCGCGTTCGAGGCACAGTCGAAGCGATCGAGCGAAGACTTCTCATGGACGGGCTCGTCAGGCGCTACGACACGGCAGAATCCGAAGACGGCTTGTCGACTGGCGAGGGCGTATTTCTCGCCTGCAGCTTCTGGCTTGTGGACGCCTACGCCCTGCTAGGTCGTAAAGACGACGCTCGCCGATTGTTCGAACGCCTCCTGACCTTGTGCAACGATGTCGGATTGCTGAGCGAGGAGTATGACCCAGGAAGTGGCCGCCTTCTGGGCAATTTCCCGCAAGCGCTATCTCATATCGCTCTGATCAACTCTGCTTTCAATCTGAACGAGGCGGAAAAGCCGGCGATGCAGCGCCCGGCGGTCGCATGAGTGCTGCTCCTCGGCATGGCGGTTCGCATATCTCAGCGGTTCGCGACTGCTTGGAACTTATTGGCGATATTGTGCGTTGCAGCAATCTCGGCGGCATTGCGATAGCCGATCCCCGTAATGTCGCGCGTCAACGGGACGCGTGTTGATGGAGTCCTGCCGCATGAGAATCGCCCAAGTCGCTCCGCTGATGGAGAGCGTGCCTCCGAGGCTCTACGGCGGGACCGAGCGGATCGTGTCCTACTTGACCGAGGAACTCGTGCAGCTCGGTCATGACGTGACGCTGTTCGCGAGCGCGGACTCGGTCACCGCAGCGGAGCTCGTCGGCTGTGCGCCCGTGGCGCTGCGGCTCGAGACAAAGGTGCGTGATCCGATTCCTTATTACATGTTGATGCTCGACCGGGTGCGCGCACAAGCCGACAAGTTCGACATCATCCACTTTCACATTGACCAATTCCATTTTCCCATTTTCCGTCCAATGGCGGGCCGCACCGTCACGACGCTGCACGGCCGTCAAGATTTGTCGGACCTCAAACCGCTCTATCTCGGCTTCGACGACATGCCGCTCGTGTCAATTTCCAACGCGCAGCGCGCGCCTGTCGCAAGTGCCAACTTTGCGGCAACTGTATTGCACGGCATTCCGACCAACCTCCATCCGCCGATCACTCACCCGCGCGGAGGCTATGTCGCCTTTCTCGGACGCCTCGCAGCGGAGAAGCGGCCCGACCGTGCCATCGCGATTGCGCGGTCCCTCGGAATTCCGCTGAAGATTGCTGCAAAGGTCGATCGGGTCGACGAAGCCTATTTTCGCGAGAAGATAGCTCCCCTCTTGGATGGACCCGGAGTCGAGTTCATCGGCGAGATCAACGAGCGGCAAAAGAGCGACTTCCTGGGCGAAGCGAGCGCGCTGCTGTTTCCGATCGACTGGCCGGAGCCGTTCGGCCTGGTCATGATCGAAGCCATGGCATGCGGAACGCCGGTGCTTGCATTCGGCGTGGGTTCGGTGCCCGAGATCATTGATGAGGGCGTCACCGGCCTGATTGTGAGGTCGGTCGAGGCGGCCGTGGCGGCGATGCCGCGTGTCCTGTCCCTCGATCGCAAAGCCGTTCGACGGCGCTTCGAGGAGCGTTTTTCGGCGACACGCATGGCGCGGGATTACGTCTCGGTCTACGAGGCGTTGCTGCGTCGCTTGCCCGACAAGCGGCGTGAGGCGACGGGCGCGCTCACGCTCGCTCCCGAGATCACAAGCAGCCCGGGCGTCGAAATGGCCCTAGGTTTCGATCCGCAGAACGATCCGAGGACCTGAGTTGATCAGCCATCAGGCGCAAACGCCGGCCGCCAGCGAGCCCCGGGAGCAACAGCCTTTCTACATCCCGGTAACCGGCTCCCCGACGCGGCCCCGGCGCACACTGAAGCACGGCGACACCTTCGCGGTGCTCGATTCGCATGGCGATATCGGAATATCGGCTGGCGAGCCGGACGGAATTTTCGACAAGGATACCCGCTATCTCTCCCGCCTCGAGCTTCTTCTGAATGGCATGCAGCCCCTGTTGTTGGGATCCAACCTGCGCGACGACAACGCGGTTCTGACCGTCGATCTGACCAATCCTGACGTTTATTTCGAGAACCGCCTCGTTGTGCAGAAGGACACGGTGCATATCATCCGCACCATCTTCCTGTGGCGGGGAACGGCGTATCAACGGCTTGGCATCCGTAATCACGGAGATCGGCGGCTCCGGATGAACCTGTCGCTTTCGTTTGGCAGCGACTTTGCGGACGTCTTCGAGGTTCGAGGGATGAGCCGCCCCCGTCGCGGCACGTCCGACGTGAAGGTCGAAACCGCGACGGTCATGCTGGACTATGCCGGCCTTGATGGCGTGACACGCCGTACCTCGTTGAGCTTCGATCCGGCGCCGAACCGCCTCGATCGCGGCGTCGGCACCTACGCTCTCGATCTTCCACCCGGCGAGCGGCGCTCGATATTCTTGATCGTGGAATGCAATGCCGACAATGCCTCGCCGACGAAGCCGTTCCTGCTTGGCATGCACGCCGCTTTCCGCGAGCGCAAGGTCGCGGCGCAAGGTGCGACCACGATCCGCACATCGAATGACCTCTTCAACAGCATCCTGTGCCGCTCCATGGCTGACTTGTCGATGCTCACGACCGAGACGCCCCAGGGCTTTTATCCATACGCCGGCATACCGTGGTATTCGACAACGTTCGGACGGGATGGCCTGATCACGGCGCTGCAAATGCTGTGGTGTGATCCCGGCATCGCACTCGGCGTGCTGCGACGGCTTGCTGCCTATCAATCCGTCAAGAACGATTCAACCTCCGACGCTCAACCCGGCAAAATCCTGCACGAGATGCGCGGCGGCGAGATGGCGGCCCTGCGCGAGGTTCCGTTCGGATTGTATTACGGCAGCGTCGACGCGACGCCGCTGTTCGTGATGCTCGCGGGTCTCTACTACAAACGAACCGGTGATATGGAGACGCTCGGCGTTTTGTGGCCTCACATCGACGCCGCATTGCAATGGATCGACGGGCCTGGTGACGCGGACGGCGACGGCTTCGTCGAATATTATCGCGCGACCGAGCAGGGGCTGGCGAATCAGGGCTGGAAGGACTCTCACGACGCTGTTTTTCACGCCGACGGCCGCCTCGCCGACGGTCCGATCGCGCTCGTTGAGGTGCAAGGCTACGTTTACGCGGCCAAGCGTCTTGCGGCGTATTGCGCGCGCGACCTTGGGCACGTCGTGCTGGCTGGCGTATTGGACGAGCAAGCCTCGAGCCTCGCGGCGCGCTTCGACGAGGCGTTCTGGTGCCCCGCGATCGACAGCTACGCGCTCGCGCTCGACGGGCATAAGCGTCCCTGCGCGGTACGGACGTCGAACGCCGGCCAGGTCCTGTTCACCGGAATTGCGCGGGCCGATCGTGCCGCGACCGTCGCGCAGGAACTGCTGCGACCGTCCTTCTTCTCAGGTTGGGGCATCCGCACAGTCGGGAGCCGCGAGCCGCACTACAATCCGATGTCCTACCACAACGGTTCGATTTGGCCGCACGACAATGCCTTGATCGCGCTCGGGTTCGCCCGCTATGGGCAGAAGCATGCGGTGACGCAGATCTTTACCGGCTTGTTCGATGCCGCAACCTATATGGATTTCCATCGGCTGCCGGAGCTGTTCTGCGGCTTTCGGCGCAGTCGCGGGCAAGGACCGACGCTCTATCCCGTCGCCTGCTCGCCGCAGGCGTGGTCCTGCGTCACTCCGTTCGCCCTGATCGCGGCATCCCTCGGACTCGAGTTCGAGCCTGACGCACGGGAAATCCGCTTACGCAATCCACGCCTGCCTGAGTTTCTGAACGAAGTGTTGATCTCGGATCTAAGACTCGGCGAAACAACCGTCGACTTGTCCGTGCGACGTCATGGCGAGGACGTTTCGCTGCAACTGATCCGCAGCCGCGGAGAAGTCCAGGTGTCGGTTCTCTATTCGTGAGCCGCTCGACCTAGGTTTTGGCGGAGCGCGAAACCGCAGCCAAACGATGGGGCGGCGCTGTGACGAGGGAATGAGGAGGCCGACACTATGGCCTCCCCATCGACGCCTGTACCGATGTGCTGATCGAGATCAATTAGGCCGGCGCTTCGACCGCCGCGTAGCGAACCAGCTTTTTGTTCACGAATTCCTGGATGCCCATGTCGCCAAGCTCGCGGCCGTAGCCGGAATCCTTGATGCCGCCGAATGGCAACTCGGCGTCCGACCAGCTGATGTTGTTGATGAACATCATGCCGGTCTCGACGCGGCTCGCGACCCGCTTGCCGCGCGCGAGGTCCTGGGTGAAGACCGAGCCGCCCAATCCGAAGTCGGAGTCGTTGGCGAGCGCGATCGCCGCATCTTCGTCCCTGACGCGGAAGAACAGCGCGACCGGGCCAAAGAATTCTTCTCTGAAGGCTGGATTGCTAGGTTTGATTTCGGTCATGATCGTGGGCTCCATGAACGATCCCGGGCGATCGATACGCTTGCCACCCATGATCACCTTGGCGCCGTGGGAGACTGCGCCATCGACCTGCTTCAAAAGGTCGAGCAGGGCCTGCTCCGAGGACAGGGGGCCAAGCGTCGTCTTCTCGTCCAAGGGGTCTCCCGGCTTGAGAGCCGCAAGCGCGGCCTTGAACTTCTCCAGGAACTTGTCGGCGAGCTTTTCGACGACGATGAACCGCTTCGCGGCGCAGCAGGTTTGGCCGGTATTGTACATCCGTCCCCACACCGCCCACTTGATGGTGTGTTCGAGATCGGCGTCTTCGAGGACGATGAACGCATCGCTGCCGCCGAGCTCCATCGAGGACGGCTTGAGGTTCTTTCCAGCGCGTGCCGCAATGCTCCGTCCGGCGGCGACGCTGCCGGTCAGCGCCACGCCTTTGATCCTCGGGTCATCGACAATGCGCTCAGCCTGAACGTGCGAGATCAGCAGATTGGTGTACAGACCGGCAGGCGCGCCCGCCTCGATCAAAAGCTGCTCGAAGGCGATCGCGCATTGCGGCACGATGCCTGCGTGCTTCACCAGCACGACGTTGCCCGCCATCAAATGCGGACCGGCAACCCGGGCAAGCTGGTAGTAGGGAAAGTTCCAGGGCTCCACGCAGAAGACGACGCCGATCGGGCTACTCTCCATGTGGCCTTCGCCAAGGCTGGGGTGGAGTTCCACGTCCGCGAGGAAGCGCTCGGCGTTCTTGGCGTAGTAGGCGAGGATGTTTGAGCTGAACTCTACTTCCCCTCTCGCCTCGCTGATGCGCTTGCCCATTTCGAGCGTCATCGTGTGCGCGAACTCGTCGGCCTTCGCATGCAGGATCGCGGCTGCTTTGGCGACGATGACTGCCCGCTCCGCATAGGTCTTGTGCTTCCATGTCTCGAAGCATTTTGCGGCGGTCGCGAGCTTGGTCTCGAGCTCCTTGTCGGTCAGCTCCTTGAAGTTCTTCAGGAGCTTGCCAGTGGCGGGGTTGAGGCTTTGATAGGTCATGGCTTGGTTCTTCTTTTCAAATGTTGCCGTACGAGACGGATGATGCCGGTGCGGTTGCGCTAGGCCTCGATGATCACCTTGAGCGCCTTTGTCTTGGCGGCGTTGCCGAAGGTCTCATAGGCATCGAGGATTTTGTCGAGCTTGAAGCGATGCGTGATCAGCAGCTTCGGGTCGATCTTGTGAGAGCGCAGAATATTCAGCAGCATGGGAGTGCTGGCTGTGTCGACCAGCCGCGTCGTGATGGAAATGTTGCGGTCCCACAGGCTCTCCAGATGGAGATCGACCTTCTTTCCATGCACTCCGATATTGGCGATGGTGCCGCCAGGCGCGACGAGCTGCTCGCAGAGTTCGAATGTAGCCGGAACACCCACCGCCTCGATCGCGGTGTCGACCCCGCGCTTGCCGGTCATCTTCATGACCTTCTCGACGGCTTTGCCGTCGGCGCTATTGATGGCCGTCGTGGCGCCAAAGCGCTTGGCGATTGCAAGGCGATTGTCGTCGAGATCGATCATGATGATCTCGGCGGGCGAATAGAACTGCGCGGTGAGCAGGGCTGCGAGACCAATCGGCCCGGCGCCGACGATCGCCACCGTGCTTCCCGGCTCAACCTTGCCGTTGAGCACGCCGCACTCGAAGCCGGTCGGCAAGATATCGCTCAGCATCACCAGCGCCTCTTCGTCAGCGCCGTCGGGAATGGGGTAGAGGCTCGTCTCCGCGTAGGGAATGCGGACGAACTCGGCCTGTGTACCGTCGATCTTGTTGCCGAGGATCCAGCCGCCGGTGGCGCAATGGGAGAACATTTGCTTGCGGCAATATTCGCATTTGCCACAGGCGCTGATGCAGGAGATCAGCACGCGGTCTCCCGGCTTGAACGCCGTGACTGCCGACCCAACCTTGTCGATGATGCCGACGCCCTCATGACCGAGGATGCGGCCAGGCTCGCAAGTCGGGACGTCACCCTTGAGGATGTGCAGATCGGTTCCGCAGATCGTCGTTTTCGTAATCTTGACGATCGCATCCGTGGGCGCCGTAATTTCCGGCTTTGGATGATCTTCCAGGGCTTTCTTGCCCGGACCGCGATAAACGAGAGCTTTCATCGTTCCTGTTGCTGGGACTCGGGCGCGCGTTGCTGGCTTTGGCAGCGTTGTGACGCTCATGATCTTTCATCTTTCAGGTCAACTGGTCGACCAATGGGTTAGAAGCGTTGTGACGAATAGTTTTCGCGACCTCGAAAAGCGCCTCAGATGCTTGCGCACGAAATCAGCTTTGGCCGATGCAAGGCGTAGCTCAAGCACTGCATCTCGCAGAGCGTCGAGCCGGGTGGACTGCCGCATCGCTCGGCCCAGCGCCGATGGTTGACGTCGCGCAACGGAGCGCTTTGTTAAGGCTGATCGCTGGTCCGGGCTTCGCAGAGTTGGCTAGGGGGTCGATGTGCGGTTCAAAGCACATCGGTGAAGCTAAGGAGCGGTCATCCGGAAACGGCCCAAATGCGTCTCCGTTCCCTGCGTGAGGAATCATTCTTGGTCGATGAATGGCATCGCCCTTCGGCGACTGGGCATGCGTACGTCGCAAGAAGCGCTCGTAAAGGCCCAGCCAATCCGCGTGAAGTCGAGCGGTCAAGCAGGAAACGGGCGTGATCGAAAAATCCCTGTTCTCTTCCGCGTTAGCAGGGTGATTGCGGTTGAGACCGGTTCGCATCGGGAACAGACAGAAAGGCTCTGTCAGGCAATGAAAAGCCCAGCAGTCCAGCCTTAAGTGGCTGATCTACCGGGCTAATTTTGGTTGCGGGGGCAGGATTTGAACCTGCGACCTTCAGGTTATGAGCCTGACGAGCTACCGGGCTGCTCCACCCCGCGGAAACCGTTACGGCGCGGGGGCGTCCGCGCGGCGCGGCTTATGTAGCAAGGCCTTCCGCGCTTGGGAAGGGCGCAGCGCGCGCCCGGTCATGAAATCGTCGCGCCGTCACGCCGCGCTCGCGGCACCAACCAAACGGGGCGTCGACCGGCACGAGGATTCGTTAGATTGTGACAAAGGAGCGTCATAAAACCCACACATGGCCGAGAAACCCG
>Ga0265320_10003435_pt1 | contig 10656 bp, 7 predicted proteins | sample 4827metaG_FD_202087 | JGI IMG/M metagenome (GOLD analysis project Ga0265320, IMG submission 202087) | Rhizosphere microbial communities from Carex aquatilis grown in University of Washington, Seatle, WA, United States - 4-8-27 metaG | ecosystem: Host-associated > Plants > Roots > Rhizosphere >...
GATACAGCCGCACGAAATAGCCATGGTTATGCTTTTCCGGTTGATCAATCCGGGAAATTCCAGGTGTTGATTTTCTTTTCAAAGCCATGGGTACAAAATACAGAACCGGGTGTTCATGACGCGAAAGGCTAATCGCTAAAGGCTGAAGGTAAAAGTTTTTTCAAGGCTGCTGGTCTTGAATAGAAACAGAGAGAACCACGGCGGTAAAGCTTTTGAATGCGGGCGAACGGGTATCGAAGGAATCAATCCCATGCAAATATTTATCAATTTTGGCGGTAACGCGGGTCGTGGCAGGATGGGGATATGAAAACTTCCACCTCTCGCAGTCTCTGGTCACGGATTCTCATGGTTCTTGGCAGTATCGGCATGCTGGCGGGAGCCATCGATCCCTTGGAGGGTTCGATCTTTATCCTTCTGGGCAGCCTGATCCTTGTGCTCGGCACCTTTTTCAATCAAGGCGAACGTCATCTGCTCGCCTACCGGGCTTGGGTCTTTATTTTGATCGCGATTGGCGTTGGGGCTATGTGGGTATTGAGCACGGCCGGAGGCATTGGCGGCAAGTCCGGACATTCCATGTGGTGGGGTGTGTTGATTCTGCCTTATCTGATTGGCTGGAGCATGGGTATTTGGGGGCCGGGATCGCCGCGTTGGTTGTTGATATTGGGCATCGGAGTGGGTCTTTGGTACCTGGCAATACTTGCGCTGGTCCTGAAGCATTCGTGGGAACGGGGCGGAGCCATGTCAGCCCTGCCGGGCATCATCATCGCCGCCGTTGGCGCGTTGACCATAGTTGGTTGCATCAGCCGGCTGCGTCGGGCGTCACGTCCTTTGGTCCCGGCGCCTGGGCTCTGAAGTGGCCGGGGCGATTGGACGTTCGCGCAAAGGAGTTCAATTCGACGCGTTGGACGGCACGCAGAGCGTTTAACCACGGATGGACACGAATGAACACGGATCTCTTGGCCCCCAACCCTCAACATTCTACTCTCAACCGTCACTATGCACCCGCTGGCCAATCTCGCCAAGTTACTCTATAAACGGGACTTCCGCGACGGGCGATGACGCCATTTTTGTGCGGCTTGACGCGTGGCGTCCTTGTCCATCGAAGCCTCGGCGAAGTTGGAAGCTTCACGCGGAAGAGGGTTCAAAGTTTGGGACTGACTCCTTCCCGAGTTTGCACGCCGGTCGGTTACATTGCCGGGAATGATGTGAATTTCTCTTGAAATAATCATTCGACATTGTAATCCTTACGTTAGTCAGACTTACCCGCCATTCTTGGGGTCCGGCCAAGGTTTCTGGGCGAGCTTGATTCACTCAGGGCAATGATCTCCGCCAAAACGGAATCGCTGCCATCAGAAAGGAACCATGAACGCCCGCGCCCTGACGATTCTTGCTGCCATTCAAATACCCGGGACACTTCTCAGCCGCGGCCTCGCCACCGTGCAACTGCTGACCTTGTGCCGCGGTGCCACCCGTGCCACCAGTATCACCAAAACCAACACCAGCGGCGGCAACTGGAATGTGGTCAGCAATTGGAATCCGAATCAGGTGCCGGGTTCGACGGACAATGCCTGCGCCTGCACTTGCAACATGCCGCCGTGAGGAGTTTATGATTAACAAAACCATACGTAGATCCGGTCACGTCTTGAAGCTCGCCGCTCTTGCGCTGGCGGCAACCTTGATCCTGCAACCTGCTTCCGCGCGGGCCTTCGAGGGACGCATCAACGCCACCACCACCCAAGGCAACCAAAGCGAGGCATTGCTGTACACCGTGGGAACAAATTATTTGCGCGTGGAGCTGACCGCCACCAACCGGCCGAATCCGGTGGACATTCTGGATCGCCAGACGGGGGCACTCACGTTGCTCTTCCCGCACAACCGCAGCTTCGTGCGGCTCCAGCCGGTGGTGGAAAACGCGTCCATGTCGCCACCCGGTATTCCACCCATGCCCGGCGGACTTCCGCCCGGCATGGGACCGCAGTCGCGACCGCCCGGTGCGCTGGGATTGCCTGCGATGCCCGCGCCTCCCACAGGATTGCCGCCCGGAGTTGGCCCGCAAACCCAGCCCGCCGCCATGCCCGGGGCTCCTGCGATGCCTGCGATGCCGAATCTCCCCGCCGCTGGAGGAATGCCTGCCATGCCCGCGATGCCCATGATGTCCATGCCCGGCGAAGCCATCGAACTCAAGTCCACCGGCGAGAAAACCAATCTGCTCGGCTACGCCTGTGAGAAACTTGAAATCAAGCAGCGTGGCGAGACCATGGAGATTTGGGCGACGGATCAATTGCTGCCGTTTCAAAATTATGTGCGCAACCAGTCGCCGCGTTTTGGTCCGCGCATGATTGAGGAACAATGGGCGGGATTGTTGGCCGCGAAGAAATTGTTTCCCTTGCGGGCCAGCCTGCGTTTTGAAGAAGGCGTGGAGCGATACCGTTTCGAAGTGCAATCCGTCGCGCCGCAAAAGCTCACGGACGAAGACATGAAATTGTTCCAGCCGCCCGATGGCTATTTTGAGATCCAACCGTTGCCCTTTTGAGAAAGCAGGCAATTCTTGATGCCAAGCAGAGAATCAATCAACCCGGAGACAACATGAAAATAAAGCACCTCGTCCTCGCCTTTGTAGCGTTCGCAGTTTTCACCTTTCAACTATCAACGAGCCTGGCCCAAGGCACGGCCTTCAACTATCAAGGCCGGTTGAATGACGGCGCAAATCCGGCCAGTGGAATTTACGATTTACGATTTGCGATTTACGATTCGTTGAGTAGTGGCACGCAGCAAGGCGTATTGGTTACGAACGCCGCGACCGCCGTCAGCAACGGGCTGTTCACCGTCACGCTTGATTTTGCCAATCAGTTCCCCGGAGCGAACCGCTGGCTGGAAATTGCCGTCCGCACGAACGGCGCGAGCAGCTTCGTCACGCTGGCTCCTCGACAAAAGTTGACACCGGCACCTTATGCCATCACGGCGGGCAGCGTCGTTTCCGGCGGGATCGCCAGCGGCACATACGGCAACGCGGTGACGTTCAACAATGCGAACAACAATTTCGCCGGAGCATTTGGCGGCAACGGCGGCGGCTTGACCAATGTGAACGCCGCGACGCTCGGCGGCCTCAACGCGAATCAATTTTGGAAAACTGATGGCAACAACAACACGGTCGCGGGCGCGAATTTTCTTGGCACGGCGGACAATCAACCGTTGGAGTTGAAGGTCAACGCCACGCGCGCGCTCCGCGTGGAGCCGGGAGGAACCAATGGGCCGAATGTCGTGTGGGGACATCCGGCCAATGCGGTGGCTCCGGGGGTCGTGGGCGCGGTGATCGGCGGCGGCGGCGGCTCCTCGGTGACGACCGGCGTATCGCTTACCAACCTGGTTACAGACGCACATGGAGTGGTCGGCGGAGGACTCGGCAACATTGCCGGTGATAATGATGCGGATCTCGCGAGCGCACGGTATGCCACGGTGGGGGGCGGGCTGCAAAACCAGGCCGCAGGCCGCGGCGCAACCATTGCCGGCGGCGACAATAATCTCATCGCTCCCGGCGCGTTCGATTCCACCGTCGCGGGCGGCCAGGCAAACCTCATCATCAGCAACTCCGTGCTGGCCACCATCGGTGGCGGGCAGGCGAACGTCGCAGGGGGCGGACCTTATGTTTATTATTCCACGGTCGCCGGCGGCGCGGGAAATGCCAGCACCAACTTCGCCTCAACGGTCGGAGGCGGTCAAAACAACATTGCCGCAGGCAGTTGGTCAACTATTGCGGGCGGTTATCGAAATCAAAGCCTGGGTCAATTGACAACGGTCGGAGGGGGCAGCAGCAACACCAGCAGCAACGATGACTCCACAGTCGCCGGCGGGTATAACAACGTCGCCGGTGCTTATGCTGCGGTGGTCGCCGGCGGTCAGGGAAATACCAGCAGCGGCAGCGAGGCGACCGTCGGCGGTGGAAACGGCAATATTGCGGCCAACTTCGCGGCCACCGTCGGTGGGGGAAACGACAACTACAACGGCGCACAATACGCCACGGTGGGCGGCGGCGATCATAACACGAATAATGGATATGCATCCTTCATCGGCGGTGGCAGTTTCAATCTCGCCAGTGGCCTCTTCGCCACCGTTCCCGGCGGAGCGGTAAATTACGCGGTCGCGGACTACAGCTTTGCTGCCGGGACGGACGCCCGGGCGAATCACAGCGGATCGTTCGTGTGGTCCGATGCCTCGGATTTCTCCGGGTTCGCCTCGACCACCACGAACCAGTTCAACGTCCGCGCAGTCGGCGGTGCGCGCTTCGTCACCGGCGGCTCGGGCATGACTCTGGACGGGCAATCCGTCGCCACGCGCAACCAGTTGACCAATCTCGACGCCGCCGACATCACCAGCGGCACACTCGACGCCGCGCGAATGCCGGGCCTGACCGGTGACGTGACCTCCACGGCCGGCAGCGTGGCGACGACGCTCGCGAGCACAACCGTCACGCCCGGCACTTATTCGGCGGCCAATATCACCGTGGATGCCAAGGGCCGTGTCACTGCCGTTGCCAACGGAACCGTTGGGGCGCCGTCCGGCAACTATGTCTTTGCCTACAGCACCGGAACCATCAGCGTAACGACCGCAAACACGCTGCAGGATATTCCGATGAACACGGACGCGCAGATTGACGGTTGGGCACATGTCGCCGGCACCGCCCAATATACCAACGCCCAAACGGGCTTGTATCTGATCCAATACAACGCCCAACTGGCAACCGTGGGTCCCGGCACCAACGCAATACTGAGAGCAGCCTTGAATCTGACGGCGATTCCTGGCAGCCAGGCGAATGTAACTGTTCCCGCTGCGAATCAATCCTTTCAAGCCTCAAGAAGTTTCATTGCGAGCATCAATGCATCCGACGTGTTGACCTTCCAATTTACCGGGAACGGCACAGGCGTCCGCCTTTCAGGTTCACCCGGCATCTCGATGACCATTGTCCGCATTCAATGAATGCAGCGAACAACCCGATCCAACAATTCCAACCACAAGCCAAATCATGAAGACCAGTCTCAAATTCCTTGCCGTCTTCCATCTGCTAACCGTCCTCTGCCTTGCCGCCCATGCTCAAGGCGCCGTCTTCACCTATCAAGGTCGGTTGAATAACAACGCTAATCCGGTAAGCGGCGCCTACGATCTCAAGTTCTCGCTGTTCAACACCAACAGCGGCGGTGTCGTTTTCGCCGGGCCGGTCACGAACGATGCGGTGGCCATCAGCAACGGCCTGTTTACGACAATGGTTGACTTTGGCTCGGGTGCCTTCACGGGTGGCAGCAACTGGCTGGAGATCGCCGTGCGCCCCAACGGCAACGGCACCTTCAACACGCTATCGCCCCGGCAGCGATTGACGCCGGCGCCTTACGCGATCTTTGCAGCCAGCGCCAACAACCTGACCGGCCTGGTCGTCCAACAAAACGCCAACGGCGCGCCCAATCTGATTGGCGGCTCATCGGGCAATTACGTTTCCAACGGTGTAATGGGCGCGACGATTGCCGGCGGAGGTGTGGCGAATTTTTTTGGTGGCTATTATACCAACAGCGTCACGGCTAACTTTGCAACGGTGAGTGGTGGCTTTGGCAACACCGCTAGCGGCGAATGGGCGACGGTGGGTGGCGGCTCCGGCGATACCGCCAGCGGCGAATGGGCGGCGGTGGGCGGCGGCTTTGGAAATACTGCTAGCGGCACTTCGGCGACCGTGGGCGGTGGTGATAAAAACACCGCCAGCGGCGTTTATGCGACGGTGGCTGGTGGCTCTCGCAATATCGCCAGCGGTTCCTTGAGTTTTGCGGCAGGAGAGGACGCTCAAGCCTTGCACGATGGCTCGTTTGTCTGGTCGGATGAAACTGGAACCATTTTCGCTTCAACTGCCAACAACCAGTTCTCCGTCCGCGCCGCCGGCGGAATCCGGCTGGCCGGTGATGTTGCGATCGAAGGGGGCGCCAACACTTACCATCATCTGGGGCTTAATGGCGGAAACTCCACTGGTTATCTCTATGGTTCGTATCCCTATTTCGGCGACGGCGTCCACCTGGGCTACAATTTTTATGCGGACGACGGCGGCGGGCCTCACGTCACTAACCCGGGTGGTGGCACATCACGACTCACCGCGACTTATGGCGAACTGGTGCTGGCGGTCGGCGACGTGGGTTTCGGGCCGAACCAAGTCAGATTGGACGCGACACTCGCCGGCGTGACAGTGTATGGCACGTTCAACAACTTGAGTGATCGCAACGCCAAGCAAGATTTCGCGCCGGTGAGTTCATCGGCGATCCTGGACGCAGTCCTGCAACTGCCCGTCAGCGAATGGAGTTACAAGGAGGACGCGGCCACACGGCACATCGGCCCGGTGGCGCAGGATTTTCATTCTGCATTCAACATCGGCACGGATGACAAGCACATCGCGCCCATCGACGAAGGCGGCGTCGCGCTGGCGGCAATTCAAGGATTGAACCAGAAACTCTCCGAGGAATTGAAACGCAGAGACGTGGAGAACGCGGAGTTGCGGCGGCGACTTGATGCGCTGGAGACCATTATCCGCAACCAAAAATCAAACTGAAAGGAACGCCCCCATGAAAACCAACCTCAACATCGCCGCCCACGCGCTGCTTTCAACCTTTATCCTTCAACCATCAACTTCCTTCGCCCAAGGCAGCCTAACGCCGCCCGGTGCGCCCGCGCCGACGATGAAGTCGCTTGACCAGATTGAAGCGCGCACGCCCATCTCCCAGCTACCCTTCACCATCAACACTGGCGGCTCCTATTACCTGACCGGCAACCTTTCAACCGGTGGCAGCAATGCCATTGTGATCGCCGCCAGCGGGGTCGCGCTGGACTTGAATGGTTTCACCATTTATTCCTCAGCCGCACTGGCGCAGTACGGCGGGACGGCGATTTTGCTGAGCGATGCCATGACCGACGTGACGATCCAGAACGGGCACATTCAAAGCGGAGTCACCCACAGCGCCTTTGGTTATTTCGGAGCCGGCTTTGGGTCTGGCATCACGGGTGGCGCGAAAAACATTCACGTCAGGAATGTCAGTGTATCGGGTTGTCTCTACTATGGCATTTGGGTGGGTGGTTACTTTGCCACCACCCAATACTCCACCGAGGTGGAATCATGCCAGGTCCAGACGGTCGGTTCAGCCGGAATCATTGCCGCCACCGTCAGGAATTCCTCTGCATTGGATTGCGGGGATGCGGCCATTGTCGCGCTTCAGGTTTTTGACAGCCAGGGCGTGTCCTCGGTCATTGGGTCCGGCATGTTGGCATATTACACCGCGCAGAATTGTTATGGCTACAGCGCCGCCAACATAGGGATGACCACCAGCCTGGCTTTGAACTCGCGCGGCGAGAGCGCCAGCAATGATGGCTTGGATGCCGACAACGCGGAAAACTGCACCGGGATCAGTCACGGCAGCGGTTATTCCGGTATTTTCGCCTTCAAGACGACGATCAACTGTTTTGGTTCCACCGCCGGCAACGGATACGGCATCAACACTTCGACCGCTCAAAACTGCGAAGGCGACAGTTATGGCAGCGGCTTCGGGCTCTACGCCTCTTACAATGCTCTGGGTTGCTATGGACTGTGCCAAACCGCCAGCGGCGTGGGGATTCATGCCTACAACGCCACCTACTGTGTTTCACAAAATTACGGTGCGGGCACAGCTCTGCAAACCACCATGGCGACCGGTTGCATCAATTATCAGGGGACTACCAGCGCCACTTACAAATACAACATGCCGTGAGCGATTTATGAACCCAAAACGAACTATGAAAAAACTATTCACTTCAACCCTGCTCATCGGCTGCCTGGTCTCCAGTTGGGCCGCCACCACCATTGACCCGGTCAACAAATTCGCCTATGGCGCCAACATCGGCTGGCTGAATGCAGCCGCAGACGGGGCCAACGGCGCCGTCGTCAACGACTACACCTGTTCGGGCTACATTTATGCCGCCAACGTCGGCTGGATCAATCTCGGCAGCGGTTCCCCCGCCAACCAGATCCGGTATCAAAACAATTCCGCCACCGATTTCGGCGTGAACAACGACGGGTTGGGCAACCTGCGCGGTTACGCCTGGGGCGCCAACATCGGCTGGATCAATTTCGAGAACACCGGCGCACCCAAAATCAACATCAAGGACGGCCGGTTCAGCGGTTATGTCTGGAGCGCCAACTGCGGCTGGATCAGCCTCAGCAACGCCTTCGCCTACGTGCAGACGGACCATATCCTGCCCGGGCCGCTTGATGCCAACGGGCTGCCGATCGCGTGGGAAATGGCCAACTTCGGCGTCACCGGCATTGACCCGAACGCGGATCCGGATCACGACGGCCAGTCCAACCTGCAGGAATACCTGGCTGGCACCGACCCGAACATCGCCAGCGACTACCTGCACATTACCAGCGCAAGCTTTGGCCCGGGAGGCACCACCGCGACGCTCACCTGGACGAGCGTGTTGACCCGCAATTACTATATCCAGGAAACCTTATTCCTCAATCCGACCATCATCTGGACCGAGAGTGGTCTGGGAATCATTGCCCCGGATGGGGGGGCTGCCACGGTGCGAAGCTTCGTGGATGCAATCGCCCCCGTACGTTATTACCGCATCGAAGCCGTGCGGACATTGCCGTGACCATTGAACAGGGTCCGTTGGCGGCGCTGGCGGGAGACCCAGCGAAGGCGCTGAAATATTTTCTACTGACCAAGGTCCAGGTGGACGTGAGCCAGCGGAATGACAAGGACGAGTTTGTGAATTGCTATAAATGGGCGTTGGGACAATGGAACATCCAACCGCCTTTGAACTAAAAGGGGAGGTTTGTCCCGAATGGCTTCTTCACGTCATGGATTCCAAACCACGAAACACACGAACCGGATTTCAGGATTTATTTCAGTCTTTCTTGCCGGCCATAGCTGGTGCTTGTCCTCCGACCTGTCCATCGGAGCTTTAGCGAAGTTGGAAGCCAGGCGAAGGATGGAAGCGACGGCTGGAGCCTTTCTTGCCGCGCCGTAGCTCCAGCGAAGGCCGGGAGCCTTCAGCCTTTTTTTTCAACCCATTCTTCCTTACTTCGCCAGGCGATAGAATCGCTGGGAACCGGAAACGGCGTTGGTGTAGGGGCTGCTGGCGCCGAGTATGGTAAAGAAGGGGCCGGTGACGACGGGGCCCGACTGCAAAGCGTAGGCGGCATTGGTCCAGCTCAGGACGATCTGATTGCCCACCCGATCGAGACGAAGCATTGGCGGCGAGAGGGATAGTTCGTACACACCCGTTGTGCCCGCCACCAACAGGCGCGGTGACGGCTTCGACACGGCAATGATCTGTTGGGCTCCTCCGTTCAGCCCGTCTGACGCCGCGACCACCTGCGTTCCGTTCTTCGAAGCGTGATAAACCGGGTTGCCAAACACTGACCAGAAGTACACATCATCCGCGCTGGTTGGATCCACGGCCACTCCCCGCGCGCTGTATCCGGTGAGGTAAGTGCTCCACGTAGCGCCGGCATCCGTTGAGCGATAAATCCCGCCGCCCGAAAACGAGCCATCGGCCACGTACACGGTATGCGAATTAGTGGGCGCCGTCGTCAGGTCGAATCCCCATAACGTCGACGGCAGCCCCGTGCCCGTGACCTGGTTCCAGGTTGCACCGCCATCGGTCGAACGATAAACGCCGTTGACCGGCTGCGACGAAAAGGTCTGCACCGCCGCCAGCACCAACTGGTCGGTGCCGTCGGGAAGGATCAACACCCGCTCGGTGTAGGCCGACTGGCTCGTCGCCAGCGTTTTCGTCCAAAGGCTGCCCGCGTTGGTTGAGCGCCACGCCGTACCCACCGATACAAAATCATCCCCTCCCGCGATAAACAGATTTCGATTCGTGCTCCCGAAATCAATGGATAACAGCTCGGTCTCGTAGTTCGGGCCCTGGTCGGGTCCTAGCAGCGTCCATGTGCCGCCCGGGTTTCGCCGGTACACCCCCTCCTGCGCGATGCTTGTCGGCCCCGTGGACAGGGCGTAGAGCGTCCCCGTCTGGTCGAACTTCACGTAGGAGAACCGCGTCGGTGGCACTGACTGCGCCTGCCACGTCGCTCCGTTATTAGTCGATGCGAACACCCCGCCGCTGTTATCAAATACTCCCCCGAATGCCACTGCCAGCTCGGCAGTGTTCACCGGGTTGCACGCGATCGAGTTAAGGCTCAACGACGTGATTCCTGTGGAACTGACGCGGGTCGTCGTCGTCGCGTCGTCACTCAAGATGACTCCGTAGGCTGTCGCCGCCAGCGCCACCCGCGAGGAATTGCCCGGGGCAAACCGCACATTGTTCAAGGAATACCCAGCGGTGGCGCCGGACGAGATCGTCCAGATCTGCCCGCCATTGGTGGACTTATGCACCCCGTCTGGCGTTGACGCCAGAATCACATTCGGGTTGTTCGGGTCAACTGCAATGCCGGTGGCGACCGCTTGCGGCCAACCGTTGTCGATGCGCGTCCACGATGAGCCATTATTGGTGCTGCAATAAAGCCCCAAATACTGTCCGCCGAAAAGGATACCACCGCCCACGAACCATCGGCCGCGGTCATAACGCACTGCGAGCATCGGGTTGCCGGGCATCCCCGCACCCACGTAGCTCCACGTCTGCCCACCGTCC
>Ga0265320_10003438_pt1 | contig 10650 bp, 9 predicted proteins | sample 4827metaG_FD_202087 | JGI IMG/M metagenome (GOLD analysis project Ga0265320, IMG submission 202087) | Rhizosphere microbial communities from Carex aquatilis grown in University of Washington, Seatle, WA, United States - 4-8-27 metaG | ecosystem: Host-associated > Plants > Roots > Rhizosphere >...
CATGCGCGCGATGTTGAACGGCAGCAGCTCGGACAGAAAGTTCGGTACCACGACGATGGTGCCCAGCACCACGCCGAAGATGATCTGGGCGACGAACAGGCCCAGGGCTCCGGCGATATAGTAGAGGGCAACCTTTTGCGATTCGTATTTCATGTTTTCCTTCCCCCTCTTAGCCGGAAACCTTGGGCGGCCAGTTCTGGGTGTTGACTTCGCTGGTCCACTTCAGGAAGTCGACCAGTTCATCCAGTTCGGTGTCGGTGATGTCGAATTTGGGCATCTGGCGCCGCCCCTCGATGCCCGAGGGCTGGCCCTTCATCCAGGCCTTCAGGGCCTCGCGGGCCGAATCGGCGTCTTCCCGGCCGCCGTAGCGGACCCAGACATTGCCCAGTTCGGGGGCGAAATAGGCGCCCTCGCCCATGATGGTGTGGCAGTCGACGCAGGCATGGCGTTCCCAGATATGCTTGCCCGCCGCCACCGACGGCGTGACGGGGTGGGTTTCGCTCATGGCGTTGACGGTGGAGACGCTATGCGCCACCAGGCCGATGAAGATGATGAAAAAGAATGCCGTGCCACCATAGAAGATGTTTCTGGCGGCGGATTTTGTCAGAACGTCCGACATTGCGCTCCTCCGGTACGAGTGATCAGGAAAGGCTCTTGAAGGTCCTGTAGGCGGCCAGTTGCTTGTGCTGGGCCGTGCTTCCGTCCTGGGTGGCGATGCCGAGTTCCCCCTCGAGCAAGGCACGCAGGGCCGAAATATTGTTGAGAACGATGGTGTTGCGGTTGAGCCGGCCGACCAGCCCGGCCGAGACCAGCCGGGTCAGCGAGCGGGCGAAGTGGGCCGGCGTGATGCCCAACTGGCCGGCGATGGCCTTCTTGGGGATATCGAGGACGAAGCTGTGCTCGGCCCCCGCCTTGGCCGCCTGCTCCAGCAAGAAGGTGGCCAGACGCTGGACGCTGGTCAGGCAGCGCTGGGCCATCAGGGCGTCGGCCAGGGTCTGGGTGGCGGCGGCCACCAGCCCGAGGAAGGCATGGGCCAGCGGACTGCTCGATTGCAGCAGCGCCAGCACGTCGGTGCGCGGGATGCGCACCACCAGCGATCCGGTCAAGGCCTCGGCCGTGAAGACATGGCGGCCGGTGAACAGGTCGGCGGCATCCAGAATGGCCGGGGCCGCCACCCCGTCGACGATCACCCCGTCGGGGCCGTGCAGCACCACCTGGCCCCGCATCACCACATGCAGGTATTCGGCCGGCCCGCGGGCCATGAACAGGGTGGCGGCCTCGGTGTTGTGGCACACCGCCGCGTCGTGCAGCAGTGCCTCCATCTCATCGCCGTCCAGCAGGTCGAAGGGGGCGATGTCGGCCAGACGCTCCAGGGCGGCCCGGTCGGGGTGGCGCCTCGGCCAATGGCCGAAACCGAGGGCCGGCGGTCCCTTGGCGGCGGGCGCGGCAGTTTCCAATCTCATGATCCTTTGCTCCTTCAGAGGGGAGCCACGCCAGGTCGGACCACGCGCCGTCAGGCGGCGCCGGTCATCGGAGCAGGCGGGGTATCCCGGTCACGTTCGCAGGCGAAAGCGCTCAGGCGGAGAAAGGGGGGGCACGCGACGGGCCATCCCCCGGCAGACGGCGGGAGAGCGGAAGAACCTGGGATTCCGAGACGAAGCCGACCCGGACCGGGGCGGCCAAAACGGTTCCATCCCGATCGTCCAGGAAAACGGCCAGCGAATGGGGCGCCGGCACGCAGTACAGGCAGTGATCGTCCTTGGCCTGTTCCTTCCTGCTCTTGGAGCAGATGGATTTGACCAGATCCGAAAGCAGCCGGTCGACGCTATCGCCGGACGCGGCCGACACCACGGCGGCGCTCGGCACCAAAGTCCCGCCCAGGGCCCGCGCGCCGGTCACCCACTGGGTCGCCAGACCGGCGATCAGCAGACAGACCAGAAAACGCGAAATCAGGGCGTGCTTCAGTGAGGAACGCATCATGGCATGAAATGTAGGACATTTTCGGCAGCGCACATTGACGATGGTCAACGATGAAGTTCACACCAAGTTCAGACAAAGGTCATATCATTGATTTCGGTAAAGAACCACCACCGCTACATCACTCGGACTCAGGACTGACCTTGGTGTTGACCAGCAATAACCACGAACAATTTACGTGTATATGCCCCAACCCTTCATAAATCCACAAACATTATAATGATATCCCGAACGTCACCCTGCGAAGACCAGGGCAAAGCCATGTAGTCGGCGGGCGGCAGCCCGAATCTCAGCTTTGACATCGGCGCCATCGATTCGGGACAGGCGCCCGGTACCGAAACGCCCGAGGTGGGCGGCCTGTTCACCTGACGGGTGACGTCCATCCTGCGCCGTCCGGCCGGCGTCCATCTCGCCGGCATGGACCTGACCCGGCAAGACCCGGAGAAATTGTAACATTTCAGGGGCTTGCCCCCTCCCCCCGGAGGGTCTAGAGTCAAATCAGTGACGCACACGCACGTGCCGATGGCCCTTTGTAGGTTATGCAACGACGCACGCGTCCTTTTTGGAGGAGCCGGCAGAAATGGGCCGGTACCCGAAAGGGAGGTGGACATGTTGACGACCAACGCCCCGGGCGCAGTTCCCCTATTCAATCCTGAACGCAACCTCAGTCCGTGACGACGGCCTAGGCGCTCGCCCTCGCCGTCGTTGTACCGAAGGTTTCGCCGCCTCTTCCGGTCTTGCCGGAAAGGGCGCGAGGATCGATTCCAGCCGGGGAGTCACGACCATGAACATCACCCGCTACCGCGCCCGCATCAATCCCCCGCCCCGCCGTGACGGCACCGGTCCGGCGCTGCCGTCGGTGCGCGCGGCGGTGATGGCCCATCGCCCCGACATTCCCATGCTCTGCCTGCGCCCGGCCAAGGCGCGCAAGGAGGCTGCGCGCTTCGTCGCGGCCTTTCCCGGCCACGTCCTCTACGCCGTCAAATGCAACCCGGACGAGGCGGTGCTGCGCGCCCTGGCCGCGGGCGGCATCCGCCATTTCGACGCCGCCTCCATCTCCGAGGTGCGGCTGGTCCGCCGCCTGTTCCCCGACGCCCATATCCACTTCATGCATCCGATCAAGGCCCGCTCGGCCATCCGCGAGGCCTATGCCCGGCACGGCGTGCGCGACTTCGTCCTCGACAGCCCGGAGGAACTGGCCAAGATCGTCGAGGAAACCGGCCACGCCCGCGACCTGCGCCTGATGGTGCGCATGGCCCTTGCCAAGGGCGATGCCCGCCTCGACCTGTCGGGCAAGTTCGGCGCCCCGGCGGAAGCCGCCGTGGCACTGCTGCGTGACTGCGCCGCCATCGCCCGGGTGGGACTGGCCTTCCACGTGGGCTCGCAGTGCTGCGACCCTAGCGCCTGGGAGCGTGCCCTGGCCCAGGCCGACACCATCATCCGGACCGCCGGTATCGACCTCGACGTCCTGGACGTGGGCGGCGGCTTTCCCGTGAGCTATCCCGACATGCGCCCGCCGCCGCTCGGCGCCTTCATGGCCGCCATCGGCCGGGGCGTGGCCCGCATGGCCCTGCCGGCCGGCTGCGTCCTGTGGTGCGAGCCCGGACGCGCCCTGGTGGCCGCCTGCCAATCCCTGGTGGTGCAGGTCCAGGCCCGGCGCGGCGACATGCTGTTTATCAACGACGGAGTCTATGGAACCCTGTCGGATGCCGGAGCACTGGGCTTCCGCTATCCCTGCCGCCTGATCAAGGCGGCGGGCGCCAGCCACGGGGCGCTTCACCCCTTCGGCTTCTATGGGCCGACCTGCGATTCGCTCGACCGCATGGAAGGGCCGTTCCCGCTGCCCGACGACATCGCCGAGGGGGACTGGATCGAGATCGGGCAAATGGGAGCCTATGGCGCCTGCCTGCGGACGGAATTCAACGGCTTCGACCACATCCTGCGGGTCGAGGTGGGCGAGCCGGCCACCGGTCATGCCATGGAGCACAAGACCACGGATCACCGGGCGGCCTGACCCGGAGCATCGAGAAAAATGGGGAGGACGACATGGAAAACTGGACCCGACTGATCGACGCCGGCCGCGAGCTGGCCCAGGCCTTCGACCTGCTGGACCGGGCCGCCGAGATCACCACCATCTCAACGGCGGCAATCATCACCAAGCAGGGGCTGCTCGACGCGGCCCGCCAGGCGGTGGCGCGGACCGACACCCTGCTCGCCCGGCACTGACCCCCTACTCCGGCCCTCTGACGGCGCAGAAACGCACTTTCCCCCGGCGGTGCTCCCGACTATTTTATGACTGGGGAACCAGCCTGGACTTCCTGACATGGCCAGGGAGATCGCCAACTTCCATCACGAGCGCTGGGACGGCGACGGCTATCCCCTGGGCCTGTCCGGCGACGACATCCCGGTTTCCGCCCGCCTGATGGCGGTGGCCGATGTCTACGACGCCCTGATCAGCCGCCGGGTCTACAAGGAACCCTTCCCGCATTTCACGGCGGTCGAGGCCATCGTCCAGGAGAAGGGAACCCGCTTCGACCCGGACGTGGTCGACGCCTTCGTCGGCATCCAGGAGGAATTTCACGCCATCGCCCGGCAATACGCCGATCCCCCCAAAAAAGCCTGAGCCGGGCTCTCCCCTTGACTCCGCCACGTCAAATATAGGAACATTTGACGAACATATGGAGTTGCCATGCCCTCGCCCGCCCTCGAATCTCTGCGCCGCAGCGTCGCCACCCTGGAGGGAGGCGGCACGGACGGCCATGGGCCGGACCTGCCGCTGGGGCTGGCGGGGTTCGAGGGAATGCGGACCGGAGTTCTGCACGAAATCTCTCCCGCCTCGCCGGCCGCCGGCCATGACGGGGCGGCTCTGGGCTTCGCCGCCTTCCTGCTGGGCGGGCTGGCCCGGCTGGCGGCCAAGCCGGTACTATGGCTGGCCGAGGGAGACATGCCCCATGCCCCCGGCCTCGCCCGCTTCGGCCTGGGACCGGACCGGCTGGTGATGGTGGTGCCGGGGCGGTCCAAGGCCGCCCTGTGGGCCCTGGAGGAGGCCGCCCGCTCGACCGCCCTGGCCGCCGTGCTGGGCGAGGTGCGGGGCCTGGACTTCACCGCCGCCCGGCGGCTGCAACTGGCGGCGGGGCACAGCGGCACCACGCTGCTGCTGCTCAACCGCGCGGCGGCGGCGGTAACCCCGGCCCTGACCCGCTGGCGGGTGGAAAGCCTTCCCGGGGCGGAGGGGCATTGGCGGCTGGACCTGCTCCGCTGCCGGGGGCGCTCTCCCGACGACAGCGGCATGGTGGCAAGTTGGAAGGTGGAATGGGATGGAACGGCGCATTGTCTCGGTCTGGCTGCCCCGGCTGGCCACCGACCGGCTGTGCCGGAATGCGCCCGCGTGGCGTGACGCCCCGCTGATCACCGCCACGCCCGGCCCCACCCGGCAGGTGATGGCGGTGAACCGGGCCGCCGCCCTGGCGGGTCTGCGCCCCGGCATGAAGCTGGCCTCGGCCCTGGCCCAGGTCCCCTCGTCGCGTGTCCTTCCCCATGATCCGGAGGGCGATGCCCGCCTGCTGGCCGCCCTGGCCGAGCGTTGCGGCCTGTTCAGCCCGTGGACCGCCACCGACGGAGCCAGCGGGTTGTGGCTGGACGTCACCGGAAGCGGCCATCTGTTCGGCGGCGAAACAAAACTGCTGGAGCAGTTAACGGGGCGCTTCCACGCCCTGGGGCTGACGGCGCGGGCCGCCCTGGCCGCCACGCCGGGCGCCGCCTGGGCCTGGGCCCGCTTCGGTGATCCCGCCGCCCCGATCCTGGCGGAGGCGGGCGAACTGGAGCCGCTGCCTCCCGCCGCCCTGCGCCTGGCCCCCGCCACCGTCCAGGCCCTGTCCGACCTGGGGCTGCGGCGGGTCGGCGACCTGATGGGCCTTCCCCGCGCCCAATTGTCGCGGCGGTTCGGCCATACGGTGGTCTGGCGCCTCGACCAGATGCTGGGCGACGAGCCCGAGCCCATCTCGCCGCTCCGGCCGCCGGTGGCCCACCGCGTTCATGCCAGCTTCGCCGAGCCCATTTCCCGGGCCGAGGACATCGCCGCCACCCTGGGCCACCTGCTGGGCAGTCTGTGCCGGCGGCTGGAGGAGGACGGTATGGGAGCGCGGCGCCTGGACTTCACCCTGTTCCGGGTGGATTCGACCCTGGCCAGGGCCGAGATCGGCACCGGCGCCCCCAACCGCGATCCCATCCATCTGGCCCGGCTGTTCCGCGACCGGCTGGCCGACATCCGCCCCGGCTTCGGCATCGAGGCCGCCTGCCTGGAAGCCACCGCCATCCAGCCGCAATCCGCCGCCCAGTCCGATCTGGAGGGACAGGCGGGCGAGGCCGATCTGTCCCGCCTGCTGGATTCCTTGAGCAACCGCCTGGGGCCGGGCCGGCTGATGCGCCTGATCCCGCGCCCCAGCCACGTGCCGGAACGCTCCGTCCGCCGCCTTGGCCCCGGCGCGCCGCCCCCCGCCGAAAACTGGCCCGAGGGGCGCCATCCCATCCGCCTGCTGCCCCATCCCGAGCCCATCGAGGCCATGGCCCCCATTCCCGACGCCCCGCCGCTGCGCTTCCGCTGGCAGGGCCGGCTGCATCGTGTGGTCCGCGCCGACGGGCCTGAACGCATCGCCCCGGAATGGTGGCACGAGGAGTCCGAGGAACGGGATTACTACCGGGTGGAGGACGAACAGGGCCTGCGCCTGTGGCTTTATCGCCTGGGCCATTACGGACACGCCGAACCGCCGCGCTGGTATCTGCATGGAGTGTTCCCGTGAGCGAGGCAAAGCCGCAGCGCGGCGCCATTGAGGCGCCCGGAGCGCAGCGGAGGAGCCAAGGGGGCGCAAGCCCCCGCCCGGCGCCTGAGGAACGGACATGAGTCCCCACCGTTACGCCGAACTCCAGTGCATCAGCAACTACACCTTCCTGGAGGGCGCCTCGCACGCGGACGAGTTGGCGATCACGGCGGCCACCCTGGGAATCGAGGCCATCGCCATCTGCGAGCGCAACTCGCTGGCCGGCATCGTGCGCGCCCATGTAGCGGCCAAGGCGGCGGGTATCCGGCTGGTGGTGGGGGCGCGGCTCGACCTTGCCGACGGGGCCAGCCTGCTGTGCCTGCCGGAGGATCGGGCCGCCTATGGCCGCCTGTCGCGGTTGCTCACCCTGGGGCGGCGCCGTGCCCCCAAGGGCGAATGCCACCTCGGCCGCGCCGACGTGGCGGCCCACGCCGAAGGCCAGATCCTGGTGCTGATTCCTCCCGATCCTCTGGACGAAGGTTTCACCGCCCAGGCGGAGGAATGGCGGCGGATACTGGGCGGCCGTCTCTACCTTGCCGCCACCCGCCGTTTCAAGGGCGATGATGCCGGGCGGCTGCGGACCCTGGCCGGATTCGGCGTCCCCCTGGTCGCCACCAACGACGTGCTCTATCACACCCCGGCACGGCGCCCCCTGGCCGATGTGCTGACCTGCATCCGCTTGGGGGTCACCCTGGCCCAGGCCGGCTGGGCGCTGTCCGCCCATGCCGAACGCCACCTCAAAAGCCCCGACGAGATGGCCCGGCTGTTCGCCAACCATCCCGACGCCGTCGCCAACAGCCTGGAGATCACCCGGCGCTGCCGCTTCTCCCTGGACGAGCTGCGTTATGAATACCCGGCCGAGGTGGCCCAGGGCATGGACCCGCAGGAGCGCCTGGAGCAGTTGACCCGCGAAGGCGCCGCCCGACGCTATCCCGAGGGCGTGCCGGCCAAGGTCGCCGGCCAGTTGGCGCACGAACTGGCCCTGATCCGGCAATTGGGCTTCGCACCCTATTTCCTGACGGTGCATGCCATCGTCGCCTTCGCCGAAAGCCGGGGCATCCTGTGCCAGGGACGCGGCTCGGCGGCCAATTCGGCGGTGTGCTATGCCTTGCGCGTCACCCCGGTCGATCCCGCCCATATGGATCTGCTGTTCGAGCGCTTCATCAGCGCCGAGCGCGGCGAGCCGCCCGACATCGACGTGGATTTCGAGCACGAACGCCGGGAAGAGGTGATCCAGCACATCTACGACACCTATGGCCGCCACCGGGCCGGGCTGACCGCCACGGTGATCCACTACCGCACCCGCTCGGCCATCCGCGACGTGGGCAAGGTGATGGGACTGTCCGAGGATACCGTCGAGGCCCTGGCCAAGGCCAATTCCGGCTGGGGCCGGCGGGGCATCGAGGCCGGGCACGTGCGCGAGCTGGGCCTTGACCCCACCGAGGCCAATCTGGCGCGTACCCTGGCTTTGGCCGAGGAACTGACCGGCTTTCCCCGCCACCTGTCCCAGCATGTGGGCGGCTTCGTCATCTCCAAGGGACGCCTCGACGAACTGGTGCCCATCGAGAACGCCGGCATGCAGGACCGCACCGTCATCCAGTGGGACAAGGACGATCTCGACGCCCTGGGCCTGATGAAGGTGGATGTTCTGGCGCTTGGCATGCTGTCTTGCATCCGCAAGGCCTTCGACCTGCTGCGCGCCCATCACGGCCGCGACCTTTGCCTCGCCACCCTGCCGCGCGAGGATTCGGCCACCTACGACATGCTGTGCAAGGCCGACGCCATCGGGGTGTTCCAGGTGGAAAGCCGCGCCCAGATGAGCATGCTGCCCCGCCTCAGGCCCCGGCGCTTCTACGATCTGGTCATCGAGGTGGCCATCGTGCGGCCCGGCCCCATCCAGGGCGGCATGGTCCATCCCTATCTGCGCCGCCGCCAGGGGCGTGAGAAGGTGGAATACCCGTCCGAGGAACTGCGCCAGGTGCTGGACAAGACCGAGGGCGTGCCGCTGTTCCAGGAGCAGGCCATGAAGATCGCCATGGTGGCCGGCGGCTTCACGCCCTCCGAGGCCGACGGCCTGCGCCGCGCCATGGCCACCTTCCGCCACACCGGCAAAGTGGGCACCTATGGCGACAAGCTGATTTCCGGCATGGTGGCGCGCGGCTATGAGCGCGACTTCGCGGAAAGGGTATTCAAGCAGATCGAGGGTTTCGGCGAATACGGCTTCCCCGAAAGCCACGCCGCCGCCTTCGCCCATCTGGTCTACGTCTCGGCCTGGCTGAAATGCCACTACCCGGCGGCCTTCGCCTGCGCCCTGCTCAACAGCCAGCCCATGGGCTTCTACGCTCCCGCCCAGATCGTGCGCGACGCCATCGACCACGGCATCCGGGTCCGGCCGGTGGATGTGAACCACAGCGATTGGGATTGCACCCTGGAGGATGGGGCGCTTCGCCTCGGCCTGCGGCAGGTGGAGGGACTGGCCGCCCGCGACGGGGCGCGGCTGGTGGCGGCGCGGGACGGCGGCTATGGCAGCCCTTACGATCTGTGGCGGCGCTCCGGCCTGGAGCGGGCGGTGCTGGACAAGCTGGCCGCCGCCGATGCCTTCGGCTCCCTCGACCTCTCCCGCCGCGAAGCCGCCTGGGCGGTCAAGGCGCTGGACGCCCCGCCCCTGCCGCTGTTCGCCGATTCCCCACCGCCGGCCGAGGCCAGGATCGCCCTGCCCAAGGCCTCGGCCGGCGAGGAGGTGGTGGGCGATTATGCCGCCCTCAAGCTGTCGCTGAAATGCCACCCCCTGGCGGTGCTGCGCGATCCGTTCCGCCTGCGTGGCATCGCCCCCAACGCCTCGTTACGCAACCGGAAAGGTGGCCGTGCGGCGGTGTCGGGGCTGGTGCTGGTCCGCCAGCGGCCGGGCAGCGCCAAGGGCGTGCTGTTCATCACGCTCGAGGACGAGACCGGCATCGCCAACATCGTGGTGTGGCCCGATATGTTCGAGAAGCACCGCCGCCAGATCCTGGGCGGTCACCTGCTGCGGGTCGACGGCCGCGTCCAGGCCCAGGACGGGGTGGTGCACGTGGTGGCGGAGAGGATCGAGGACCTGTCGGCCCACCTCACCGCCCTGGCGAGAGGGAGCGGCAAGTATCCGTCGCGGGATTTCCGCTGATCACCCCATGGTCCCGATAGCCTTGCGGAACCGGGCCAGGGCATAGCCGAACAGCACCGCGCCGATCAGCCCCAGGGCGAGGAATTGCGGCCACACCACCGCCAGCCCCGCTCCCCGGTACAGAATGGCCTGGGCCAGGATGACGAAATGGGTGGTGGGCGCCGCCTGCATGATGGCCTGGACGATCTCCGGCATGCTTTCCCGCGGCGTGGTGCCGCCCGACAGCATCTGCAGCGGCAGCAGCACCAGGATCAGCAACAGGCCGAATTGCGGCATGGAGCGGGCGACGGTGCCGAGGAAGATGCCCATGGAGGTGGTGGCGAACAGGTGCAGGGCGGCGCCGGCCAGGAACAGCGCCACCGACCCCTCGATGGGCACCCGCAGCAGCCCCTGCACCACCACGGCCAGGGAAGCGGCGCAGGCGACCAGCACCACCAGCCCCATGGCCCACACCTTGCTGGTCATGATCTGGAACGGGGTGACCGGCATCACCAGCAGATGTTCGATGGTGCCGTGCTCACGCTCGCGGATCAGGGCGGCGCCGGTCAGCACGATGGACAGCAGGGTGACGTTGTTGATCACCTCCATCACCGATCCGAACCACGACTTGCTGAGTTGGGGATTGAAACGCGACCGCAGGACCAGATCGACCGGCGCCGCCGCGTCCGAGCGATGGCGGCGGACGAAGGTCTCCACCTC
>Ga0265320_10003442_pt1 | contig 10645 bp, 9 predicted proteins | sample 4827metaG_FD_202087 | JGI IMG/M metagenome (GOLD analysis project Ga0265320, IMG submission 202087) | Rhizosphere microbial communities from Carex aquatilis grown in University of Washington, Seatle, WA, United States - 4-8-27 metaG | ecosystem: Host-associated > Plants > Roots > Rhizosphere >...
TCGCCTGGCGGCTCGAAGTGTACGGCGCGGATGGCAAATTGCTCGCCACCGAAAACAGCTACCTCTGGGAAAAGCCGGTCACTCGCTAAACAAACCTGAGTTTGCGACACGGAGAAAAGGCCGGAGAGAACACAGAGGGCACAGAGCAGAAAGCCTCTGCAAAATTCACTGGTCTGCACCTTACTTGGGGCCTTGCTCCGTGACCTCTGTGTCTCCTCAGTGTCCTCTGTGACAAAAAGCTCCATCGCTCGGTCTGCTGGTGACTCTCCGTCCATTTGGTCCCAATGGCAGCCACTTGCCGGCAATTGGATGCCCACACCGACCGTCCTCGCCGAGACGCTTGATGGCGGCCAAGCTTTCCGCTGGCTCCGCGACGAAAATGAAATCTGGACCGGTGTGTGGGGTGACGCCCTCGCGCAACTCCGCCTAAGTTATGGCAACCTTGAATGGCGCGCACCAGAATCAATTCAATCGCAAGTCGCCTCATCGTTGCCGATTTATCTCGGGTTAAATAGCGATTGGTCCGCGCACACGGACGCGCTCCCGTGGCGCAGCGATCCTCATCTCGCTCGCAGTCTCGCCGCGTTTCCCGGTCTGCGGATTTTGCGCCAGCCTTTCGGCGAAACTCTCCTTGGCTTTCTGTGCAGCGCCACGAAACAGATCGTGCAGATCAAACAAATGGTCGCATTGCTGGCGGAGAATCACGGAGCGGAAATTCTTTCTGTGGGTAGGGCGGGACCGCTGGGCCCGCCGTCGGGTGACGCACGGACGGCGCAGCGGTCCGTCCCTACCTTCCACCGCCTCCCAACTTGGCCCGAACTCGCCGCCATCCCCGAGGAAAAACTTCGCGCGTGCCAGCTCGGTTTCCGCGCCCGCTTCATTCACGACACGGCGCAATTCCTGGCGAAAAATCCCGGCTGGCTCGACGTAACCGAGCATCTTCCCTACGCCGACGCCAAGGCCCGGCTAATCGAGCTGCCCGGCGTCGGCGAAAAAGTCGCCGACTGCGTTTTGCTTTTTGGCGCAGGAAAGCTCGAAGCTTTTCCCGTCGACACCTGGATTCTCAAAGCCCTCGCCCGCCGCTACCGGCTCGACGGCTGGAAACCCGCACAGGTGGCCCAATTCGGCCGCGCACATTTCGGCCCCCTCGCCGGTTATGCCCAGCAGTTTTTATTTTCTTGGGAGAGGAAGCACGGCCGCGAATGAGCGACCAGGCAAGAAGGAGTTTTGATCACGTTGCTCCTAGTTTTCGGTAGAACACTGTCGTGCTGCAGAAGCCGCCTTGCGGAAACAGAGCGTAGTCAGGGATATCTCCGACCCGCACCCAACCGAGACTGGCGTACAGGCGCTCGGCATCGCCGCCAGTGACGGTGTCGAGCACGAGCAGGGTCTTGTTGCATTCGCGCGCCGTGGTTTCGGCGGCGCGCATCAACGCAGCGCCCAGCCCTTGGCGACGGGCGCGGCGATGCACGAGCATCTTCGCCAGATCGGCACGGTGCGGCTGGTTCTCCGGCAGATCGAAGATCAATTGCACCGTGCCACAGATGCCCGCTGCATCCTCGGCGACCAGCAATGCGCGTTTGCCCGCCGCGACATCCTGGGCCACATGCTGCCAGAAAGCCACGGCGCGATCACGCGGCAGCGGCAGCATGAAGCTCACCGACGCACCGCCTGCGACACAGTCGATCAGGACGTCGGCCAGTCCGTTAAGCTGCACCTCGTCAACCGAGGACAAGCGACGCAGCGACCAGGTGGGAGTTTTCATCGTTTCGCGTGGGGTTCCGCCGCGATCACCACCGCGTAGCGCGCAGCTTTTTTTGTGGGGTTGTGAAACAGGGTCGGACAGTCGAGTTGCATCGCCAAACAATCGCCGGCCCGCAGCCGGTGGCGCTCGGCACCCAGCGTGATATCGATCGCTCCTTCGAGCATCCACACCTGCTGGTGGATGCGCTGGTCGCGCCCGCCGTTTTCAAAGGCCACGCGTCCCCCGGCCGGGAAACGCACCTCGACGATCCGCATCGGCTGCGGCACGCCCGGGGGCGAGACATTCCGCCGCACATAGCCCGAAGCCGGGTCCTTCCACTGCGGCTGCTCCTCCCGCCGGGACACCGGGCCGCTCTGGGCTGGCGCCTCGGCGGCCGGCGGATCGAACAGCGCGGCCAGCGTCACGCCCAGGCCGTTTGCAAGTTTCACCAGCACAGCGGCGGTGGGACTGCTTTCCCCGCGCTCGATCAGCGAGATCATCGAGCGGCTCACCCCGCATTTGCTCGCCAGAGCGTCGAGCGACAGGCCGTGCGCCGCCCGCAATTCGGCCACGCGTCCGGCAATGCGCCGGTTCAGACTGGAGGCATTATCCGTCATATTGGATTATAAATCCAATATATTAGAATAGCGTCAAGGCTGGGTTTTCTAGAATGCCGCCAATTCGAGCAGACCGCACACCGGGTCGTCTGTAAACAGGCTCTCCTGCATTTCAAGCACTCTGCCCGCTGAATCAGCGTCCATTAGCGCCGATTAGCGGTTAAATCTTCCGGCTTTCCTCGAGGCGCGCCGTTGCTTATTCGTTTCGCCATGGACGAAACCCGGCTCGACAAATGGCTCTGGAGCGTGCGCGTGTTCAAAACGCGGCCCGAAGCCTCGGCGGCTTGCCGGGCGGGCAAGGTGCTCGTCGGCGAACTCGAAGCGAAGCCCGGTCGTATTGCCCACATCGGCGAAACCGTCTCGGCAAAAGTCGGCCTGATTCACCGCACCCTGAAAGTCCTCGGCGTGCCCCGCTCCCGCGTCAGCGCGAAGCAACTGCCTGAATTTGTGGAGGATCTTACGCCGGCGGCCGAATATGAGCAGGCGAAGCAAGCCCAGCTCGAACACCTGCTCGCCCGCGAGCGCGGAAAAGGCCGGCCCACCAAGAAGGACCGCCGGGATATGGAACATCTTTTTTACCGCGAGTGACATTCGAATCGATAATCCTGTTGATTAGAAAAAGCTCTATCTCAGGAGAGGCCTAATGCGCCTTCAGCAAAGGCGAAAATGGCCGATATGAAAGGGGATGGTGACACCGCTCTCGGCCACGCAAACCCTACAACTTGCCCGAGCCGCGCTGAAAACCGGTCACGGGGCGGGTCTGCCTGAGCTGTTGAAATTGATCGAGACCCTTTCGGCCAACATCGGAGAAACCAGCATCAGCGATATCGCCGAGCTCATCGAAAAGGATCCGGCCGTGCTCTGCCGCCTCCTCTGCGTCGCCAACACCATCGTGCACAATCCCAATGTCGCGCCGATGACGTCCATTCCCCACGCCATCCATCAGCTCGGGTTCAAGCGGGTGCGCAACCTCGCCGTTTCGCTCATGCTGATCGAGAACACCAGCGGCTCCGGCAACCCGCCGGAGCAACGCGAGGCCACCGCCAAGGCGCTGTGCTCCGGACTCCTGGCGCACGGTTGCGCGCACAATCTTGGTTCCGTTGACCCCGAGCTCGCCTTCGCCTGTGCCGCCCTGCGGCAGTTTGGCCACATCGTCCTGCCGGTGGTTTCCCTGGAGCATTACCGCGAGGTTCCCGTGCTCATGAAAACCAAGTCCGAGGACCTAGCCTACACGGAATTGTTCGGCCTCACTCCGCTGGAATTGAGCCGGCAACTCCTCGGTGCTGCGAAATTGCCCGCCGAAGTCCTGGAGTCGCTCAATGAGTGCAACCCCGAACTGATGAGCGCCACCATGGTGTCCACCTACTCGGCCCGCATCGTGGGCGTGGCCGATTTCAGTTGCCGGCTGGCCAGTCTGGCCATGGACGGCGGTAACAATGCCTCGCGATTCGACACGCTCTCCGTGGAACTGGCGCAGAGTTTCGAATCATTGCTGCCCGGCGTCGGCTCATCCCTCGAATCCATTTTGCAGCACACAGAGGAGCGCCTCGGCGCCTACACCCGCAGCGAAAATTCGGCAACCACTCCGCCGATGCCCACATCCAGTCTGCTGCGGATCAAAGCCCGCGTGCTGCACAAAAATCCGGGAGCCCTCAAAGCGGCCCCGGCCCCGGCGAATGCCGCCCATGCTGTCGCTGCGTCGAAGAACAGCACCGTCACCACACCGAGCATCCCTGTGCCAAAGGCTGCGGCCACCACCGCCACCGTACCGCCCATGCCGGTCGCAGGCGAAAGGCCCGCCGCCACCGTCTGGCCGGAACAACTCACCCAGACCAATGCGTTCGAAACCCAGGCCGCCACGCCGCCACCGGCGGTCGATCGCTGGAGCGCCACACTCACGTTTGTGCGCGATAGTTTCGGCGCCCAAGAGGCCTGGGTGTTCGGCGCCGCGTCCGGCGGGGCCAGCTTTTCCCTGCTGCAGGGAGTCGGAGCCAGTTGGCAGGATTTCCGCACCCGCGCCGCGATCCGGGCGGACGAACGCACCGTTTTCGGCATCTGTCTGGCCCGGCGGGAAAACGTGGTCATCCACAGCACCACCGAGCCGACGCTGGCACCCTATCTGCCCGTCTGGTACCGCGAAACCAAGGGCGCACCCGGGGCGTTTATTCTCATGCCGTTGTTTAGCGAAGGCCGCACGCATGGCCTGGTGCTGATCGGCTGGAGCCTGCCGCAACGCATCACCGTCAGCGTCGTGCAGACCGAGCTCGCCCGCCAGTTGTTCGCCAGCGCCTCACAGGCTCCCTCACGCGCGGCGTAGGAAGAACAAGGCATTTCAATTGTAGCCCCCTCAGCGCGTGAGCTTGCGGCACTTGATCCGGTGCGGTTGGTCGGCGTCCTTGCCTTTCCGCTTTTTGAAATCCTCGCTAAATTTTCTGTCGGATTTCCCTTTCGGCGGCGATAGATGTTCTGAATGGCCTTGTCCGATGAAGAACTTCTGCGCCAGTACACCAGTGACGGCTCCAATGCCGCATTTGCCGAGTTGGTTGGCAGGTATTTGAGTTTGGTCTATTCGGCGGCGAGACGACAGGTACAATTGTCCGCCCTCGCAGAGGATATTGCGCAATCAGTCTTCATCGATCTTTCGAAAAATGCCGGCAAACTGAAACCCGGTCAACCGCTCGCCGCCTGGCTGTATCTCGTCACCCGCCGCACCGCCGTCGACGTGATTCGCCGCGAATCGCGCCGCCAAATCCGCGAACAATCCGCCTCGGAGATCGCCGCCATGACCTCTTATTCCTCCCCGTGGACGCAGGTCGAACCCCTCTTGGACGAAGCATTGGAAACGTTGTCCGAAGCAGACCGGCAGGCGCTGCTCCTTCGCTATTTTGCCAGCAAGAGTCTGCGTGAAGTCGGCGAAACGCTCGGCACCTCCGAGGATGCCGCGCAAAAACGCATCAGTCGCGCCCTCGAACAACTCCGCACCGTCTTCGCCCGTCGCGGCATCGCCATCACCGCAGCCGGCCTTGCCACCGATCTTTCCGCCCACGTCGTCCTCTCTGTCCCGACCGGACTCGGCGCGACCATTTCAGCGAGCGCCCTCTCGGCAGGCGTCCTCGCCCAAACCGCCCACACGATCACCATGACCACCCTCAACAAAACCCTGGTCGCAACCGCCGTAGTGCTCGTCGCCAGCATCGTTTATGAGGCCCATCTGCTCAGTACCGGGCGCAACCAATTGGTGGAACTGGAACAAGCCATCGCCGCGCAGCAGCTCCAAGCGCAGCAACTGCAAGACGAGCGGGATCGGGCGACGGCATTGCTGGCCAAGGCACGCGAGGAACTTGACGCAGAACGAGCCCTCGCGAACGAACGGGCCGTGGTTGAAGCAGACCTCGAAGCCTGGCTGGAAAGGGTGAACCAACTGAAAACCTACTTGGACAAAAAGCCCGAGAAACGCATCCCGGAGATGAGGTTTCTCACCTCCGGCGATTGGCTGTCGGCCACCTTGTACAACAAACTTCAAACTGAAAACAAAGTGAGGATGGCCTTAGGTGGGCTCAGGCAGATAGCCAAGATGAAACCTGAGATATTTTTTAATCTCACCAAGGCCCTCGATGCATACCGCAAGGACCACGACGGTGCATCACCCACCGATACCACGCTGTTGCGACCCTATCTGCACCCGCTGCTCGACGATGATATTCTCCAGCGCTACGACTGCGTGCCCGAGGCTCTTTCTCCTGTGGACAAAAAAGCCGCTCCAGATGCCGGCACTCGCTACGTGTTGTTGGAAAAACCTCCGGTGGACGAAGACTACGACAGCCGGTACAAGTATTCGGAACAAAGCATGGGTTTCCAACTAGTCAGCAAGCTGGGAGACCAAATCAATGAAGCCACCAAGGCATTCATGCAGGCGAATGCCGGTCAAGCCCCGACCGAACTCGAGCAATTGCGACCTTTTTTCACCGGACCGGTCGACGAGACCAGGATCAAAGATTTCTGGGAGGCTCGGCACCAATGACCATACTCAATAAAACGTTGATCGCTTCTGCCGCTGTACTGGCAATCGGCATGGGGGTTCAATGCCACCGGCTTTTGGATCAACAGGCCCAATCTGACTTTCTCGCTTCCCAGTCCGCCGCCTTGAAAATCCAAATCGAGCAGTCCCGCCAGCAGCGGGATCAGACGCTGGCAACCCTCGCAGGCATACAAGCCGATTTGGAGTCAGTGCGCCACCAAACACACCCTGCGACGGGCAACACCGAGTTGGACCTATGGGTGGCAAGGGTGGATCGGCTCAAGCAATGGCTGCGTGCTGCTCCGGAAAAGCGGATTCCGGAGATGCAATATTTGACCACCAATGACTGGTTTTCCGTTACCGTCGACAATCCCTTGGACACCGATGCGAGAATTCGCACTGCCCTCAGTAAGCTGCGTGCAATGGCCAAAGCGAAAATTTCGCAGAACATTATTAACGGACTGAAGAACTATGCCAAAGCCAACCCCGGGGATATCCCCACTGACCCATTGCAACTCCAACCGTATGTGAATCCCCCTCTTTCCGACGATATTCTTCAGCGCTACGAGATAGCACCCGAAGTTCCGGGTAAGAACGACGCAAATGGTGCATTCCGCGACAGATTCAGGACGGAAAACAATGCGAGGATCGTTCTACAGGAAAAGTTTCCGGTCGACGCAGATTATGACACTTGGTCTGCCTTCACCGAAAAAGGCGTCTGGATGGTCATACCGATTAGTGGTGAGCTTGACACCATGGTAAGTACAGCCATGGAAGCCTACTCCAAGGCGAACCCCGGACACAAAGTCACCAGCCCGGAACAATTGCTCCCCTACCTTCCTACGTCAGTCGACCAGACCAAGCTGAAAGAATATTGGGACGTCAGACCCGATTCGCTTTAACCCAAAGACCGCTCTCAACCATCTTAGCGCGTTAGCTTCCGATATTTGATCCGGTGCGGTTGGTCGGCGTCCTTGCCTTTCCGCTTTTTGAAAACCTCGCTAAATTTTCTGTCGGATTTCCATTTCGGCGGCGATAGATGTTCTGAATGGCCTTGTCCGATGAAGAACTTCTGCGCCAGTACGCCAGCGACGGCTCCAATGCCGCATTTGCCGAGTTGGTTGGCAGGTATTTGAGTTTGGTCTATTCGGCCGCAAGACGACAGATGCAAGGGTCCGCCCTGGCAGAGGATATTGCGCAATCGGTCTTCATCGATCTGTCGAAAAATGCCGGCAAACTGAAACCCGGGCAACCGCTCGCCGCCTGGCTGTATCTCGTCACCCGCCGCACCTCCGTCGACGTGATTCGCCGCGAATCGCGCCGCCAAATCCGCGAACAATCCGCCTCGGAGATCGCCGCCATGACCTCTTATTCCTCCCCGTGGACGCAGATCGAACCCCTCTTGGACGAAGCCATGGAAACGTTGTCCGAAGCAGACCGGCAGGCGCTGCTCCTTCGCTATTTTGCCAGCAAGAGTTTGCGCGAAGTCGGCGAGGCGCTCGGCACCTCCGAGGATGCCGCGCAAAAACGCATCAGCCGCGCCCTCGAACAACTCCGCACCGTCTTCGCCCGTCGCGGCATCGCCGTCACCGCGGCCGGCCTTGCCACCGATCTTTCCGCCCACGTCGTCCTCTCGGTCCCGACCGGGCTCGGCGCGACCATTTCAGCGAGCGCCCTCTCGACGGGCGTCCTGGCCCAAACCGCCACCACAATCACCATGACCGCCCTCAACAAAACCCTTATCGTCGCCTCTCTCGTGCTGGCCGCCAGCTTGGTTTATGAAACGAATCTCCTCGGTGCGGAGCGCAGCGAAGTGCGAGGCTTGGAACAGAAGATCGCGGGGCAGCAACACGAAGCGCGACAACTCATGGAAGAGCGGGACAACGCGGCTGCTTCACTGGCAAAGAAACACAAGGATCTGGAAACGGAGCAGAATAGCGCAAACAAAGCCGACGCGACTGACTCTGCTTTGGAAGCATGGCTTAGCCGCGTGACCCGGCTGAAGGAATGTCTTGCCCAAATGCCGGAGAAAATCATTCCCGAAATGCGGTTTCTCACGCCCAACGACTGGCTCACCGTTACCTTAAACAACCAACTGCAAACGGAAGCGCAGGTGCGGCTGGCACTGACTAATCTGCGACGCATGGCCAAAACCAAACCTGAGATTTTCCAAAATCTACCGGAGGCCATGAAGTCATACGGCGAAAATCACGACGGTCGTTCACCCACCGAAGTCGCACAATTACGTCCGTATCTCAACCCGCTGCTCGATGATGACATCCTGCAGCGCTACGAATTTATTCCTGTATCGGCTTCATTCTGGCCCGAGATGCCGGCCACAAAAGGTCAAATCGTGCTACATGAAAAAGTCGCAGTAGATGACGACTATGATGTTTTAGCCGAATTCGCAGCCGGGGGTGTAAACTTCCAAATTGTTAGCAATAACCTCGGCAAAACGGTTAGCGAAGCCACTGCAGCCTTCACGAAAGATCATAACGGACAGGAGCCAACCGCCGCAGGGCAAGTACTGCCATACGTGACGGGGCCTATCGATGAGGTGAAATTTAAGGAATTCTGGGAGGCGCATAACAGACAATGACCGCGCTCACCAAAACACTGGTCGTTACCTGTCTTCTATTGGCATCTGGCGCAGCTTTTCAATTTTACCTGGTTTACCGTCAGCGTGTACGGTCGCACGAGTTGATGCAAAAAACTGCAGCCTTGGATGTTAAAATCGGGCAAACTCGCGACCAGCGAGATCGAACTCTTTCGGTCCTCTCTTCCCTTAAAACGATAACGGAGCCAGCCCAGCTTCAGTCAGGAAAAAATACAGCCGAAAATTCTGAATTGGGCAAGTGGCTTGGCCGTGTGAGTCATCTGGAACAAGCACTAAAGGAAGCTCCGGGCAGAGGTATTCCCGAGATGAAGTACTTGAATTCTAACGACTGGCTTTCAGTCACCATGGACAATGCATTGGATACCGACGCGAAAATTCGTGCGGCCCTGAGTAAACTGCGCGCACTCGCCAAGGCCAAACCTCAGGTCGGAACCAACCTATCGAACGCCTTACAGACCTATCGTAAAGCGAACAACGGACTCCTTCCAGTCGATCCAGCCCAGCTCCGGCCATACCTTAATCCGCAACTCTCTGACGACTTGCTTCGCCGGTATGAACCCGCTCCGGAAATTCCAGGTGAAAATGACGCCAACGGGCTCATCCGCGACGGCATGCGATTTCTGGGATCGGGGCGGGTCGTACTTCAGGAAAAGGCACCGGTCGACGAAGACTATGATACGTGGGTCGGTTTTCTTGAAAACGGTGGCAGTGCCTCATTGGGGGTCAGCAAACTTGGCAAGACAGTAAACCAGGCCATGAAGGCGTTCTCCCGAGCGAACAACGGACAAGCCGCTTCAACTCCGGAACAATTGCTTCCCTACCTGCCAACGTCCGTCGAACCGACAAGAGTGAAAGAATATTGGGCGGTCAGACCCGGTACATACTAATCCCAAGAGCCGCTCTCAACCAACTCACCGCGTCAGCTTGCGGTACTTGATCCGGTGCGGTTGGTCGGCGTCCTTGCCTTTGCGCTTTTTGAAATCCTCGAGGTAGGAGGAATAATTTCCGGCGAACCAATGCACATAGCTGTCGCCTTCGAACGCCATGATATGCGTCGCCACGCGATCGAGAAACCAGCGGTCGTGCGAAATGATCACCGCGCAACCCGCAAAATTCTCCAAGGATTCCTCCAACGCGCGGATTGAGTTTACATCGAGATCGTTGGTCGGCTCGTCGAGCAGGAGCAGGTTCGCGCCGCTCTTCAGCACGCGCGCGAGCAGCACGCGGTTGCGCTCGCCACCGGAGAGAATGCCGACCTTTTTCTGCTGGTCGGCCCCGGTGAAGCCAAACTGCGCGCAATAGGCGCGACTGTTCACGGATCGCGTGCCGAGCGTGAGAATTTCCTGCCCGTCGCTGATCACATCCCAGATCGTCTTGTTGCCCTCCAGCGAATCACGCGACTGCTCGACGTAGGCGGTCTTCACCGTCTCGCCGATCCGGAACGCACCGGCATCGGGTTTCTCCAGGGAAGTGATGAGCTTGAAGAGCGTGGTCTTGCCCGCGCCGTTGGGGCCGATGATGCCCACGATGCCGCCGGGCGGCAGCGAGAAATTGAGGTTTTCGTAGAGCAGATTGCCGCCGTATGCCTTGGCCACGCCCTGCGCCTCGACCACCAACGTGCCCAGGCGCGGCCCGGGCGGAATGATGAT
>Ga0265320_10003444_pt1 | contig 10645 bp, 9 predicted proteins | sample 4827metaG_FD_202087 | JGI IMG/M metagenome (GOLD analysis project Ga0265320, IMG submission 202087) | Rhizosphere microbial communities from Carex aquatilis grown in University of Washington, Seatle, WA, United States - 4-8-27 metaG | ecosystem: Host-associated > Plants > Roots > Rhizosphere >...
CCAGATCGACCCGTGGTACATCTGGTCCGAAAAGAGCTGCGTGGCGCTCACGACCCACCCTCCTGCGCCGTCCGGCCACATGCGCCATGGCCCGACGCCGTAAGGCAGGTCGGGCCAGAACGGTTGCAGCGGTCCGCCGTCCGCGGGCGCGAAGATCATCTTGGCGGTTTGAGTGCCGGTCTCCGACATCCAGTACGCGCCGTCGGCCGTCACGGCGGTAAACCAGTGTCCGCCCATGGCGAGCGGACGCGCGCCGCTGCCGTCGAGCGGAACCAGGCTCGCGGATCCGAGGTCAGTAGCGACGATCGCCGCGGTGGGCGACAGCGCCATCCCTTCGTAGATCTCTTGGTCGAGATCGCCGATCGTCACCGGGTCGCCGCCTGCCCTCGCGACGCGTTTCACGACGCTGCCGCTCCCGCCCTGCTCGAGCCAGACCAAATCGGTCGCCGACACCGCTTGCGCAAACGAGAGCGGCGGTTCGAGCGTCGGGTTCGGGCCAATGCCGTCGAAGAGCAGTTGCGCCGGGCCGCCCGCGAGCGGCAGGCTGAAGAACCGGCTCTGCTCACTGAACAGGAGGTGATCGCCCTCGAGCCAGAGTCCCTCCGCCCAGTGGCTCGCGTCGATCACCGTCTCCTGCCCGGCGGCGAGTGACAGCGCGCGAATGTCGTTGTCGGCTTCGGCGCTGTAGTAGAGCATGTCGCCCGCGAAGACCAACGGCGAGTACCTGCCCTTCTCGGCGGGAGAGGTGATCGGCTGCCACGCCGCCGAGCAGGTCTCGACATCGGCGAGGACCGGCGGCGAGCTTCCCCCGCAGCCCGCCGCCGCCAACCCGAGCAAACCTATCTGCACACCCTTCGACCCGCGCACGTCGTTACCCCGTGATGGGATGTTTTACCTGGTCCGCGCCGCGGCGCAAGATCTTCGCTGCATGAACATCCTCGTCCTATCGCGCGAGCGCGCTGCGCCACGCCGTTGCAGGTCCGCCGGACGCGTCGCACCCGCCGCTGAACGGCAGTAACGTTAGCCGCACTGAGCGCGCGTTCGCGGGAACGAGTGCCCCGATCGGATGTCTGTAGATCGATGTCTCTGCGTAGAGCGTGGCGTCTGCCGGGGTGCCTGATACCCTGCGCTCTCGGCCTCCTTGCAACGAGCGATCGGGCGGAGGCTCGAATGATTCCATGTGCGCGGGAAGAACCTGCGTGCAGGGATCCGCTACCAGAGAGCGCTCTGGTGCCGACCTCTGAGGCAACACCCTGGAAACGACGGGCCACCCGGACCATCCTCGCCGAGAGCGCACGCGAACTCGCCAAGTGGTCGCAGGACCACGTGGTTGTGAGTTCAGATGTGTCCGTTCCGCTTCCGCGACGCCATCATGCAGTGGCGAGTCGTGCCATGGGCGAGCGGACGCTCCTCGGGTGCGGTCGCGAACGCCTTCTTCTGGTCATGGCGCAAGGAGACGTTCGGCGCGTGAAGGGCGGTTCGGTGATCGCGAATGTGACGGTCACAAGCCTAGGCGCAACGTGCGAGAGGACCGATCGACGAGTGTTCGAACATGGCGTGGACTTCTACCGAATTGTCTTCGCGCGGGGCCAAGTACGTATCTTTCGCACTCGGGTGGCCTATTGACGGCGCCTAACCGCGCATTTGCAGCGGACGGCGCTTGCGCGCCGGCGCTGAACGCGTGTTCGTTAGACAGACAGACAGACAGACAGACAGACAGACAGACAGACAGACCGCCATGCGATCGAGTGGACAGATTCTCTCCCGTGTCGGTGCCGGCCTCGCACACGCGCTCTTGAATACGGTCGCGATTGTGGTAACGGGCACGTACGTCCCGTTGGAGCGACTCGGACGACAGGCCACGTTGGAGAGCGGAGAGGCGCTATTGCTGGCGGCGATCGTCGTGGTACTCGGCACCATTACGTTCTGGCTCGTTCCAGTACGCAGGCGCCTGGTTTGGGCAAGCATTGTCACCGTGGCGGCGGTCGGAGGAGGCGCGGCTGGTTTGCTTCTTCTCGGGTCAAACAGAGCTGGCGAACACGACGTTGCAGGGGTCGATCACCCTTCCTCGCTTCGCTCGGGCGGCTGTTCGCCGCTGAACGCCCGGAAGGCGCTCAATGCCGCGACGCCGCGGGCTGCGCCCGCAGCTGCTCGCGGCCGTGGTTCGCTCGATGGCGACCTTGGCGTTTAGACCCATGTCGCGTCTCGTGTCGATAGTCGAGCCCTCAGGGGCCATATACAGGATGCTGCTCGTCTTCGCAGCGCGAAAGCAGTCGCTGTTCTCGCTCGTGTGGCGCGATCAACTCGATTTCTTGGAGCCTGCCTACGCCATAGATCAGGCCTTGACGTCGGAATGCGTGTCAAGCGTTTCGACGGACGCATGGCCGGGCACTCGACTCATGGGGCACAAGGCAACGGTGAATTTCTACAAGCTGTCACCCTCGGCGACGGAGTTACTCACCGGGCCTGGACGACTCTTCGCGTGGAGGGCACCGCAGTTGCCCGAGGATCTCGCCTTCTACGTGGCTCCTGACCGTCCTTGGTTTGGCTCCATCGCACACGAAGGAGACGCGTTCCTCTATGCGGACGCGATCGATGTGGCGGAGGTTTTCGCCAATGTGCCCGGGCTCGAACTGGCAACTGGATAACCCGCCGTTGCAGTCGGACGGGCGGGTCGGTCGCTTCGCTCCCTCTCCCGCCCGCCGCTGAACGGCAGTATCGTCTCGAGACGGCCTTGCCGCTCGGTGTTTTGAGCCACTGCGAGAGGCGCAGTAATATGTCCGCGATGCGACTGGCCGCTTTCTTCGTCCTCGCCGCGGGCTGTGGCGTCACGCTCAGCACGACCGCGATCAACCCGGCACCGCGCGCAACGACCGGACGCGACCCGGCGACCGTCGAGGTCTACACAGCCGGTCCACCCCCGCGGCCGCGCGTCGACGTTTCGATGACGTGGGCCGATCTCGGTGGGCCGAGCTTGGATCCGTTCGGCGACATGCTCGGCGAGCTTCGCAAGCAGGCCGGCGCGCTCGGTTGCGACGCGTTGATCGTGCAGCGCACCACGGCACAGGCGATGGTCGCCACCTGCGCCATGTACACCGATGGCGCTCCTCGCTCGATGGTCGCGCGGCCTCCAGCTGCGCCGGCCGCCGCACCGCCGCTCGTACCGCGCGAGTAGGCGCGCGCCCCGGCGACTTGAATTCCTGTACATGCTACCGTACGCGGTCGATGAAGAATGCGCGCGCTCTTCTCGTCGTGGTGCTGGAGCTCGGTGTCGTCTCGACCCTCGCGCCCCTCGGCTGCGGCAGTGTCGCTGGCAAGTCGGCGGCCGACGGTGGCGCTGGCCACGATGGAAGTGGCGGCGCCGCCGGAGCGCCGGCCGATGCGGCTGCTGTGCCCGATGCGTCGCCGGACACGGGCGTGGATACCGCCGCCCCGCTCCCCGCCGTGGCGGCGGGTCACCTGCAGGCCTGGCTGACAGCCGACCGGGGCGTGACTTGTCTCAACGGAGAAGTCACGTTGTGGGCGGACCAATCGGGCAACCATCGCGACGCGAACCACGGCTCCCACAAGGGCCCGCAGTGCCCGTCGACGTTGCACGCGCTCGCCGGCGTGAACCTTCCCTACTTCTCGGCGCCCGGAACGACCGCTCCGTTCGTCGACGAAACGCTCGACTTCGGCCTCGCCTTCCTGACGGGCACCGACTATACGATCTTCGTCGTCGAGCGGCGCTGGGCGGACCGCATGTTCGGGGGCGGCAGCAACGAAGAGCTCATAGGCACCGACGTCCCCAACGATCTAAACCCGGCCTGTCCGGCGGCCGGCTACCAGATCAACCTCGGATACGTCTACTACGACGGCTTCCCGGCGCTCAACTACGAGAGCGTTTGCTATCGGCCCTTCAGCGGCACGCGCGGTCAGGTGCCCGCCGCCGCCGCTCTTCCGCCGAGCCCAACCGCCGTCGACATGCTCCGGCTGGCACAGGCCACCGCAGCATCCCCGACGGTCTGGCAGAACGGCGTCAAGATCAACGGCGGAGGCGCCTCGGGCGGTCCCGGAAGCGCGTTTGTCGGCGGGTCGATCGGGCGCGCGGTCGGTGTCGACGCCGAGAACCGGTTCCAGGGCGACATCGCCGAGATCGTGATCTTCGATGCGGCGCTGACCGACACCGAAGCCCAGCAGCTGCTCGCCTATTTCAAGATGCACTGGCACCTCTGAGCTCGAGGCCGTCCCGCTGCCCGCAGATCTCGACAACGAAGCTGTCGCAGACGGGGGAAGGCGCGCTCTTCCGCTCCAATCGGTCGCTTCCTCAAGGGTTGTCATCCCGCGCCGATGGCCGGTGCAGCGAGCCTGACTGTACGCTGGGTGCGTCGTCCAGGACAGATGTGGACGTCAGGCGCACGCGGAGGAGTGCATGCTCGTTCCCATCGATTCAACCAGTGAGAGCGCGGCGGAGAGAAGCGGTGCCCGCGTCCCGTCGGGGCGCCTGCAGGACGTCGAGCGAGATGGGTTGATCGCCGCTGTCGAACAATCGGCGGACGCTGTCGTCATCACGGACTCCGTCGGGACGATTCAATATGTGAACCCGGCGTTCACCGCCCTCACGGGATATGCGCGCGACGAGGCGATCGGACAGTCGCCGCGCCTGCTCAAGTCGGGCCGCGAGTCTCCTGCCTTTTACAAGAACCTCTGGGACACCATCAACGCCGGGCGCATCTGGCATGACGAGCTCGTGAACCGTCGCAAGGACGGCAGCCTCTACACCGAGGACATGCGGATCGCGCCGGTGCGAAACGCCTCCGGCGAGATCACGAGCTACATCGCGATCAAGCGCGACGTGACGGAGCGCCGGGCGGCGGAAGAGGCCAAGCAATTCCTGGCGTCGATCGTCGAGGGCTCCGATGACGCCATCCTCGCTACCTCCCCCACGGGCATCGTCGTGTCGTGGAACCACGGCGCGCAGGCGCTGGTCGGCTATACGGCGGAGGAGGTCATCGGGCGACACTTCTCGATGCTGGTCTCGCCCGACCTGCACGAGCGGATCCCGCCGCTCCTGGAACAGGTCGTGCGCGACGCCACCTCCTCGCGTCGAGACACGGTGCTGGTGACCAAGGACGGTCGGCGCGTCAACGCGTCCGTCACGGTCTCACCCATCAGGGGCACGGATGGCAAGATCGCGGGCATGGCGGTCATTGGCCGCGACATCAGCGAGCGCGTCCGCGCCGAACAGCAGTTACGCGACAGCGAGGAGCGGTTCCGCGGCGCCTTCGAGAGCGCGCCCTTCGGCCTCTCCCTCACCGCCAGTGACGGCCGCTTCGTGCAGGTCAACTCGACGCTATGCCGCATGCTGGGGTACTCCGCGCCAGAGCTCTTCGGCATGACCTGGCTGCAGCTGACCCATCCCGATGATCGGGAGGCGTCGGCGCAGGCGACGCAGGAACTGCTGGCCGGTCGTTCGGGGTGCTACGAAATCGAGAAGCGGTACCTCCATCGCTCGGGCAGCATCATGCAGGCGCGCAGCCGGATCTCGCTGGTGCGGGACAGCACGGGTACGCCGACCTACTTCGTGGCCCAGATCGAGGACATCGGCGAGCGCAAGCGCGTCGAGGAGGCGCTGCGAGAGAGCGAGGAGCGTTTCCGCACATTGGCCGACGGTTGCCCGACCATCATGTGGGTGACCAACGCCGATGGCGGAATCCGGTTCGTCAACCGGACGTTCCGGGAGTTCTTTCAGCGGACGTACGAGGAGCTTCGCGAGGACAAATGGCAACGGCTGTTGCACGCCGACGACGTGCCGGCCTACGTCGCCGGGTTCGCGGAGGCGATTCGCGCGAAGACGTCCTTCCGTGCCGAGGCGCGGGTTCAGCGCGCCGACGGCGAGTGGCGATGGGTCGCTTCGTATGCCGAGCCGCGCTTCGCCGCGTCCGGGGAGTTTCTGGGGCACGTGGGCCTGAGCCCGGACATCACGGAGCGGAAGCAGGCCGAGGTGGCCATCCAGCTCAGCGAAGAGAAGTTCCGCCAGCTGGCGGAGAATATTCGCGAGGTCTTCTGGATGACGAACGCGACGGGGACGGAGATGTACTACGTCAGCCCCGCGTATGAGCAGATCTGGGGCCGAACGGCCGAATCCATCTACAAGAACCCGTTCTCCTGGTTCGAGGCGATTCGTCCCGAGGACCGGGAGCACGCCAACCAGTTCTTCACCATGCAGGTGGCGGGAGAACGCATCGACTCCGAGTACCGCATAACGACCCCTGACGGTCAGGAGCGCTGGATACGCGATCAGGCCTTTCCCGTTCGCGACGCCTCCGGCGAGCTGATCCGCATCGTCGGGCTCGCCGAGGACATCACGGAGCGCAAGCACCACGAGGCGGAGCTGATCCACGCGCGCGCGGCTGCCGATGCCGCGAACACCGCCAAGAGCCGCCTGCTCGCCAACATGAGTCACGAGATCCGCACGCCCATGAACGGCGTGATCGGCACGCTCCAGTTGATGTCGCTGACGAGCCTCACGCCCGAGCAACGCAGGTTCGTCACCATCATCGAGAACAGCGGACGATCCCTGCTGGCGCTCATCGACGACATCCTGGACCTGTCGAAGATCGAGGCCGGGAAGCTGACGCTCGAGCGCGTGGAGTTCAACCTGCTTCGTCTCGCCGAGGACGTGGTCCAGTCCCTGGCCGGCCAGGCCGAACCGAAAGGTCTCGTCCTCACTTTGCGCGCGGCGCCCGACACACCGACGTTGGTGCGAGGCGATTCGAATCGACTGCGGCAGGTTCTGACCAACCTGACGTCCAACGCCATCAAGTTCACCGAGCGGGGCGCGGTGACGCTGAAGCTGGCGCTCGTGGCGCAGGCCGAGGGCAAGACGACGATTCGATTCGAAGTCACCGACACGGGCATCGGTCTGCGGCCAGAGCAGATCCAGCCGTTGTTCTCGGCGTTCTCCCAGGCTGACGTTTCGACGACGCGCCGGTACGGCGGCACGGGCCTTGGCCTGGCCATCTCCAAGCAGATCATCGAGATGATGGGGGGGAAGATCGGGGTCGAGAGCCGCGAGCGCGAAGGTTCCACCTTCTGGTGCACGGCGGTCCTCGACACGGCGGCGGCGACGGCGCCGCGCGCGGAGGCCGACCCTGTCGACCCGCGACGAGCGCCGGCGCCCGCGCAGGCCGCGGCGTTGAACCGCACGGCGCGCATCCTCATCGCGGAGGACAACGCCGTCAACCGCTTCGTGGCCCTGTCGCAGGTGACGAAGCTCGGATATCAGGCCGACGTCGTCACCAACGGCGCCGAGGCCGTGCTGGCCTTGCAGAAGGGTGAATACGATCTGGTCTTGATGGACTGCGAGATGCCCGAGATGGACGGCTACGAGGCCACCCGGCGCGTTCGTGAGGCGCGCCTGTCACGCGCGCCCATCATCGCCGTCACCGCCTCGGCCATGCCGGAGGATCGGGAGAAGTGCATCGCGGCCGGAATGGACGACGTGCTCTCGAAGCCCGTGGATCTGTCACGCATGGCCGACGTGCTCGCGCTCTGGCTGCGGGCTCCTCCGCGCTGAGGCCTGATCTCGGGACGCCGGCGCGGCCAAACGGAGCGCGGTCCCCGACCGGGGCCGCGCGCTATTCGACATGCGCGATGGCCAAGTAGCTGAGGTAGATCGCGCTCAAGCGCTGGCTCGGGAGGACGTTGCGATAGCGTTCCAGGAGCCGCGCCTTCGTCCTCGCCAGCTCGTCGCTTCCACGAAGCTCCTCGGGGCTCAGCTCTGACAGGAACGCGATCGTTTCGTTGCGCACGCGCGGCAGCTGTCTGCGGACAGCCTCGCGGTCTTGCACGGAGGCGACCTCCAGATCGAACGCCGCGTCCACATACAGGTCGCCGCCGACGCTCCGCAGGCCGACCACGACATCCGGAAGCCTCAAGATCGGGCCGTCTGGGCCGTCGCTGTCGGTGGCATCGCCAGACAGGAAGCCGAAGGTCACACCGCTCCACCTGTCCCGACTCGTCCCGTAGAGGAGCAGAGCGACCACGACCAGCAGGTTCAGCGCGACCACGATCGTCCAACCCATCCGTCGACGTTCGCGTTCAGGCCCCTTGACCTTCTTCATTTGCTGCATCAGCGCAAACTGCAGGCTCGCCAGGCGAGCCCGCGCCGATTGTCCACCCCAGATCCCCTCTGATTCCTCGACATATCAGGCCGAAACTATATGTGTGACGACCAGGCTGCGCGCCGCGACGTCGTGCGTTCTGCGACGCGACGTCGTTGGCGGGCGGCGGGAGCGCGGGACAGTCCCGAACCCGCGCGGCGCGGCTGTTGGAGACGTCGCTAAAGGTCCGAATCAGCGTACCGAAGGGGCGACGGAGGCGACTAACCGCCTTTGCGAGGAGAGGACATGACGCAGTTCAAAGCGATCTCGCCGAGCGCCGAGGTGAACGGCGAGGCGGTGCACGCGATCCTTGACGGTGTGGGAACCATGAAGCAAGCGGCGCTCGAGATGCTGCGCAAGTACGGCATCGTCGACCCGCAGCCCGGCAAGTGGTATCCGCAGCAGGCGTGGCTCGACGCGTTCAAGGAGATCACCGAGAAGATCGGGCCCAACACCGTCTTCCAGATCGCCACGAAGATTCCGGACAACGCGAAGTTCCCGCCCCAGATCGACTCGATCGAGAAGGCGCTGGCGGCGATCGACGTCGCCTATCACATGAACCACCGGGGCGGCGACATCGGATCCTACAAGTCCACTTCGACCGGTCCGCGCGCCGCGAAGGTGGTCTGCGCCAACCCAATGCCTTGCGCCTTCGACCGGGGGCTGATCACGTCGATGGCCAAGCGGTTCAAGCCTGCGGGGGCGGCGGCGACCGTGAAGCACGACGATTCGCAGCCCTGTCGCAGCAACGGACAGACGACCTGCACCTATCTCGTGAGCTGGTAGCGAACCCCAGGTAATCGGTCGAGGAATCGAGAAATAGTGATCGGACGAGCACCGCCGGCGCATGACCAGGCATGGGATCGACGCGCACCTCGAAGGGGACGCCCATGCGAAGCTGGAGAATCCTCGCCGTCGCGGTGCTGGGCGGTCTCGAGGCGTGCAGCGGCGGCGCGGCGGGGCCGGCGTCTTCGTCGACGACCGACGGGGCGGGCGGTGCGACCGTCGTGACCGGCTCGGGCGGTGCTGCCGGCGCTGCCCTCGACGGTGGCGCGCGCGACGCTGCCGCCAGCGGCGGCTCGAACGGCACGGGCGGCGCTCCGACGGGGCCGGGGAACGGCGGCCGCGCCGGCACGGGCGGAGCAGGCGCGACCGACGCGGGTGTACCCGACACGGGGGTCGCCGACGCGAGCAAAGGCGACGCGCGGAGCGCCGACGCGGGCACCATCGTCGCTGCGGTCACCTGCAACACCGCCGGCGCGGCCACCGCCAAGACGCCAACCGTCTACGTCATCGGCGACTCCACCGCGTCGGTGTACACGAGCGATCTCTACCCGCGCATGGGCTGGGCGCAGCCGCTGCAAGAGTATTTCACGCCCGCGTGCGCGACGATCCAGGACGAGGCGCTGTCAGGCCGCAGCTCGAAGAGCTTCTTCGACGAGGGCGACTGGGCGCCGATCAAGGCGGCCCTGCGCGCTGGCGACATCGTGCTCATCCAGTTCGGGCACAACGACGAGAAGACCGACGATCCGACGCGATTCACCGATCCGTTCACGACCTACGAGATGTACCTGTCGATCTACATCGACGACGCGATCGCGAAGGGCGCGACGCCGATCCTCCTCTCGTCGATCAACCGCAACGACTGGACGAACGCCGCGCTCGACGACACGCACGGCAACTACCCGGTGGCGGTGCGGCAGCTCGCGGCCGCGAAGAAGGTCGCGCTGGTCGACGCCACCGCGCTGACCAAGACATTCTTCACGCGCATCGGCCAAACAGCGACGACCGCGCTGTTCATGGACCTGGCGCCCGGCCAGTTTCCAAACTACCCGAACGGCAACACCGACGACACCCACCTTCAGGACAAGGGCGCGCATACGATAGCGCAGCTGCTCCTCGCGGATATGTACCGCCAGGCCTTCCCCCTCGCCTACCTGCTGAAGGCGGTGCCACTGGCGCCGTGAGCAGCCGCCGCCGGCGTCCCGGGCCGACCGCTACTTTCCCCGCATCTCCTTCGCGCGCATGGTGTGATAGTCGGCCGCCTTCTCGGCATCGGCGGATAGTTTGTCCGCATCCTTGGACAGCATCTCGCAATGCTTCTGCATCTTGTCGTTCCAGGGGTTCTTCACGCCGCCCTTCGAATCCGGGTGCTCCTTCGCGTAGGCGGCCGCCATTGCCCGGTGCTCGTCCCCCACCTTCTTGAATTGAGTGGCCTCCTCTTTGTATTGCCTGGCGAGCGCCTCGTGCTCGGCCATCGTGGTGGGCACCTTCGCGTCTCCGGCGAATGAGGCCTTGGCGATCAGCGCGGCCGCCGCAAAAGCGAGAGATGAGACGAGCACAGGGATCTTGGTTCGGAAAGTCATGGGTATCTCCTCTGGTTGATCGGAATGTCTGGTCGTCCGGAACGGACACGGAATCAAACTCTGCGGGGTCTGTTTCAGAAACCATCGCGGGCGGCGCCTCGCGCCGATTGAAAAGGCGTCGATAAGAGATCGCCT
>Ga0265320_10003446_pt1 | contig 10636 bp, 9 predicted proteins | sample 4827metaG_FD_202087 | JGI IMG/M metagenome (GOLD analysis project Ga0265320, IMG submission 202087) | Rhizosphere microbial communities from Carex aquatilis grown in University of Washington, Seatle, WA, United States - 4-8-27 metaG | ecosystem: Host-associated > Plants > Roots > Rhizosphere >...
CCGACCTGGCAAGACACTAGCGATCTCGAGAGCGGGCCGACCGAAGATCAGATCCGAGAGACCCTTGCAGATCCAGCCATCGCCAGCGCGATCCTCTGGGTTACTCCTGACGTCGTCGACTCGTCAGTTATCCGTCGCATCGAAGCGCCCTTGATTGTTTCGCGATATGAATCGAGGGATTCCTTCTTTCCGTTCATCGTCGCCGCGGGGGGTCTGGATTTCGCCTCCGCGAAAACAGCGTTGGGTCCGCAATTCGGCATTCACGATCCGAGCGTCTGGAACCAAGAGAGAGCCGTCGGTGATCCGATCAACTATGACGCCGCCGCGAACCTTGCGAGCAAAGTTCTATCTCTCAGGCTAAGAAAGATTAACCAACGGCTTCCGGCGGATGCCCCGCTACGGCTCCGCCTCTCAACGCGAGATCCGGAGCGTTACTCGCCTGGCGCCGCGTTGGTGTTGAACTGGCACTCGCATTTTAGTAAGCGGGAGGCGCCCGCTGACGTCTGGACTCGGCAGATTTATCCGGCGTTACGAAACGTAGGTGACGCGATTTGCCTCGAAGCGCCCGGCAGAAGACTTGAAGCTTCCGGCAAGCTATCTCTTGTCGCCTCCGTCGCCTTGGGGGTGGTTTTTCTCGCGCCTCGTGATATCCACATATCTTGGCAGCAGGCCCTCTCAGGCCGGCCCGATCAGTTGTGGAGCTTGGACGCTCCGAGGACACCTTCTCGTTTGAAGGTGAACCTCGTTTATCGTGATACTGCGGCCTCTGATTTGGCGGTGCTGGTTGCAATCGCACGTACCGCGGACGAACTTCGTGAGGATTTCGGGGTCAGCCAACATTCTTTGCCATCATTTCGGGCCGTCCTCGAACTCGGAAACGAAGACGGAAGCCGGTATGATCTCTCGAACGCTGGTGAGGCTGTCGAAGTCGCCCATCGAATTGTGCAAGAAATCATTTCGGCTCGAACCAGACTCCACGGCATCGAGACCGTCCATTTGTTCCTGGCGGCGCCGGCCGGATTAGCGATGATGGTGGGTCAACTTCTGAACGGCCTGCCACAAGTGCAGTTGTACGAGCACGTTCCAGGAATGTCGCCCGGTCCTTACCGTCCAGCCCTGCGGCTCAATCCTTCGATTTGACCGTGATCCGTTTCCTGTTCGAAGCCGATCAGAAACAGTGGCTGCAGAAGGACCAATCGGACGCCGCGGAGATTTTCAAGGCGTGGCATGGTTACAAACCCGAGTTGACAAGCGTGCGGCCCGCCCTACGCGAAACCATTGCGCGCCTCTTTGAGCAACGGAAGGCCAAGCCCGGCGATCCTTGGATTGCGCGCGCCGACAGCGACAGCATTAAGCGTCCGCTAAGCGTACTGCGCCGGAAGCTGACGGACGCCGACGCGGTCTGGGTTCCGCCGCTGCGCGATCTCAAATTCGGGCGATTCAGGCTGACCGGCGTCTGACGGCTGAATCGCGCGTAATACGACAGTCCCCAAAATGACACCGGCACCGCCGCCAAAAAGCAGAAAATCGCACGCTAGGTCAGGGCTCCCGGCCCCCGAAAAAGAGGGGGGCTCTGACCTCGTGCATAACTTACTGGAAACGTGCAAGTTGAGCATAGATCGTTCAATTCTTGGTCGTGAATCTGGAGTCGATTTCTTGCCTCACACCCCCACCTCGGACTTTTGGGCGTGCTTGCATTTTGCGCCGCAAGGGGTTAGAAGGCCAGCTGTCGGAAGTCAGGTGAACGCCGAAAGGCATTGGTGACGTTTGGCGAACGCAAAAACTGGCGTTAATTCCGGCAAAAAGTCGGAAGTCGGGTGAACGCCGAAAGGCATTGGTGACGATACGGAAGCCAATCGTGGCCATGCCCCTCAATCCAGTGTCGGAAGTCGGGTGAACGCCGAAAGGCATTGGTGACCTGGAGTAGCTTGTCGTTTGGGATGACGATAATGGCGTGTCGGAAGTCGGGTGAACGCCGAAAGGCATTGGTGACGTTTTATGGGTGGCCCCGCACAATGCGGAGTCACTGACGTGTCGGAAGTCGGGTGAACGCCGAAAGGCATTGGTGACGGATGCATTTTGTTCGAATTCCAACGCTGTTCTCAGTCGGTCGGAAGTCGGGTGGACGCCGAAAGGCATTGGTGACACATCGGGCGTGGTGCAGAGCTTCTGGTACTCAGCGCCGAAGTGGCCGGAACGCCGAAAACCATTAGTGACAAGGGAAAAAGCCGAAGGCTAATGGCTGAATTCTGAAGTCGAAGTAGCCGGAGAGTCGCAAGGTCTCCGCGATCGCGGAGACTTTAGCGTTTAGAATTCAGCCTTGGGACTCGCTGACTTGGCAGCATTGGCCCGGGGGTACCGACGCGGCGCGAACGCAGGGATCGCGCCGAATCGCCGAAGACCGACCCACGTTGGATCGGACGTGAGCAGGACGTCCGGTAGCTGGCTACCCCAGGAGAACAGGGTTAATCGTTGTGCAGGCTATGAAAACCATGCGCGACGACGGCAACAGTATATCGACGACGATTCTTACGCTGATACTTCGCGGGCTTTGGCGAGGCCTCTGCATTCTCGCGCTCGTGGTTCTCGCGGCGCTGTTTCTCCGGATGGTATTCACGGACCTGACGATTCCGTTTCTCGCCGGACCGTACGTGAAGGAACTTGGCCGGGTCGCCGGTTGGGACGCGGAAATAATCTGGGGCGTGTGGATTGCCGTCGGGCTGACCGCTTCGTGGTTGACGAGCATTTTGCTTCGGTTTCGGACGCAATGGCGTCGGGCCGCGCTGGCTGGCCTTGGCCTGCTGGCGGTTTCCGGCCTGGCGCTGCACTGGTGGTTCGCGCGCCCCCATTTCTTGGACCAATACGGCAAGCCACGTTTCTACTGGGGTCTGGCGCCCGACGGTAGTCTAGTGAAGCAGAGCGTGCCCGGGCCCAGCCCTCCACGCGGCGCCTCGCGATTGCTCCAGTATCAATTGGTTTCGAATCCGGTCGCCAGCCTCGCCGTTGCCGCGAAGCTGATCCAGGCCAAGATCGCCAATGGGCGCCGGTTGCTTCAACGTCTGGACGCCAACCACCATCGTCTGGACGCGACCGCCCTCGGCGCATTGGAAGCCCGGGAACGCGATGCCGTCAGCGCGTCCGACCTGGCCAGTCTGCGCGGCTCGGAAGGTTCCGCGGCGGCGCTTTACTTTGCTTCATGGGCGCAGTTCTTCCCGGTGGAGTTCCCATTTGTCCAGCGCTCCACCCGTCCGCCGTGCAATCCGGTTAACGCCTGTCTGTCTTATCTTTCGGCCCTGGTGTACGGCGAATTGCTTACGGCGTGTGTCACGCGCGGGTTGGACCCCGCGCTCGGCTGCTTGCACCAATCCGAAGACGGTCGCTGGTCACTTCCCCTGGATCTGATGGAGCCATTTAGGCCGGCGCTCACCGAGGCTTTGACGTTGCGCCTCTTCTCTCACCGCATCCTCCAACAACGGCATTTCGAGGCGCGGGAGGGTGGGGTATGGCTGAATCCAGACGGCCGGCGCACGCTCATCCAGCATTACGAACAGCGGGTGCAACGCGAGTTTCTCTCGGAACACGCCGGTTGCCGCACCACGCTCAGGCAGCAACTTCAACACGCCGCCGTGCAGTTCAAGCTGGCGCTGGCGCAGTCGGAAACCTATGCTCCGTTCCGCGTCAATTGAATCAAGCCCGCGAATCCGGCTGGTGGGACGATCTGCTGCCGACCCAACCGCAGCTCCATCCGCCCGGCGCTGACGAAATGCTCCGCGTCATCGCTTACGACATCGCCTGTCCCCGCCGCCTTCGGCGCGTGGCGGAGGTTTGCCGGGACCACGGCGTGCGGGTGCAGAAAAGCGTCTTCGAATGTTGGCTGGACGATGACCGTTTCGAGCAACTCTGGACGCGCCTGCAAAAGACCATCCGACCGCAAGCGGACTTGATACTGGTTTACACCCTGGACGCCGCCGCCGCCCGCCGCCGCCGCACGGCCGGGAGCCGAGCCGTGGTGTCGGAACACAGAAGAGCCATTATGTTCTGTAGCTGCCGCCGACCTTTCAGGTCAAGTCTCCCGAAGGGCGAAAAACACGGGGGCTCTGACCTGAAGCGGAACCCATTGGAAATACGCGCGTTAAATGGAAAGTGTCATCTTCACAAAGGTGTTTTGGAGATCGGAGAAACCGGCTTTACCCCACCTCGGACTTTTGGGCCTGCTTGCATTCTGCGCCGCAGTGGGTTACGGTGCCCGCTGTCGGGAGTGCGGTTAACGCCGAAAGGCATTGGTGACCCGATCTGGACCTTCTTTAACACGTGTCTCGTATACGGCGTCGGGAGTGCGGTTAACGCCGAAAGGCATTGGTGACACCGCCATTGCCAGCTTGATCGGCAGCGATGGTCCCATGTCGGGAGTGCGGTTAACGCCGAAAGGCATTGGTGACGCCGATCGGTAGTACTAATGCCAAAACTGTAATTACTAGTCGGGAGTGCGGTTAACGCCGAAAGGCATTGGTGACGGAGCGACGAAGTGGACGATGAGCATCGCCATTTCCCAGGTCGGGAGTGCGGTTAACGCCGAAAGGCATTGGTGACATGAAGAAGTCTTAACGACTTTTAATGATTCATCTGGAGGTCGGGAGTGCGGTTAACGCCGAAAGGCATTGGTGACTCTGAGAAGCGGTCCGCTACTCTACCGATTTGCTCGGCGTCGGGAATGCGGTTAACGCCGAAAGGCATTGGTGACTCGAGTAACCCCTCGAGGCGTTTCGCGAATTCGTGAGAATCCGTCGGGAGTGCGGTTAACGCCGAAAGGCATTGGTGACGAATCTTTCAGATGGCATCTGAAGATTAATCCCAACTCGGCGTCGGGAGTGCGGTTAACGCCGAAAGGCATTGGTGACGAGGAAGTATATCGTCAATACAACGAGTATATCCACAAGTCGGGAGTGCGGTTAACGCCGAAAGGCATGTGGGACCAATGTTGGTCAGAAGGATGACCAACATCACCACCGGTCGGCAGTGCGGTTAACGCCGAAAGGAACCGATTGGAGGGCCGGTCGGATCGAAGGTGGGCGAAGCCCGCTCGAAACCGGCGTTTGATCGCCCCGGCAGCTGAGCTTTCCAACCTTCGCCCGCTCCTCTTTGCGAGCGCTCGGGAACTCACCGATCCCGGCGCGGCGCTCGCGCCTGTTGGCTAGCAACTATACACAGCGTCATAAATAATTGCGCATACAACTCTGATGTGTTTCATTGTGGCTATGAAGCCACTGAAAATTCGAGGGGCTGTTCGAATGCTGGAAACAGCCCAACGAAACCCTCAGAAGGTTGTGTGGCGTTGCTTAACATGCGTATTTATTTATGACGCTCTGTATAGTTGCGTGATGCGCTCGGCGTTTTGCCGCACGCTCGGCGTCCGGAATTGGGGACGGCGCTCGCAAAGTCGAACTTTACAATCTTCACAACTTATATCCCCAAGGTTGACGCGATCGGAATGCCGAAAGGCAATGGTGACTTGTCCACCAAACTTACTGATGACCGTTCGGAACTTCCCGTTGACGCCCGCGTGGTTAACGCGTCCCGAAAGGCAACGATGAGCAACGACGGGAAAGAGGCTGTTGCAGGTTCAAGTCCCGCTAACCCCATCATTTTTAGTTCCCTCGGGTGCAGTCGGTGTTCGAGATTGCGTTGGTTTCTTGAACCAGCGCCTCGAACAGTTCCTTCGCCTTGTGATGCCGAACGAGCGGAGCCGCTTGTCCGGCCCAAAGCCCAACCAGATCGGCGCGTCCTTGCGCTAACGCCGCCGCGCGCAACGGCGCGATGATCCAACTATGCGCCGGATACTTCGCGAAGTTTTGCTCATGCGCCTTCATCTCGGAGGCAAAACGATTCGCGATGCCGCGGGCCAATCGGCCGGTGTAAGCCCGCGACAATCCCGTGGTTTTCGCCTCCCGTTGAAAAAGCAGTTGGCGGTGAAGCGGACCGATTCCCGACTCATCGCACGCGAGAAAGGCCGTTCCGATTTGCACGGCGTCGGCGCCCAGGGTCAGCGCCGCCGCGATGCCGCGTCCGTCCGCGATGCCGCCCGCCGCGATGACTGGCACATGGACCGTGTCCGCGATTTGAGGGACCAGGGCGAACGTACCGATGAGCGACTCCTCGCCAGGTTTCAGGAACGATGGACGATGTCCTCCGGCTTCAAATCCAGAGGCCACCACGAGATCAACCCCCGCCTCCTCCAGCGCCATGGCCTCATCGACTGTGCTCGCCCCGCCCGCGGTAACGATTTCCTCCCTCCGGCAAGCAGCCAGAATCTCCGGAGCAGGAATACCGAATACAAAACTGAAGACCGCCGGTTTGACTTCAAGCAGCGCGGCAAACTGGTCGCTGAAGTTTTGCGCGGCGCCGGACGGCCGCGCCGGTGGAATCACGCCCAACTCCCCGTAATAAGGCGCGAGGAGCTTGACCACCCGGTCGTAGGTTTCCTGCGCGAGTGTTTCGCCGCCGGGATCGAAGGTGGAAACCCAGAGGTTCATGGCAAACGGTTTTTCGGTGAGTTGGCGGATTTCGTTTCCTACCCTCAAGATCTCCGCGGGGCCAAGATCGTTCGCCCCGTACGAACCCAAACCGCCGGCGTTCGATACGGTGGCGGCCAGCAAGGGCGAAGAGCCTCCTCGTCCGAACGGCCCCTGGATGATGGGGTACGGAATATGGAGGCGCCGGGTGATCTCGGTATCGGTCCATTTGTTCATCGCGCGTTCTTTCAGTGACGACCTGAGTAATCGACCTCTCGCCAGCCGTGGTTCGCTATCCCACCGCCCAAGCAGTAGATGACGCTCCACATAAATCGGCTTAGTTTGAGTCCGCTCTGATGTCGAGTTTAGAAGAGTGTAATTCGGCTTGCTCTTTTAACGCGGTCTTCACCTCGTCGATGACCGGCCGCCAGTCGCCGGAAGTCTTCTGCCGGAACAGACGGAACACGCCCGGATACCAGGGCGAGTCGGCGCGTTCTTTGAGCCAGCGCCACTCCGCCCGGGAATCGCACAGCAAAACCCAGCAAGGCTTGCCCAAGGCTCCCGTCAAGTGCGCCACCGCGGTGTCCACCGTAATGACGAGATCGAGGTTCATTATCACGCCGGCGGTCTCGGCGAACGAGCTGAGTCGCGGGCCTAGTTCCACCATCGGGAAAGCGCCGAGAACCGCTGCTCCTCCCTCCTCGCCGCCCTTCTGCAAACTAAAGAAACGGATGCCAGGCGTTTCCATCAACGGGTCCAGGACCGAAACGGAAGGTAGCGAGCGATCCGCATCGCGCGCGAAACGCGCACTGCCCTTCCAAACCAGGCCGACACCGAGCTCGGGCCACGGCTTTCCGAGCGCCGATCGCCAGGCCGCGATCTTCTCCGGGTCGGCCGTCAGGTAGGGCAGCTCGGCTGGAATTGTCTCGAGCGTCGTACCAAGGAGATGAGGCAGGCTCAGAGGCAGCGTCCAATAGTCCCAGCCCGCCGCCGGGGGCGCCGAGCCGGACGTCAGGACCTCGTCCACGCCCCGGAGCCGGGTGAGCAAGCGGGTGAGAGCCGGATGGCAAAAGACGGACACCCGGGAGGCTCCTCTCTGCTTGAGGAGCGCCGCATAGCGGCAGAAATGGATCATGTCGCCATGACCGCCCTCGGCGGCGATGAGCAGGGATTTGCCTTCGACCGGTTCACCCTGCCAGCGGCGAAATCCATCAAGGTAACCATCGAGTGGGGAGTTCCCGTCGCGCGATTCGAGGCGGCGCCAGCCTTCTTCGTAGCGTCCTTGGCGGAGCAGCAGGGAACCGAGGTTAAACGAAGCCGATCGGTGTTCCGGCGCGACCGCCAGGGCCGTGCGATAGCGCTGCTCCGCCTCGGCTTCCCTTTTCAGTTCAACCAGCAGCGCGCCCAGATTGGACAATGCCGATGGGTGCGCGGGGGCCAGAGCGAGCGCCCGCCGGTAGGCTACCTCGGCTTCCGCGTGCCGCTTGCGGGCGGCCAAGAGGGCGCCAAGGTTGACCCACGTTTGTGTCAGGCCGGGGTTCAGTTCCAACGCCTGGTGGTAACACGCCTCAGCCTCTTCCAGCTGGCCATCGCCTTCCAGCGCCAGGCCGAGGTTGGAATGAGCCTCGGCAAACCCCGGGTGCAATTGAAGCGCCCGCCGAAAGGCGCTTATAGCTCCGGCGCGATCGGACCTCGCCATCGACTCCAGGCCTTTCTGGAACCAACGGCCGGCCTCGTCCGCGCTGCTATTCATGGCTAAGCAATCAAGCGCCAGTTCACGGACGTCTGGCGGCGCGCCGCGGAGTGGCTCCGGCCGGTCCGTCGCGGGAGCCTGGCGGAGCGCCGGCTCGCGGTCGCCGTCGGGCTCATCCCGCGCCTTGTCCGCGTCATCGGTCATTATTCTTCCATAGTTGGGCGCTCAAGCTCAAGCCTAGCGAGACGGGTTTGACGCGCGCATTAGCGGAATAGGGGCTTCGTCTCCGTGGGAGAGCTCCGTTCCATCGGGTAGTCGCGCTCGCGCCAAGCGCCGATGCCGCCGAGCAAGGGCCGGACCCTGGTAAACCCTTTGCGGTGGAGCAAGAGCGCCACTCGCGCGCTGGAAACCTCGTTGGGACAGTCGCAGTAGAGAATGATGTCGCGATCACGCGGAATCTCCTCGTGGCGGCGCTCGACCTCCTCCATCGTGACGTGGAAGGCGCCGAGGATCACCAGCGGATCTTGCTGCAATTCCGACGCGGCGCGCACGTCGAGCACCAGCACGCTTTCGCCCGCCGCTTGTTTTTGCCGCAATTCATCCACCGTAATCCGGGCCGCGCGCAATTCGCCCAACAAACGCCGCCGCTGGTAGTATTTGTAACCAACGTAGCCCGCCACCAGACCGCCCACCAACGCGACGGCGCCGGTTCCAAGGCCGGCCAGCGCGGCGAGAACCTGTTCCAATTGGTTGCTAAAGAGCATTCCGACGAGCAGGAAGCTGCCCGCGTAGAGCGCCGAGCTTAGGCCATCGAAGAACAGGAAACGCAGGGCGCCGACGCCGGAATTGCCCGCGAGCGGTGGAACCAGCGTGCTGACTCCCGGAATGAATTTTGCCACCACCACGCCGCGCATCCCGTATTTCGTGAAGACGTTCTGTGTGCGGCGAACGCACGAGTCGGGCTCCAGCGAAACGCGACAGAGGAGTCCCAGAACGCGCTGGCCGAAACGGCGCCCCAGAAAAAACCAGATCATATCAGCGAGCAAGGAGCCGGCCGCGGCCGCGGCCAGCGCGGTGACCCAGTTCACTTTTCCCGACACCGTCATGGCGCCGGCCGCGAGCAGGATCGGCGCGGCGGGCAGCGGGAGCCCGATTTGTTCGATGAAGACGAAGGCGAACAAAACCGAAGCGCCGTGGCGCGCGAAAATCCCCAGCGTCTCGTTCATACGCGCAATTGAACCCGCCGGTCAGGCGGTATTCAGCGGACGGACCGGGAGCCGAACCTTGAAGCAGGTGCGACCGGGCCGCGACTCGAATTCGATTTCGCCGCCGTGCCGATCCGCGACGATTCGCTGGCACATGACGAGCCCAAGGCCCGTGCCGGCCCCGACGCCTTTGGTGGTAAAAAACGGCTCAAATATGCGCGCGTGAATTTCCTTCGGGATTCCGGACCCGTTGTCTTCAATGGTCACGACGACATGTTCGCCCTCGCAGGTGGTGGCGATCTGGATCGTCCCCGAGCCGGTCAGGGCGCCGAGAGCGTTGTCGATGAGATTGGTCCAAACCTGATTCAGCTCGCCCCCGTAGGCGGAGATTTTTGGCAACTTGGGTTCGAAGGCGCGAACGACCGTCACCCCCTTGAGCTTATGGCCGAGGATCGTCAGGGTGTTCTCAATTCCTTGGTGAAGGTCCACCTCCTGCATCGCCGGTTGGTCCATGTACGAGTAGGATTTGACCGCCTTGACGAGGTCGGAGATTCGGGTGGTACTGTGTTCCAATTCCGCCGTCAGCGATTTCAGGGTCAAGTTGGATTCGAGCCAGCCGATCGCGTCGGGAGCCGTTCCCGGTGGCAGCGCCGCGATGAAATCCTCGAACCACGGCGCGGCGAGGCCCGCTTTAACGAACGCCGGAGCCAGCTTCCAAGCTTCCGCGACGTTTTGCCGATCCAGCCAGGTCGCCAGGGTTTCTTCGCGATCACTGCGCGTGACGGAGGTCAGCGGCGGCGCTTCCGCGGCGCGGCTCAGCGCGTCCTGCAATCCGTCGGCGAGACGTTTCCATTCACCGGGCGCGACCTTCTTGCTCAGAGCGCAAACAAACCGCTGCGCCTGGGTGACGGTCTGCTGCAAATGCGTCGCGGCGCGCCGGGCGGCCGCGGCCGGATTATTCAGTTCATGCGCCAGCCCGGCCGCCATCGTTCCCAGCGAGATCAATTTCTCGCGCTGCTGCGAGTAGCCCTCAAGATTCCGCACCCGGGTCGCCGCCGTCTTGAAGATTTCCCGGGCCACCGAGTGGCAGACGCTTAACATTCGCCAAAAATCCACTTTCTTCAGGCGAAAGAGGCGCGCCGATTTGGCGGCCCGCGCGGTGGCCTCCCACGGAAGCTCGAGCAACAGAGAAATCTCGCCAAAAAATGAGCCGGCTTTGCTTACGCCCA
>Ga0265320_10003448_pt1 | contig 10633 bp, 9 predicted proteins | sample 4827metaG_FD_202087 | JGI IMG/M metagenome (GOLD analysis project Ga0265320, IMG submission 202087) | Rhizosphere microbial communities from Carex aquatilis grown in University of Washington, Seatle, WA, United States - 4-8-27 metaG | ecosystem: Host-associated > Plants > Roots > Rhizosphere >...
GCTTCGTCCGCATGATCTTGGATCGAGTCCGGAAAGAATCCACCATGGACGCTCTGGCCGATGGGGAGGCCATCCTGGAAAGGGTGAGGGGTTGGATCGCCGAAGGTCTCCAGTTCTTTCAGGAGAAACGGGGCACGCGGCCAAGAATCTTCATCCTCGTTGGTCCCACAGGAGTGGGCAAAACCACAACAATCGCCAAACTGGCAGCTGTCTATGGGTTGGGGTTTGGGGGGCAGGAACGGCTAAAGCTGTCTCTGGTCACGATCGACAACTTCCGCATCGGCGCCAAGATGCAGATTGAAACCTACGGCGAAATCATGGGGATACCCGTCACTTGCATCGAGGACTACGACGCCCTGAGAAAACGCATCGAGCTCGACAGCGACAAAGACATGATCTTGATCGACACCATCGGCAAGAGCCCCAAGGACTTCGTGAAGCTTGCCGAGATGCGGCAACTCCTTGAGGGCACCGGCCGCGCCACCGAGGTCCATCTTGCAGTCAGCGCGACGACCAAGACCAAGGACTTGCGGGAAATCTTCCAGCAGTTCGAACCCTTCGGGTACCAGTCGGTGGTCCTGACCAAACTCGATGAGACCTCTGTGGTCGGCAACTTGATTTCTCTGCTGTGGGAAAAGCAGAAGTCGGTCAGTTTTCTGACCGACGGCCAGGACGTTCCCAAGGACATCCATCGCGGCACGGCCGAAAAACTCATGAAACCGCTCCTGGGCTTCGCACCGGGACAACTTCAACTGGCAGGAAAGGAATAGACATGGCCGACCAAGCAGAAAAGCTTCGTGAACTGGTGAAAGCGGGTGCCGCGGCGACGGATTCGCCCTCTGGGGGTGCGAAGAAGACCCGGATCATCACGATCACCTCGGGAAAAGGCGGTGTCGGCAAAACGAACATGGCGGTCAACTTGGCCATCACCTTTGCCAAGCTCGGCAAGAAAGTGACTCTTCTCGACGCCGACCTGGGGCTGGCCAACGTGAACGTTATTTTGGGAGTCATTCCCAAGTACACGCTGTACCACATGATCCGTCAGCAGAAGACGATGAAAGAAATCATCACCGACACCGAGTACGGCATTCAATTCGTTGCTGGGGCTTCGGGTTTCACAAAGATTGCCAATATGAGCGACGAAGAGAGGAAGACCTTCATCGAAGAGATGCTGGCCTTGTCGGACGCGGATATTTTGATCATCGACACCTCGGCCGGAGTGAGCAAGAACGTGCTCGATTTCGTGGCCGCGGCCGACGATACACTCATCATCACCACCCCGGAACCGACGGCCATCACCGACGCGTACGGCATCATCAAGATTATCGCCACCGAATTCAACAACACGAACATGGGGTTGAAGCTCGTCGTCAACCGTGTCGGCTCCGTTGTCGAAGGCAAGAAAGTTGCCGAGCGCGTGATCAGCATCGCCAGCCAGTTCCTCAACATCAAGGTGGACTACCTCGGGTTCATCTTTGAAGATCCTCTGGTTCAAAGCTCCGTTCTGAAACAGCGTCCGTTTGTTGCCGTCGATCCCAAGGGGCGGGCAGCTCAGTGCCTTTGGAACATCGTCAGCCGCCTCGAAAAGGTGGAGTATAAGGAAGGAAGTGGATTGGGACCCTTTTTGAATCGGCTTTTTGGCAGGATGAGCGGTTGACGGGAATTTTCCCGTCTTTTACTCTATAAAGGTGAGGGGAGGGGGGACTTCATGAATTTTCAGACTGCGGCCATCGTCGGGGTCTCTACCTGCGTCTTTTCCTTTCTGGCTGGACTGATTGGAGGAGTTCCCCTTGGCGACGTGGTGCTTCGGGCACTTTTCTGGGGAGGTGTGGGATTCGGCGGCTCGCTGGGCGTCGAGACCGTCCTGCGGAGTTTTGTTCCGGACCTCTTCCTGTCCTCCGAGGCGGGGAGCACACCGGAAGAAAATCCTCAGCCTCGCGTGGACATCACGCTCGAGGAGGAGCCGTTGCCCCGGGGCGGTTTTGTCGAAGAAGTCGGTGATGAGGAAAGTGAGGCCCCCGAACCGCCTGAGCCCGCCACCGCGGCGGCCGCAGAACCTGTCGAGAGTGTCCCCAGCGCCGCCCCTCCTGGCGGGGACGAAGAAGAAATGCCCGAAATCGGGGCGTTCCTCGATGCCTTCAAACCGGGTTCCGTAGAGGACGAGTCGGCCGAGGCCTCGAACCCCGAGTACGGGGACTACGCGCCGGTCGAGCAGGGCGGATCGTCGCAGGAAGTGACCTTTGATGGCGAAGCCCAAGATCCCGTGGTGCTGGCCAAAGCCGTCCAGACGATCATGAAACGAGACGCGTAAGGAAACTGAAACGATGTCAGAAAATGTTGTGGACGAACGATCAGAACTCGACCAGTGGCTGGCTTACAAAAAGTCGCGGGATCCGAAGATCCGTGAGGCCTTCATCAAGCAGTACGCTCCGTTGGTCAGGTACGTTGCCGGAAAGGTGGCTATGGGGCTTCCTCAGAACGTCGACTACGACGATTTGGTCGGCTTTGGAGTCTTTGGGCTCATCGACGCCATCGACAAATTCGATCCCGCCAAGCACGTCAAATTCAAGACCTACGCGGTGACGCGCATCCGCGGTGCGATCTTCGATGAACTGCGAGCCATTGACTGGGTTCCCCGTTCCGTCCGCCAGAAGTCGCGTGAAGTCGAAGAAGCGATCATGAACCTGGAGTCCAAGCTCGGACGACAGGTGTCTGATCGCGAAGTGGCCTCGGAGATGGGCCTTTCCGAAGACGACTACAACGACACCATGCTGAAGATCAGCGGCACCTCGGTCCTTTCTCTCAACGACGTCTGGTACACAGGTGACGAGAATGACAAGGTCAGCATTGTCGAAAGCATTGAAAGCCCTTCGGCGCTCAACCCCGACAACATCGTCGAGCGCGACGCCGTTAAGCGCGTCATTGTGGAAGCGTTGTCCGAGCTCCCTGACAAAGAAAAGAAAGTTCTTGTGCTTTACTACTATGAAGACCTGACGCTCAAAGAAATCGGCAAGGTTCTCGACGTGACCGAGAGTCGTGTGAGCCAGCTTCACACCAAGGCCATCCTTCGTCTCAGGTCGAGGCTCATGAACGCCCGCAAAGGCATCTTCTGAGGAGGCCCGTTTGGTCACCCTAGAGCAACTGAAAGAATTCATGCGCCACCGTGCTGAGGAAGACCGGACCATCAAGTCCGTTTCGGTCAGCGCTTCGTCGCTGGAAGGAGCGTTGGCTTCGGCGGCCGTGGAACTCGGGCTGACGCCTTCACGCGTGGAGTATGACATCGTTCAAAAGGGAACCCCTGGTGTTCTGGGAATGGGACGGAAAACCTGGACCATTCTAGCCTACGAAGCGGCCAAGAAGGTGAAGAAGACCCTCGGTGACCAGGAAGGCTTCCTGCCAGAACTTGACTCTTCGACAAGCGCCGCAGCCACCAGTGTCGATGGACGCATTTTGGTCCGCATGTGGTCTGACGGTGTCTACTTGAAAATTACTCCGCCGCAGGGAGAAGGTCAGGGCGCGACCGAAGAGGCCGCCTTGGAGACTCTCCATTCCCGGGGTGTCCGCGACATCAACCGACAGGTTGTGAAAGGAGCGGTCAAGCTCCGTACGGGAACCTACGGCAAGGTTGGTGAATACGGCCACAATCCGATTAACGACACCTTGGTGAACGTGTTCATTGAGGCCGAGGAGATGCGCGGTTCGGTCAGTCTCTCGGCTCCTGGAATGGGTGGCGGCGACGCGTCGCGTGAAGACGTCGAAGGGATGCTTCGCAACAATGGTGTGATCTTTGGTTGGGACGACGACGCCATCGACGCCCTCGTCGACGATCCGGTTTACGGTCAACGGGTGGTGGTCGCACAGGGGACCAAGCCCGTCAACGGCGCCGACGCCAAAATCTCCTATTTCTTCGATACTAGCATGAAGATCAAGCCCAAGGAGATCGGAGGTCGCGTCGACTTCAAGGAACTCAACACCATACGGAACGTGCTCAAGGGCGAGGAGTTGGCCAAGAAGGAACCCGCACAGAAGGGTCAGCCGGGTCGAACGGTAACAGGACGCGTGCTGGCCGCCAAAGACGGCCGCGATGTCGCCTTTGAACTCGGAAACAATGTGACCCTGAGTAAAGACGGTCTGAGACTGGTCAGCGGTGCCGACGGCCAAGTCATGCTGATTCAAGGAAAAATCACCGTGGAGACCGTCATGGTCGTTCCCGGGGATGTCGACACCTCGGTGGGCAACATCAACTTCCTAGGAAGTGTGATTGTGAAGGGAAGCGTGTTCGACGGCTTCACCGTCAAGGCTGTCGGCAACATCGAAGTCATGGGCAACGTTGGCAAAGCCATTCTCGAAACCCACGCCGACATCATCGTTCACCAGGGGATTAACGGCGGCGGCGAAGGAAGGGTCAGCGCGGGCCAGACCATCTGGTCGAAGTTCATTCAAAATGCCACGGCCGACGCCGGCCTCTACGTGATCGTCAGCGATGGCATCTTGCATTCCCGTGTGGTCGCGGGCAAGAAGATTCTTTGCAAGGGAAAACGCGCCAAGATCGCCGGCGGCTATCTGCGGGCGTCGGAAGAGATCAACGCCTCAAGTTTCGGAGCCGTGGGCTCGGGTGAGACCATTCTTGAGGTGGGCATCGACCCCAAGGTCAAAGAGGCCATGGTGACCCTCAATGGCGAGGTCGAATCCTTGAACAAGGAATACAGCACCACCAACCTCAATCTCCAGTCGCTGCTGAAGCAAGAACGCGTGATCAAGGTCCTGCCGCCCGACAAACAGACCCTCAAGCGGACGCTGACGGCGCAGCTCACCGCGGTCAAGGCCAAGCTGACCACAGCGACAGAAAGCCTTGAAAAATTCCGAAAGGACGTCGACGATCTTCAAGCCACCGGGAAGATTTCGTCCTCCGGATTGGTTTACCCGGGAGCGAAGGTCATCATTAAAGATGTCGAGCTCGACATTATCCGCGAGTACAACGGGGTTACCTTTGTTCGTGACGGTAGCCTCATCCGAACTGTGAAGTACGAAGACATTGAAGACGAGGAAGTGGTGAAGAGGTCCTGATGATCCGTCCGCTAGATTTGCAAACCCTGTACATGAACCTCGAAAAGGTTGGCAAAGAGCAGGCCCATTCCAAGGAGGCTATTGCTCAAGCTCAGGCGGCACAGGTGCAAAAACTGCAGAAAGAACACGATCAGGGTCAGCATTCGGTTGGCAAGACGAACGCCGACATTGGACCGCAGGAAGAAAACACGGTCAAGGTGAAGTCTGACGGCAGCAGCGGGTCAGAGGCGCGTCCCCGTGCAAAGTCCGAAGAAAAGTCCCGTGAGGAAGACTCGGAGAAGGACAAGAAAGAGTCGGCGTGGAAAGACCCTGAGTTGGGCAAGCACGTGGACATTTCAGGGTAGCCATGGATCTTGTCATTTCGATTCTGATCCTTGTGGCGGTTCAGCTTGTCATTTTCCTGTACCTGCGCGGCAAGATTCACCAGGAACTGAACGCTACTAGTCTGCTCAAAGATGTTCAAGACGAGGTCGACGGGATGGTACGGGAGCTCAATCTGTCGGCGGAGCGCAACATCGGTTTGCTGGAGGCTCGTATCGAGGAACTCGAGGTTCTTCTTGCTCAAGCCGACCAGAAGGTGCTCCTCCTGGCGCGCGAAGTGGATCGGCGGGAAAAGACCGCGGAGGTCTACTCTCAGCTGAAGAAGGTGGTTGTCCCCGAACCAGCAGCAGCCCAACCCGAGGTTGAGGACGAGCCCGTCATCGATTGGAAACCCGCTGCGACGAGCCCGGCCCAAGAAGCTCCGAGGCCCAAGAGCCTTAAGGAACGCGTTCTGGCGCTCCGGGAACAGGAACTCGACCCCGGGTCGATTGCCACAAGCACCGGTGCCACGCGGGCTGAGGTCGAATTGATTCTTTCGCTTAATCCCAGGGTTTGAGAGCTACCGTCAGACCCAGGCCTTCGCCGGGGCTTTCCAGAAGAAAGCGGTACACATGCCCACCCTGGAGAGTTTGACTTTGATCTTTGCCGCTCCCGTCGTCCCAGGCGGCCAAAAGCCCGCCGTCGTCCGCGGTACCAAGGGCAAAGTTCCCTGAAAAGAGCGGGCCAGTCACCGTCTGGCCGGCGAGGCCCAGCGAAACCACTCGCCCGGACTGATTGAGGAGGAGCACCTGCTGCGGGCCGAGCACGAAGAGCCCCCGAGAGGCGCCGAATTGAGCAAGGTAGTAGACCGAACCGGGAGTGAGCGGAGCCTTTTTCACGCCCAGCCCAGAAAACGTGCCAGCGTCCAACGCAATCTTGTTTCCCGGCGCCAGCGCCCGGTTTTGCGTCAGGCCGCCGGAAACGTAGGCGAAAACCGGTCGGTCGGAAAGAACGCTAATGAGGGTCACCGGAGCGGCGCCGGCCGACCAAACGCACCCCAGGAATGCCAGACACGCGGCAGCAACCTTCATTATCTCCTCCTCACCCTTGAGTGTACGGCATTTCTTGAGCCAAAACGAGGCTTCTCGGTCCCAGAGTGATTTCCGCCTTGACTTCGGGAGCCTCTGCCGGGTGGAAAGTCCCGGTTTCCATGGTGTCAATGAGCTTGACCCACCGCGCAGCTGGTGAAGGTTCCGGTCTGTTGAAGGTTCTGGGCTGCCAATGGAAATGAAGGGCCAGCCAAAGGTTGGGGGCGTCGCGGTCGGCGCCGGTGTGCCGCCGCTGGCCGGAAATCCACACCGAAAGACTTCTTGACTCGGGCGACCAGTCTGTGGGTCCGCCCTCGGGGCTGGTCCAGCGGATATCGCCGTTCCCTTGAAAAAAGGAAGTTCTTCGCAAAGCAGGATGGGAGTGCCGCAGGGCGATAAGCGAGCGCGTGAAGGCCCACAGATCGCGGTTCTTCTCAAGGAGGGTCCAATCGAGCCAGTTGAGTCGGTTGTCGTGGCAGTAGGTGTTGTTGTTCCCCCACTTGGTGAAGCCGAATTCGTCGCCGGACTGGAGCATGGGAGTCCCCTGGCTCAGAAACAGCAACGAAAGGAGATTCCGACTTTGGCGCCCGCGGTGTTTCAAAATTTCAGGGTCGCGGGTCACCCCTTCCACCCCGCCGTTCCATGAAAGGTTCCAGGAGTTCCCGTCACGGTTGTCTTCGGCGTTGGACCAGTTGTGCTTCTGGTTGTAGCTCACCAAATCGGTGAGGGTGAAGCCATCGTGTGCCGTAATGAAGTTGATTCCGTGCCAAGGCTTGCGTTTGGACTCCTGAAACAGGTCGGAACTCCCTGCAAAGCGCCTGGCCATGGCGGGCAAGGTGGCGAAGTCTGATTTGACGAAACTTCTGGCGTCATCACGAAAGTGGGAGTTCCACTCCGCCCAGCCCGAGGGAAAGTCGCCGACTTTGAATAGGCCTCCCGCGTCCCAACCCTCGGCGATGATCTTGGTTTTGGAAAGCAGCGGGTCGAGGGCGATGTCGTTGAGCACCGAGTAGTTGGGTATCCATTCGCCCGCGGGACCCCTGCCCAGGATCGCCGCCAAATCAAAGCGGAAGCCGTCGACGTGGTATTCGACCACCCAGTACCTGAGGCTGTCGAGGATGAGTCTGCGGACTACAGGATGGCTGCAGTTGAGGGTGTTTCCGCAACCCGAGTAGTTCAGGTAGTGGCGGCCCCGGTCAAGCATGTAGTAAACCGCGTTGTCCAATCCCCGGAAACTTACAGTTGGCCCGTACTCGTTTCCCTCGGCGGTGTGGTTGTATACGACATCCAGGATCACTTCGAGACCTTCGCGGTGTAGGGCCTTCACGAGGTCCTTGAACTCCCGAACTGCGGTTCGTCCGTCGCCATCGGAAGCGAACCACGACGCCGGGCTGAAGAAGTTCACCGTCGAGTACCCCCAGAAATTGGTCAGAGGCTCCCCGGTTTCCGGGTTGGTCTTGATATTCTCCCCGGGATTGAATTCATGAATGGGAAGAAGCTCCACGGCTGTGATTCCCAGATCCTTCAGGTAAGGGATTCTGTCGATCAGACCAAGATAAGAGCCCGCCGCAGGGACCCCGGAAGAGGGGTCCCTCGTCATCGAACGGACATGGGCTTCGTAAATCACCGAATCCACAAGGGGACGGGCGGGGGACCTGACCCTTTCCCAATCGTAGGAGTCGTCGATCACCACCGCCTTGGGCGAGGTTCCGAAATTCTCAAGGCGGCTGAATCCCAAATCGCCGTCGGCGCCGAAACGCTCGTAGGCGTAGGCCTCGTTGCGGTTCCACTCGTAGCCGCCTACCACGGCCTTCGCGTAGGGGTCGAGGAGCAGTTTGTGAGCGTTGAACCTGTGGCCTTCATCCTCAGGATGCCAGGGACCGTCGACAAGATAGCCGTAGAGCTGGCCGTGTCGGATTCCGGGAACATGAATGTGCCAGACGTCGCCCGTTCGGTTCACTGTGCTGTCGAAAAGGATTCTTCGGGCGGGAGCCGCGTCGTCTGGGTTGTCAAAGAAAAGTATCTCCACCGAAGTGGCATTCTTGCTGAACAGCGAGAAGCCGCACCCCCCCGTTGCGGGAGTGGCACCGTAAAGGGAGGGGTTGCCTTGACCATAGGGGCTCATGAAGCGAGTATCACGGCTAGATTCGTCCTTGGCAAGTGCTCTTGCAGACCGCGGTGCGTTCAAGGCAAAATGCTGGTCTGACTTCAGGAGGCTTAACATGCCAGGCACGGAACGGGACTTCACGATAGAGACCATCGGCGAAACCAAGATCAAGAATCCTCTCCCATACGCCAAGGGCGACGGTGAGAATTTCACCCATCTCGTGGGCGACGATGAATTCATTCTCTACAACGTTTATGCCAAGACCGGGGACAACGCCTTGGCTGCGGGACCCTCCACGGTTCTGGAGAAGGCCGGTCCGCGGGCCAAAATCTACTTCAACCCCCAGCACGTCCACGCGGCCATCGTGACCTGCGGCGGGCTGTGCCCCGGCCTCAACGATGTGATTCGTTCCCTGGTTCGCAACCTTTGGTATGGCTACGGTGTCCGTCGGATCACAGGCATCCAGTACGGCTACAAGGGCTTTCTGCCCGAGTACAACTTTCCAGTTGTCGACCTTGATCCCGATATTGTGGACGATATCCACAAGATCGGCGGGACCATGCTGGGTTCAAGCCGGGGCGGAAACGACATTCCCGCCATCGTCGATGCCATCGAACGCATGAACCTCAACATCGTGTTCACCATCGGCGGCGACGGCACGCAGAGGGGCGCTTTGGCCGTGGCGGCCGAGATTGAACGCCGAAACCTGCGCGTGGCTCTGGTCGGGGTGCCCAAGACCATCGACAATGACCTTTCGTTCGTTCAGCGTTCGTTCGGGTTTGAAACAGCGGTTTCGAAAGCCGTCCAGACGGTGTCTGCGGCCCACGTCGAGGCCGACAACGCCATCAACGGCATCGGCCTCGTCAAGGTTATGGGCCGGGATTCGGGCTTCATTGCGGCCCACACCGCCTTGGCGTCCACCGAGGTCAACTTCGTTCTCATTCCCGAGATCGACTTTGACCTGGACGGACCTCAGGGCTTTCTTGCCTGTTTGAAGCGCCGCCTTATCGCGCGCAAGCATGCGGTCATCATCGTTGCCGAGGGCTCGGGACAGAGGTTCCTCAAGGCCGTCGAAGGAACCGACCCTTCAGGAAACAAAAAGTTGGCCGACATCGGGGTTTTTCTCAAGGACACTATCACCGAGTATTTTAAGAACGAAGGCATGGAAGTCAACCTTCGCTACATGGACCCCAGTTACACTATCCGATCGGCTCCGGCCGAACCCAACGACTCTCTCTACTGCGCGCGGCTTGGCGCCAACGCCGTCCACGCAGCCATGACCGGACGCACCAAGATGCTGGTTTCGTTGTGGTCCAACAAGTTTGTCCACGTTCCGATCAAGATGGCCACGGCGAGCCGAAACTACGTCAATCCCCATGGAAGCCTGTGGCGCGACGTCATTGAAGCGACCCGCCAGCCGCTGTCGATGAAGAACGAGTAGCGTGGGCTGAACTCCAGTGGGACAAGGACTTCAACAGGATTCACGGGATTTTTGGAGGATTCAGTACGATGTCAGAATTCGTTCGAAAGGTTGTACGGGGTTATCAGTGGGGTCCAGGGGCGGCGCCCCTGGTCGTCATTTTGGGAAGGAGGGCGCCGGGAAGAAACCCTTTTGACCGAAACAAAAGGGTTTCCTGCCGGCATCCACTCTAAATCTGGCTCTTGTCCCACAACACCAGAACGTCAACCCGGCGGTTAAACGCCTGCCCTTCGGGGGTCAGGTTGGTGGCGACGGGCTTGGTCGAACCATAGCCCGCCACCGAGGTCTTGTCTTCGGGGAAGCCGTAGCTGAAGAAAAGGTTCAGAACCGAAAGCGCGCGTTCGGTTGACAACTGCCATTCCTTGCTGAACCTGTCGCCTTCGATCACCGAACCATCGGTGTGGCCTTCCACCCGGATAGCGTTGGGAAGGGCCTTGATCCCTTCGACGATCTTGCCGATGAAGGGAACGGCCTCTGGCTGAACTTCGGGACTTCCCGCCGCGAAGAAGGTATCGCTGAACAGAGTGATCTTGATCCCTTCCTGCACTTCGCTGATCTTGTACTGGTTCTGAGGCATGACGTTCTTGAGGC
>Ga0265320_10003449_pt1 | contig 10631 bp, 8 predicted proteins | sample 4827metaG_FD_202087 | JGI IMG/M metagenome (GOLD analysis project Ga0265320, IMG submission 202087) | Rhizosphere microbial communities from Carex aquatilis grown in University of Washington, Seatle, WA, United States - 4-8-27 metaG | ecosystem: Host-associated > Plants > Roots > Rhizosphere >...
TGCATTACCGCAACCAGGTGGTCCGGCAGCCGGCCAGCGACATCGCGCTGATCTTCCAGGACTACAGCAAGGCGCTGCTGCCGTGGCGCACGGCCGCCGGCAATGTCGCGCTGGCACTCGAGGCGATCGGCAGCCCCAAGGCAGAGCGTCCAGCGCGCATCAGTGCGCTGCTGCAGAAAGTAGGGCTCGCGCAGTACGCCGGGCACTATCCCTCCCAGCTCTCCGGCGGCATGCAGCAGCGCCTGCAGATCGCGCGCTGTCTCGCGCAGGACCCGACCGTGCTGCTGATGGACGAGCCCTTCGGCGCGCTCGATGCGATGACGCGGCAGGTGCTGCAGGACGAGATTCTGCGGATCGCGGACTCGGGCGGCACCAGTGTATTTTTCGTCACGCATGATCTCGAGGAGGCGATCTATCTCGGGGACCGTGTGCTCGCATTGCGCCCGAACCCCGGGCGCGTCGCGGAGATCTTCGACGTGCGGCTGCCGCGGCCGCGTGATCAGCTGGTCACGCGTGAGGCGGGCGAATTCCTGCAGCTGCGCCGGGCGCTGTTCGACTTCATCCAGGAAACCGGCCATTGAGGTGGAAGGGCCTCGTGCTGCCGGCCGGAGCCGTGGTGCTGGCGGAGGCCTGCGCCCGCATCTTCGGCATCCAGAGCGACTCGCTCGCAGCGCCGTCGCAGATCCTCGTGGCTGCCTGGGGCCTGCTGCGTGACGGATCGCTGTTCGCGATGCTGGGCCAGACATTGCTGTCCGCGCTCGGCGGACTGCTGATCGGCGGCGGTGCCGGACTGCTGCTGGCGCTGGTGCTCGGCCTCTCGCCGGTACTCACCAGGCTGCTGCGGCTGCCGATCGAGGCATTGCGGCCGATTCCGTCGATTGCGATCCTGCCGGTATTCCTGATGGTGTTTGGTTTCGGTTACCGGCTCGAGATCGCCAATGTCTCGTTCGCGTGCTTCTGGCCGAGCCTGATCATCGGACAGGCGGCGATCAGCGGTATCGAGCCACGGCTGCTCGAGGTGAGCCGCGTACTGGGCCTCGGGTTCTGGGGGCGCATCACGAAGATCGTGATACCGGCCGCGCTGCCGCGCCTGTTCGTGGCGTTCCGACTCGCCGCCTCGGTCGCACTCATCGTCGCAGTGACCGTCGAGATCGCGCTCAATCCGCAGGGCATGGGCTACGAGCTGATGTCGGCCCAGAGTTCGTTGCGACCTGAAGTCATGTTCGCGATCCTGCTCTACATCGGCGTCACGGGCTGGAGCGTGAACGCCGCGCTGCTGCTGGCTCAGCGTCGGCTGTTCGGCCGCGCCGGCGCCCTGCCGGGTGCCGTCCCTGGCGAGGCCGTATGAAGCGCCTGCGGGAGTTCGGCTGGCGCGCGGCCAGCGTCGCCGTCGGCTTAGGGTTTCTCGGGCTCTGGCAGTTCGTCGCCTGGCGCAGGTTCGTCAATCCGGTGTTCCTGCCCGGACCAATCGAGACCTGGAACGCGATGCTCGACGGTTTTCGCACCGGGATGCTGGGTGAACGCACGCTCGCGACGGTGCAGCGCATGCTGTACGGCTGGGTGGTGGCGTCGCTGGTCGGGATCGGCCTGGGAGCGGCGATCGGCTCCTCGCGCCGCGCGCGCGACTACCTGGCGCCGACGCTGGAATTTCTGCGCCCATTGCCGTCCTCGGCGATCGTGCCAGTGGGCATAGCGTTCTTCGGCCTGAGCAACGCGATGGTCATTGGCGTGGTGGCATTCGGCAGCCTCTGGCCGACGCTGCTCGCGACTATCCACGGCTTTGCCGCGGTCGAGCGGCGGCTGATCGAGGTCGCCCGCATGCTGCGGCTCTCGCGCGGCGCGGTGATGGTCCAGATCGCATTTCCGAGCGCGCTGCCGGACATTCTCGCCGCGATGCGTCTCGGCTTGATCACTGCGCTGATCCTGTCGGTGGTCGGGGAGATCCTGGCATTCCAGGGCGGTCTGGGCTCGCAGATCCTGGAAGCCTCGCGTGCCTATCGCTCCCCGGAACTGTTCGCCGGAGTGCTGGTGCTCGGCATGATCGGCCTCGCGAGCAACCTCGCACTGTCGGCCCTGGAGACACGCCTGCTGCGCTGGCGCGCGCCGCGCTGAGCGCCGCCCGCCACCAGCCTACTGGTAGCGGTAGAGGCGCACGCGCTGGATCTGCGGCGCACCCGGCAGCAGCCGCAGACCGCTTCCGGACTGGCCCATGCGCGCCTGGCCGGCCAGGTCGTAGTTCAGCAGCACATCATCGCCGTTGACCTTGCGCGTTGCGACCCACTGCCCATCGACGAAGCTGCCGAGTTCGGCATCCGCCAGACCGGCGATCGCCGGTCCGGGTGTGCGGGGCCTGAAAGTCAGCTGCACGTCCGCGCCTGCGACCGTGAACGTGTCGGCACCATCCGCCATCACGAGTACGTAGCCCAATTCCGCCAGCACGCCCTGGTCGCGCGTCGATCGGCGCAGCTCGCAGTCGATCGTGTAATCCCCGAGCGTGATCTGCTGCGAGGGGTGTGACGCGTTCAGCCACGCGGCGCCGATCGTGCCGGCCGCCTGGTGCGCGAGGATCGCCGGCGCGAGGTTGCTCAACACCGCATAGCCCTGTGCGAGCGCCGTGTGCGCCACGTCGTCGGTACCCGCATTCCCCTTGTCGGGCCGAAAGCTGACCAGCCAAGCGGTGTCGTCGATGCCGAACGGCGAATACCCGAGCGCGTCCTGCGCGCCGATCGCATAGAACGCATTCGCGACCCCGTGCAGGTCGCCCGAGGATTCTGGCACGAACAGGGCGTTATCGGGCCGGTGGAACTGGCCGGCGAACTCATCGAAAGCCGGCAGATAGATGTCCGGGGCATTGAAATCGATCGAGGGCGCCGCGGCCTTCCAGATATCCAGCAGGAAGGACTGCGGACCGCCAGAGTTGTAGATGCGGGTGCGCGTCGACCAGGGCTCGGCGAGCGCGGTGTTGGTGAACGCTGGCAATGGGTAGATCGCCTTGCCGGCCGCCGTGATGTGCTCGAGGTAACGCGCGTAGTGCCAGGCCATGAAGATCTCATCGCCTGCCGCATCCGCGCCGAACACCTCGGACCAGGTGCCCGTCGGCCGCATGCCGGCGGCCCTCCAGCGTGCGACGAGCTCCGGCGACAGCGCTTCACGGTGCTGTGCGAGGTACTGCATCAAAGGTGCCGGCACGGCCTGCGCGTAGGCTGCGGATGCGGCGCTACCGTGGTCGCGCGAATCCCCATTCAGTCCAACCTCGTTCTCAACCTGCACCATCAGCACAGTGCGCTCGTGGTCGGTGTCCTTAAGGTGCTGCATCAGCGCCGAATAGGCGCGCGTGTCGGCATCGAGCGCGCTGGTGCTGAATGGCGAGATGATCTCCACCGGGCGGCCGCTGCCCAGGCGCACGCGCGGGAAGCGCTGTGGGTCGCGCTTGACCCATCCAGGCGCAAAGCTGGAGATGCCGTTCTTCCAGCTTCCGAACCACAGCAGCACGACGTGCAGCTGGTGGGCTCGGGCCCCCGCTATCAGGCCATCGAGCAACTGGAAGTCGAACCGGCCCTCGTCCGGTTCGATCCAGTCCCAGCCAAGCGCCAGCAGCACGGTGTTCAGGTGCAGCTGGACCAGTTCCGGCCAGATCGGCTCCATGTTCACCAGACTCGAGGATGCCGTACCGCGCAGTTCGGCACCAAGCACGAGCCATGGAGCGCCATTCACGATCAGCTGCGTCGCGTGTCCTCGGTGCTCGAGATGCGCCGGTGCGTCGGACGTGGCGGGGGGCGCGTTGGCCGCACGGGCGCCGGCGTTGGCGCCGAACAGGCAGCACAGCAGCGCCATGCGGCGGAGCCAGCAACAGGCGACGACTTTCATTTATGGATCCCCAGTTCCTGTAGCTCCGCCATTGGCTCGGGAGGATTCCGGGCGCCGAGTTCTCCAGCAGGGAATATGCACCGGAGTTCGCGCGCCGCACCGCATTTTTGAGCGCGAGCAGCTCAAATAAAAATTATCATCATTATTGTTGACAAGATAGTCGATAATCCACACAGTGGTGTTTCGGGGGATTTGGGGGGTGCAATGGATAGCAACGACGGCTGGCAGTCGACCGAAACCGCCGCTGCGCACCAGGTGCCCGCCGGGGACGATGCGCGCTCGTGCGATCTGCGGCTAATCGAGCAGCTCGTTTCGCAGCATCGCTCGGCCCTCATAGGCCACGTCAAGCGCATCCTTGGTCGTGCCGAAGACGCCGAAGACGTGGTGCAGGACCTGTGCATCCGCCTGATGCGCGTGCAGGACTTCTGGCGTGGGGAGCGCCAGGTTCGCGCCTTCCTGTTCAAGATCGCGACCAATCTCGCGCGCGATGAACTGCGCCGCCGCCGTGCCTGCGCCTACGCGGCGCATGTCCCGTACGACACGGTCGAGCTGGTCAGCCAGGGTCAACAGCCCGAAGAGATCGTCGAGCGCCAGCTCGCGCTGCGGGCGATCAGCCATGCACTCCGGATCCTGCCACCGCGCTATCGCAAGGTCTTTGCGCTGCACGTCGAGGCGCAGATGAGTTACCGCGCGATCTCCAGATACCTCGGCATCAGCACCAAGACCGTCGAACGCGACATCAGTGGCGTGCGGGAGTACTGCCGCCACCGGCTGGGACCGCGTTGATGGCATTCGCCGCCGCAATCGATCGCGGGACACCGCCGTCGAACGCATTCCTGGTGGCACAGATGCGTCCCGCGCTCGTGGCCTTCTTCAGGCGCCGGTGCCGCAATGCCGCAGAAGCCGAAGACCTGGCACAGGACGTCGTCGTGCGCGCACTCGCGCACAGCGAATCCCTGTCACCGGCCCGTGCCAGCGGCTACATCTTCCGGATTGCCGTGAACCGCTGGCGCGATCGGGGCCGCAGGCTCGTTGCGCACGGCAACTGTGTGCCCTGGGACGAGCAATCGGCGCTCGCCGTCAGCGACGGCTTCTCGCCGGAGCGCCTGGTCGGCGCGCAGCAGGAACTCAACCGTGTCCTCGGTGCGGTGCAGGAACTTGGGCACCGCACGCGCGAGGTGCTATTGCGCTGCCGGCTCGAACAGATGAAGCATGCCGAGATCGCGCGCGAATTGGGGATATCAGTAAGCTCGGTCGAGAAGCACCTGGTGCGCGCGATGACGCACCTGTCGCGGTTCACCGGGGGACCGGACACTTTGGCTGCGCGATCACGGGACAACTGAAGTTGTCTCGCAAACGCAACAGGTGGAAGCGACCGCGCATTGACAGTAATCTCGTGTTGCTGAGGATTTATCCCGGCAGTGCGTAGTAACCAACAGCGGCATCCGGATTGCTGTCTGATCCGGAATGCTGTCTGAACGAGTGGGGGAATTCGACATGCGACAGATCAAGAACTGTGCGCCGACCATTCAGGTACTCGGCGCGGCCGTGATACTCGGGGCCGCGATGTGGTGTGCAGGGGCGAGCGCGGCAGTTGCCGCCGATCCGGCCGCGACTTCGTCCGCAGCGCAGACCGCCTCCGCCGCCTCCCCTGAAAGCACTGGCACCCTGGAAGAAGTGGTGGTCACGGCGCGACGTCGTTCGGAGGACCTGCAGGAAGTGCCGATCTCGATCGAGAGCCTCGGCGCCGAAGATCTCGCCGTGCGCAACATCACGACCACCGAGGGCCTGAATCACGCGATCGTCAATTTTGCGCCGGCGCCGAGCACCTTCTTCGGTCTCGAGCAGGCCAGCTTCCGCATCCGCGGCCTGCCGAACGTCGGCGTCTATATCGACGGGGTCGCTCACCAGGAAGGTTTCGGATTCCTGGGTGACCTGGTCGAGATGGAACGCGTCGAGGTGCTGCGCGGCCCGCAGGGCACCCTGTTCGGCAAGAACAGCCTGGCGGGCGCCGTGCAGTATGTGACCGCCGAGCCGGCGGACCACTTTCGGCTGATAGGTTCCGCGACCGTCGGCGATTATGGCCGCTTCAACGTATCCGCGGCGGCCGATCTGCCCCTGGGCGACGGCATTTACACCAAGCTCACGCTCGCGCGCAACACGCGCGGCGGCTACCTGCCCAGTACGACAGTCAATGCCGTGTTCGGCAGCGAGGACAATACGATCGCGCGGGCCGACGTACTGTTCCGGCCGAACGACAAGTTCAACCTGCGCTTCATCCTCGAGCAGGACAACATCGGCACCAACGGCAATGCCGCAACGCTGCAGAACCTGAGCTTCTCGTGCGCGCCGATTCCGTCGGCCGGCAACCATCCAGGCCCGGCCTGCACCTACAACGGCGCTGCCACGCACGGTGCGCCGCAGCTGGCCGTGCCGACCTCGATTGTCTACGCCCAGAGCGAGCAGTGGAAGACGGCGTCCAACTATCAGGGTCCGGAGATGTTCACGGACTCGACCAACTACACGACGATCGCGAACCTCGAGTTCAACAGCAACTGGGCCCTCAAGGGCATCGGCAGCTATCGTGCGGTGTACAGCGAGCACTTCGAGGACTTTGCCACCGCCGGCGTCAACATGTTCGAGGGCGAGAACACGAACGTGATCTTCGAGACCACCGGCGAAGGCCAGCTGCTGTTCAACAGCGAGCAGCTGAGCGGCACCACCGGCGTGTATTACTACAAGGATTATCGCGATTTCCGCCGCAACAACTGGTTCCTCAACGAACTGAAGCTGTCGGTGAATCCGGCCGACAACGCCGCGGCCAACGCCGCGATCGGCCTGCCGCCCGGTACCGTCGCGCAGTTCGGGCCATCCGATCCGGACCAGCTGACCTATTACCGCATCCACGGCATCGCCGGATACACCGAGTGGACCTGGAAGCCGGCCTTTGCACCGGGACTCGCGCTGACCGCGGGCGTGCGCTGGAACAAGGACTACAACGACACGCAGGGCTATACACCCGCTGACCCGATCCCGAACGTGTGCTGCGTGCCCTCGACCAGCCTCAGGGCCGGACAGCTGCAGGCCGACGTCAACCTGACGTTCACCAATACATCGCCGCGTTTCTCGGCGCAGTACAACTGGACGCCCTCGATCATGACCTACGTGACCTACTCGCAGGGCTTCAACCAGGGCGGCGGCACCCAGGTCGGGCAGTCTCCCAATTTCTCCATCGACCCCTATTCGCCGGAAACGCTGAAGAACTACGAAGTTGGCCTGCGCTCGGAACTGTTCGACAAGACGCTGCTGTTCAACGCCTCCGCGTTCTACAACGCCTATGACAACGTGCAGGTCACGGAGGACATCAACTTTCAATCCGTGACCGCGAACGGCGGCAAGGGCGTCGCGCGCGGCGTCGAGGTCGAGTCGCAGTGGGTGGCCTCGAAGCAGTTCAGCGTGAACCTCGGGCTGGGCTACCTGGCATCGCAGCTGACCGTCGTGCCGGCGAGCAGCGGCATCACCTCGGGGACCCCGTTCCCGTATGCTCCGAAGGAGTCCGCGACGCTCGGTGCGCAGTACGAGATACCGCTGGCGATTGGGGGCAGCGTCACGCTGCGCGCCGATGAAGGCTGGACCAGCTGGGCCAACACCGGCGTGGACAGCAGCTCGATCTACATCCCTTCGTACGGCCTGCTGAGCGCGAGTATCCTGTATCAGCCGTCCGACGAGCACTGGAACGCGCGGCTCTACGGCACCAATCTGACCGACAAGTACTACGTGCTGGGCGGCTACAACATTCCGCCGCTCGGCAACCTGAGCGCCGCGACGGTCGGTATCCGTCGCATGTTCGGGATCACGTTCAACTACATGTTCAAGTGACCGAGGACCGATTCGTCCCCCCCCTGTCCCGCTTTCCTGACATGAGTCAAGCTGCCTCATGAAGGGAAGGCGGGACAGGACTATCTGGCCAGGCGCGGCAGGCGCGCTGGTGCTGCTGGTGCTGCTCACGCTGGCACCGGCGCGGAGCCGGGCCGCCGACACTGACGCCGCCAAGGACCGCCCGGTGATTGCCGCGGCCGCAGAGGCGCTCGGCGGACTGGACCGGGTGCGCGCGGTCCGCAACATCACGCTGATCGGCTACGGCATGTGGGCCTACCAGTTCGGCGGTGGCAATGTGACCGCATCACCGGTGGCGGTGCAGCGCTACCTCGCCGCCAACGATCTGCGGCGCGTCTACGACCTCGAGCACGACCGTTTCCAGCAGGCGGAGCGCCGCGACATGCTGTTCACGTTCGCACGGGCGGCCCCGACGCTGTGGCAACCGTTCAACCTGGTACTCGACGGCGATGTCGCCTTCGACGTGAGTCCGGAGGGCAAGGCGCACCGCGTTCAGCGCTGGGACGCGAGTGCCTGGTATGTCGATGGCGTGCACATGCGGCGCATGTGGATGCTCAACAATCCGGTCGCGCTGGTGCGCGCGGCACTCGATCCATCGACCAGCCTCAGCGCAGTGCGCAGCGAAGCGGGGATCCAGGGCCCTCAGCAGGTGTTCGACGTGACGCTGCGCCAGGGCGACAAGTTCACGCTGGCGCTGTCCGCGAGCACGCACTTGCCAGCCTGGATCCGCTGGAACAATCCGCACAACACCTTCGGCGAGTTCACCTTCACGACCTACCTGGAGGGCTACGAGCCTTACCAGGGGCTGCTGCTGCCGACGAGCTACAACACGAAGACCGACTGGCGCAACATCAGCGAGCTGCAGATCGCAGTCGACGGCTACCAGATCGACGGTCCGATACCTGACCTCGAGGCCTCGGCTGCGGTGCGCGCGATGCCGGACGTGCCGCAGGCCTCGCCAGTCACGGTGACCAAGATCGCCGATCACATCTGGTATCTCGCCGGCGGACCGGTTACCGACAACCGTGCCGCGCCACAGGGTTCCACCGTGTACGAATTCGCCGATCACCTCGTGATCTTCGAGCTCAACAGCAAGTTGATGGCCAAGGCCATCATCGATACCGCCAAGACGCTGGTGCCGGGCAAGGTCCCGACGATGCTGATCACTTCGCACGCGCACACCGATCACATCGACGGCATCCGGGTGGCGGTAGCCGAGGGCCTGGCGGTGATCGCGCGGCGCGAGAACGAGCTGATCATTCACGACATGACCTCGCACCTGGCGCCTGATTTCCCGGACGCCCTCAGCCAGCATCCGATGCCGCTGAAATTCATTCCGGTGGACGAACACCTGCGACTGTCCGATTCGATGATGACGGTCGATGTGTACTGGGCCCGCACCAACTCGCACATGGCCGACGGCCTGTTCGCATACGCACCCGCCCAGAAGGTGCTGTCGGATGCCGATGTGGCGTTCGCCGCGCGCGACTACCAGCCATGGGCGGACAACTACATGGATGACATCGAGTACTACAAGCTGGATGTCCGTGAGGTGCTGCCGATCCACTTTCCGCCGATGACGCAGCAGCAGACCATCGATTTCATCAAGGCCGGCGTGCAGGGCCTGCGCGAGCGGTGTGCACGGCAGCAGACGCTTGAGGTCCCGATTCCCGGCTGTCCGGTGCTCACGCACCGCTACTGACGAGCGATGCAACCGCGTGAACTGGCGGTGCTCGCAACCGCGTTGCTGGGCACCACACTGTGCGGCTGCACCACCACACGCGATTCAGGCTGGGTCACGCTGTTCGACGGCAGGCACCCGGAAACCCTGTCGAATTGGGCGCGGGTCGGCGAGGACAACTGGCGCATCGAGGATGGTGCCGTGGTGGCAGACGCGAGCAAGGTGCCGGGCAGCACCTATCTGGTCTCGAAGCAGTCTTACACCGACGTCGAAATCCGCGCCGAGGTATGGGTGACGCCCGACACCAACAGCGGCGTGTTCTTCCGCTGCTCCGATCCCGCTTCAATCAGTGCCCGCAACTGTTACGAGATGAACATCTGGGACACGTACCGGGTCCCGTACTATGCGACCGGCGCGATCGCATTGTTTGCCAAGGTCGACCCGGTGCCGAAGGCCGGCAACAAGTGGAGCACCTTCGACATCACCGCGCAGGGCACCCACATGCGCGTGCTGATGGACGGCAGGCAGACCGTCGTGCTCGACGATGCCACCTATCACCGCGGTCCGATCGCGTTGCAGTGGGGCGGCGGCGGTATCGTCAAGTGGCGCCGGGTGCAGGTCCGGCCCCTGCCATAGTCCGTTCAGGTCAGCGCGTTCGGCACCTGCGTGCCGGCGAAGAACGCATCGAGGCTCGCGAGCACCATACGGGCCATGCCGGCCCGCGTTTCATGGGTAGCGCTGCCGATGTGCGGGGTCAGCACGACGTTGGGAAGCGCTCGCAGCGCATCGGGGACCTTCGGTTCATCGTCGTAGACGTCCAGCGCTGCGCCGGCGATGCGGCGTTGCTGCAAGGCCGATATAAGCTCCTGCTGATCGATCAGCGTGCCACGTGCGATGTTGACCAGGTAGCCCTCAGGCCCCAGCGCATCGAGCAGTGCGCGGCCCACCAGGCGCCGGCTGGAGGCCGTCACCGACGCCGCGAGCACGAGCACGTCGCTGTCACGGGCGAGTTCGAGCGGGTCCGCCACGTACCGGTAGCGCTCCTGACCGGCCTTCGGGCCGCTCGCGCTGTACGCTATCGGCCCGAGTACTTCCAGGCGCGCGGCGATCGCGCGCCCGATGCGGCCAAGACCGATGATGCCGAAACGCCGGCCCGAAACCTTGCGCCCGAGAGGCATCGGACCGC
>Ga0265320_10003451_pt1 | contig 10630 bp, 9 predicted proteins | sample 4827metaG_FD_202087 | JGI IMG/M metagenome (GOLD analysis project Ga0265320, IMG submission 202087) | Rhizosphere microbial communities from Carex aquatilis grown in University of Washington, Seatle, WA, United States - 4-8-27 metaG | ecosystem: Host-associated > Plants > Roots > Rhizosphere >...
CGCGTTCTTCAACGGTGTGGTCTTCGAGAGCTGGGAGAACATCTGGGGCATCTGGAACCAGATGACGCCTCGCGACGCCGAGGCTCTTCGCCGCATCGCCCACATCTATCGCTCGTTTCCCGATCTGCCGGTGAGCGCGGACTGGATGCCGCACGTGCCCACGCTTCGGTACGGGGTATTCGCGAGTATGTTTCCAGGCGGCGGGCGGACACTGTGGACGGTGGTCAACCGGAACGAATTTGATGTCGCGGAAGACGTGATCTCCGTTGCGCACGCGTCTGGACGGCGCTATTACGATCTGTGGAACGGCGTGGAAGTGACGCCCAGGATCGAGGGCGACGGTGCCGTGATCAGGCTCAACCTGGAACCGCGCGGCTACGGAGCGCTGCTTGCGATCGACAGCGGGACAACGGTTTCGGATCTCGACACGGTGCTAGCTCAGATGCGCGCGTGGGCGGCAAAGCCGCTGCAGTCGTATTCCCAGGAGTGGGTGTTCCTGCCACAACAGTTGGTCCCGGTCGCCGACACTGCTCGCGCGGGCGCCGCGCCGGCCGGGATGGTTCGCATTCCCGACGGCGATTTCGATTTCAATGTGTCGGGAGTTGAGATCGAGGGCACCAACATGACCGGTCTCGACGTGCAGTATCCCTGGGAAGACTCACCGCGCCGCGGGCACCGTCACCGGATGGCGATTCACGCGTTCTTCATCGACCGGTATCCGGTCACCAACGCCCAGTTCAAACAGTTCCTGGACGCAACGCATTACCATCCGGTCGACGACCACAACTTCCTGCGTCAGTGGGCAGGCGGCGCCCCGCGATCGGGCGAGGAGAATGTCCCGGTGACCTGGGTTTCGATCGAAGACGCCCGGGCCTACGCGCAGTGGGCGGGCAAGCGGCTGCCCCACGAGTGGGAATGGCAGTATGCGGCGCAGGGTACTGACGGCCGCTTGTACCCCTGGGGCAACCAGTGGGACGACGCGGCGGTTCCGGCGCCGTACAAAGGACGCGATCTGCCGCCTCCGAGCGCGGTGGACGCCCATCCTCGCGGTAAAAGCCCCTTCGGCGTGGAGGATCTCACGTGGAACGTGTGGCAGTGGACCGATGAGTACATCGACGAACACACGCGGGCTGCCGTGCTGCGGGGCGGGAGCTTCTACCAGCCGCAGAACTCAATCTGGTATTTTCCGCAAGCCTACAAGCTCACCGAGCACGGCAAGTATTTGCTGATGGCGCCGTCGAAGGATCGGGCGGGCACGCTGGGGTTTCGCTGCGTCGTCGACGCGCAGTGAGGCTCTTCAGCTCTCCCGGCGGGCGGCCGGAGTGGGGCGGCTCTCCAGAGCTGCGCCGGACGTCCACATCCGGCTTGGCGGGTCTGGAGACCCGCTGCAGGACTGGAGTCCTGCCCCACCTACGCCTGCGCCCGGCCGATCCACTTCTCCACGTAGGGAGGCTGGTGGCTGAGCAGCTTATCGATCAGGGTCTCGGCGTCGGTCTCGGCCAGAACCAGGGCGCGGTTCTCGGGGCGAAGAAGCTGCTCTTCGACGGCGTGATCGAGTAGCGCCAACAAGTGGTCGTAGTAGCCGCAGACGTTCAGGAGGCCGCACTGCTTGCGGTGCAGGCCGAGTTGGGACCACGTCACGGCCTCGATGAACTCCTCGAGTGTGCCGAAGCCGCCCGGAAGCGCAAGAAACGCGCTGGATAGCTCGGCCATGAGCGCCTTGCGTTCGTGCATCGAGCTCACGACGCGCAGGTCCGGCAGCCCGCGATGCGCCACCTCTTTCGCAACGAGGGCGTCCGGAATGACGCCGATCACGTCGCCGCCGCCGGCCAGGACCGTGTCTGCCACCACGCTCATCAGCCCGACGTTGCTGCCGCCGTAGACCAGGCCCACGCCCTTGCGGGCCAGCAGCCCGCCCACCTCGGCAGCGGCCTGGCGGTATTCGGGCCGCGAACCGAAACTGGAACCGCAGAACACACAAATCCGCCGCATGGCTTTTAGCTGATAGCTGAAAGCTGACCGCTGACAGCCGATAGCTGACAGCCGAAGGCTGACAGCTATCTAAGCTCCATCACTTCTTTCTCTTTGGCCTTGGCTGCCTGGTCAACCTTCAGCATGTGGGCATCGGTGAGCTTCTGAACTTCGTCGATGGCGCGGCGCTCGTCGTCTTCGCTGATCAGTTTGTCCTTGAGGAGCTTCTTCAGCGATTCGTTGACGTCGCGCCGGATGTTGCGGATGCTCACCCGGTGATCTTCGGCCACGCCGTGAAGATGTTTGACCAGCTCCTTGCGGCGCTCTTCTGTCAGGGCGGGGATCGGGACCCGGATCAGCTTTCCGTCATTCGAGGGATTCAGCCCCAGGTCGGAGGCGCGGATGGCCTTCTCGATGATGCCGATCTGAGAGACGTCCCACGGCTGCACCGTGATCAGGGACGGCTCGGGCACGTGCAAGGTAGCCGCCTGGTTGAGCGGCGTCGGCGTGCCATAGTAATCGATGCGGATGGGGTCGAGCAGACTGATCGAAGCCCGCCCCGTGCGGATGGTCGCCAACGCGTGCTGGAGGTCCGAGAGGACCTTCTCCATGCGCGCCTTGCCGCTGGCCTCGGCTTCTCGTACCGTCTGGAATGTCTGCGGAGTTGCTGCGGACTGTCCTGGTTTCATGTGACTCCCCACGAATCAGTGAATCAGGGTGCCTACCGGCTCCCCCATCGATATTCGCATAATGTTGCCGGTGACGTTGAGGTCGAAGACGATCATGGGCAGATGGTTCTCGCGGCACATTGCCACCGCGGTCGCGTCCAGCACGCCCAGCGCCTTCGCCAGCACGTCGGAGTAGGAGATCTCCTGGTAGCGCACGGCCTCGTTCGGCGAGAGCAGGGGATCGCGGTCGTAGACCCCGTCCACGCGCGTGCCCTTGGCGATGACCTGCGCCCGGATCTCGAGCGCGCGCAGCGTCGCCGCCGTGTCGGTAGAGAAATAGGGATTGGACGTGCCCGCCGCGAATACCACGACCCGGCCCTTTTCCAGGTGCCGCATCGCGCGCCGCCGGATGTAGGGCTCCGCGACCTGCCGCATTTCGATGGCGGTCATCACGCGGGTGGGAACGCCCTGCTGCTCGAGGGCGTCCTGGAGCGCCAGGGAATTGATCACCGTCGCCAGCATGCCCATGTGGTCCGCCGTGACGCGATCCATCTCTTTGGCGGCGGCTGCCACGCCCCGGAAGAAATTGCCGCCCCCCACCACCACGCCCATCTGGATGCCGGCTTGCGCCACCTCGGCGATCTCGCGGGCGAGGCCGCGCACTTTCTCCGGATCGATCCCGAAACTGCCTTGGCCGGCTAGCGCCTGGCCGCTGAGCTTCAGCAGGATGCGGTCGTAAGTGGGCACGAACCCTCTCGCGGGGTTATTCCCCGGCCTGGTCGCGCTCGCCCAGCTTGAAGCGGGTGAAGCGCGCCACGGTGATGTTCTCGCCGGTCTTGGCGATCTTGGTCGCAATCAACTGGCCGATCGTGAGCGTGTTCTCCTTGATGAAGGGCTGATCGAGAAGACAGATCTCCTCGTAGAACTTGCTCATGCGGCCTTCGACGATCTTGTCGGCGATCTTCTCCGGCTTGCCCTCGGCCAGCGCGCGCGCCTTTTGAATGTCGCGCTCTTTGGCGAGCACGTCCTCGGTGACGTCTTCGCGGCGGATGAACTGCGGATCCGCGGCGGCCACCTGCATCGCGATGTCATGGACCAACTGCTGGAACTCTTCCGTGCGCGCGACGAAGTCGGACTCGCAGTTGACCTCAACCAGCACGCCGAGCTGCGAGCCCGGGTGGATGTAGCTGGCGATGAGACCCTGCCGGGTGGCGCGCGTGGCCTTCTTGGCCGCCGAGGCAATGCCACGTTTCCGCAGCACGGTTTCCGCCTCGACCAGGTCGCCCTGGGCTTCGGTCAACGCGCTCTTGCATTCCATCATGCCCGCGCCGGTGCGCTCGCGGAGCTGTTTCACTAACTGCGCGGTAATTTCCGCCATAGATTATGTACCGTCCCCAAAGAATGAATATTGCTGTCGTGGGGCAGGCGTTTCCGGCTGCCGCGGCAGGCCAAACGGCCCACCCCACACCGTTCTACGAACGCTCCTCGCGCACGACGGGCTCGGCCGCGAGAGCCGTATTCTCGCCGCTCTCGATCGCCGGTCCCTTGCGGGGCAGCGACATCGACGGCAGATCTTCGTCCGGGATGCTCTCGCTCATGAGCTGGTCGGCGTAGCGCGGGTCGACGTACTGCGTGTACTCGGGGATTTCCTCGAGCGGCGTCTCGTCGGTGACGATCTTCTCGGCCGCGAACTCCTGCTCGGTGGCGAGCGCCTTGCCCTCGATCACGGCATCCGCGATCTTGCTCGAGAACAGCCGGATGGCGCGCAGGGCGTCGTCATTGCCCGGAATGGGCAGGTCCACCATGTCGGGATCGCAGTTGGTGTCCACCACGGCCACCACCGGAATCCCGAGCTTGCGCGCTTCGCGCACGGCGATTTCTTCCTTGTTGGAGTCGATGACGCAAAGATAATCCGGCAGCCCCGGCATCTCCTTGATGCCGGCCAGGTACTGCTGCAGGTGCTTGCGCTCGCGCTCCAGGCGCGTGATTTCCTTCTTCGAGCGGCCGGCGTACGCGCTCTCGGTGGCCAGCAGGTCAAGTTCCTTGAGGCGCTTGATCGATTTCTGAATGGTGACGTGGTTGGTGAGAAGACCGCCCAGCCAGCGCTGGTTCACGTAGTACATTCCGCAGCGGGTGGCTTCCTCGGAGATGGCTTCCTGTGCCTGCCGCTTGGTCCCCACAAACAACACGATCTTGCCTTGCGAAGACATCTCGCCCACAAAGCGCATGGCCTCTTTGAAGAGCTTCAGCGTTTTTTGAAGGTCGATGATGTAAATGCCATTGCGTTCGCCGAAGATGTACTCTTTCATCTTCGGATTCCAGCGCTTGGTCTGGTGCCCGAAGTGAACGCCTGCTTCGAGCAATTCTTTCATCGAAATTGACGGCAAACTTCCTCCTGTTCAGGGTTACGAGGACGAGCTGTAGCTGGTCCCACGGTTGCCCGAGGCGCCGGCGGTCCAAAGCGAGATTTGCCCGCGCCCGGGATAGGGAAAGAACTGCGACGCGCGAAGCGCAATGGAACTGCCCTTCGCGCCACTCATTACCGCTTGGAGAACTGGAACCGCTTGCGCGCGCCCTTCTGGCCGTACTTCTTCCGCTCGTGCTTGCGGGGATCGCGCGTGAGCAGCCCGGCCGCCTTCAGCCGGGGCCTCAGCTCCGCATTGAACTCGACCAGCGCGCGGGCGATACCGAGCTTGCAGGCGCCGGCCTGTCCCACCATTCCTCCGCCATCGGTCAGCACCAGAACGTCGAAACGGTCGGCCGTTTCGGTGGCCAGCAGCGGCTGCCGCACCGCGGTACGGCACGCTTCGGTGACGAAGTAATCCTCAAACGACCGGCTGTTGACGGTGATCTGCCCCTTGCCCGGCCGCAAAAACACACGGGCCACCGAACGCTTTCTCCGGCCCGTGCCTAGGTGTTGAACTTGAGCTGCCACTCAGAAATCCTCTCTCAAATGTTGGTCAGTGTCATCGCCACCGGCTTCTGCGCCTGGTGCGGATGCTTGTCACCCGCGTAAACCCGCAGTTTCCGGATCATGTGCTTGCCGAGTTTGGTTTTGGGCAGCATGCCCTCGACGGCGTCCTCGACCAGCTTTGCCGGACGCGTGGCGCGCACCTTCTTCGCGGCCACTTCGACCAGCCCGCCCGGATATCCGCTGTGACGGCGATACAGTTTTTGGTCTTCTTTGCGCCCGGTGAGCCGCACCTTGGCGGCGTTCAGGACGATGACATGGTCCCCCGTATCGAGAAACGGGGTGAAAATGGCTTTGTGCTTGCCCATCAGGAGCATAGCGGCCCGGCTCGCGAGGCGTCCCAGGGGGACGTTCTCGGCGTCCAAAACATGCCAGGCGCGCGCGATCTCCTTCTCCGTCGGAAATGGGGTATTCATGGACAGACTGGTCTGCTCCTTCGTCTTTGAAAACCTTAGCTTACCAATGGGGATAGATCCCTGTCAAACGGCGTCGGCCGGCGCAGCCGCCCAACACCGTTGCCAGCGCTCAGCCGTCAGCTCTCAGCTATCAGCTGTCAGCCTTGGACGGCAATGGAGCGCCATTGGCCCGCGACCACCAGCGGGGCTGACAGCTCAGCACTGACGGGGGACGTCGGCGGTCGCGTTTCGAGACGATCCCGGGCCGGTTTGCGGACCGGGCGGTGGAGCGCCGTCGATCTGCGGCCACCCTCCGGAGCTGACAGCTGACAGCTGATAGCTGACAGCTACTTATACGACAGAACGTCGTAATTCGCGTTCAATACAACCCTGGCTGGCTTTCGCGCCAGGTTGACCGAGGCCTCCGGGCTGGTGCTGCTGCCGGTTACTGGGACCGTGCCCAGCCGCGTCAGCTTGCCGTCGTAATCTACGTAGATCCCCACGGGCATTTTGAAATTCGGCCCGACGTCGCCTTGCGTCACTTTGAGTTTCAGAAGGGTCTTGCCGTCCTGGCCGGGCGTTAGCGTGTAGTCGAGGCTGTAGCTGGGGATTTCGGTTCCATAGACCCATTCGTCGAAGAACCAGTCCATCCTGCCGTTGCCGCCCAAGTTCATACCGGGCGTCATGTGCTTTTCGACGATCTGCTGGAAATCCTCGGTGGTGGCCGTGCGATTGTGATATGTCTCGACGAAGTCGTGCATCATCTGGATGAACGCGGCGTCGCCGTTACGCGGGTCCCACATCATCATGCGGAGCATGTGCAGAACGTAGCCGCCTTTGCGATAGACCACCATGTCGCGGGCGCCTTCGTTGTGCATGGAATTGAAGACCATCCACACCGGGCCGGCGTCATTCGTGGTAATGCCGAATTCGTTCTTGTCGAGGAGCACGTTCCGGGCGTGCTGCCAGTAGGTCATGTACTTGTCGGTTCGTTGCGTGGCCTGCAGGAACAGGCCGGCCGAGAAGAACGCGAAGCCCTCCGAGAGCCACTGGTCGTGGTCCGTTTTGAAGCCCACCAGGTGGCCCCACCACTGATGGGAGACCTCGTGAGCGTTGACCTCATCCACGAACTCATTCAGGGTGCTCTCGATTCTCCCGAACAGATGCAGCCGCTGGGTCGGATCCAGGTACGCGATGATCGGAAGGTAGACCAGCGTGGGCCACGACTGGCCGAAGAACATGGCCGGCTGCTGCGTGATCGCGATCCGTCCGTAGGGCAGGGGACCGAAGTAGTGCGTGTAGCCCTGCACCGCAGCTCGCGCCTCCGCGATGGCTTTCTCGTTCAGGGCCGACGGCACGAGTAGTTGGTCCCGCAGGCCCTCCGATGCCTGAACCCGGTCCATCTCGGGCATCTCCGCGCTCTTTGGCTTTAGGAAATCCGGAACCTCGAGGGTCGCATATCCTTCGATCGCGTACTTCGTGGATTCGTCGTCGATTTGCTTCTTCTTGTATTCCCCGAAATTGAATCCCGCCACCGCCAGCGGGGCATCGGAAACCCAATGGGAAACGTTCTGGCCGCCGACCTTCGATTCCTTCTCCATCTTGCCGACGGAGATCAGCGTGTAGTGCTTCGGGTAGTGGAACGTCAGATCGAACCGGGCGCGGTCGAGGAAGGAATTCAAGTTGGGGTACCAGCTCTCGCGCGCTCCTACCCAGAAATTTCCGCCTCCGGCCTTGCGAACCACCTTATCGCCCTCGTAACTGACGGAGATCGCGCTGGATTTGTCCGTGGCCAGTGCCTCGGGAAAAATCACATAGAAGTCGGCGTCGTGCTTGCGGTCCTCCTGGATGAACGGCAGGTCCTTGCCGTTCATCGCCACCTTGCTGACGCGCAACGTCGGAGCCAACTCGAAGTTGACCACCCTCTCGCCCTCATGCAACGCCCGGAACCCCACCGTGCAGTTGCCGGCCAGCCTGTCGTTGCCGGCGACCGTCGTGTCGATGATATAGGACTCCGCCCGCACGAAGCTCTTGTCCTCGCGCGAGCTCGCGGTGCCCGCCTTGAGCTCGCTCTGGAGGTGGGCCATGTACAGCCAGCCGCCCTTTACGCTTTCCACCTCGTGATCTTCGAGCGTCACCTCCTCCGGCTGGAGCCCTGCTGTTCCGCCCGGGTGTATGGCGAACCGCAGCTGGGAGTGCTTCTGGCCCTTGAGGTAGGCCCGAAAGAACACGGGGCGCTGCGAATTGTACAGCCCGGCGAGAAGCTCGGCATCAAGGTTCTCTGTGTCCTCGTAGTGCTCCAAACCATTGCGGACGCGCCCGCGCACGGTCCGCAAGACGGCGGTAGCCCGCTCGTCGAGCGGCGTTGACTTCGCCGTGCCGCGCAACTGCGTAGCCGTGTCGTCCGTGAAGAGGAAGACCGCCTCGGTGAATGACTCGTCAACCCCGCCGGCCAGCCTGAACGGCCGCGCATGGCCCGGGAACGCCCCCGGCGGACGCAGCGTGAACTGACCGTCGCCCACAAACACGGCGCTGGTCACACGTCCCTCGACGGGCGGCGTCGGGCAGACCTTACCGCTGCGGAAGAGAAACACGGCCGCGTCCCTTTCCAGGCTGAGGTTCTCCACCACAAAGCACTCGGCGGGCTGCAGGTCGCGCAACTTGAGGTAGACCGGGTCCTGGTTCGCCAGCGCCGGCGTTTCGGCCGCTTGGCAAACGGCAAGCGAAATGAATATAGAAATAGACGCGGGCCATCGTGACATAGCCCGAGAGTATATCAGGAATCAGCCCTACGGAGCGAAATATCCGTTGATATCCAGGATCACGTGCGTCTGGCCCGCGGCGTAAACGCTGATAGCGCCGTTGGCGCCCGCCGGGACGATGGCTGCGTTTGCCACCACCGTGCCATCGAAGGAATTCAGCGTCGAGACGCCGGGCTGCGTCGCGCCCGCCGGCCAGGTCGTCAAATAGTAGAGCGGGCCATTGGGCACCACGGTCACATTGAGCGAATAGGCGGCGGCCGTCGAGGGTATCGAACAACTGCTAGCCGGGATGGTGAAGGGACGCGATGTGCCGGACGCTATGATCGGGCCTCCGAAGGGACCGTCGGCATTGCGCGTGTCCGCGATCCGGCAGGGCGTGACCGGGTAGAACGACAGGGCGCCCTGGCCGCCGGCGGCGCCGAAGTAGCCGTTGATATCGAGGATCACGTTGCTCGGATCGCTCACGAAAACCGAGACCGATTCGTTGGTCCCGGCGGGAACGAGTGCGGCATTAGCCACGATTTTGCCGGCCCAGGAATTCAGCGTGGAGACGTTGGGCCGGGCCTGTCCGGTGGGCCAGGTGCTGAGATAGCCGAGATAACCCGGCGGCACCACGGTGACATTGAGCGAATAGGCGTGCGCGGTGGAGGGAATTCCGCAAGCGGCGGACGGCACCGCGAAGTCCCGGGTGTCGCCGGCCGCCATGCTGGGCCCGCCAAAGGGGCCGGTCGCGCCGCGCGTATCGGCCACGCGGCAGGGCGATGCCGTGTAGAAGGAGAAGGAACCCGCACTGGGCGAAGCCGTGAAGTAGCCGTTGATATCCAGGATCACGTCGGTGGAGTTGTAGGCGAAAACGCTCACCGAGCCGTTCGTGCCGGCGGGAACGATGGCCGCATTGGCCACCACGGTGCCCTGGAACGAATTCAACGTAGAGACCTGCGGCTTGGGCTGCCCGGTGGGCCACAGCGTGAGGTAGGGAAGCGGGCCCTTCGGCACTACGGTGACGTTCAGCGAATAGGCCTGGGCGCCGGCCGGAATGCCGCAGCCGCTTTGGGGAATCGGGAAGTCGCGGGTGCCTGCTGCCCCGAACGTGGGACCCCCGAAGGGTCCCGATGCGTTGCGTGTATCCACCACCCGGCAAGGCGTGACGGGGACGAACTGCAGGGCTGTTCCGCCGCCTGAGGAGCCGCTCGTCTGGAACGACCAGGTGGCGGATGCCGTTGAGCCGGAGCTGTTGACGGCGGTCACGCTCCAGTAATAAAGAGTGCTGGGACTCAGGACGCCGGTTTGGTAGCTGGTAGCGCTCGTCTGGGTCACAAGGGGTGGGGCCGGCGTCGTGCCCAGGTAGACGTTATAGGAAGTCGCCCCGCTCGAGGCCTGCCAAGTCAGACCTACCGGGCTCCCGAGGGCCGTCGCTCCATTAGCCGGCGAAGTCAGTACCGGCGCCGGAGGTGGCGTGCCGCCGCCCTGCACGGCCTCAGTGAACTGGATTACCGGGTGCCCCAGCGCGTAGGGGCCCTCCGCGGTTACGTGCACCACTGTGCCCGCCGTGGGCAGTGTGAGTTGCACGCTTGCTACGCCGTTGGCGCCGGCCTTCGCAATCTGCCTCAGGCCTGATGTGGCCGGATACACGCCGCCCGCCAGAGACCCTGCATCCACAGTGAAGAGCACCGAGGCTCCCGAAGCATAGGAGGGGCCGCAGGGCGCACTCGGGCACACGGGAGATGAGATCGCGGCACCGGGAGTCATCGTCACCGAGAGCGCAACCTGCGCCCCCGCGGCGCCGGAACTGGCGGTCGTGCTGTTGGCCAGCGTGGCGGCCGGGTTCCCGACCACGATCCAGCCGCCCTGGGTCTGGGTCAC
>Ga0265320_10003454_pt1 | contig 10604 bp, 6 predicted proteins | sample 4827metaG_FD_202087 | JGI IMG/M metagenome (GOLD analysis project Ga0265320, IMG submission 202087) | Rhizosphere microbial communities from Carex aquatilis grown in University of Washington, Seatle, WA, United States - 4-8-27 metaG | ecosystem: Host-associated > Plants > Roots > Rhizosphere >...
CGCCCAGGAGACCAACGCCGCCGCGAGCCTCGAGGCCTCCATGCTGGCGCTCAAGATGCGCGTGAACGAGTTCCTCGCGACGGGCTCGACCGCCAGCGTCGACGGCTACAACAAGGACAAGGCCGCGCTCGACACCGGCTTCGTCACGGCGGAAAAGCGCATCGTCGAGCCGGGCCGCGCCTCGCAGCTGGCCGCCGCCCGCCGGCTGCTCGGCCAGTACGACGACTCCTTCCAGCGCCTGGTGAACAACGAGCGCCAGCTCGCCGGCGTCGACCGGCAGACGCTTGAGCCCGCGGCGGCCCAGATCGCCGCCGGCCTGCAGAAGATGCTGGCCGAAGCCCGCGACCAAGGCGACATGAACGCCTCCTTCCGGCTGTCCAACGCGCTCAAGGCCTTCTTCGAGTGCACGAGCGACATGAGCTCGTTCCTCCTCACCTCCCGGGCCGAGCAGGCCGCCGCCTCCCGCAACGCGCTGGGCGCCGCCGTGGCCGAGATCAAGCGGATCGAAAAGGACCAGGCGGACATGGAGAAGGTCGACGCCTCGCTCAAGGACACCGGCCGCGAATCCGTCATCCGCTCGCTGCAGGCCGCCGCCGCCTCGTATACCGACGGGCTGGACCGCACGGTCGCCCTGAAGACCGAGCGCGACCAGATCGTCTCCAACCAGATGGACCAGATTGCGCCGCAGTTCACCGCCGCCCTCGCCGGCGTCCGGCAGGCGGTCGGCCAGTTCCAGTACGACCTCGAGTCGCGGATGTACTCCGAGCAGCATCGCAACGAAATCTTCGTCATCTGGGGCACGCTCCTCGGCTGCGGCCTGAGCCTGCTCGTGTCCTACCGCATCGTCCGCGGCATCACCCGGCCGATCGGCGCCATCGCCACCCGCCTCGCCAGCGAGTCCGCCCAGACGAATGCCGCCGCCCACCAGGTCTCGCAGGTGAGCCAGTCCATCGCGGACGGCGCCAGCCAGCAGGCCTCCGCCATCGAGGAGAGCAGCTCCGCCCTGCACGAGATGGCCAGCATGACGACCCGCAACTCCGAGAACGCCCAGGTGGCCAAGACCCTGGCGAAGGAGGCCCGCGGCACGGCCGACGCCGGCGCCCGGGAGATGCAGGAGATGAAGGCGGCGATGTCCGCGATCAAGGCCTCCAGCACCGAGATCTCGAAGATCATCAAGACGATCGACGAGATCGCCTTCCAGACGAACATCCTCGCCCTGAACGCGGCCGTCGAGGCGGCCCGGGCGGGCGAGGCCGGCGCCGGCTTCGCCGTGGTGGCGGACGAGGTCCGCACCCTGGCGCAGCGCTGCGCCCAGGCGGCCCACGAGACTTCCGACAAGATTTCCGACTCCGCCGCCAAGAGCGAGCAGGGCGTCGCGATCAGCGTCAAGATGGGGGACAACCTCACCGCGATCGTGGAGCGCATCCGCAAGCTCGACGAGATGATCGCCGGCATCGCCCAGGCGTCCCACGAGCAAAGCGACGGCATCGGGCAGCTCAACAACACCATGGCCGGGATGGACAAGATCACCCAGTCCAACGCCGCCCTCGCCCAGCAGTCCGCCGCCTCGAGCGACGAGCTCAAGGCGCAGGCCGAGCAGGTCCAGTCGGCCGTGTCCGAGCTCATGCGGATGGTCGACGGGACGAGCGGCGACGCCTGCCCGGTCCCGGCCCGCGAGGGCATCGTCAGCCCGGTCCTGCCGGCCCGCGCCGGCTACCGGACCGCAACGGCCGACCGCAACGGCCCCGGCCAGGACAGCCGTGGGTCAAACGGGGCCCAGGCCGCCACCGCCCGCCGCGCCCGCACCCTGGCCCTCGGCTCGGACGCCAACTTCGTGGACCAGTTTTGACGGGGTCCATGCTATAATTTGTAGGGGGAAAATAGGTGTATAAACGAAGTCCGGGGGGGGCTGAGGTCCCTCCCGGATTTTGTTTTTTTAGGTTTTCTAGAATCGATAGCGGGATTCTGTCCGAATTTGGCGGAGCCATACCCCCCTTCGTCGGGGGCTGCCAAGGCCCGGATCCGACGCCAAGGCCGCGCGCCAAAAGCCGCCGGCCATAGGCCGGCCAGAATTGGCGCCCAAGAGGCGTCGGAGGAGGCAGCAACCTCCTCAGGAGGGTATGGCCCCGTCAAATTCGGACAGAACCCGGCGCGGCCCTGAAGCGGATGGAGAGCCTGGATCTCGTCACGTATTGCGTGACAAGTCCAGTCGGACGGCCCGCTATCCTGTCACGCAATACGTGACAAAGGCCTTAACGGCCGGCGGCCTGGCGCTGGCTGCCGGAGAAGGCAGTGCGGAAGGGGAGGGGATCGAAGATCACCCGGGGCGAGGGGAGGTCGGGGGCCTTGAAGACCGGCCGGCCCCAGCCGATGTCCACGAGACAGCCCGTCCTTACCTTGCCAGTCTGGGACTGGGAGGTGTGGAAGGCTGAACTGGAGGTGGGGTGGGGCATGAGACTCCAGAGGTATTTATCGGACCAGGCGGCTAATTCTTTAGAAACTGCACGCATCAGCTGCAGAAATAGTAGCCCCACGGGGCCGCCCGCGACGGCGGAATTTACTTATGGAATCGGGGGGGGCGAGCCGGTCTTGGGCCGGGGAACGCCGGGCCGGCACCTCCGCGGCGCATCCCCTGTGGTTTCCCCGATTGCGCCGGGTGAACGCCAGGCTGGCGCGGTCCTGTGCCAATTCGAGCCTGCCTGTCCCGGCCCCGGCGGCCCTTTCCTTCGGGAGGGCATGCTGGCGACTTGGCCCGAGTTGTGCGAATGTATGACCATGGACCAAGCCAAGTTAACCCAGATGTCGCGCGAGGCGGTGACTGAAGCGCAGGCCATTGCCCGTCGTCTCAACCACAACGAGGTGGAGACGTGGCACCTGCTGTCCGCGCTCCTGGCCCAGGAGAATGGCATCGTCCCCGGGCTGGTCGGGAAGCTGGGCCTGACGGTCAGCGCCCTCCAGCTTGCGATCGACCGCGAGCTCGAGCGGGTCCCGAAGGTGAGCGGCAGCGTCGACACCTCCAAGGTCTACGTCACCCAGGCGGTGAACGACGTCCTGACCCGGGCCGAGAAGGAGGCCGCCTCCCTCAAGGACGAGTTTGTCAGCACGGAGCACCTGTTCCTCGCCCTGCTCGACGTGGGCCGGCCCGAGGCGATGAAAAAGTTTTTCAAGAGCTTCGGGCTCGACCGGGCCAAGCTGCTCAAGGCCCTCCAGGAGGTCCGCGGCAGCCAGCGGGTCACGACCGACAACCCAGAGGCCACCTACCAGGCCCTGGAAAAGTACGGCATCGACCTCGTGGCCCAGGCGAAGAAGGGCAAGCTCGACCCGGTCATCGGCCGGGACGAGGAGATCCGCCGGACGATCCGCATCCTTTCCCGCAAGACCAAGAACAACCCGGTCCTGATCGGCGAGCCCGGCGTGGGCAAGACCGCCATCGTGGAGGGCCTCGCCCAGCGCATCCTGCGCGGCGACGTGCCGGAGGGGCTGAAGGACCGGAGCATCTTCTCCCTGGACATGGGCGCCCTCGTCGCCGGCGCGAAGTATCGCGGCGAGTTCGAGGAGCGGCTCAAGGCCGTGCTGCAGGAGATCAAGCAGAGCGAGGGCCGGGTCATCCTCTTCATCGACGAGCTGCACCTGATCGTGGGCGCGGGCAAGGTCGACGGCGCGATGGACGCCGGCAACCTCCTGAAGCCGATGCTGGCGCGCGGAGAACTCCATTGCATCGGCGCGACCACCCTCGACGAATATCGGAAGTACATCGAGAAGGACGCGGCGCTGGAGCGGCGCTTCCAGCCGGTCCAGGTCGACCAGCCCTCGGTCGAGGACGCGATCTCGATCCTGCGCGGCCTGCGCGAGCGCTTTGAGCTGCACCACGGCGTCCGCATCCAGGACAACGCGCTGGTCAGCGCGGTCACGCTTTCCCACCGCTACATTTCCGACCGGTTCCTGCCGGACAAGGCGATCGACCTCGTCGACGAGGCCTGCGCCATGATCCGGACCGAGATGGACTCGATGCCGCAGGAGCTGGACGAGCTCACGCGGCGGGCCCTCCGGCTGGAGATCGAGGAGACCGCCCTGGCCAAGGAGAAGGACGAGGCCAGCAAGCGGCGGCTCGGCGCCCTGCGCGCGGAGCTGGCCGAGGTGAAGGAAAAGGCCAAGGGCCTCCGCCTCGTCTGGGAAAAGGAGAAGGCCTCCATCGACCGCACCCGCAAGCTCCGCGAGGAGATTGAGGCCGCGCGGCTCGAGATGGAAAAGGCCGAGCGGGCCTACGAACTCACCAAGGTGGCCGAGCTGCGACACGGCAGGATCCCGCAGCTCGAGGCCGAGCTGAAGAAGCAGGAGAAGGCCGGCGGCAATACCACGCTCTTCAAGGAGGAGGTTTCCTCGGAGGAGATCGCGGAGGTCGTGGCCAAGTGGACGGGCGTCCCGCTCACCCGGCTCGTCGAGGGCGAGAAGGAGAAGCTCCTCCGGCTGGAGACGGTGCTCCACGAGCGCGTCATCGGCCAGGACGAGGCCGTGACCCTGGTCACCGAGGCGATCCTGCGCTCGCGCGCCGGGATCAAGGACCCCCGCCGCCCGGTCGGCAGCTTCCTCTTCCTCGGGCCCACCGGCGTGGGCAAGACCGAGCTGACCAAGGCGCTGGCCGAGACCCTCTTCGACACCGAGGCCGCGATGGTCCGGATCGACATGTCGGAATACATGGAGAAGCACGCGGTGTCGCGGCTGCTTGGCGCCCCGCCCGGCTATGTCGGCTATGACGAGGGCGGACAGCTGACCGAGGCGGTGCGGCGCAAGCCGTATGCGGTCGTCCTCTTCGACGAGGTCGAGAAGGCACACCCGGACGTCTTCAACGTCCTCCTGCAGGTGCTGGACGACGGCCGGATCACGGACGCCCAGGGCCGCACGGTGGATTTCAAGAACACGATCATCATCATGACCTCGAACATCGGCTCGCGCTTCCTCCTGGAGGGCGTGACCGGCGACACGATCCCCGAGACCGTGCGCGAGAGCGTCATGAGCGAGTTGCGCCAGACCTTCCGGCCCGAGTTCCTGAACCGGATCGACGAGACCATCCTGTTCAAGCCGCTCACGCTGGAGGAGATCGGCCAGATCGTGACGCTGCTGCTGGCGGACCTGAACCGCCGGCTGGCCGATCGCCGCGTCACCGTCAGCCTCGACGCCAAGGCCAAGGATTGGGCCGCGGAGAAGGGCTACGACCCGGTCTTCGGCGCCCGTCCGCTCAAGCGTTTCCTGCAGAAGCAGATCGAGACGCGGCTCGCCCGCGCCCTGATCTCCGGCGAGATCGCGGAGGGCTCCGAGGTCAAATTCACTGTAAAAGACGACGCGCTTGTGATGAAATAGGCGCGTGACTCCCTCCGCGCCCGAACCCTCCTCTCCCGGCTCCGTGCTGCAGGAGGAGGAGGTCAAGCGGAGGCACATCCTGCCGAAGGCGCTGGTCATCGGACTGGTGGCGGGACTCCTGGCCTCGGTTTTCCGCGAGGCCCTGCAATGGTCCGAGCTGCACCGGATCGCCTGGCTGCACCGGCTGCCCTGGACGTCGGGGCTGCCCGTCGCGCTGGCGCTGGGCGCCGGGGGCGGCGGGGTGGGGCTCTGGCTGGTCCGCCGGTTTGCCCCCGAGGCGGCGGGGAGCGGCATTCCCCACCTCAAGTCCGTGGTCCTCGGCCAGAGCCAGCTGCGGTGGAAGCGCATCCTGCCGGTCAAGTTCCTGGCCGGATTGGCCAGCATCGGCGGCGGCCTCGCCCTGGGCCGGGAGGGCCCCACGATCCAGATGGGAGGGGCGACCGGACTGATGGTCTCGACCTGGTTCCGCGTGAAGCCGGGCGAGGGCGAGCGCAAGGCGCTGATCAGCGCGGGCGCGGGCGCGGGATTGGCCGCCGCCTTCAACGCGCCGCTGGCGGGCGTGATCTTCGTCCTGGAGGAGCTGCATGGCAGTTTCACGCCCGTGATCTTCGTCGCCGCCTTCCTCGCCTCGGTCACGGCCGATGTCGTCTGCCGGGTGCTCACGGGAGAAACGCCCGTGTTCTCGCTCCACGGGATGCCGGCCCCTTCGCTGGGCGCGCTGCCCGTCGCGCTCCTCCTGGGGATCCTGGCGGGGCTGGCCGGCGTCCTCTTCAACCGCTGCCTGCTGGCGAGCCTCGCCTTCTTCGACCGGCTGCGCTCCTGGCCTCCCCTGGCGTTGGGCGCTGGCGTCGGCCTGGTCGTGGGCCTGGCCGCCTGGGTTTATCCCGAGGTCAGCGGCTCGGGAGCCACGCTGGCGGAGTGGGCGTTCCGCGGCGCCATCGCGCCGCGCTGGATCCTCGCCCTCATCGCCGTCCGGTTCGCCCTGACGATGGTCAGCTACGGATCGGGCTCGGCCGGCGGCTTCTTTGCGCCCCTGCTCGTGCTGGGCGCTCTGGGGGGACTGGGCGTCGGCCACCTGGCCCACGCCGTGGCCCCGGGCTCGGCGGCCTTCCCCGAGGTCTTCGCGGTCCTGGGCATGGGCGCGCTCCTGACTGCCGCCGTGCGCGCGCCGCTCACGGGCATCGTGCTCATGATCGAGCTCACCGGCCAGTACGACTTCATGCTCCCGCTCCTCGTCAGCTGCTTCGCCGCCTATGGCGTGGCCGAAGCGTTGCGCGACGCCCCGATTTATGAAGCGCTGAGGGAGCGATCCAGCCGCGCTAGCAGGTAGGCCTCGACCTGGCTCCGCAGTCTGAGGCACCGGCCGCTGCCGTCGGCCTTTGCACCAGCCTGAGATCGGACCGCACTTGCCATCCCAATCCCCTCCAAAACGCTTTTCCGGATTGATTGTCGGAAAAGAGGAAGAGATTGCACTTGGGAATGCCGGCGGAGTGGAGTTCCTGGAGGCAGAATGCAACCAGCGACCGGCCCAGGCCCCGGCGCCGCCAGCCTCTGGCTACGGCCAGGTGGTGGAGATAGCCCCGGCGCCCGTCGTGTCCGCACAAGACGGCACCCACCAGCTGCCTGCCACTGATGGCGACCGCACTCATTCCAGGATTTCGTCTGAGGAAGGCGGCGACCGCTCCCCGGGTGTCGGATTCATTGAGGCCGATCCCCTCGGTTCTTTGCCAGAGTTTCATCACTCGCTCATAATCGGCGATTCGGAAGGGGCGCAGGCGGACGTCTGAAGCCGTGGCCATATGATCCTACAAATTGAGGATGCACTTGGGCGGGGCGGCAAGGCCTTTGCCAGGTCGCCAGTTGCTATGGTCGCAGGATGCCGACGGTTCTTCGCCTGGGGCCCTATCGATTCCATTTTTATAGCCGGGAGAGGGAGCCGCCGCATATCCATGTGGCGCGCGACGACCTTGAGGCCAAATTCTGGCTCAGTCCCGTTAGGCTGGCGTCCAATGACGGATACCGCCGATCGGAACTGAATGTAATTGCCCGGCATGTAGAGCGGCATTGCCAAGAACTCATTCGAAAATATGATGAATTTCATGACCAGTAGGCCAAAATCACCGGCAGCGGCGCTGCGGTGTTGGATCGAGGGCGGACGCGTTTGGCTGGAGCTTGCCGATCAGCGCCGGGTGGGATTTCCCGCCAAGAAATATCCTTTGCTCGCCAAGGCCCCGCCGGCCGAATTGGCCAAGGTGAAGCTGCGCCTGCAGGGACGGGCCCTGCGCTGGGAGTCGCTCGATGAGGATATCTGGGTGGACGACGCCGTCCACGGGCGTTTTCCGCGCGCCCGATCGACCGTCGCGGTCTGAATCCGCGCCCGAGCTTCTATTTGACCGGGCGATAGTCGACGCCCAGCTCGTGGAAGAGGAAGGCGTCGACGTCGACGGCCTGTTCGATCCGCTCGCCGAGACTGCTGCCGAAGCCGTGGCCGCTGTTGGCGCTGGTGCGCAGGAGGCAGGTGGTTCCGGCCGCCTGCAGCCGGGCCGTCATCTTGCGGCTCTGCATGGGGTCGACCCGCGGGTCGTTGGCGCCGGTCAGGAAGAGGACGTCGGGGTAGCGGGTGCCGGCCGCCACATGATGATAGGGGGAGTAGGTGTAGAGCGCCTTGAACTGGTCCTCGTCCGCGACGGTGCCGAACTCGGTCACGTTGAAGGCGCCATTGGGGGAGAGCTCCACCCGGAGCATGTCGTAGATGCCCACGTGGCTGACGACGCAATGCGCGAGGAGGGGATGCTGGGTGAGGGTGGCGCCCATGAGCAGCCCGCCGTTGCTGCCGCCGGTGATGGCCAGCTTTTCGGGCCGGGTGTACCCGGAGGTGATCACCAGCCGGCAGGCGGCGTAGAAGTCGTCGAAGACGTTCTGCTTGTGGGTGAGGTTGCCCTGCTTGTGCCACTCATCGCCGTATTCGCCGCCGCCGCGGATGTTGGCCTCGGCGAAGACAACGCCCTGCTCGATGAGGACGCGGGTCGCGGAGCTGAAATAGGGCGAGATATTGACGCCATAGCCGCCGTAGCCGGTCACGACGCAGGGATGGGAGCCGTCGAGGAGGAGGCCTTTCTTCCGGATGATGTTCACCGGCACGCGGGTGCCGTCCTTCGAAACGGCGAACTCCCGGACGACCTCGCAGTCGGAATAGTCGACGGGCGATTTCACGGAGATGGCGGTTTTGACCGTCGCGCCCGAGAGCGGGTAGAAGGCCATCCAGGCCGGGCTGTCGATGTAGCTGCTGTCGAGGAAGAGCACCTCGTCGCCGCGGGGCGACTTCGGCACGATGGCATCCACCGCGCCGATGGCGAACTGCCGCGGCGCCGCCGCCGGATGGCCCTGCGGATCGAAGACGCGCAGTTCGCTCGGGCCCCCGACCTGGTAGGTCGCGTAGATCAGGTGCGGCGTCGCGACCAGGTTGCCCGTGTCCTCGTCCCCGAACTCCGAGACGAGGGTATCCGCGCCCTCCGGGATGACCGTGACCGCCTGGCCGAGGCTCAGGCCGGCACCGGAGCGGTTGTCGACGGCAAGCTTCAGCAGCTGGCCGCGCGGGGCGTCCTTGCGCGAGAGGAGATAGACGGGAGTGGTGGTGCCATCGGCGGACGGCCCGAGCTCCGCCTGGACCACACGGTCCTCGTAGCGGGTCAGCTGGGTCCAGCGGCCGTCGGTCGTGCGCAGGTAGTGCTGGAACTGGCCGCCGTCGCCCTGCTGCATGCTGGCGAGCGCCAGGCCCTCGGGCGTCGTCTTGACGACGATCTCCGCTATCTTGGGGAAGTCCTTCCCCAGTTCGTAGGTGTCCTGTTCGGTCGGCGTGCCCAGGACGTGGCGGTAGACCTCCATGTAGAACTCGTGGTCGGCCTCCGGCCGCTCGTGCCCCCGGGGGTAGCGCGTGTAGTAGAAGGCCTTCGCGTCGGGCGTCCAGGCGAGCGAGCCGCCCGCCGTGCCGTTCTGGGCATGCGGGATCACCTCGAAGACCTGCCGGCCGGTGGCGGTGTCGAAGAGGTGCACGTCGCCCGCCTCGCTGCCACCCTCGGAGAGCGAGACCGCGACGAGCCGCCCGTCGTGGCTCGGGACGTACCAGTCGATCGCCGTTGTGCCCTTCGGATTCAGCGCATTGGGGTCCACCAGGACCCGGGCGCCCTCCGGATGGTCGGGTGAGGCCAGGACGACCAGGAACGGCTGCTGCCTCGGCGGCTGCCGCTTCAGGGCGAAGAGCCGGCCGTCCGCGAAGCTGAGGCTGGAGTAGGAGATCACCTGGGCGCCGACGATCTCGGAGACGCGCGTGCGGATCTCGGTGACATGCGGGAGGGCGTCCAGGATGCCGCGGGCATAGCCGTTCTGCTCCGCCGACCAGGCCTTGACGGCCGGATCGTTCCAGTCCTCGAGCCAGCGGTAGGGATCGGACACGGTCACGCCGTGATAGGTGTCGGTCACCGGCCGTACCGGCGTCGCGGGCGGCGAACGGCCAAAGGCCGTGGCGGTGCAGGCGAGGGCGAGGCCGGGAAGGAGGGAAAGGCGCATGGGAAGTTATTCGACGAGCGTCACCGCATGGATGACCGGACCACCCCGTCCTGGCAACGAGATGGTTTCGCCGCGGCGGCGGCCGACGAGAGCCCGGCCCAGGGTCGAGGCGGGGGTGATGACGGTCACCCCGGCGCCCCCGATCTCCACCTCCAGGCCTCCGCGCGCGGGGCCGAGGAAGTAGGCGGCGCGCTGGCCCCCGGCCTCGAGGGACGCCAGGGCGCCGAGCGCGATGGCCTCATCGGGAGCGAACGCGCGCCAGGCCAGCGCCTGGTAGGCCGCGAGGGCCTCGGCGATCTCGGTGGCCAGCTGCGCCTGGCCGGCGGCCAGGTACGCCGAGCTCTGCCCGCGCATGTCGAACTTGCCCTCGGCGCGGCTGTCGGCGTCGGTGGCGTCGTCCCGCGAGGCCTCGGCCGCCGCGGTTTGCAGCGCCAGCTCGGCCTCCAGCCGGGCCAGGATCGCGGTGCGTAGGGCGGACTTATCCAAGCAGTCCCGAGGGTGGCGCGGCGGCCCCGGCGGGCAAGATGAACCACTTTTGAATTCGACCCGGGGAAAGGGTAGGGTTGGCTTGCCCCATGGAGCTCGTGCCACCGCTTTGGGAGCCCCGCACCCTTCCCCTGGAGCTGCCCGCCGGGGTGGCGCATGTGTGGCGGGTGCGGGCGGATGTCGCCGTGGAGGAG
>Ga0265320_10003458_pt1 | contig 10595 bp, 12 predicted proteins | sample 4827metaG_FD_202087 | JGI IMG/M metagenome (GOLD analysis project Ga0265320, IMG submission 202087) | Rhizosphere microbial communities from Carex aquatilis grown in University of Washington, Seatle, WA, United States - 4-8-27 metaG | ecosystem: Host-associated > Plants > Roots > Rhizosphere >...
GACCAACGTTCCACCACAGATTTCCTCTACCGTGACGAACTACTGACCATGCAGCAGGAGGGTCATCTCAGCCGGCTCGACCTCGCCTGGTCCCGCGATCAGACGGAAAAAATCTACGTGCAACAACGCATGATCGAACAGGCCGCGGAGTTTTATGCGTGGCTCGAAGCGGGGGCCTGTTTCTATGTATGCGGCGACGCCAGCCGCATGGCCAAGGACGTGGATGCCGCGCTGCACAAGGTGATCGAGATTGGCGGCGGCCGTACGCCCGACCAAGCCGCCGATTACGTGCAAGCCTTGAAAACCGCGAAGCGTTACCAACGCGACGTCTATTAACCGACCCATTCCCTTGGATGCACCCAACAAAAGCATTATCGACGCCTATCTCGAGGAGCAACAGCGCCTCCAGACTCCGGTAGCGCGTTTCTCCGAGGACCATGCCCGCAATGCCGGGCCCGCGCTCGAGCCGGTTTATCGCGATCTGATTCCGCTCTCCAAGCCCGGCCCGCACGAACAATACGCCTTCGAGGTCGATCTCGATTCCTGCACGGGTTGCAAAGCCTGCGTCTCCGCCTGCCACTCGCTCAACGGTCTCGACGAAAACGAAACCTGGCGCGACGTGGGTCTGCTACTCGGTGGCACACCCGCCGCGCCCTATCAGCAGACCATCACCACCGCCTGCCACCACTGCGCCGATCCCGCATGCATGACCGGCTGCCCGGTGCTCGCGTATGAAAAAGATCCGCGCACCGGCATCGTTCGCCATCTCGACGACCAATGCATCGGCTGCCAGTACTGCGTCCTTAAATGTCCCTACGACGTCCCGAAATACAACGATCGTCTCGGCATCATCCGCAAATGTGACATGTGCCACCAACGCCTCTCCGCCGACGAAGCCCCCGCGTGCGTGCAAGCCTGCCCGACCCAGGCCATCAGCATCGTCACCGTCAGCGTACACCACTCCGAGCCGGAGCGCGTCGACACGTCCACGTTTCTCGCCGCCGCGCCTTCGGCCAATTACACGCAGCCCACCACGCGTTACGTTTCGCAACGCCCGTTGCCCGCAAACGCCCGCGCCGCCGACGCCGCCACACTGCGACCCCAGCCGCCGCACTGGCCGCTTGTGATCATGCTCACGCTTTTGCCGGCGGCGATCTGCACGCAGGCCATCCAACTTTCATCTCTTGCTGACGGTGCTCCGGCCTTCATGCACTGGGTGCCGATTGTCATTGGCGCAATCGGGCTCGGCGCCGCGAGTCTGCATCTCGGCCAGCCCTTGCGGGCGTGGCGGGTCTTTCTCGGCCTGCACCAATCCTGGTTCAGCCGCGAAGCCGTGCTTTTTGGCGCGTGGGTCGGTTTTCTCGTGCTGCGTGAAAGCATGCCGATGTTCAATGTCATGACGGTGTTCACGGGTGCGCTCGGGCTCTTCAGTTCGGTGATGATCTATGTCGATACGCGCCGGAGCTTCTGGCGTTTCAGCCAGACTTTCCCGCGCTTTGTCGGCACTGGCGCCGTGCTTGCCCTCGCGATCGTGGCGCCGCAATACGCCGCACCGGCCCTCGCGCTCAAGCTTGTCTTCGAGGCCTTTTCTCTCTGCGGCAAAAACACCTCCGCCCGTCTGCTCCGCGGCCCGCTCCGCCTTGCCACTCTCCTCCGCTACACCCTCGGTCTCGCCGGCATACTTGTCACTTATTATGTGACAAATTCCTCCCACGGTTTGCCCGGCGTGGCGGAGCGCGGCGCGATCGTCGTACTAATCTTGGCCAGTGAGTTGAACGAACGTTATCTGTTTTTCCGTGCCGTCGATTCACCGAAAATGCCCGGCATGCCGTCTGCCGCGAGCCTGACCACATGACGACCGTTGTGCAAAAACTTTTGCGCGCTGTGGACGGACCGATGACGAGCGAACTTGTGCTACGGCCCGGAGACTTCGGACTGGGCCGGATTCCGGCCCGGCTCAAGCCGGTCAGCACCACGTCGATGATCTGCGGTTTTTGCAGCACAGGTTGCTCGCTCAAAGTTCACCTCGATAAGAACGGCGAGGCGGTGAATCTCACGCCCGACCCGGACTATCCCGTGAATCTCGGCATGGCCTGCCCGAAAGGCTGGGAGGCGCTCACACCCCTCGCCGCACCCGACCGCGCCACTGCTCCGCTGCTGCGGCAGGCCGACGGTTCGATGACCTCGGTTTCTTGGGACGAGGCGTTGAGTACTTTTTGCGATCGCTTCAAAGACATCCAGGCCCGCCACGGCAAAGACAGCGTGGCCGTGCTCAGCACCGGCCAGATTGTGACCGAGGAAATGGCATTGCTCGGCGCCGTGGCCAAGTTTGGCCTCGGCATCAAGCACCTCGATTCCAACACCCGGCAGTGCATGGCCACCACGCACGTGGCCTACAAGGAATCGTTCGGCTTCGACGCGCCGCCGTTCACCTACGCGGATTTCGAGGAAAGCGACGTGTTGGTTTTCTTTGGCGCCAATCCCTGCATCGCCCACCCGATCATGTGGCAGCGTGTGATGAACAATAAGCGCAAGCCGCTCATCATCGTCGTCGATCCCCGCCGCACCGAAACCGCCATGGCCGCCAGCCGGCATTACGCGATCAAGCCGAAGAGCGACCTCACTTTGCTCTATGGTTTGGCGAACAAGCTGATCAACCTCGAAGCCGTGGATCATGCGTTCATCGACGCGCACACCGACAACTACGGCGCCTTCGCGCTGCATGCCCGAGAATTTTCCACCTCACGCGTCTGTGCTGAAACGGGCCTCACGCCCGAAGAACTGGATCGGTTTGCCTCGGAAATCGCCGACCGCACCAAGCGTGTTTCCCTTTGGTGGACGATGGGCGTCAACCAAGGCCACGAATCCACCCGCACCGCGCAGGCCATCATCAATCTCGCGCTGATGACCGGCCAGATCGGCCGTCCCGGCACGGGCGCGAACTCCATCACCGGACAATGCAACGCGATGGGCTCGCGCCTTTTTGGCAACGCCACCTCTCTGCTCGGCGGTTACGATTTCGGCGACGAAGAGCACCGTGCGCACGTCGCCAAAATTCTCGGCATCGAACCCGCCTCCATCCCGACGGAAAAAAGCTGGGCCTACGACCAGATCATCGATGGCATCGAGCACGGGAAGATCCGCGGCCTGTGGGTGATCGCCACCGATCCGGCTCACTCGTGGATCAACCAGGGACGCTTCGCCCGCCTCCGGGAGAAACTGGATTTCCTCGTCGTGCAGGACATGTACACGACCACCGAGACGGCAAAGGTGGCCGACCTGATTTTGCCCGCAGCGGGTTGGGGTGAGAAAGCCGGCATCTTCATCAATTCCGAACGGCGGCTCGGCGCAGTGCGCAAAGTCGCCCGCTCGCCCGGCATCGCGCTGAGCGATTTCGCCATCTTCAAGCTCATCGCGGAATACTGGGGCGTCGGCGAAATGTTCGATCGCTGGGAGTCGCCCGAGGATGCCTTTCAGATCCTTAAGGAACTTTCGCGCGGCCAGCCGTATGAATTTACCGGTGTGCGTGATCACTCCCACCTCGACGAATCCGGCGGCATCCAATGGCCTTGGACCGAAACCGACGCCTCGACGGCCGGCTCTCTGCCGCCGCCGAAAGAACGTCGGCTGTTCGCCGATGGCCGCTTCTTCACGCCCCGGCGTCGCGCCAGGTTCATGTTCGACGAGCCGAGGCCCATGCCCGAGCAAACGGACCAAGATTTCCCGCTGCTGCTGCTCACCGGCCGCGGCACATCCGCCCAATGGCACACCGGCTCCCGCACCGGGAAAAGCGGTGTATTGCGCAAACTCGCCCCGACCTCCCTTTACGTGGAATTGAATCCTGCCGATGCCACCCGTCTGAAAGTGCGTGCCGGTGACACCGTCCGCGTCTGGTCCCGGCGCGGCGAAGCCTTCGCCACCGCCATGATCACGCCCACGGTGCAAACCGGGCAGATTTTCATGCCGATGCACTTTGACGAAGTGAACCGGCTCACCTATCCTGCCTACGACCCGCACTCGCGCCAGCCGAGCTACAAAGCCTGCGCCGTGGCCCTGGAGCGAGCGCTGCGTCGCTGACATGCGCGTCCGCCATCTCTTCATTTCCCCCGGCCATAATTTCTTCGGCCATCACGGCAAACCCGCCGGAGAGAATCCGATTGTCGAGGTGTCCGAAATCGAATGTGTGGCGGGTTACGGCCTGAAAGGCGACCGTTTCTACGGCTACCGACCCAATTACAAGGGACAGATCACCTTTTTTGACGCCGCGATTTTCTATGCCGTGCGCCGCGAGTTCAACGTGCCCGAACTTTCCCCCGCCGTATTTCGCCGCAACGTGATCACCGAAGGCGTCGATTTGAATTCGCTCATCGGAAAAAAATTCACCCTGCAAGGGGTCGAGCTCGAAGGCACGGAAGAATGCCGTCCCTGTTATTGGATGGACCGAGCCATCGCGCCGAAAGCAGAACACTGGCTGAAAGGCCGCGGCGGCCTGCGCTGCCGTATCCTCAGCGACGGTATGATTCGGAAAGACGCGTGAGAACAGACGATATTTGTGTTTGCCTGCATTGGGTAGGGCGTGACCGCTGGGCGCGCCGTGCTGGCGTTCGCGGGCGGCCCAGCGGTCCGCCCCTACCTCAGAAAGAACTGGAGGCATTGCCATGACCTTCGCCGGAGCAGTCCTCGCCGGAGGCAAATCCTCCCGGATGGGCCGCAACAAAGCCCTCCTGCGTATCGATGGCGAAGCCCTCTGGCGCCGCCAGCTCCGCGTGTTGCAGGAAGCCGGCGCCGATCCAGTCTGGCTCGTGCAGGCGCCCGGACAACGCGCACTCACCCGCGGCGTGTTGCGAGACTCTGTACCCAATGCCGGACCATTGGCCGGCCTGCACGCCGCGCTATCACAATGCAGCAGCGGGCATGTCGCCGTTGTTGCGGTGGATCTGCCGTACATCGAGCCAGTCTGGTTCACCCGACTGGCCAAGCTGTGCGCACCCGGCATCGGAGGCGTCGCCCGGACCCGCGATGGCTACGAACCGCTCGCCGCCATTTATCCGCGCGAAGCCCTGGCCGAAGCCGAAACGCGTTTGAAAGAGGGAGAATTTGTATTGCAGACACTGCTCCAGGCCCTCGTCCGTTCCCGAAGGATGCGCGTGCTGCGTCTGAAAATCGCCCAGCTCCGGCCACTAGCGAACTGGAATTCGCCGGGGGACATTGGCTGATTGTCCGGTAAGCCTTAGTTCAATGGAAGCGATGTGGGCTCGCCGAGCCGTGGCTTTCGAAAGTCGAAAGCGAAGGCTGGTGCCCCCGTTCGGAATTGAACCGAAATCACACGTTTAGGAAACGCGTGCTCTATCCATTTGAGCTACGGGGACTGGTGAAAGTGAATGAGTCGGGAAATTACGGATGCGAAAAAGGGTCAAAGTTCTACCTTGTCGCTCCATATTGGCCGGAGATTTAGAATGTTCACCCATGACTTCAAGGCTGAAGGCTCCGCGCCAGTTCCGCCGCTGCTTGGGCCGGGGTAAGCACCCGTGCGCCATGCAAAATTTCCGATGGATAGTGCGCGAGATTGCCAGTGACTATCGTTCGATCAGTCGTGGCGAGCGCCGCTTCCACAGAAACGATGTCATCGGAATCGGGAGCATTTACCACTGGTGAGCGTGGCGTGACCACTGCCTGACCGCGCAACCCATTCAGAAACGCCTGAATCTTTTCAGGTGCCAGCTTCAAGCGTGGCCGATGCAACACATCGCGATATTCCGCCAGGATTCGCGCGTCATAAACGAGCTGCACCCGACCATCGAGAACTGCATCCAATACCCGCGCTGAAGGCCCATGCGGGTTCAGCAAACCCGACACCACCACATTTGTGTCGATCACCCACTGTCTCATTTGCGACGTCGAGCGGTACGCGCCGAGGCGATCTCAGCATCGATCTGCTCCATCGTGAGTGCATCGGTGCCATTCACGACCGAATCAATCCGGATGGCCTCAACGGCCCGGGTCAACGCCACGCGGTCCAACATCGCCAGATCGCTGGAATAAGTCTCCTCCGAGGTCGGAATCATAATCGCTTTCGGTTTGCCGTTGGCGGTAACCAAAACGCGGCCAGAGCGACTGACTGCCGCCAAGGCGCGGCCTGGACTGGCGGAAAATTCACGGGAAGCGAGCCACTTTGTTTTCATGACCGGGAGTGTAGTGCAATCGTCGTGCATGTCAAGCCAGCGACCTGGTTGTTCCCGAACGCTTGCGCGGCGTGACCCGCAGTCGTCTGTCGCCGATATTGCGCTCGGTCCACAAAAGCAAATCGGCTCCGGCGGCGATTTCCACGTCGCGGATCAATTTGCGCACAAACGTGGCTTCATCCATCCCCGCGTGCCTGGAACGCCGGGCGAGAATGCCCTGCTCAAGCTTGGTGAGACGAACGGTGAGCACACCAGACATGGCATTTCTTTTTATGCCCGTTCCCGTGATGTCAACACCCGCTCGGTCTCGCCCCTTACCTGAACGGCTTTATCCGACGGTGCTCGAGACTGATCGACCGCCGCTGCACGACGGATAAACTCGCACATGGAATCGTAGACGACCAGGCGTACGCCCCGGACCAAACCGCGTTGGCGAAGGGCGATCATTTTGATTTCTCCGAGCTCTGCGGCCTTGTAATACCAGCCGCACGACAAACCGAAATACGGATCACGCTTGCCGGGTGAAGGGAGCCGGAAGAATTCTATTCGTGACGGAACTGTCTGAGCGGAGGATGAACTGGTCAGTGGGGCACTCATGGTGATATTTTTCGATGAGGTTTGCTTACAGTGGCATCATTGCGGCTCTCTCCCTTCACGTTGGCGAGTGCGCGCCTCTGCGCTGTTTACGGTAGACGCGAGCTATTGTGCCGGGCGTTTTTTGCGTTCCACTGAACGCAGCCCAAGTCATCGGTTCGTGGTGGGAAAATTTCAGCCGCTCGCCGGTGGGTCAGTTCTGCCTGCTTGTTTGCTTCGTGTCCGGGCTAGGCGAGCGCAACGGCGAACAAAGTGAGCGGCGGCTCGTGATCGCAACGCAGCGGAGAACACGAGGCGTAGGACGCGGATTACTTGCCGTGACCCTCGTAGCCTGTCGGCATGATCCAGGGATACCGGCAACACAAACGATCCGGTCATGAGTCGCACTTCTCAAGCGGACAACCGGGGTTGGAAATGTTACAGTATGACCAACGTTCTCCAATCACCAGCCGGCCAAATGACACCGTGCGCTGGCAGGGTATTTCGCGCCACTGAGTCGATACGGCTACGATTGCCCCGCCGCCGGTTCATCGCCCTGACTTAGGTTCACGGACTCGGGTGCCGGTTCACCGCTTTGCCTCCGGATGGCGGCGTGCGCTTCGCGGAATTTTGCCAATGGGATGATCCCGTGCCTGAGGTGGTGCTCAAACACGGCCCAGGATTCACTTTCGTCGAGCAGCCGGTCGGGCGTAAAGACGTGACTGAACAGCTTGTTCTTGGCGTGATCCGAGCCAAACAGGCGTAGCGAAACCACGCCGCGAATCCGGCGGTCGGGATAGAGGTTGATCTTGATCCGCCGATAGTCGCGGTCTCCTTCGTGCAAAGTCGCCATCGCGGTGACCGAGATGCGCAGCATGAAGTCGTATAGCTGGTCGTTCGGCACCGCCGCCTCCAGCCGGCACCACAGATGATAGCCCCGGCCACTGGCGATGATCAATGGCACACACCCGAGGGCCATCAACTGGTCGCGCATAAAACGGACCGTGAAGGCCATCTCCGGGATCAGCGCCGTATTGTTCGTCTTATGATTGTTATCAAGGTTGAAACAGAAGGTGTTGCTGGCCGTGTCGTCGAAGTACAGGCAAACGTTGCAGCGCTTTTCAACGTGAGCCTGCAACATCTCCTCCATGCGGAATCCGGGAATGTGGCTGAGCTTGTATTTGTGCAGCAGGCCGGTGAGCGTCAGCTCGCCATACTCCAACCGAACGCCGTCCGACAGCAATTTCTCCAGGTAGGCAAAACCGTGTTCGTACGTTTCCACCTTGGCCCGGTCCTGGGGCAGGCCGGCATAGAATTCCTTCAGCAGGCTCACCCTTGGATCCATGGCGTGATTTCGTCAAACGAACGGAAGGCCCGCGCGCAGTTGGGCTGCAGGTCCCGGTGTCGCTCCAGCAAGGGATAAAACACCTGCACGCCGTGGGTTTCACCGTGGATGATATTGAAGGGATCGTCGTCCACCAGATGCTCAATCTGCCACACCCGGCAGAAGACGATCTTGTTCCAGGCCATGAAAAGATGGTCGAAGGGAATGCCGTGGTCGTTCAGCCATTTTTTTGTGTCGTCGTTGGCGCGGCGCAGGTCCCGGTAGGTGCAGATCACGATCCGCCAGCCGGCGGCCTTCAAGCCGCGCACAAATCGCACCCCGTCGGGACGGGCCACCGCGAGCCGATAGCACTGCTGATGGATCTGGCTTTTGAAAAAGGCGTATTCCGTGCTGAGCAGCCCGTTATTTTCCGACTCGTGGCGGCGCACCCGCGCGAGGTAGTCGTGAAAAACCGGCTCCGCCATCCCATGCGCGCCGTCGTAGCGGAAGTCCGTCTGTTGCAACGTGGCTTCGAAATTGTTCAGCGTATCGTCGAGATCGATGGCGATCGTTCTCATCCCGTCGGGTTGGCACTCGCCTTGGTCCGCTTTGATCGGTTGAAAATAAGGTCATTCCAAACAGGAACCATACACATGGGAAAGACAGATAAATGCCTGCATCGCGATGTCCATCACGATACCGCCGCAGAGGAGCAACCTTCACAGCCAGCAAAAACCTCCCTATCCGGCTGCGCCACGGGGATTAACCCTGTTTTTCGACGTCGCCCGGCCTGAACGACAGACCAAAAATGCCCGTTGACACGGCCTTGTTCACCCGCAACCTCTGTTCTCTTTTCCAATCATGAGCAGCACCGAAACACCCGCCACCCAGACTCTCAAGCCCGAGGATATTCCTTTCACCAGCCCGCAGTTGATGTCCCGCTTCATCACTGATACCGGCAAGATCCTGCCCCGCAAATACACGGGCTTTTCCGCCAAGCAGCAGCGCAAGGTCACGAAGAACATCAAGCGCGCCCGCAAGTTGCTGACGATGCAGTAAGCGAAGCCTGTCCCCTTCTTTCTCATTGAGCCGGAGCCTATGCTCCGGCTTTTTGTTTTTCTAATGCCCGCCCGTGTCTATGCCCCCACTCCGCACAACCTCCGCCTGCTGGCGGCGGCTCTCAAACGCGGCGAACTGGTGGCCATGCCGACTGAAACAGTCTACGGCTTGGCGGCTCATGCCTTGGATATCCGGGCCTGCCGACGAATTTTTACCGCCAAACGGCGGCCAGACCACGATCCGTTGATCGTCCATGTCACCGATCTGCGCGCGGCAGAAGCGTTGGCGGAATTCAACGACGCGGCTCGTGTGATCGCCCGCCATTTCTGGCCCGGACCGCTGACCCTCGTGCTGCCCAAGAAAAAAATTGTGCCTGGAATCGTTACCTCTGGGCAGGACACCGTGGCGTTGCGTTCGCCCGCCCACCCGCTCGCCCGCCGGCTGCTCAAACTTTCCGGCCTGCCGCTGGCTGCACCGAGCGCCAACCTGTTCGGCTATGTCAGCCCGACGACAGCAGAACACGTCCGACTCGGACTCGGCACCCGCATCAAACACATCCTCGACGGCGGCCCGTGCCGCGTCGGCGTGGAATCGACGATTGTCGCGGTGAGCCCGGCCGGAGAATTGCGCGTGTTGCGGCCAGGTGCGATTTCCGGACCTGAGTTGCTGGCGGTGCTGCGTCGTGCCGGCCTGAAAGCCCGCCTGGCAAGGAGAAAGTCTTCTTCAGCCGTACTCGCGCCCGGCCTGCTCGACCAACATTACAGCCCGCACACACCGCTCACGATTACCTCGCACATTACCGCCGCTCAGAAGAAATCAGCCGGCACCGACATCGCATTGATTTTCCAACAAAAGCCGGATGCCAGTGGCAGGAATATTTTCTTTTTCAGCGCTGCCGGTGAATTAAGCGATGCCGCTCACAATCTCTACTCGGTGTTGCGCCAGACCGATGCGGGCAAATTTGCGCGTATCATCGTTGAAGCCGCTCCAAAAAACGACGGTGCGCTGGCCGCAGCGATCAATGACCGGCTGACGCGCGCAGCGGGAAAGCGAAAGTAGCACGGCCCCGTCACCGCTTCGCCAGCGCGCCCGTCAGTGCCTTCAACAGGCGTTCGTTCTGCGCCTGAGTGCCGACCGTTACGCGCAACCACTCGGGCAGGCCGTAACCTTTGACGGGCCGGGTGATCACGCCCTGCCGTTGCAGGGCATCGAAGACGGCGACGCCGTCGCCCACCTTCACCAAAATAAAATTCCCCTGCGCCGGCACAAATTCCAACCCGCCTTGGGTGAAGCCCGCGCCTAATTGGGCCAGTCCGGTCCGGTTCTCGCGACGACACTTGGTCACAAATTCCTCGTCATCCAACGCCGCAACCGCAGCGGCCGCTGCGATTGCATTCACGTTGAATGGCTGGCGAACGCGCTGAAGCAGCGCGATCAACTCCGGCGCTGCGAAGCCA
>Ga0265320_10003460_pt1 | contig 10591 bp, 11 predicted proteins | sample 4827metaG_FD_202087 | JGI IMG/M metagenome (GOLD analysis project Ga0265320, IMG submission 202087) | Rhizosphere microbial communities from Carex aquatilis grown in University of Washington, Seatle, WA, United States - 4-8-27 metaG | ecosystem: Host-associated > Plants > Roots > Rhizosphere >...
ATCAGCGCGGCCGCAGTCGAGGCGGACGACAGCGGCGCGAACATCCGTCCGGGCCTGGGCGCGCTCTACGTCCCCCCGCCGGCCTGGGTCGAGCTGGCCCCCTACCTGTCAGATGTGCTCACGGGTTACCTGGGCTTGCTGGAGGCGCGGGCCCAGCCGCAGCTCTCGGTCGGCTTGGGCGGACTGAGCGTGCAGACCGGGGCGACCGCGGCCGAGCCCCGCGCGGCCGCCTACCAGGCCTCGGCGCAGGCTCTCCAGGATTTCACCCAGGCGCGTCTCAAGGAGCTTGGGCAACGCTACGCCAGCTGCTATCTCGTGCCAGCCGGCACCGCCTGCTGGCTGCAGCTCGAAACGGATCTCGACCTGGCAGGAGCTCCGCGCGGGGACCGGCAGCGTTGAGCAGGAGAGGCCGCATGCCCGCTCGGAACCCCTCTTGCCGTCGTCCCGGCCTGGTCCTGGCGATGTCCATCGTCCTGGGAACGCCCGGTTGCCAGTCGATACCCCGGTCGCCGGCGACGCCGGCGACGCCGAACCAAATCATTCCCGGGCTTCCCTCCATTCCTCCCGGTCCCGCGGCGCCGACGCTGCCGCCGGCTCCCGAGGCGGTCTATCGCAACCCGAAGATCGGCCTCATCTACCTGCGGGCCCATCAGGACGTCGAAGGCCGGCTGCTGGGCCCTCAGGTCATGTACCAGATCGTCGATCCGGGAGGCTGGAACACTGCGGCGGTCGAGGAGGGACGCGGCTATATCCCGATGGTGAACCAGGAAGGGCCCTCCGGTTCGGGTTTGCCGGCGGCAGTGCCTGCCCGGGTGGTTCCGTCCCTGGCAGACTCCAGTCCGCTGCTCGATCCGGTGGCCGCGGCGGATATCGTCATCACCGGACTCATGCACCTTGAGGACAAACCCGAAGCCGTGGAGTTGGCCCGAAGGCAAGGTCCGGGCGCCAGGGCCCAGTACGACGAGCAAGCCGGCTGGCTCCTGCTCCCGCCAGTCCGTCCGCCGTGAGACTCCGGGCCGGCGGAGGGCGATGGCCGGACTTGTTCACACCGGCCATTTGCCGCCGCCCGTGGCATGGGGCGTGCTTCGGATGGGGCGGATAATACTCTCATTAACAATCGTAACACTATTCCCATGAAGCGCGTTCCCCGGACCCTCTGCCTGCTCACCGCCCTTTGTTCGCTGGCCGCGCTGCGGCCGGCCGCGTCGGCCGCCCCCCTGACCATCGGCTACAGCGACTGGCCGGGCTACACGGTCTTCGAGGTCGCCAACCAGAAGGGCTGGTTCAAGGACGCCGGGGTCGACGTGGAGATGAAATGGTTCGACTACGGTCCCTCGATCGACGCCTTCTCCGCCGGCAAGATCGACGCGAACTGCGTGGTTGCCTCCGACGCGATGGGCGCGGGCGCGGCCGGCGCCAAGGCCAAGTTCATCGCCCTGATCGACTACAGCGACGGGAGCGACATGATCGTCGGCAAGCCGGGCATCACCTCGATCAAGGACCTCAAGGGGCAGAAAGTCGGAGTCGAGCTGACCCTGGTCGAGCACATGCTGCTGATCGAGGGCCTGAAGCAGAACGGCATGACGCCGAACGACGTCACGCTGGTCGGCACCGCCACCAACAACACGCCCCAGACGCTGGCGTCGGGCTCCGTGGCCGCGATCGGCGCCTGGTATCCCATCTCCTACAACGCTTTGACCCAGGTCCCCGGCTCGAAGAAGCTCTTCACGAGCGCGGAGGCCAAGGGCCTGGTCTATGACGTCCTGGCCGTGAATCCCGCCAGCCTCGCCGCCCATCCGGCGGAATGGGCCAAGGTCGCCGCCATCTATTACAAGTGCGTGGCCTATCTGATGGATCCCGCCACCCGCGACGATGCGATCAAGATCATGGCGGCCAAGGTCGGTGCCGATCCGGCGGTCTACGCCAAGTACGTGCCCGGCACCCACTTCGAGACGCTCGCGGAGGCCAAGGCCAACTACAAGGGCGACGCCGGCGCCGCCATGAACATCCACGATTCCCTGGTCGGCAGCGACAAGGTCCTCCTGGACATCGGCGCCTACAAGAACACCCAGAAGGCGGAAGACTACATCTATCCGGACATCGTCCTGGCGATGCCCTGACCGGCCGCGCTGGCGCAGTTCCTGCGAGTAGACTCGTAACATGGGCCTGCGCGACCGTCTTGGCTTGAGGCACGAACTGCCGCCCCGGCTGCGGTTCGTGCTTTTGGTCTTTTCCTTCGCGCTGCCCCTGGGGGCCTGGTGCCTCGTCAGCTATGTGCCGTGGATCTGGCATCCGCTGATCCATGTGACCGATCCCGGCGGGGCCGACGACTACCTCCCCGGGATGAACGTGGAGCGCGCGGTCTTTGGCCAGGAAGTGGCGGCGGTCGTCAAGAAAGGGCAGAAGCCGCCCGAGGGCTACCGGGTGAATCCGGTCTATCTGCCGCCGCCGGGCAAGGTGGCGGTGGCCTTTGTCACCGCCTTCACGACTCCGCCGCGGTTGCCCAGCGAGCCGTGGCTGTACCAGAGCCTCGGGCAGAGCATCCGCACGATCTTCTGGGGCTTCGTCATTTCCTCCCTCCTCGGCGTGCCGCTCGGGATCCTCTGCGGCACCTATCGCTTTTTCGCCCGGCTCCAGGAGCCGTTCATCGAGTTTTTCCGGTACCTGCCGGCCCCCGCGTTCGGCGCCCTCTGCGTCGCGATCCTGGGCATCGACGATGCGCCGAAGGTCGCGATCATCGTCATCGGGACCTTTTTCCAGCAGGTGCTGATCATCGCGAACACCGTCCGCAAAGTCGACCCGGCGCTGATCGAGGCCGCGGAGACCCTCGGTGCGAAGGGCTGGCGGTTGATGACCAGCGTCGTCATCCCGGCGGCCCTCGCCGACATCTACACCGACATGCGCATCCTGCTCGGATGGGCCTGGACCTACCTGATCATCGCCGAGGTGTTCGGGACGATGTCGGGGATCACCCTCTTCATCGTCCTGCAGGGCCGCTACCTGCACTACGAGTACGTCTATGCCGCCATCGCCATGATCGGCGTCATCGGGCTGACGACCGACATGACGCTCGCCTGGCTGGCCGGCGCGCTTTTCCCGTGGAAGCGGCGCCGGTCGGGCCAGCGGCGGCGCGCCAAGATGTTTCCGCCGCCGTCGGCCGCCCTGGCGGAGGTGACGGAGAACGCGGTGAACTCCCTCGGCTCCAACGCCTGACCCCATGTCCCTCGCGCCCCTCAACCTGCCGGACTACCGGGAAAAGAGCCCGGAGGTCGCCGCCCGCTTCAAGAAGATCGGCCAGCGCCCCGTCGTCCTGAACGTCCGCGACCTGCACAAGAGCTTCGAGACGCAGGAGGGTCCCAAGGTCGCGTTCGAGCCGATGTCGCTCGACGTCCATCGCCGGGAGTTCATCTGCATCATCGGCCCGTCCGGCTGCGGCAAATCGACGCTGATCCGGATCGTGGCCGGGCTGGAGGGGGCCTCCGGCGGGGAGATCCTGATCGACGGCCATCCCGTCTCGGGCCCCGGGCCGGACCGCGGGATGGTCTTTCAGGGCTACACCCTCTTCCCGTGGCGGACGGTGAAGCAGAACATCATGTTCGGCATGGAAATGAGGGGCCGGGCCCGCACCAACGCGGACGTCGAGGCGCGCCAGTGGCTCGACATGGTCGGGCTGAGCAAGTTCGAGAAGGCCTATCCCCACGAGCTGTCGGGCGGGATGAAGCAGCGCGTGGCCATCGCCCGCGCCCTGGCCAACGAGCCGAGGATCCTCCTGATGGACGAACCCTTCGGGGCGCTCGACGCCCTGACCCGGTGCAAGATGCAGAATTACCTCCTGCAGATCTGGAAGAAGGTCGAGGTGACCATCCTCTTCATCACGCACGACCTCGAGGAGGCCTGCTACCTGGCGGACCGGATCATCGTGATGGGCGCGAACCCGGGACGGGTCCTCGAGGTGATCGACAATCCCGTGCCCCGCCCGCGCCGCACCGAGCAGCTGCTCTCGCCGGAATTCATCGCCCTGAAGCACCGCCTCGACGAATTGATCCACGGCGCGAGCGCGGGCGAGTCGGAGGAGGAGGAGAGGCTGCCGATGATCAAGCTCACGGAGGCCGGCGATGAGGTGGAGTGAGGACGACCCGCATGACCCCAGCCGCCGCCCCCTTCCTGCCGCCGCCGCGCTTCACCTGGCCTGACGGCCACCGCTGCGCGGCGATGCTCTGCTTCGACGTGGACGGCGAGACGACGGCCCTCGCCGAGGATCCGCGGCTGGCCCGGCGCCGCACCCTCATGTCGCAGTGCGAGTACGGCCCGCAGGTGGGGGTCCCGCGGCTGCTCGGGCTCCTGGAGCATCTGGGCGTGCCCGGAACGTTTTTCATCCCCGGCCACGTCGCCGACCACCATCCCCGGATGGTCGAGGCCGTCGCGGGGCGGGGGCACGAGATCGGACTGCACGGCTACCTGCACGAGAAGCTGGCCTACCTGACCGAGGACGAGGAGGAGGCGATCCTCCTGCGGAGCATCGCGACCCTGGAGCGGCGGACGGGCCTCCGCCCGGTCGGCTTCCGGGCGCCCTGGTTCGAGACGAATCCCTGGACGGCCGAGATCCTGGCGCGCCACCACGTGAGCTATTCGGCGAGCGAGATGGGCGATGACGTGCCCTACCGCCACCCGAACGGGGTGGTGGAGATCCCGGGCCAGTGGCTGCTCGAGGACTGGGAGCAATTCGCCTTCAATGCCGACCCGGCCTGGGGCTTTGTCCCGGAGAACTGCGCCAAGGTGTTCGACCTGTGGTGGCGCGAGTTCGAGGCCATGCACGACTTCGGCTGCTGTTTCGTCCTGACGGTTCATCCCTGGCTCTGCGGCCGTCCGTCCCGAGTCCGCCTCCTGGAGGAGCTGGTCCGCGGCATGCAGGCGAAGGGCGGCGTGTGGTTCGCCCGCGGCCACGAGCTGGCCGATTACGTCCGGCGCCATCCCGAGGCCCGCCGCGAGACCGACTTCGACCGCCTCGCGCCCAAGTCGCCATGACCGTCCCGGCCTCCGCTCCCCCGCTCGAGGAGATCCGCCGCGGCATTTGCGCCGTGGCCGAGCTGCCGCTGACCCGGGCCCGCTCGCTGCCGGCCTCGGCCTACACCAGCGAGGAATTCTTCGCCTGGGAGGCCGGCCATCTCCTGCGCGGCGGGTGGCAATGCCTCGCCCACGTCTCGCAGATTCCGCGGCCGGGCGACTTCCTGAACGTCGACCTGCTGGGCGATCCGCTCATCGTGGTCCGGGGCAAGGAGAACGCGGTGCGGGTCCTCTCCCGCGTCTGCCCTCACCGGGCGATGGACATCATGCCGCCGGGCTTCGGCTACGAGGGCCACGGGCCCGCCGAGGCCAAGGGAGACGCCCCGGGCTGCGGGCACACGCGGATCTTCCTCTGTCCCTACCATGCCTGGACCTTCGAGCTGGACGGCCGGCTCAAGGCCTGCCCCGAGATGCAGGAGGCCGAGGGCTTTGTCCGCGACGACTTCGCGCTGAAGTCCTTCCGCAGCGAGGTCTGGCAGGGGTTTGTCTTCGTGAACCTCGACGGCGCGGCGCCGCCCTTCGCGCCGGGCCTCGAGGAGATGGCGGAGGACGTGAGGGCCTTCCGGCTGGAGGAGCTGCAGGTGGTGATCGCCCGGGAATGGGACTGCCCGTTCGACTGGAAGGCGCTGGTGGAAAACTTCATGGAGAGCTACCACCACCTCGGGATCCACCACAAGACGCTCCAGCCGATGATGCCGGCGCGCGACACGTGGACCGAGGGCGAGCGGCGGCGCTACCTGCGCGCGCACCTGCCCTACAAGGAGACGGTGCGCGAGGAGTACCGGGCATTCGCCGCGCGCGGGGATTTCTCGGAGGACCTGCCGCCCCTGCCCGGGCTCGAGGGCGACTCGGCGCTGGAGTGGGGGCTTTTCCTGATATCCCCGACCTTCCTCCTGGCCACCGCGCCCGACCGGGTCATCTGGTACCGGCTCCAGCCCCTGGGCCCCGGCCGCCTGCGCCTGCTCACCACGGTGCTGGTCCCGCGGGAGGTCGCGGCGCGGGAAAACTTTCCCCGCCTGCGGGAGAAGGCCGAGCAGCAGCTGGTGCAGTTCCACCTGGAGGACATGGAGGTGTGCACCGCCGTCCAGCGGGGCTTCGGCGCCAGCGGCTGGCAGCAGGGACGGCTCAGCCACCTCGAGATGACGGCGTGGCTCTTCCACCGCTACCTGGCCGCCCGCCTGCGCGGAGTCTGGCCGACGGAGGACCGGCCGGCGGCCCCCAGCCAGCGGCCGGGAGGCACCCGATGACCCCGCTCCTGAACCCTCCCCCCGCCGCCCCCGGGCTCATCCGGCTGGAGCCCGGCGCGTTCGTGATGGGCGGGCCGGCGGACGACAAATTTGTCACGGACACCGAGCGCCCGGCCCACCTTGTCCGCCTCGTTCGCCCGTTCGCCCTGGGGCGCGTCCCGGTGACGGTCGGCGAATACCGCGGCTTTGCGCCCGGCCACGCCCCGGCCGACGATCCCGCCTGGCCGGTGGTCAACGTGAGCTGGGACGACGCCCGCGCCTATTGCGCCTGGCTGCCGATGGAGACCGGGCAGGCCTGGCGGCTGCCGACGGAGGCCGAATGGGAATACGCCTGCCGGGCCGGAAGCCATTCGCCGTTCGCCGCCGGCGATGAAATCACCACGCAGGCCGCCAATTTCCTGTACGCCGAGGATGGCCAGCGCATCGGCCCCGGCCGGCGCACGGCGGTCGGCAGCTATCCCGCGAACGCATTCGGCCTGCACGACCTCCACGGCAATGTCTGCGAATGGGTGGAGGATGCCTGGCATCCCGACTACCGGGGCGCGCCCGCGGACGGGTCGGCCTGGGACGAGGGTGGGGCGCCCGCCCGGCGGATGATCCGCGGCGGCGCCTGGGACTACCTGCCGCGCCTCCTCCGCAGCGCGTGGCGGGACTCGCTCCCGCGCGGGGACCGGCGGGACAACGTGGGCTTTCGCGTGGCGCTGACCCTGGAGCCCTGACCATGCGCCTGCTGCTCTTCCGCTCCCTCTGGACCAACGGCTTCGACCTCGCGGCGGCCCTGCAGGACTGCCGCGGCGGCGCCTTTGACGGCGTGGAGGGGCCGGTCCCGGCCGGCGTCGCGGAGCGGGCGGGCTTCGCCGCCGCGCTGGCGGCGGCGGCGGTTCCCTTCGTCGCCGAGATTGTCACCGGCGGCGGCTACGTGCCGGTCGAGGCCTCGGCGGAGCGCCAGCTGGAGGATTTCAGCCGGCAGGCCGAAGCCGCGCTCGATTGCCAGCCGCTGTTTCTCACCGTGCTCGCGGGATGCGACGCCTGGCCCATGGCGCTGAGCGTCGAATTCCTCGGGCGGGCGCTGGAACGGGCGCGGGAACTCGGCGTCACCGCCAGCTTCGAGACGCACCGCAGCCGGCCCACCTTCCACCCGTGGGCCACGCGCCGGCTGCTGGAGCAACTGCCCGCGCTCCGGCTGACCTGCGATTTCTCGCACTGGTGCTGCGTGTGCGAGCGGCTGGTGCTCGAGACCGAGCCGGAGATCCTGGCGCTGTGCGCCGCGCGGGCCCACCACGTCCACGCCCGGGTGGGCTACGCGCAGGGGCCGCAGGTGCCGCACCCGGCGGCGCCGGAGCATCGCGGGGCCCTGGAGGCGCACGAGCGGTGGTGGGACGCCATTTGGCGCGCGCAGGCGGGCCGCGGGACCGTGACCATGACCCCCGAATTCGGGCCCGACGGCTATCTCCAGCGCCAGCCCTTCACGGACGAGCCCGTCGCGGACCTGGATGCCATCAACCGCTGGATGGCGGAGCGCCAGCGCGAGCGGTTCCTCAGCCTGGCCGTCCCCTGCTGAGCCCATGCCGCGCCGCCGTCCCTCCCCCGCCCGCTTTCCCTCCTGGGCCGAATCGACCTGGGAGGAAATCGGCCGCTGGCCGGCCGCCCGGAACGACGCCGTGATCCTGCCCGTCGGGGCGACGGAGCAGCACGGTCCCCACCTGGGCACGGGCATGGATTCCGCGCTGGCCGAGCGGCTGTGCGCAGCGGCGGGGGCGCAGGCGGGCCTGCCCGTGCTTCCCCTGCTGCCCTACGGATGTTCCCTGGGTCATTCGCGGCACTGGCCGGGCACGATCGCGCTCGGGCCGCAGACCCTGATCGCCCTCGTGACCGAGATCGGCGACTGGGTGCAGGCCTCGGGTTTCCGCCGCCTCTTCATAGTCAACACCCACGTGACCAACGCCGCCCCGCTTCGCTGCGCCCTCGAGGTGCTCCGGAGCCGGCACGACGGCCTGATGGTCGCCGTGGTCGACACCGCCGCCCTCAGCCCGCGGGTGGCGCGGGCGTTCCGGGCGGACGGCGCGGACTGGCACGCCAACGCCGCCGAGACCTCGCTCATGCTGGCGATCGCGCCGGCGCTGGTGCGCCGGAACAAGCTGCGCGCCGCCGACGATCCGGACCGCACGGCGGGCCTGGTCTTCGCGCATCCGGTCAACCGCACCAGCCGCAACGGCGTGACGGGCCGTCCCTCGCGGGCCCGCGCCGCCGCCGGGCGCCGGCTCTTTGCCTGGATGGTGGCCGATCTCGCGGCGCTGCTGCGCCGGGGCCGGCGGGAGCGCCCACCGCTCGCCGCCGCCTACGGGCCCGCCCCCTTATCCCTATGAAGAAAACCGACCAGGAAATTCTCCGGCTCCAGGCCGACCTCAAGGCCAAGGGCGTCAAGTACTGCGTGGGCGCCTACGTCGACATCCACGGCGTGCCCAAGGGCAAGTTCGTGCCGATCGACCACTTTCTCCACTTCGCCCACGGCTCGGAGCTCTACACCGGCTACGCCCTCGACGGGCTCGGCCAGCGGCCCAACGACGACGAGATCAGCTCGGTCCCCGACCTCGACGCGATCACGATCCTGCCCTGGCGGCCGGAGGTGGCCTGGATGCCCGCCGACAACGAGTTCCACGGGCAGCCCTACGAGATCAACACCCGCGTGGCCCTGAAGAAGGTCCTGGCCGGCGCGGCGGAGCTGGGGTTCGGCTTCAACCTCGGCATCGAGTGCGAGGTGTTCGTCGTGAAGCTGGAGGACTCGGGGAAGCTCAGCATCCCCAATTCCGACGACAACCTGGTCAAGAGCTGCTATGACGTGAAGCGCTTCTTCGACCGCTACACCTGGCTGGACAAGATGGCCTCGACCATCGGCACGCTGGGCTGGGATCTCTACTCGTTCGACCACGAGGACGCGAATTCCCAGTTCGAGTTCGACTTCAAGTACGCCGACGGCCTCACCATGTGCGACCGCTACGTCTTCTTCCGGATGATGGCCCGGCACTACGCCGCCGAGGAGGGCCTGCTCGCGACCTTCATGCCCAAGCCCTTCGCGGACAAGACCGGCAACGGCGCGCACTTCAACATGTCGCTGCGCGACCTGGCCACGGGGGGCAACGCCTTCGCGTGCGACCCGGCCGACGACCCGCGCGGCCTGGGCCTGACGCCCCTGGGCTACGCCTTCATCGCCGGGGTCCAGCGCCACGGGCGGGCCATCTGCGCGGCCTTCGCGCCCACCGTGAACAGCTACAAGCGCCTCGTCCGGCGCGGCCTGATGAGCTATTATTCCTGGGCGCCGGTATTCAACTCGTTCGGCACGAACAACCGCACCAACTCGATCCGCGTGCCGATGGGAGGGGGCCGCTGCGAGAGCCGCAACGCCGATTCCGCCTGCAACCCGTATCTCGCGGCGACCCTGGTGCTGGCGGCCGGGCTGGAGGGCGTCCGGGAGAAGCTCGATCCCGGCGCCCCCCAGGACGACAACCTCTACGAGCTGGACGAGGCGCAGCTGGCCGCGCGGGGCATCCAGTACCTGCCCCGCAACCTGGAGGAGGCGGTGGAGGCGTTCGCGGGCGATCCCTTCGTCGAGCGCACGCTGGGCCCCGGCCTGCGCAACGAGTTCATCGCCTGCAAGACCGAGGAATGGCGCACCTACCACCAGCAGGTCAGCCAGTGGGAGATCGACCAGTATGCCCGGCTCTACTGAAGCCCCGGAGTTTGTCCGTGACGCCCCGGCCCGCGCCGCTAGAACCAATCCCGATGGCCAAGCTCGAAAAAGTGGCGCGGTTCAGCATTTCCCTGCCGTCCGGCCTGGCCGCCCAGCTCGACGGCATGGTCGGCGCCCGGGGCTTCAAGAACCGCTCGCAGGCGATCTCCGAGATGGTGCGGGCGCGGCTATCCGAGCTCAAGGTCGAGTCCGGCACGGGCAGCACCGCGGGCACCATCAGCCTGATCTACGACTACCGGAAGCGGAACCTGCAGACCACGCTTTCCGCCATCCAGCACCGGTACTACCTCCTGATCGTGTCGAGCATGCACGTGCACCTGGAGCACCACCAGTACCTCGAGGTCCTGCTGGTGCAGGGCCCCCCGCGGCAGGTCCGCCGGCTGGCCGACGAGCTGATCACCTGCAAAGGGGTGCGGCACGGCAAGCTGCAGCTGACGGCCATCGGTATTCCTCCCTTGCTCTAACTGTGCCCGCCGATTTTTGGCCCCTCCCGACGGGCCGAAAAACGCCACGGCGCAGTTCGCCCAAGGCG
>Ga0265320_10003462_pt1 | contig 10587 bp, 10 predicted proteins | sample 4827metaG_FD_202087 | JGI IMG/M metagenome (GOLD analysis project Ga0265320, IMG submission 202087) | Rhizosphere microbial communities from Carex aquatilis grown in University of Washington, Seatle, WA, United States - 4-8-27 metaG | ecosystem: Host-associated > Plants > Roots > Rhizosphere >...
CTCACCATTTTGCTCGTGGAACATTCGATGAAGGTCGTCATGGGCGCCTGCGAACGCATCGCCGTGCTCGATCACGGCGTGAAGATCGCCGAGGGCCCGCCCGCCGTCATCCAGAACGACCCGAAGGTCATCGAAGCCTACCTCGGCGAAGACCATCAAAAATCGATCACGCACCACTGATGCTGACCGTATCCAACCTCTCGGTCTCTTACGGCGTCATCAATGCGCTCGATGACATTTCGTTTTCAATCGAGGCGGGCAGCATCGTCACGCTTATCGGCGGCAACGGCGCGGGCAAAACCACGGCCCTGCGTGCGCTCTCCGGCCTGCTGCGCCCGCGCGCCGGCAAGATGGAGTTCCTCGGCGAAGACATCACCCGGCTCGAGCCGCACCAGACCGTCGCCCGCCGACTGTGTCATGTGCCCGAAGGCCGCATGATCTTCGGGAATCTCACCGTGGACGAAAACCTTTCCATGGGCGCGTATCTCCAGAAAGACAGCGGCCGCATCGCCCGCAGCCGTGACTACGTTTTCAGCATTTTTCCGCGGCTGAAGGAACGCCTGACCCAGGCTGCCGGCACCCTCTCGGGCGGCGAACAGCAGATGCTCGCCATCGGCCGCGCGCTCATGGGCGAGCCAAAGTTGCTGCTGCTGGACGAGCCTTCGCTCGGCATCGCCCCGAAGCTGATCTCCACAATTTTTGAGAAAATCGTGGAGATCAACCGCAACCACGGCGTCACCATTTTACTCGTGGAGCAGAACGCCAATCTCGCGCTGGAAGTCAGTTCCCACGCCTACGTCCTCGAGACTGGCCGGATCGTCATGCAAGGCGCGTCCAAGCAACTCCGCGCCGACCCGCAGCTCAAGGCCGCGTATCTCGGGGGTTGAGCCCATCAAATCTCCTCCGGGCCGAGCCAGCGAAAGTGCGTGATCATAAACTTCCGCCCGGGACCCATGGCGGCCGGGTCGGCGATGCGCTGCACGATGGCTTCGCAATAGACGATGGCCTCGGTCTTGGCGGGATCGACGGGATTCACCGTTTCACCATAGGCGCGAATGCGAAAAGTGTCTGACCGAACCGTGAGCATGGGACCGATGGCGGTCATGAAGTCGCCCGGCGTGATCGGTGCGGGCAGATTCGCGGCGAGCAATGCACTCGAACCAAACGCCGCGACCGAAGTGAACGGACCGTTGGCCGATTTGCCCGAGGCCGAAGCCGCCATGCCGTTGGCGATGGCGTTGCCCTTTGTCGTCAGGCTGGCCGTTGCAATCACGGTGACACCGGGCGCGGAGTTGTAGGTTTCCAAAATACTGCGCCAGACAATGGCTGACGTCGTGTTCAGATTGATTGTGCCCGCGAAACTCTGGCCGCCCACCACGCTGCGCGCAGTGAGTGTGACGTGATGGAAGTTATCCTGCAAAACCGATGGCGTGAGCGGGCCTGCCGGTGTGGGCAGCAAGGCGAGTTGCTCGTAGATCAGCACGCCGGGGAGTTTACTTTGGAAAGTGCCGACCGCCGCACGCAATTTCCCCTGCGCCGATGTTGCCACCGTGCCGGTGAGGAGAGGCGGGACTCCGGGAATGATCAGTTGGGCTGAAGGCGCGAAGGCACTGATCTTCATGCCTTCGGCGCTCACCAGATAAGCATACCGGCCCACCGTCGCCGCCACACCGGGAGCACCGGGCGTCTCACTCACCACGATCGGAATCTTGCCTGCGATCACATGTTCGGAATTGGCGGCGGCCGCACCGACACTCCCCGTCGCGACCAGCTCAATCGGGGTCACACCGGTTGACAGCGCCGCCAGCGCAGTGGTCTGCGCGCCCGACGTCAGCCACGCCACAAATCCGCCGCTCGCGTCCCATACGCCACACCAATGCCGCGTGCTGTTGCCCGCACCGGCGGTGATGCCGGTGAGACCCGCCATGCCGGTGATACGGCTGTCGTCGCCCGCATGGCGCTGCAATTCGCCGAGCGCGACGTTCAAGCCGAGCAACGCATTTTGCCTGGCCTGAGCCTGGTAAACGCCAGTCGCGGAAACCTGCCCGTTCACGCGCACCAACGCGCTCAGCGCGTAAAGCACCAGCACGAGCAAGGCGAGCAACGCCAGCGTGAGCACGAGGGCAAAGCCGGCTTGGCCGTGTTGCCGCTGGATCTCTGGCTGTAGGAGGGGCTTTAGGTCCCGATTCGTAAGTTCAACGTCGGGGCCTAAAGCCTCTCCTACAGCACAAGCACTTTTCCTCGTAGGCACTCCGTCCGATTCGGTTGTATTCATCGAGCCGGCCCTTTGATCTCGAGCTTTCGCACATAGACGCGGGAGTTCGCTTCCACCACGGCCCACCACCATGCCGCGTCATCTGAAAATTCACCCGGCCGTGTGATCGCGCCATTCCCCTGCTCCATTGTGTCGATCAACCGCGCGCCTTCATCGGTGAGAATGCGCAGCATCACGTCGGCGACTGCCGGATAGCGATTGGCATCAGAAGCCGAGCCGGCATCGCGCGCAGCGTGCGAAAGATCGGAATTGTCGGCGGGAAATATTCGCCGCAACGCGCCCGAATTGTCGCGCACATAAAGCCAGACACCAAAATCCACGACATTGACCGCGAGCGCATCGCCCAGCGGCGGATTTGTCAACGTCGAGGCGGAGCGCGCCACCGAGGGCGCGGAAGTGCTGCTGCCATACGCCGGCGCAACAATATCGTAGCCCGTGGCAAAAGTCGTATCCGCCGCCACGGCCGAGCGAAACAACGTGTAGCGCACCTGCGCGGGATTCGCCGGGGAATTATTCGGACCGCTCACCGGCCGGCGCGCGATCTGGTACGAAACCGCGCAGGGCAAGCTGCCGTTGCTTTCGACATTGGAGGTGATGAAACGCAGCCATGCACCGGAAAGCCCGAAACGGGCGTCGGTCAGAACCGGGTCCAGACCACCGGCCGAAGCGGGCAGCACCCGCTGGCTATCGCCCGTGGCCGGTTTCATGAACGTGGCGGATTGCCAGCCATGGTTCAACAGGGTGGCGGAAGAATTTGTCACGTCGATCGCCAGCCAGGTGGTCACACCGTCGGCGTGAAATACACCGGTCTGCAGATCGCGTTCCAGCAGATCGAGCGCGAGCCGGGCCTGCGTGGCGGAACCGAAATCAGCCTGCGTACGATGCCAGAGCTTCAGGGTTCCGGTTGTGATCGTCAGCATCAGTCCGGCAAGCAGCAACGTGATGGCCGCCGCCACCAGAAGCTCGAGCAGCGTGAAGGCCCGGGAACCGATTGCTGACGCCGTGCCCGGCGGCCGCGCCTTACCACCAGCAATAAATTCATTGGGTTTCATCGGTTCAACGCCACCGTGAAGGTGAGCTGACTGCGGGCCGACAAAGGCGTGCTGCCCGTGGCACCCGGAATTTGATACGGCCAACTGACCCGCACGTAAGCCGCCAGCACCGCCGAGGTCGGATCGTGGCGCAGCGGCGGCTGGCTGAAGCGCCAGACTTCCACAAAAAAATATTGCTCCGCCGGCGGCAATTGTACGGCAACCGGCGGCGGCAGATAATCGGGCGAGTACAGCCGCCGGGCATCGCGCGCCGCGACCAAAGACAATCCATCCACCAAGGGGGCAGCCATCACCGGCAGACGATCGGCCAGCGCATCGAAACCGCCATTCGCAGCCAGCCGTGACAACTCAGCCCGCACGCTGTCCGGGAAACTCTGCGCGACCAAGGTGTCCGCCGAATCCATCGCCTGACGTGACATCGACGGCAGCAGGGCCAAGATCACCACGACCGCCACCGCGAAGACGCCGACGGCAATGATTACCTCGATGAGAGAAAAGGCGCGGAATGCTCTGCCTGAGCAGGAACCATGCAGTTTAACCACAGATGAACACGGATAGACGCAGATGGATCGAGTCAGGCTCCGATTTTGCGTCCAAGGACCACCTCTCTCACTGCCCGGCGGAGGCCAGAATATGCCGACACCCGATGATTTAAATTCTGGATCTGTGTCCATCTGGATTAATCTGTGGTCGCGACCGGATCGTACAAGGGAAGCGGGACATTTCAGAAACTCGCCCGATCGTTGATCAAGGTGGGCAAGCCGTAGGCGCTGAGCGTCAGACCGCGTATAGTCTCCGGATTCTCCAACTCCACCGGTGATTCGCCCGGAGCGAAGGAGCCGGGCGCACGCGGGTGCCCACCCGCCAAAATAATATCGCCGGATTGTGCGGTGGTTCCGGCCGGGGCGAAGCCGACACTCACCCACTGCTCGGTGGCCGGACTGTTGATCGTCGCCGATATAATTTGATTCGCCCGCAGTGCGGTCGAACGCAATGGGGCGCTGTCGGACTTGGTCCACGGCGCAGCGGTGCCCGTCGAGAACAGACCGGCAGGGATGGAGGCGAAATTTCCCGGCACGACGTAAACACCTTCGGGCAAATAGATGTCCACGACGGTCGCGGACTGCCACACGCCGGCAACCTGCGTTTGAATCGCGATGTAGCGCAAAAACCGCGATGGATCGGCGGTGTTGGCCGGATCGATGTTGATCAGCAGGCGTGTCCCGCCGCCATCCGCCTGCGCCTTCGTGCGGGCGGCGGAGACGAGATTCGCGAGGACGGCCTGGGCGGATTGTAACGCGGCGGATTTTCCGCCACCGCCGAGTCCACCAAGCAAGACGAGCGATAGCGCGGCAATGAGACCGATGACAACAAGCAGTTCGAAAAGGGTGAAGCCGCGACGGTGGCGCGGAAATGGCAAGGGAGGAATGCGAAGCTCAACATCGCGGCATAAAGCCGCTCCTACATTTCGGAATCGCTGGCCGCTGACTACCGATAGCTGGTTTGCTTTTCTCATTTCCAACTGTAGATGAAACCCGGGTTCGCTATCGTGGCTCCGGGAGCGGGCGCGTAAAAGATAACTCCGGCACGGATGCCGGTGGCTGGAAAATCGTCGGAGGACGGACTCAGGCCGTTGACCGTTGGCAACGCGCTGCCAAAGTCGGCGGCGTTGATCACGCCGTCGAGATTGGCATCCACGAGCACGGCGATCTCGGTGTTGCCGAAAGCATCACGGAGCAGATTGGGCGCAACGGAATCCGCCGTGGTGAAATCGGATTCAGTGAAGGAGTGGAATTTGATGAGCTTCCGGTTCTGCGCCTCGGGATACTGGCTGTTCGTGCCGGAGGTGTAGGCCGGAAGGGCCGAACCGTCGCGGCGACGTGCGGCCAGAATATCCTGGAAGAGATGCAACGTGGTTGGATCGGTGCTTTGGCCGGGGGGATTCACGAGATGGGAGCTATGCAGGGCCGGATAACAGCCATATTCGTTGCGGAACAATTCGATGGCGGCAGCCCATTGCGCGAACTGGACGCGGGTCTTGGCGCGATTGGCGGATTGGCGCGCGGCACTCAGGCCCGGAAACAATAGCGCGGCCAAAATTCCGATGACGGCGATTACGGAGAGAAGTTCGAGCAGGGTGAAGGCGCGCCGTTGGCGTGCAAGTGACAAAGAACAAGTATCAAGTGCCGTGGGTCGAATGGCGCTAGTCGAGAGGTGGAGCGCGCTGCCCGCAACGCGCTTTGGCGTATTCGGGTTTGTGGCATGAGTCTCCCGTGCCACCAAGCTGGTTGTTTTTTTCATAATTTCACCGGTTCGCGCAGAGGTTATCGGCATTCTCAGGCGGGGCGGGATCGATGAAACCTCCCGTCAACAGCGTCGGCGAATCCGCGCCATCAGGACCAATGGAATAGAGGACGAAGCCGGGATTCGTCCATGGCGTCTGCGATTTGTAGGCGTAAATGTACGGCTGATCCCACGGATCGATCAGCACGGCGGAGTTGTTGGCGAACGGATCGAGCGAGCCTGCGGTCGTGAATTTTGACGTCTCGATCAAGGCGCGGCCGGCGAGTTCGTGATTCAGAGGGCCGCGCCGGCCGAGCAGGGATTGCAGCAATCGCGCCTCGTCATCGGTCTGAGGGAAGTCGCCGTAATTGCGCCGATAGGCCTCGAGCGCGGCGGCAAGCACGACGAGCTCGCTTTTTGCGCGGGCAATTTTTCCGGATTCAATCACACGCCGTCCCACCCCGAGCACGAGGCCGGCAAGTATCGCAATGATCGCGAGCACGGCAAGCAACTCGAGCAGGGTGAAACCTGTCCGGTTGGTAATGGCCCCTGCGGGAGCCGGAAACATTTAGCCTGGTTGCGTTTTCAATCTTCGGTTTGCAAGGCGGCGATCACGGAAAAGTCTTCGAGCGTGGTGGTGTCGCCCTTGATGCTGCCGCTCGTGGCGAGTTCCTTGAGGAGGCGACGCATGATTTTTCCCGAGCGGGTCTTGGGCAGACTTGCGGCAAAACGCACCTGGTCGGGCTTGGCCAGCGAACCGATTTCCTTCCCGACGTGGGCGCGCAGGGCTTCCTTGAGCTCTTCACTGGCGGTGTGCGTGGACTTGAGCGTCACGAAGACCACCAGCGACTGGCCCTTGAGTTCGTCGGGCCGACCGACCGCAGCGGCCTCGGCGACGGAAGGATGAGATACGAGCGCACTTTCAATCTCGGCGGTGCCGATGCGGTGGCCGGAAACATTGAGCACGTCGTCGATACGACCGACGATCCAGAAGTAGCCGTCTTTGTCCTGCCGGGCGCCGTCGCCGGTGAAGTAGTAATGCGGATGCTTCGGGAATTCGCTGAAGTAGGCTTTCTTGAAACGTTCGTCGTCGCCCCAGAGGGTGCGCAGCATGGAGGGCCAGGGCTGGGTGATGACGAGTTTGCCGCCGCTGTTGCGCGGCGCTTCCTCGCCGTCGGAATCCACGACCATCGCCTTGACGCCGAAAAACGGCAGCGTGGCGGAGCCGGGTTTTGTCGGAATGACGCCGGGAATCGGTGTGATCATGATCGAGCCGGTCTCCGTCTGCCACCAGGTGTCGACAATCGGACAGCGTTTCTTGCCGATCATCTGATGATACCACATCCAAGCCTCGGGATTGATCGGCTCGCCCACGGAGCCGAGCAGACGGAGCGAATCAAGGCGGTGGCGCAGCACGTAGTTGTCACCCCAGCGCATGAAGGCGCGGATGGCGGTCGGCGCGGTGTAGAGAATCGTGATGCCATGTCGGTCGATCATCTGCCAGAGCCGGTCGGGCTCGGGCTGGTTGGGCGCTCCTTCGTAGAGGAAAATTGTCGAGGCGTTCGAAAGCAGACCGTAGACAACGTAGCTGTGGCCGGTGATCCAGCCGATGTCGGCGGTGCAGAAATAGCGGTCACTGTCCTTGAGATCGAAAACGTAGTGGGAACTCAGCTTCGCGCCGAGCAGGTAACCGGCGGAGGTGTGGAGCACGCCCTTGGGTTTGCCGGTGGAACCGCTGGTATAGAGAATGAAGAGCGGGTGCTCGGCATCGAAAGCTTTCGCGGCATGCTTGTTGGGCGCGCCTTCCCAAGCCTCACGCCACCAAGTGTCGCGACCTTCCTTCATCGTGATCGGATTGCCGCAGCGTTTCACGACCAGCACCGAGTGCACGCAAGGCGCGCCTTCGAGGGCTTTGTCGACATTGGCTTTGAGTTCGATGACCTTGCCGCGTCGCCAGCCACCGTCGGCGGTGATGACGAGTTTCGCCTGGCAATCGTTGATCCGATCCTTGATCGCCTCGGCGCTGAAGCCGCCAAATATCACCGTATGCACCGCACCGACGCGCGCGCAGGCCAGCATCGCGATGACCGCCTCGGGAATCATCGGCAGATAAATCGCGATGCGATCACCGGCCTTGATGCCCATATTTTCCAAAATATGTGCCATCCGGCAGACGTGGAAATACAATTGCCGGTAAGTGATTGTGCGAACATCACCGGGCTCGCCTTCAAAAATTAAGGCGGCCTTGTTTTCGCGCACCGTGCCGAGATGCCGATCAAGACAGTTTTCCGATACATTTAACTTGCCACCCAAGAACCACTTGGCATGCGGCGCCTTCCATTGCAAAACCTGCTTGAATGGCTTGCGCCAGACAATGAGCTCATTCGCCTGTTTTGCCCAAAATTTTTCTGGAGCGTTGACAGACTCCGCATGGAGCCTACGGTAGGCGGCGTAGCTGCCAAGATTTGCTTGGCCCGTGAAATCGGCCGAGGGTTTGAATACTCTGCTCTCCCGAGACACTGAGGTTATCGTTTGGTCTGTCACTGGTACTCCTAAATTGGGGTTGGAATTGAGAAGGTTCCATCAATGCCGCCGACAGATTCAACGGTCAAGTCTCGGCAGCTCGATAAATAAATTTTTGTATGGAAAATGATAATCCGCCTGCGGCCACCCCGGCCGTCCCGGCTCCCGCTCCCACCCCTGCTCCGGTTACCGCGCAGCCCCCGGCCCAACCGGACAATTCCGTTCGTGTCGAAGGTGTCCTCGACATCGACAACAGCCGCAACGGCTCGTTACTCGATCTCAACCGCTTCGGCCGGAACCGCCCAACCGATCCATTCGTCCCACGTGAATTGATCCGCCGCTTCAAGCTCCAACAAGGCAATCTCATCACGGCGCTGGCCACGCCAGACGGTCGTTTCCCAAATCCGAAGGTGCGTTTCATCGAGAAAGTGGACGGCATGGATATCGAGGCCCGCCGCCGCATGATTGATTTCCCCAATCTCCTCACGATCACACCCAACGAGCAGATCAAGCTCGAGATGAAGGACGGTCGCATGACCAACCGCGTGATCGACCTCCTCTGCCCGATCGGCAAAGGCACCCGCGGCCTCGTCGTCGCCCCGCCCCGCACCGGCAAAACCACATTTCTCCGCGATATCGCGCTTGGCGTGCTGCAAAATCACCCGGAATGCCACGTCATGATTCTGCTCGTGGACGAGCGTCCCGAGGAAGTCACCGATTTCAAACGCAGCGTGCCCGCCGAAGTCTGGGCCTCCTCCAACGATGATCCGGTCGAGAATCATCTGCGCGTCTCCGATCTCTGCATCGAGCGCGCCAAGCGCCTCGTCGAGGCCGGCAAGGATGTCGTGCTGCTGCTCGACTCCCTCACCCGTCTCGCCCGCGCGCACAACACCGCCAAAAATTCCGGCCGCACCGGCACCGGCGGTCTCGATGTCCGCGCCCTCGAGAAACCCCGCCAGCTCTTCGCCTCCGCCCGCAACACCGAAGACGGCGGCTCCCTTACCATCATCGCCTCCATTCTCGTCGAGACCGGCTCGCGCATGGACGATGTGATCTTTCAGGAGTTCAAGGGCACGGGCAACATGGAGCTCGTCCTCGACCGCAAGGCCGCCGAGATGCGCATCTGGCCCGCCGTCAACGTCGCCTCTTCCGGCACGCGCAAGGAGGAACTTCTCCTCGACGAAAAAACCCTCGAAGGCATCCACTTTTTCCGCCGCGCCCTCGTGCAGCAGAAAATCGAGGAAGCCACCGACACCATGGTCACCCGCCTCGGCAAGACCAAGACCAACGCTGAGTTCATCAAGCTCATCGCCCGCTGATTTCACCTCTCCCACCTTAGCAACCACCACCCTCCCCTTCCTGATTAATGAACAGCTTCTCCGAGCAATGCCTCGATATGGCCCGGTCGATGTTGAGCCACAACCTCGACTCGATCAACCCAGACGGTTCCCTCACTCCAGTCGGCAACGAAATTTCCCGCTCCGACGAGCCCGGCCATGTGGCCTACGCCCTCGGCGAATATTATCGGGCCACCGGCGAAACCACGCTCAAAGGAGTCGACCTGATCGACCTCGCCGCCCGCACCATCACCGCCCAGGTCTTCACCGAACCCGCCGCAGAAAACGGCCTCGCCTACGCCTCGCTCGGACTCCTCGCCTTCGGCCCCTCCAAGGAGCGCAATCCCGTCTGGGAACGTCTCGTCGATGAGACCCGCCAGCGCCTCGACAAACAGCTCCTGCACCGCAGCGACTAAGACAATTACTGGCAGGCCTTCAACATCGCGAAGGCGGTCTGCCGTTTCTCCCTCGGCCTTTCCAAGAAGGATGAAACCTCGCGTCTCATTGAGCGCATGGTCGAACGCATCGAACAGACCAGCTCCACCGGTTTCTTCGACGACAACGAGCCCGGCATCGGCGGACACTTCAATCTGTACGGCGTGATGACCCTCGTGTTCGCCCGCTCCGCCCTCCAGCTTCACGCCAATTCCGCCCTCCGCGAGCGCAAGCTCCCGACGCTCCGCACCTACGCCGAGAAATACATCAAGATGATGCCCGATCTCGTCCGCGCGGACGGTCTCGGCTGGGCCTACGGCAAATCCGCCGGCGCCTATGGCCAGATGCATTGCATCACCCTCATTCTCCAAGGACTCCGCGACGGCTGGATTCCCGATGACCAGAAGAACAAATACTTCGATATTCTCCGCCGCCTGTTTTATTTCTTCTTCCAGACTTACCTCGACCAGGAACACGGCTACCTCGACATCCGTGACGAGGAACGCACGGCCTACGCCTCGCACACCACGCGCATGGCCAATTTCGATGCCGCGCGTTATCTCTGCCATTGGGCCCGCCTCGCCAAGACGGTCCACATGCCCGACAACGTCAAAGCCGAGCCCGCCCGCACCAGCGGCCGGTTTGTCATCTACGACAAATCCAACCGCAAAGAGCAGGGTCT
>Ga0265320_10003464_pt1 | contig 10579 bp, 5 predicted proteins | sample 4827metaG_FD_202087 | JGI IMG/M metagenome (GOLD analysis project Ga0265320, IMG submission 202087) | Rhizosphere microbial communities from Carex aquatilis grown in University of Washington, Seatle, WA, United States - 4-8-27 metaG | ecosystem: Host-associated > Plants > Roots > Rhizosphere >...
TAGGCGACGTCCTTCGTGTAATCGAGGTCGATCTCGAGCGTGTTCGCGAGCTGCGGCGCGGCGAGCCGGCGGGTTTGGGTGGCGGCATCCTCACTCGCAAATGGCAGCCACGCGACATCCCCGGCGACATCCGGGCGCGCAAACACGAGGCGCGGACCGTTGGACAGCGCGGTCACCTGGTTTCCGCGGCGCAGGCTTCGCAGCATGCCGGTTGCAACGTCGAAGCCCGCCACCACCTCGCCAGCCTTGAGCTGCAACTCCCCGGGGGCCGTCACGAGTTCGGGCGCACTGGCGCCAGATTGCGTCGCGGGCGCGGCCAGGCGCTTCGCCAGCGCAGGCGTCGGCCAGGTCCACGTCCAGAGTTCGCGCTGATCCGGGCCCGAGGCCACCACGACCAGCGCATCGGCTTCCCGCCAGTTGGCCGGCAGGCCGAGGGCGATGGTTCCCGCCGCATGCGGCACCACGTCCGGCGCGGGCGCGCTGCCGGCGGCGAGCTGGACTGGCGCGCTGTCCCGCTCCGAAGGGTCGCGATACCGCACCAGGCGCCAGGCGAAGCGGCACTGGGCCAGCGACGTGAAATCGTAATGGTTGTCCACGGCGAGGGTGCCATTGAACTTTTCATCCAGCACGGGCGGCGCGATCTGCACGGGCGAATAGAGGTCGCGGATCGTGTTGAAGCTGCCTTCCTTCTCGTGGTGCGGCCCGACAATCCCGTCGGGGTCATAGGTGCCGAAAACGTCGATCCGCCCGTTCTGGTCCGTGCGCACCACGCCTTCGTCCGCCAGCATCCAGATGAATCCGCCGCCGCCAAACGGCGAGGTCGAGATCGCGCGCCAGTAATCCTCCAGCCCCGCGCCCGCGCCGCCATCGTAGATCGCGTGGATGAACTCCGTCGGCATCACGACATTCGGGCCGGCCAGGCGTTTGGTGAGATCGGCGTAATCCGGGTAGTGCTTCGTATCGACGTCGTCATGCACTTCCCACGGATGCAGCACGTGGCGCTGCTGCGGATCGTACAGGGCAAACTCGCCGTCGAGGTCGCGGTTGAAACCGCCCTCGTTGCCATTGTCCCAGAAGAGAATGGCGGGGTGGTTCACGTCGCGCTCGACCATGGCGCGAACCAGCCGGCGGCCGGTCTCGGTGTCGTACGCATGGTGCCAGCCCGTCAGTTCGTCCAGCACGTAGAGGCCGAGTTCGTCGCAGGCCTGCAGGAAGGCCTCGTCGGGCGGATAGTGCGACATCCGCGCGGCGTTCATATTCATCTCCTTGATGAGGCGCACATCGTCCTGGCAATCCTCCGGCGAAAGGGCGCGGCCCGACTCGGGGCGGAAGCTGTGGCGGTCGACTCCCTTGAGCAGGATGCGCTGACCGTTGAGAAACAGCCCCTGCCCCGCCCGGACCTCGAAGGTGCGGAAGCCGAAACGCTCGGACACGGTGTGCAAAACCTCGGCGCCTTTGCGGAGGGTCAGACGCACCGTGTAGAGATTGGGCGTCTCCGCGGTCCAGAGCCGCGGCGCCTCGATGCGCGCGGCGAGGCGGACGCGGCCGGTGCCGCCCGCCGGGAGGGCGGTGGCAAACGACGCGCCAGCCGGCTTTCCGTCCGATGAGAGGACCTGCGCCTCGACCTGCGTGGCGTCCTTCACCGCGTCAAGGCTGACCTCGGCCGTGAACGTCCCGTCGGCGCGCGCGTCGATCGCGACGTGCTCGATCGATTGCGCGGGCGTGGCCTCGAGCCAGACCGGACGGAAGATGCCGCCGAAGACCCAGTAGTCCCCGCCGCGCTCGGCGGTCTCGACATCGGGGTTGGCCGAAACCTTCGCCACGTCGACCTCGAGCAGGTTGTCGGCGCCGAGCTTGAGCAGCGAGGTGACATCGTACTTGAAACGATAGAAAGCGCCCTGATGGGTGGGACCGGCCAGGCGGCCGTTCACCTTCACGGTCGCATCGGTCATCACGCCCTCAAACACGAGGCGGATGCGACGGCCCTTCCAGCCATCCGGCACGGTGAAATGCAACCGGTAGAGACCGTGCTCGTCGGCCTTGGGCACGGGCTCCTGACCGTAGTTGTAGGTGCCGAAACCCTGGAGCTCCCAATTCGACGGCACGGGAATCGTGGTCGGCTCGCCCGCCCTTCGGCCGCCAGTGACGGAAAATTCCCACGGCACGGCATCCTTCGGGCCGTGACCCGAGAGGTACTGGCGCGCGGTTTCGACCGGAACATCGGCGCCGAGGAGTGCCGTGGAGAGGAGCAGCGGCAACCACAGGCGCCAAACAACGCGCGGCAGGCGGTATCCGGGAGAATTCAGGCAAGGGAGTCTCATGGGGGCAAAAGCGGATCGTGGCCGGGTCTAGCGTTGCTGGTCCATCGCCTCGGGTGAGCCCGGCTCGTCGAGGAGCTGGATCGACGTGGCGGGGCCGAGGTCGGGATTGTTCCAGGCGGCAACGGCCCAAACCACCTTCTTCGCCGGGTTCACCTCGAAGACCTGCACGGTGCCCGGCCACTGGGTGGTGTCGTTGATGCCGGCGATCCAGCTGCAGATCACGGTGTTGCCGTTGGCGAGCCGGTTCGCGGTCTGGAGGTTGCCCAGCTTCATGTCGGGAACATCGTCCGCCGTGAATTCCCAGACGGTCGCGCCCTGCGGGTTCACCTCGCGGACGTACTTGCTGCCGTCGCCCGTGATCAGCGTGTTGCCGTTCTTCAGCCGGATCGCGGACCAGGCGTGCTCCGCCTTGCAGGACCAGACTTCCTTCCCGTCGAGATCGTACTCCACGACCTTGCCCTCGCTCATGTGCCCGACGAGGATCGTGCCGGCCTTGGTCATGCGGATGTGCCGGAACTGGCCGTGCGTGGTCCTGACCGTCGTGGGGATGGGGATCTCCTTTTCCAGCGTATTGGTGGCGGTATTGAAAATCATCGCCTCGGCGGGGTTGCCGTTGCGCATCAGCAGCACGCGGTCCTTGCCGATCGACTGGATCGAGTGCACCTCGGTGCCCTTCGGCGCCGCGTAGGTCCACAGCACCTTCTTGTCCGGGCTGATCAGGCTCGCGCCCGACATGTGCGAACAGATGATGTTGCCGTCGGACAACAGCGTGGCGTCGTCAAATTCCTGGATGCCACCGGCCTCGTTGTGCAGCGGAATCGTGTACTGCCATACGACCTGGCCGCCGCGAACGATGAACATGGACTGCGCGAGCGGCTTGCGGGTGTCCCACTCGCCCGCGTAGAGGAACGGGTGCTGTGCCAGCCCGCCCGCCGGCGCAACCGGGACCGGATCGGCCGCGCGCAGTTGGGCGAGGCCGGCGCACCAAAACACGCCACAGGCAAGGCTGCGGCCCAGATAAGCAAAGGGGATCTTCAGGGGCATGCACCCGGATCCTTAGTGCGATCCTCATCCAAATAAACCCGATTATTGCGCATTTGATTTGGAAATTTGCGCAGGTGGAATGAGGCGCTTCAGCCGCGATCCAGTGCCTTGCCGTAGTTAATGAAGAAATTGCTCTGGAAGATTCCCGCCGGATCATAGTGGCGTTTCTTCGCAAAGAATTCGGGCGCCTGCGGATACGATTGCAGGAACTGGGCCTCCGTTGCGTGCGGCCGATAGGGCAGGTAATAATGCCCGCCACACGCGAGTGCGGTGTCAATGAGCTCGCGGGTGAGCGCCTGCATGGCGGCTTCGGAAGCCGCGTCGCGCCGTTGGTGGAAGAGCAGGACCAGCCCGAAGACTTCCTCGTGCGCATAGCGCAGGAACGTGTCCTGGTCGGGCTCCACGTTGCGGACCGTGATGTTCAACAACTCCGGGTGATATTTCAGGAAGACTGGCCTCGCTTTCTCCACAAACTCGCCCAGGCGGGCGGCCGGGATGAAATACTCGTGGAGAATGTCCGTGCTCGCCGGATCGCGCGAGGCATACAGGTTGGCCGGCTCGTTCATGATCTGGTTGCGCGACAGAACCCTCCCCGCGGTTTCTCCCATGGACTTCTCAAGCCACCAGCGCAGGTTCTTGCCATAGTCGCTCCCGATGCCGCCGCGGAACACCAGTCGCTTGAGCAGGCTGGGCTTTTCGTCCTTCAAGGTGCTGGTCGTCGCCAGACCGGATGGCACGCGTTTGAGCAGCGTGATGATGCCGTCCTCCAGGAAGCCCGTGGGCGCGACGTTGATGCGCCCGTAGGCCATGCCGACATCGCTCCGGTTCCGCGTCAGCTCGTGATAAACCCGGTTGTAGTCCGCGGGTTTCACGCGGTGCGGCTCTGCGACGTAAAATTCGTTCGGCACGACGCGCAAGTTTACCTCCAGGATCACGCCAAAGAGCCCGTAGCCTCCGAGCGCCAGCGAGAAGAGTTCGGTATTCTCGGTACGACTGCACCGTACGACGTCGCCGGTCGCGGTAAGGAGACGAAACGATTCCACGGTGCTGCAGATCGGTTGGGAGTCGTTCTGCCAGCCGTGGCAATTCACCGACAACGAGCCACCAACGGAAAAATCGTTGTTCGTCTGCATGACCGAGACCGCAAAACCACGTTGATCAAGGAAAGGGACGATCTCAGACCACCGCGCCCCGGCCCCGACGGTCAGGATGCGCTGCTCCTCGTCGAGCGTCATGCGGTTGAACGAGAGCATGTCGAGGACGATGCCTCCCGGATAAATCGTGTGGCCGCCCATCGAGTGGTGGGCGCCGCTGATGGCAATATGGCTGCCTTGGCTGGCGGCCCGCCGCACCAGTTCCGCAAGCTGCCGCTCCGCTTCAACGGGATCGCTGGCCACCGCGACAACCTCGGCGGGCTGGCTGGCATCCATGTGGCTGGCGTCATCGGTGCCCGCGGTGGGGATCGGCAGGGGCGCCGATCCGTCGTGCCACCAGACATTGCCGAGGAAAATCGCCGGAGGCGCCACGATCGCCAAGGCGACGGCGACGGGCAGAAGAATCAGCAGCTTTTTCTTTGACATGGGCAGGAGGCAAAGTGCGGCGCGATTGCGGCGGCTGGATTCAAGGCGTTGAAGCGACCGGATTCGTTGTTCAATCCCAGGCACCGCCTAGCGGCCGACGCCGAATCGGCGGCGATATTCGCCGGGTGGCAGAGCGGTTTCCGCCTTGAAGACGACGCTGAGGTATTCCGGCTCGAAGCCGGCGCGGCCGGCGATTTCCCAGACGGGCAACTCGGTGCCGACGAGCAGTTCCTTCACGCGGTTCAGCTGCACGCGCAGGATCTCCTCGCGCGGCGTGCGGCCGAGGAGCTTGCGAAAACGCGTCTCGAGCGAACGCCGCGCCATCGGGCAGGCGCGCAGCACGTCACTCACGCGGATGCCTTCGCAGGCGTGCTCGCGGATATGGCGCAGCGCCGCGGCGATCTTCGGGTCCGCCACCGCGAGGATGTCCGTGCTCTGCCGGGTCGCGACATCGAGCGGCGGAATCAGCCGGGCCGTCGGGGGAATCTTCTCGCCCTGCATCATCAGCGAGAGCAGCGCCGCCGCCTCCCACCCGGCACGCCGCGGGTTCAACGTCACGCTCGACAACGGCGGCGGCGACAGCACGCAGAGGACCTCGTCGTTGTCCACGCCCAGCACCGCGACCTCCTCGGGCACGGCGAGGCCCACGCGCCGGCAGGCCTCCAGCACCTGCTGGCCGCGGTTGTCGTAGCACGCAAAGACGGCCACCGGCCGGGGCAGTCCGGCCAGCCACGTCCCGATCTCGTCGACCTCCGCGTCGCTGTCGAGGGACCGCCGGGCGGGCTTGTAGAAATGGCACCGGTGACCGGAGCTGCGCACCAGCAGGCTGAACTGTTCGCCGCGGCGGTTGGACCAGCTGAAGCGGGAATTGCCGCAAAACGCGAAATGCCGGAAGCCGCGCTCGAGGAAATGCTGCGCGGCCAGGCGGGCGATCGCGGTGTCGTCGGCCTTCACCCACGGCGCGCGCGGTAGCAGCCGTGAGGGCGTGAGGTCGACCGCCGGCACGCGCATCCGGCCGACCGCGCGGGCGATGCGGCGGTTCTCGCCGCGGACAATGATCCCCTGCCCATCCCACGACGCCAGCCACGGCGGCGGCCGGTCCGCCCTGCCGAGTTCCGCGTAATGCACCTGCCAGGGTCCATGGCTCAGGATGTACTCGCCGATGCCCACGAGCAGGCCACGGGCGTAGGCGTTGCTGGCCTCAAAGAGCAGCGCGACCTTCGGCAACGCCGGACCGGGTGAAAGCGACTGTCTTTCGAGGGATTTCCCAGCTTTGCATCGTAGCCCTGTCGTCTGGATAAGCTTGGCCAAGTGAATGTGAAGGTCGCTCAACGCAAAGACAGAGCCAGTCTGAAAGCGAGATTTTGGAAAGAGACCCGCTCTCTATCTACTACTAAAAGGCCCGCAGTTGGCCGGGAAAGCCGGTCGATGCCGCCCCTGATTGTCGCTATTCCCATAGTCCTACCGCATTTTGCCCTAATCCTAGACCTTCATTTCATCTTTTTTGTCCGATTCCAGCTTCGGCACCTGCTATAAGACAATAGGTCATGATTGAGGACGCTGAACTACTCCGTCGTTACGCCAAGGATCGATCGGAAGCGGCCTTTGCCGAATTGGTGAAGCGCCGGTTGGACCTCGTCTATTCGGTCGCCTTGCGGCAGGTCGGCGGCGATTCACACCTCGCGCAAGATGTAACGCAGCAGGTGTTTGCCGACCTTGCCAGAAAAGCAAAGGTCTTGACTGGCCGAATGGTGATAAGCGGCTGGCTCTACCGAAGCGCACAGTTTGCGGCGGCAGACGTGGTACGGTCCGAACGACGGCGGCGAGGGCGTGAACGGGAGAACCAGATCATGAATGAAATACCAACGAGCCCTACCGACGATGTGGAGTGGGGCAATTTGCGGCCCGTGCTTGACCAAGTGATGGGCGAACTCGACGACGAGGACCGGGACGCCGTCGCTTTAAGGTTTTTCGAGGCCCGTTCTTTTGCCGACGTTGGCCGGGCTCTCAGCCTTTCCGAGGATGCCGCACGCAAACGGGTGGCACGGGCGCTCGACAAAATGTACGCACTGCTTGCGCGTCGGGGAGTGACATCGACTACCGCCGCGCTTGCAGTGACGCTCGCGAATCAGGCGGGAATTGCAGCCCCGGTGGGCTTCGCGGCAAGCGTTACGGGCGCTGCACTCGCGGGATCAGCCACAAGCATCGGTACTTGGCCGATAATTTCCATGAGCATCAGTAAACTACAATTCAGCATCGTAGGCCTGTTCGTGTTAGCAGGCATGACGATCTACATTCGGCAGGCGGAAACCAACAGCGGGCTCCGACGTGAAATTGCAGCCCGGGAAGGCCAGGGAGCGGAAATCGCTGCTTTACGCGCCGAAAATCAGAAACTCGCAGGTGTAATCGCAGAAGTCGCGCTTCTGCGACGCGATGATGCCGAGTTCGCGCTAATCGAGAAAAATGCAGCTGCACTCAAGAAAGCCGCCGAGGAAAGAATCCAAGCCGCGAATCTGCGAGATAATCAGCAGATGGTGCAGGCCGTAATTGAACGAATGAATCGCGAAGGGAGCACGCTCGTAGGTGAATACAGGACGCTGATGAGCACGTCGAAGGATCAATCGCTCACAGCTGAAGTTCGGGCTGCAGCCGCTGCCGCTGCGCAGCAAAAACTGGAAGCGATCAAGGTGAAGCAGGGTGAGATTATTTTTTATAAAGCAGGCGCCAGTGCATCAGGGACGTTGCCCCCGCAATCGCAGGTCAAGTGGGTTCCTTACCGACCGGCCCAGTTCGAGAGCGATTCCCTAAAGCTTTCGCCGCAACCGGCTGACATGAGTCCGTCGAAATGAAATCGGATACCGGCGCCGACGGCATTGATCCAAAATGAAAAGCAAATCACCACTTGGCTTGATCATGGTGGCCGCAGTCGCAGTCATCGGTGTTGGCTGCCTCGCGGTTCAATGGAGAGAAACCGATTCATTGCGGGATAAAATGATATCAGTCCGGCAGGAATCAGCTGAATTGGATCAACTGCGCGAGGAAAACATTCGCCTCAAGGACGAGCAAATTTCCGCAGAGGAGCTTCTACGATTGAGGGCAGACCATGCGGCTCTGCCCCGATTGAGAGCCGACCTTGAGAATCTGAAAAAGGCGCCGTAGGTCATCGATGCTGCGGCGATCGCACATCTCCCGGCTGACCGGTTGATCTTCCGTCCACGAGAACGCAGTTCACCGATTCAGACAGGGTGCTGGCTCTGGCTTGAATTGTGCGCCGAATGGATTGTACGATTCAATCCCAGCAGGAGCCTTCCGCGGAAAATCACCCGACCTCCGGCAAAAAAAAGTATCCCATGCAAGAGTCCCTCGAACGACGCGCCTTCGTCAAGGGCATCGCAGCCCTCGGTGCCGGCCTGGCCACCACAGCAGTCCTTCCCAAGGACACTAAAGCTCAGGTCTCCTCGACATCGGTTACGCCGACTCCTTCCACCCCCGCCGTGACCGGCCGCCAGCAAGGCGTCGCCGCCTCCGACGCCACCACCGTGGTCGAGACCACCGCGGGAAAAATCCGCGGCTTCCGGCGCGACGGGGTCTACAGCTTCAAGGGCGTTCCCTACGGCGCCTCCACCGCCGGCGCCGCCCGCTTCATGCCGCCGGCCAGGCCCGAGCCGTGGCCGGGGATCCGCAACGCCCTCCATTACGGGCGCGTCTGCCCGATGTACGACGCCTCGCGCGCAAACACCGACGGACACAACCGGGCGGACAAGGACGAGGACTCGTTCCTGCTCTACCGCGGCTACTCCGAGCAGGTGCCGGGCGAGGACTGCCTGCGCGCGAACATCTGGACGCCCGAGATCAACGGCACGCGCAAGCGCCCGGTGATGGTTTACATGCACGGGGGCGGCTTCACCATCGGCTGCAGCAACGACCTGCTTTCGTACGACGGTGAAAATCTCGCCCGCAACCACGATGTCGTGGTCGTGACGCACAACCACCGCCTGAATGCCTTCGGCTACCTGAACCTCGCCGAACTCGGCGGACCCGCGTACGCCAGCTCCGCCAATGCCGGCATGCTCGATATCGTGGCCGTGCTCGAATGGGTCCGCGACAACATCGCGCGCCTCGGCGGCGACCCGGACAACGTGCTCGTCTTCGGCCAGTCCGGCGGCGGCGGCAAGGTCGCGACGCTCCTGGCCATGCCCTCCGCGCAGGGCCTGTTCCATCGCGCGGCCATCCAGAGCGGCACGTACCTGCGGATGAGCACCTCCGAGGAATCGAGCCAGTTGACCGCGGCGGTGCTGGACGAACTCGGCCTGTCGAAAGCGCGGCTCAGCGAGCTGCATACGCTCCCGGTCGACCGCCTCGTGGCGGCGGTCGGGGCGGCGTCGCGGAAATTCGCGCGCCCGGGAAGGTCGGGGCCGCTGCACCGGGATTTCGGCGACATCGCCTTCCGGCCGACGGTGGACGGCAGGATCCTCCCGAACCATCCGTTCGATCCCGTGGCGCCGGCCATCTCCGCGCACGTACCTCTCCTGACCGGGACCTGCGTCCACGAGTCGGTGAACGGCATCGGCAACGACGAGGTGGACACGATGACCGAGGAGGAGATGGGCCGGCGGATGCGCACGGCCTATGGGGACAAGGCCCAGGCGATCATCGACGCCTACCGCCGCGAATATCCAGGAGGCAAACCCTTCGACATCTACGCCGCGATCGCCGCCGCTCCGGCCCGGCAGGTGGTGTTCACCCAGGCCGCACGGAAAGCGGCGCTGGGCGCGGCACCCGCCTACGAGTACCTGTTCGCGTGGCGGACCCCGATGCTGGACGGGCGGCCCGGCACGTACCATAGCTGCGAGATTCCGTTCGTCTTCGACAACGCCGAGCTCTGCGACCACTACACCGGCCGCACGCCCGAGGCGCTTGCGCTGGCGAAACAGATGAGCGGGGCGTGGGTGAATTTCGCGCGGACGGGAAATCCCAATCACGCCGGGCTGCCCCACTGGCCGGCGTTCACGCCCGAAAAATGCGAGACGATGGTCTTTGATACCGTCTCCACCGCGCGCAACGACCCGGAGGGCGACGGCCGCCGGCTCGCGACTGCGACCTGAAACCTGCCGTCGTTCGGTTGGAGATGCGACGTCCCCGTCGCATCTGACAGCACCCGTTCATCAGCAAGACTTCGCAGGGCGGACCGGCCTTGAATCGGCAACCGTTGACGACGCGGTGGGCCCGTGGAGATTGAAGCCATGAATCCGGAACAATGGGGTGCGGTCGACCGCTACATCACCGATCTGCTGGCGCCAGCGGATGCCGCGTTGGATGCGGCATTGCACGCCAGTGCGGCGGCCGGCCTGCCGCCGATCAACGTTGCGCCGAACCAGGGCAAGCTGCTGCACCTGCTGGCGCGCATGCAGGGCGCCTGCACCATTCTCGAGATCGGCACGCTGGGCGGCTACAGCACGATCTGGCTCGCGCGGGCGCTGCCTGCCGACGGACGGGTGATCACGCTTGAGATCGATCCGGCGCACGCCGAGGTCGCCCGCGCCAACTTTGCGCGCGCCGGCCTGACCGGCATGGTGGAGCTCCGGATCGGCCGGGCCCTCGATACGCTGCCGCTGCTCGCGTCGGAGAAACGGG
>Ga0265320_10003465_pt1 | contig 10578 bp, 8 predicted proteins | sample 4827metaG_FD_202087 | JGI IMG/M metagenome (GOLD analysis project Ga0265320, IMG submission 202087) | Rhizosphere microbial communities from Carex aquatilis grown in University of Washington, Seatle, WA, United States - 4-8-27 metaG | ecosystem: Host-associated > Plants > Roots > Rhizosphere >...
AAGATCTCACCGGGAGACCAGAAGTCGATCGTGGTGACGATCAGGGTTTGCGGGTGCGCGGCATCGATCGAGAGCCCGCCGAATCCGCCGCCGAGGCGCGGAGGGCTCACGTCGGCCCAGGCGCCGCTGGTCCCGTCGTAGCGCCAGACGGCGCCCGCCGTGACGTTGTTGGGGCCTGCGCCGTTGTTGTACGGGAGATAGAGGTTGCCGCACCCATCGATCACGCCGTGATGGGGCATTCCCGCCGCCGGCTGGCCGGGGACCGCTTCCCAGCTTGCGCCCCCGTCGGTCGAACGATAGAGCGCGGCGCCGCTGGTGATGCCGACGCCGACGTAGATCGTCGGAGTGGCGCTCCCCGCCGCGCCACTGTGCGCATCGAAGGCCACGAAGGTCAGTCCGTAGCCCAGAGTGCCGTCGCTGCCGGTCGCGCCGGTGACCGGAAAACTGCCGACGACCGTCCAGGTCTGGGCCGAGTCCGTGCTTCTGAACAGCCCCGCGTTGCGCGAGCCGAAGTACAGCGTGCTCGGCAAGTTGGGATCGACCGCCAGCCGCTCGCCCATCGATCGGCCGTCGGCGTTGCCGCCCATGGGCGCGGCGATGCTATGGCGGGTCCAGGTCACACCCATGTCGGTCGAGCTGAGGATCGTGCCGTTGCCGCCGGTGAGATACTGCCCGGCCGCGACGTAGACGCGGTTGGGATCGACCGGATCCGGCGCGATGCTCTCGATCCCGGTGAGGTTGGAATCGTTGCGCCCGAACCCGTCGGTGATCGCCCTCCACCGACGGTTGGCCGGATCGTAACGGTAGGCGCCGCCGACGTCGGTGCGGCTGAAGGTGAGGCCGGGCATGACCGGGCTGGTCACGATGCCGCTGACGAAGCCGCCACCCTTGATGACCGCGTTCTGCCACTGGTAGGGACCCGCCGCCGTCAAATCGGTGGTGGGGATGGTTGCGCTGCCCGCGTAGGGCACGGGCGGTGGTGCGTCGCAGACCAGCGTCCCGGTGACGACACCTCCGGGCTTCATGCGCGGCCCGGTGTCCACGCAGGCCGCGAAGCTCACCAACCACCCCGCGAGCGCGGCCCACGCAACCGTTCCGGGTGCGGTGAACCGCGTGAACGCGCGACGGTCGTGAGCCACGGGGTTCACTGTTTCTCGGCGGTGATGTCGTCGACGTAGATGTCGAAGTGGCGGGGCGCGGCGCTCCAGGTGGCGATCCTGAACTCCCAGAACGACGCCAGGTCGAACTTCGAGCCCTTGGTGAAGGCCGAGACGGGGATCTCGATCTTGTGCCACTTGCCGTCGGTGAAGCCCTTGCCGTAGCGTTCGACCGGGACGCTGGCGCTGTCGTTCTTGTTGTGGCTGCAACCGAGCAGCACTGTCACGGCGCTGGGCTCTGGGGCGTCCGTGGGCGACTTGGCGTCGACGCGGATCTGGAAGGCCAGGTGCGTGTACGGCGTGAGGTCGACGCCGGCCGTCTCGGGATACCACCCAAACAAGTTCCAACCCATCCCGATGAAGCCGGGCCCCTCGCCATGCAGCTTGAGGCCCGTGCTCCCATTGACGCCCGCACCCGACTCGGGCCCAACCTTGACGCTACAGTTGGGCTTCTTGTCGCAAGACTCCCAGCCCTGAGCGCCGGTCCCAGCGCCATCGCCGTCCCACACGACCAGGTTGTTACCGCTCGCCGTCGGTCCCGAGCCCGTGCCCCCGCCCATCGTCATCCCGTTGCCGGCTGTGGTGGCCGTGCCCATCCCCAGCGCGGCGGGCGTGAGCGGGCTCGCGTTCGAGACCGTGGTCCCGGGGCAGGGCGGGCAGAGGCAGCCCGACGTGCCCGCGGCGACGACAGCGAGCGATGCAAGGTTGCGCAGATTCAGCGTCATGCGATGAGCTCCGAAGCACGGGGGAACGGCGACGGTCCTCAGGGCGTGATGAACTTGAGGTCGTCGACGATGATGTCGGCCGAGTAGGTCACCGGCGTGGCGCTGCCGGCTCCCGCCGGCGGCGGGAAGAACCAGTAGAAGCTGGTGATGTCGGTGGGCGTGACGCCCGCTTCGGGCAGGCCACCCATGAAGTCGGCCCAGCGGAGGGTGATGGTGGTCGGTGTCGCCGTCACTGGCACCGTTGCGGTCGCGTCCTTGCAAGTCGCCTGATTGTATTGGTTGGTGGCGGTCGCGGGCGGAATGCAGCGACCGGGCGCAGCGGGATCGGGCGTGGTGCCGCCGGCGACGGGGTGGGCCAACAGCCAGGAAGCGGCGAGCACGTTGTTCAACGTCCCCATACCCATGGTGATCATGCCGCCCTGCGCGACCGAGCCCGAGATGGTGAATGAAATACCGGCATACGCCGCGGCGTTCACCCTGGTGCAGTTGTCGAAATAGAGGCCGAACCCCGAGTAGGTGCCCAGCGTCCCGGAGATGTGCCAGTTGCCGCCGCTGACGTCCGAGGTGACCGGCCACATTCCGTCGAGCGGATAGACGAACTCGCTGCCTCCGAGCGTCGTGGAATCCCCGAAGTGATTGTATTGCGTCGCGACCGCGGCGTCGGTGGCAGCGGCGTCGGCGGCTCCGCCGTCCGGCACCACGACGGTGAAATCGGTGATCAGAGGTTGGGCCGGCAACGGGCAGAGCACGCCATCACTCGTCGCGTATAAGCCGCCAGAGCCGCCGGTGCTCCCGGTCATGCCGCCCAGGGTGCCGCCCGTCGTGCCGCCTTTACCACCCGTGCCCGTGCTGACCGCCTGGGTCGTACAGGCCCCCAGCCCGCAGACAGCGAAAAGGAGGGCCCAAAGAAAGCCCGACGATTGCGAAGAGATTCCAATTCGAAGGTTCGTTTTCATGAGGTCACTCCCTTTTCTCCATCACGGACCCCGCGAGGTCCTTTGGATCTTCCGCGGTCACATTCGTGGCGCGTCGGATCCGCCATCGTTGCCGGCCTTCTTCGGCCGGTAGAAGTCCAAATTGTCGAGCCACAGATCTGCGTTGGCTTCTTTGGGAAAGCGGATAACGAAACCCATCAACGCGGAGGTTCGCAAGCTCGTGCCGGGCACGGTTCCGGTCACCGTCAGCACGGGATTGGGCACCCGGCTGGGCATGTAGCCCTGCTGAAACTTTGCGAAGGGAATGGTGTAAAACCGCCAGTCGCTGGTCACGACCTGGGTCACCATATAGCTGTTACCGCAAGAGTCGGGCGGTGGCGCCGCGCTGGTGGAGCCACCGACCGCCATGCCGGTCGACGGGTCCAGGTACGTCGTCGTGGGTGCACCCGGCCCAGCGTCGGGCACGCAGTAGTTCTTGCACATCTCGATCGGGCCGGCATCGGCGGGCGTGCCGGCGTCGACGCCGCACACGGTCGACAGGCCATTGTTGGTGTTGGGATCGTCGAGCAAGATCGTGAAGCTGCCGGTGGTGTTGAGGGGGGCGCGCGCCCAGAACGACAGCCCCTCGTACGCCGAGGCGTCGCGCGGGCCGAAGTTGTTGAAGCCGAACAAAGACCCCCAATCGTTGTGCTGGTAGGACTGAATCTCCAACGCCACGCTGCTGTTGCAGCGCGGACCGCCGGGGATCGTTGTCGCTGCCGGCGTCGTGGGCCCGGGCGACGTCACGTCACCCGCCGGGTAAAAGGGCATCTCGCCAACGGTCTCGAAGTTGTCGACGATCAGGAAGTCGTACCCGCTATCGGCCGTGCAATCGATCGGCACGTTCGGTTTCAGCGTCGGATAGGCGGTACAGCCAAGGACGCAGCTCAAGACGCCGCCCGCGCAGACGAGGAGCCCCGCGCCGCGCGACGACTGGCCTTCCGATCTGCGCTCGAGCTTCATAAGGCCTCCTACCACCAGAAGGTGCCGGTGAGCGAGAAGACATCACGATCCGGATTCAGGGCCGGGTTCAGGACAGGAGGATAACCCGCCTTAACGTACACCGAAGTGCCATAGACGGCGTGGGTGTATTGCAGCGCGATCTCGTCCCGGCTGCGCCAGCCGGAGTGCAGCAGCAGGCGCGACGAATACATGGTGAAGGCCTGCGCCGAGTCGCTGTTGTCCAGGCGGACGTGGTCGACGCGCTCGGACACGCCCATCCAGGACAGAAACAGGTAGGTGAGCTCGCCGCCGCCCTTGATCTTGAGCACGCCGTCGTATTTCACGCCGTTGACCACCGAGTCGCTGCTGCTGACCTTGGTCGCGATACCGAACAAGCTGAGCAGGACGTCGGGGCTGTTTCCGGTGTAGCGCGGGCCGAAGGCCATCTTGGCAAAGCTGAGGTCGTACTGAGCGCCGACCGTCGTCAGGTGGCCGGTGGCCGACGGTCCCAGGTAGTGCTCGACGAGTTCGGGGCCACCGCGCGCATTGAGGACCTCGATCGCTCCCGATACGCTGGCAGCGTTGGTGGCATAGGTGCGGGCAATCCCCAAGTACAGATGTCCCGTTGGTCCCGCGGTGATGTGCATGTCGGCACCGAGTACGGTGATCCGACCGTCGGGGATCGAGCCGTTACCGCTTAGATCGTCCTGCGTCCACGCGGTGAGGTAGTGCAGTCCAATCTTTCCCCACGGCTGGTAGGCGGCGCCGAGGTGCACGTGGTTCACGAAGGTCGAGCCCACGTTGACGTTGGCGAAGTCGTTCCAGCCCGCCGACACCAGTCCCAGCGGAGGACGCGCCATCTGGCCGCCGAGCCCCTGCTCGAGCATGAGCATCACGTCGCCGACCATGTGCCCGACGATGATGTTCTCACCGATGGTGTTGGTGCGCGCGATGAGCGGCGTCGCGTAGCGGCCGGCGTCGTAGGTGCCCATGGCGCCGTATCGGCCGGTGAAGGCGCCGACGTTGAGCATGAAGGGAAAGCCGAACTTGCGGGTGAGGTTGAGGGTCAGGAAGGCGTCGTTGACCCCGAACTGGTCGACCGGATTGTAGAAGCCCGCGGCGTCCGACGCGCTGGTGCCGGCCAGGACCGTGGTCGCCGACACCACCGAGTTGCCGTACACGAAACCGAGCTGGAGCCAGGGCGTCGGTACCGCGCCGGTGAATTCGAAGTCGCGCAGGTCCTGCGGGATCAGCGGCGGTGTATGCAGCACCATGGCGCTCTGCCCGGCCATGGGATCTTCACGCTGGTGGAGCCCCATGACGGCGGGCAGCAAGAAGTAGCCATGGAAATCCAGCACGTACTCACGCGACTGCACGGGCTGGACGCCAAAGGGGAGGGAGGGCGTCGCGCTGCGCACCTGAGGCTCGCCCGGCGCCAGGCCCAGGCGCGGCAGCCCCGGGTCGGGGACAGCGTCGGCGGCGGCCGCCAGCCCCGGTATGGCGAGCCAGGCGACGATGACTGCGACATTTGGTTTTATCATTTGCATCATCAAGCGCCTTCGACTCAGAAGGTGACGTAGCCGCCGAGGGCGATCATGTGCCGATCGAGCGGTTCGGCCGTGTTGGGGTCCGCGGCGCGGCTATAGAAGCGCCGCCCGTAGATGAGCTGGATGCGATCGAGGCTGTACCAGTCAGTATGAAATGCGATGCCCGGATTGATGCTGTACACGCTGTACTCGCCGATGTAACTGGGCCGGGATTCGCCGTAGGCCTGCAGAGTCAGGCTGAAGAGCGAGGTCATCCGATACTCGGTCTCAATGCCCGTGTAGTAGCCGGTCGCGTTCTTGTAGTTGGGGTCACCGGTGGACAACGTGCGCGTCACCATGGCTGCGATGGCGACGCGCAGATCCGGCGCGTCGCCGTTGAAGCTGCGCGGGGCCCAGAGGATGCGCGAAACGCTGAAGTTCCACTCGGCTCCCGCCACGGCGACGTTGCCGTTGCCACCGCTGTTCGGCCCCAGGAACTTGTTGATCATCTCGCGCGCGCCCTGGGTCCAGTCGACCGCCCACCAGGTGCCGTCGCCGACCGAGGCGGCGTTCTGGAAGTTGTAGACGCCGCCGGTGAACCCGATCTGACCCCAGGGATCGCCCTGGTAGCGCGCCTCGCCGAGGTAAGTGTTCCAGCGGCCATCCTCGTGCGGAGTGCCGAGGAGGTTCGGGAGGACGACGCGCTCGTCGTTGCCACGCGACGCCGCCCAGTGCAGCCGGAAGATGTACTGGCCCCTCACGGTCGCTGCGACGTGGGCGTGCATCACGTAGTCCGAGATGCCGGTCTCGATGTAGCTGTTGTAGTCGCCGCGCGCGAAGTTCTCGGGCACGCCCGGCACAGCGAGGAACCCCCCGGTGAAAGTCAGGTGCAAATCGCGGGTAGCGTCCCAGTCGGCGTTGGTGGTCTCGCCGTAGCCGCGCAACCCGAGGAGTGGCCCGAAGATGCCCCAGCCCCACTGGCCCGGGCCGGCGTACACCTCGACGAAAGCGCCCACGCGGAGGGTCAAGCGCAGCGCGCCGAGAGGTTCTGGGGTCAGCAGCAGAAAAGCTGTCCCGAACGACGGTCCCATCTGCGGGTTCACGTAGCCGTTGTACTCTGCGCCTTTGAGGCGGAAGTAGTAGCTCCCGACGGCGGTGACATACCGCGTGCCGTACGACGTGTTGAGCGTGAAACCCGCCCCGCCCCAGAAGGGGATCTTGCCGACCGAGAGCAGCGGCGTGTGCAGCGCCGTGCCCGAAGAGCCCGGGGGCGGATTGCTCGCCTTCTGGCCAATCCCGATCGCCTCCCACCCGAAGAACCGCCCGTTCAGGCGAAACGACGTGGGGCGTTCGGTGATGGGCGCGCCGAACGACGGCGCCCGTCCGCCGGCCGCGGGCGGCACCGGGGGCGCCTCCGGCGCCATGCCCAGGCCGGGCGGCGCCGACGACCCGGGCAAGCTATCGGTTGGCAGCGGCGGAATCATGCGCTCGGGGGTCGCCGTCGTGCCGTCCGCCGTCGTGCCGTCTGCTGGGGCGCCGTCGGCAGCGGCGGCCGGCGCTGCCGACGCGACGAGGAGGGCGACGGGCGCGAGGGCCAGCCAGCGGTTTGGAGGACGGACGTTCAAGACGCGCTTGTTGGAGGGAGGATTTTTTGGGCTCCGCCGCGGCAATCGAACCCCGGCACAGCACCGACCGACACGGAAGGCAAAGACGCCAAGCAACCTACAGTAGCGGCCGCCCTTTGAAACAGCTCATTTTGCGTGCGACCCTGTGACGGCTCGAAACCGGGCGCGCCGCGATCGGTACCGTTGAGCTCCGCTGCGCTGCGCCCGATACGGCAGCCGGTTCACTGCCGGGGAATCGGAATGGAGGCCGCGTTGCTGGCGTCGATGCCATGCGGTGGCAGGCTCGCGCCCTGCACGGCCAGCATGAAGCTCACCACCGCCCAATAGTCGGCGTCCTTGAATGATTCCGCCTGGCTCTTGGGCAGATGCTTGATCGTGAAATTGTAGAGATCCATGGCGTTCCGGAACGGATCTCGCCACGCCGCTCCGGCCGGTCGCGACTGTGCTTGGATCTGGATGAGCTGCGGATCGACGACATTCGGATCGCCGGCGCCGCCCGTGGTGCGCGGAAATTCGGGCAGGGCGCCCGGCCCCAGGATCGCGGAGGCGTTGGCAAGTCCTTCACCCCGCTGGCCGTGGCACTTGGCACACTCGTTGTTGAAGATCGTGGCACCCGGCGCGGCCGGCCCCTGCGCCTGCGCGCGCGAGAGATCCGCGACCGTGGCGCCGGTTGGAATGCTTGCGCATCCCAGCCAGATCAACCCGCAGACAACCAGCGCTGGGGGAGCCAACGCGGAGCGCGAAAGCGCGGAGCGAGCAGAGAAGCGAGACGACATGAGACCTCTTTCTTGCCTTTTTTTTTCGCGCACCGGGCGCGGCGAATCCTATCGGTCGGGCGCGGCGTAGTGTAGTAAATTCGCGCCCCCGCGCGATGACAATTCAACTTGGCGTCGTCGACTACTGTTTGCTGATCGTCTACTTCGCGTTCGTCCTCGGCATCGGCGTCGTCGTACGCAAGAGGGTGAGCGGGACGAAGGACTTCTTCGAATCAGGGCGCTCCCTGCCGGCATGGATCTGCGCGCTCGGGTTCATCGGTGCGAACCTCGGCGCACAGGAGGTGATGGGCATGGCCGCCTCCGGAGCCAAGTACGGGATCATGACCAGCCACTTTTACTGGGTGGGCGCGATCCCGGCGATGGTCTTCGTGGCGATCTTCATGATGCCGTTCTATTACGGCTCGCGGGCGCGCTCCGTGCCCGAGTATCTCAAGCTGCGCTTCGACGAGAAAACCCGCGGGCTCAACGCGGTGACCTTCGCCTGCATGACGGTGATGTCCTCGGGGATCTCGATGTACGCGCTGGCGATCCTGCTGCACGCGATCCTCGGCTGGAACCTGCACGTGTGCATCGCCGCCTCGGGCGTGATCGTGCTCGTGTACATCTACCTGGGTGGGTTGCGATCGGCGATCTACAACGAGGTGTTGCAGTTCTTTCTGATCGTCTTCGGGTTCCTGCCGCTGGTGCTGCTGGGCTTGAAGCAGATCGGGGGCTGGTCGGGCCTCACCGCCCGGCTCGCGGTGGTGGCGTCGCGAAACGGCATGGCGGAGGGCGCCTGGTCTCACAGCTGGAAGCTCGTCGGTTCGGCGGACACGAACCCGATGGGCGTCGAGTGGTTCGGGCTGGTGATGGGTCTCGGCTTCGTCCTCTCCTTCGGGTACTGGTGCACGGACTTCCTGGTGATCCAGCGCGCGATGGCGGCGCGGGACATGAGCGCGGCCCGGCGCACGCCGATCATCGCCGCCTTCCCGAAGATGTTGTTTCCGTTCCTGGTGATCTTGCCGGGCATGCTGGCCATCGGGATGCACGTCAGCGGTGACGCGCACTTCGCGCTTCCCAGCAAGGGCGGCAGCCTCGACTACGACATGGTGGTGCCGGCCATGCTCGCCCACTTTTTTCCGACCGGCATGCTGGGGCTCGGGCTGACCGCGCTCATCGCTTCGTTCATGTCCGGGATGGCGGGCAACGTCACCGCCTTCAACACGGTGTGGACCTACGACATCTACCAGAGCTACATCCGTCCGAACGCCAGCGATGCCCACTACCTGGCCGTGGGACGCGCCACGACCGTGGTGGGGATCCTTGCCAGCGTCGCGTGCGCGTACACCGCGGCCAAGTTCAACAACATCATGGACGTGTTGCAGCTGGTGTTTGCGTTCGTGAACGCGCCGCTGTTCGCGACCTTCTTGCTGGGAATGTTCTGGCGGCGCGCCACCGGTCACGGCGCCTTCGCTGGTCTGTTGACGGGAACGGCCGCGGCCGCCGCGCACCACGGATTGTCGCTGCCGAGGGGAGCGGAAACCGGAATCAAAGGCGGCTGGATGGCGGTGGTGCACCAGTATCCGAGCGAGATGGCGCAGAACTTCTGGACCGCCATCTGCGCCTTCACCGCCTGCTTCCTGGCCACGATTGTCGTGTCGCTGGTCACCCGCCAGCGCAAGACCGATTCGGAGCTGACGGGCCTCGTTTACGCGCTGACGCCGCGACCGAAAGAGGACGGCGTGGCGTGGTACAAGCGCCCCGCAAGTCTCGGCGTGCTGACCTTGTTGCTGGCCCTCCTACTGAACATCATCTTCTGGTGAGTCTATGGATCTAGACGTGCGATTGCCGATCGGTCTGATGTTCTCCATCTTCGGCGTGCTGCTCGGCGCCTTCGGGTTGGTCTCGGATCCGCGCATCTACCAGGCGCACTCGCTGGGCATCAACGTGAACCTGATCTGGGGCGTCGTGTTGCTGGTGTTCGGGTTGGTGATGCTGGGGCTGGTGGCGCGGTCGAGGCGGCGCGGAGATTGATCGCAAATTCACCCTGAAAACGCCGCGCTGATCTCCGCCAACCCCACACCCAGCGCGGCACGCGCGATCGGGTCCAGATCTGCGGGCGCGCCCACGAAGTGCATGGTGCGGTGCCGGTGCTCGGCCGCCTCGCCGGGGGCCAGCGCCAGAGCCGGCGACGACGACTCGAGCTCGTAGAACGGCCCGAGCGGCTTTTCGCCGGGCGCGGGGGGACCGTCGTTGTAGCTGTTCAGCACGTCGCCTTGGTAGGGCTCGCGCTGGTGCTCCCACAGCGCGTTCACGTAGGGAAGCTCGCCGGGGGGCAGGGTGTAGGTCACCAGCGTCAGCGCCCGGCGGTGCTCGTCGTAGCTTCCCAGGACCGGCCGCGCGCGGCGCGGCGAGACGCCGATCTTTCCGCGCTGCTGCCCGTCGCCGCGGAAGTAGATCGCACGCGGCGCGACGACGAGCCGGTCCGCGGGCACCCGGCCGAAGTAGCTGTCGTTGACGATGGGTCCGAGCTCGGCGTCCGGTCCCGGGCGGAAAGGCAGCACGATGATCGTCGCTGGTGAAGGCGCGAAGGTGCCGGCGATCCAGATCGACAGCAGGCCAGTCTCGCGCAGCCACGGCGCGTGGCCGCGGTTGGTGATGCGGTTGCGCGTCTCGAAGCCGACGACCTCGACGCGGTGGCTGGGCGCAGCGCCCGCCTCCTGCCAGGTTTGCTCGGCGGCGTAGAGCTGCACCTCGCGTTCCACGTCGAGCTCGAACGCGGTGCCCGACGCATTGACGACGCGCAGGCTCGTGTGCAGCCGCGCGCGGTCCGGACCCTGCTCGACGAGCAGGAACGGCTCGCTGTCGATGGGC
>Ga0265320_10003467_pt1 | contig 10576 bp, 7 predicted proteins | sample 4827metaG_FD_202087 | JGI IMG/M metagenome (GOLD analysis project Ga0265320, IMG submission 202087) | Rhizosphere microbial communities from Carex aquatilis grown in University of Washington, Seatle, WA, United States - 4-8-27 metaG | ecosystem: Host-associated > Plants > Roots > Rhizosphere >...
GGCGCACCGGGTTGATCCATTGCACGACGCCGGCGAGAGCGAAGGGCTGGCCCCCTCCGGGCGACGAGAATCGCAAGGTCATCCGAGTTCCGATGAGCAGCGGCTCGCGCGTCGCGACGAAGATGCCGAGCTCGGAGATGTTCCGAATCGACGCGTACAAAAACGTGTCTTCGGTTTCGCAGTCGACGGACCAGGCCACGGGGATACGGTCGTGGCTACGCCGGTTCTGGTGCAGATCCGGTGGCGCTTGCGAGTCGCTCGGAATGCGGTTCTTCACGTTCACGGGCTTAGCTCCGTGGACTCCTCGTGTCACGCTTCCTTTTTTTCGCGCCCGCGCTCGCGTTCCCCTCCGTTTCCGCGACCTTTCGTGACGCAGCTGTCACGAAGCACGAGGCGCGCGGCACGCAGTGAGTCACAGGCCGGCCGGCCTTCGCATGCAGAGGCGTATGACGCACGGCGGTTGCCGCTGCTATCGCACTTCCAACGACCCCGCTCGCACCCGGTCGTCGTCCTGGCCGCCGCGCGTCACGTGAAAGCGCTGGTCGCCGTGAAAGAGGCCGAAGAACACCTCGTACGTTCCGGCGGTGAAGTTTGGCTCGAGCTCGAACGGATGCGTGTCGACGACGAAGTCACCTTGATGCCACAAATGGAACGGGTATTTGCCGTCGAGCGTGTCGTGGTCGCCGTTGTAGCGACGCTGATAGCCGTCGATGTGAATGAAGGTCTGCCACTCGCCGGTGACGGGACGCGTGACCTCGTAATAGAGACGAAAGACGTAGCTCTTGCCGGCGCGCACGGAGTCGGCAACGGCGCCGTCCGGCGTCGTGATCTCCCACCCGATGGCGTGGAGTTGACCGCCGAAGTCCGCATCGACGTGGCGCGCCGGCGCGGGGCGTGAATCGAGCAGCCATTGCGCAAAGGGGTTCTGATTGGTTTCCCCTTCGCGAAGCTGATTCGACACGAGCATGATCTCGCTCGAGCGCGCGTCGAGGACCGGCAGGTTACGGGAGGGCGTCTTGTGCGCCCGGAAGAGCGAATTGACCTGCGCGATGTCGTTGGCGCGAACGACGAGCCAGCGCCGCGCGCCGTCTTTTTCGACGAGCCAGTTGAAGCCTTCTTGCGGCGACGCGAACGTCGGCACGTCGCGGTGCGCGTAGTAGCGCGCGCCCGCGGTTCCCGCGCCCATCATCGCGAGCTCTTCGCCGGAGCGCGAGAAGCGCCGGAACGACTCGAACACTTCCTTCGGCGACATTTGCGTCGCGAGCGCGTGGTAGTAGCCGAAGCTCATGACGGCGCCGAATGCCGCGATCGAACAGAGGGCGGCCGCGCCGCGGGTGACCCTGAGTTTGCGGAGCGCGACGCGCGCGAGATCGCGCGCGAACACCATCATCGTCGGAATGAGGACGACGACCGGGAGCGCGAACGGGCCGTATTCGGCCGCGAGCCGCACCGGCACGGTCAACGTCGCGAGCGCCGCCCAGTGCGTCCATCGGTCGCTCACGAACGTGGCCACGGCGAACCCGGCGAGCCCGACCTCGAGCGCAATGAGACCGAAGAGCACGTTGCCGTCGAGGACACGACGAAGCGAGCGCGGCCAGTCGAGGTAGCTCTTCTTCGCAAACGCCGGCTCGCCCTCGTCGCGTTCGACGAAGAAGAGGGCAAAGAGCGCGCCGAAGAGCACCGTCCCCGCCTCGATGATCAGCGTCCCGCGCTCCTTGAAACTGTCGGGGAACTTCGCGTCGTCCACGCCGAACGCGACGAGCCCTTTTTCCGGGAAGTTCTTGAAGTCCATGCACAGGAGCACGAGGAACGCGACGACCGCGAGCGACACGGTGCGCGAGCCCGGCGCTCCGCGTTCGAAATCGCGGATCATCAAGGCGACTGCGCCGGCGAGTGCGAAGACGGCGCCGAACGGAAGGACCCCGATCGTCGGCGCGAGCAAGTCGTAGGTGCCGAAGGCCACGACGGCCACGATGAGGAGCAGCAGGCGCGCCGCTGACTCGCGCTCGAAAGCGTCGTTTTCTTCGACGGGGGGCGCGCTCAAGAGCCGTCCGAGGGCGAGCGGCACGAGCGCGCTCCACGGGAAGAGCGCGTGTCCGAGCTCGAGCACGACGGCGTCGTGGGTCGGGCGCGGAAACTTCGTGTCGAGCGTCGCGCCGAGGAGGCGCGAAAATTCGTGGTCGCCGGTCACGACGAGCGCGCGAATACCGAGCCCGAGGGCCGCGAGCCCGAGCAGCAACGTGAGCGCGCCGAGGATCGTGCCGAGACGGTCGCGTTCGACGCCGGTCGCACGCCGGACGAGCCACGCGAGCGCGACCGAGCCCGCCGGGACGGCAACGCCGATGAGCACGCCGCGCGCGCCGAACCCCGCGGCCGCGCCGGCCACGCCGAGGAGCCAAAAGCCGAACCGCGCCCCAGGCTTCGGCCGCGCGTCGAACACGGCGAGCGCGAACCCCGCCGTCGCGACGGCGAGCGCCGACATCGTGACGACTTCGCCGAGCATCGTCCGGGCCTGCAAGAAGAAGAGCGGCGTCGTCGACAGCACGATCGCCGCGAACGCGCCGGTCACCTTGTCGACGAGCCGCGCCAGCAGGAGATACGTCGCGAGGACGCCCGCGAGCCCCCAGAGGGCCATCGGGAGACGTCCCGCCCATTCGGAAAGACCGAACAGCTTCAGGCCGAGGGCGACCGACGTATACGGGAGCTCACCGCGCCCGAGCTCGCCCGCCGTCGGGACGTAGTTCGCGGAACCCTCGAGAACGAGGCTCTTCGCGCCCATCAGCGTGACCGCGATACGCCGCGCGAGGTCGGCGACCTTGAGCTCGGGCGGCTCCCAGATTCCGCTCGCGGTGATCGTGCCGAACAGGGTGGCGAGCGACAGCGCGAACGCTCCGCCGAGCAAAAGCCGCCGACTGCCGCCTTCGTTCGGGTCGGGAACGACTCGCTCGTCGTCGACCGCAGGCGATTCTTCGAGCGTGTTTCCGGCGCCAATCCCCTCGCGGAGTGCGTCAGTCGTTGCAACGTCGTCGGTCATGGATGAAAGAGGGTCCGGCGGCCGCGGACCTTAGCAGACCACCCCCGGCGAGCAAAAAGCGAAACCCCTCACCTCATGCGATTCGGAACCGTTGCGATCGTCGGCCGCTCGAACGTCGGAAAGTCGACGTTCTTGAACGCCGTCCTCGGCGAACCTCTCGCCATCGTGTCGTCCCGACCGCAGACGACGCGCGACGCGCTCCTCGGGGTTTTGAACCTGCCCGACGCACAAATTGCCTTCGTCGATACGCCGGGCCTGCACCGCCCGCACACCGAGCTCGGGCGTCGCATGAACGCCTCGGCGCGGGAAGCCGAGCGAGGTGCGGATCTCGTCGTGTTCATGACCGACGTCACGTCGATCATGAAATCGAGGGACAAGGCCGAGAAGACGCCCCTCTTGGACGAGGACCGCAAGATCTTCGGAGAGAGCCCGACAGGGGTTCCGATCCTCGTGGTGATCAACAAGATCGACCTCGTGAGGGACAAGGCGCGGCTCCTTCCGATGATGGCGGCCCTCGCAGAAATTCGCCCCATCGAGACCACGATTCCAATCAGCGCGCGCAACGCCGACGGGCTCGACGAGGTGCTCCGCGAGATCGTGGAGCGGCTTCCGGAAGGCGCGGGCGGCTACGACGAGTCGACGTTGACCGATCGCCCGATGACGTTCTTCGCACGCGAATACGTCCGTGAGCAAGTGCTGCTGCACGCGGCGAGCGAAGTGCCGCACGCGGTCGCGGTCTCGGTCGAGCAGTTCTCGGAAGGCGAGAAGGTCACCGTGATCAAAGCGACGATCCACGTCGAGAAGACGGGCCAGCGCGCGATCCTCGTCGGCCGCGGCGGCGCGATGATCAAGGAGATCGGCATCGGCGCGCGCAAGCGACTCGAAGAGCTGCTCGGCAAAAAAGTCCACTTGGAGCTCTTCGTTCGCGTCACCGAGCGCTGGAAGAGCGTCCCGAGGCAGCTCTCGGAGCTCGGCTACGAATTGCCTTCGCTGAAGCCGGACGCCGGCGGATCCCGCCAGAAATGACGCCGATCGTCGCGATCGTCGGCCGGCCGAACGTCGGGAAGAGCACGCTCTTCAACCGCCTCGTCGGAAAAGATCTCGCCATCGTGCACGACGAACCCGGCGTCACGCGCGATCGTCACTACGCCGACGCGCATCTGCACGGCCGCGACGTCACCATCGTCGACACCGGCGGCTTCGATCCGTCGAGCACCGGCGCGATCGGCAAAGGGATCGCCCGCCACGTCGAAGCCGCCATCGCCGAAGCCGACGCGATCTTGTGCATCCTCGACGCGACCGTCGCCCCGACGCCCACCGATCGCGAAGCCGTGGCGCTGCTCCGTCGCTCGGACAAGCCGGTCCTCTACGTCGCGAACAAGGCCGACACCGCCGAGCGCGCGCTCGAAGGGAACGACCTGTACTCGCTCGGTCTCGATCAGGTGTTCATGGTGTCCGCCACGCACGGACGGGGCCTCGCGCAACTCGAGGCGCGACTCGTCGAGGTGCTGCCGCGACCGACGGGCGACGAACCCGACCCGGGCGTCGAAGGCTTGCCGCACATCGCGATCGTCGGCAGGCCGAACGCAGGGAAATCGTCGCTGTTCAACCGGCTCTCCGGCGAAGAGCGTTCGCTCGTCGATTCGGAGCCCGGCACGACCGTCGACCCGGTCGACACGCGGATCGAAATCAAGGGACGCGAGTGCATTCTGGTCGACACCGCCGGGATCCGGCGGCGCACGAAGGTCACCGGCGCCGTCGAGTCGGCGAGCGTGATGCGCGCGATCCGCGCCGTCGGGCGCGCCGGCGTCGTGCTGCTCCTCGCCGACTCGACCGAACCGGTCGCCGAACAAGACGCACGCTTGCTCGGGCTCGCGACGGCGCGCGGACGGGCGACCATCGTCGGCTTGAGCAAGAGCGATTTGCTCGAGCGCCACGAAAAATCGAAGATCGAACAAGCGGCGCACGACGTGCTCCACTTCGCGAGCTGGGCGCCGACCGTGGTCGTCAGCGCGAAGAGCGGCGAGGGCTTGAACGAGCTGAAGTCGCTGCTCCTTCGGGCCTGGGACGCCTACAACCGGCGCGTGCCGACCGGGGAGCTGAACCGGTTTTTCGCGAACGTGCTCGAGAAGCAACCGCCGCCGACGCACGGCGGCCGCGCGCCGCGCCTCTACTACATCACGCAGGCCGAGATCGCGCCGCCGGTGTTCATCATCATGTGCAATCACCCCGAAGCGGTGAAGGCGAGCTACCGGCGATTCGTCGCCAATCAGATCCGCGCGGCGTTCGATTTCACGGCGGTGCCGGTCATCGTGCATTTCCGCGCGCGCTCGCGGCGAAAATAACCCGGGCTCCGCCGGTCAGGGCGCCGGACAGAGCACGTCGGCGATGCCGGCGAGCGTCGCGATGTCGTGCACGTCGGTGGGAAGCGACGCGAGCTTCACGATCGGCGAGTTCGCGGAAAGGCCGTCGCGAAGCGCCGTCACTTCGGCCAGGTGTCCGGCGTCGCGCGCGGCGAGGCGGATCTCGTCATCGAGGGCTTTTCCGATGCGCCCCTCGGCGTCGGGACCGAGCGACAGCGCGTGGCGTTCGAGCCCGGTGCGAATCTCGGCCGGGCCGGGCCGCGACGGCGGCGCGGTGCTCACGCGGTTCACGACGAACGCGTCACTCTGCATACCTGCGTCGCGCAAGCGCTCGGCGAAATAGCGCACTTCGCGGATCGCGAGCGGAGCCGGGCTCGTCACCATGACGTAGGCGACGTCCTTGCCGCGAAACGCCGCGGCGACGCGCGCGGCGCGATCTCGAAATCCGCCGAACAGGTCGTTCAAATCGGTGATGAGCTCCGCGATTTGTTCCAAAAATCCCCCGCCGGTCAGCTTGCTGACGCCGCGAAGGACGACCGCGACGCTTTGCGCGACGAGGTTGAGACTGAACTTTCGCGAACCGTCGAAGGCCTGGATGAACCAGCGGATCGCCGGGCCGTCGAGGGCCTCGACGAGCCGGTCGGGAGCTTCGAGAAAATCGAGCGCGTTCCGCGTCGGCGGCGTGTCGAGGATGACGATGTCGTAGCGAGCGTCGTCCTTGACGGACAGAAGCTTCTCCATCGCCATGTAGTCCTGCGTGCCGGCGAGGTTCGTGGAGACGTAGCGGTAAAGGCGATTGTTGAGGATGCGATCGCGCTTCTCCTCGCTCGATGCGAACCGATGGACGAGGTCGTCGAAGGTACGCTTCGTGTCGAGCATCATCACCGTCAGGCTTCCCGTGACTTTCATCCCGGCGCGCGCGAAGACGGCGTCGTCGACTTTTTGCTCTTCGCCGGTCATGCGCTCGAGCCCGAGGCTCTGCGCGAGCCGCTTCGCGGGGTCGATGGTGAGCGTGAGCACGCGCTTGCCCTGTCGAGCGGCCGCGACGCCGAGCGCGGCGGTCACCGTGGTCTTGCCGACTCCGCCGCACCCCACGCAAAGGATGACTCGTCGCGATGCGACAAGGTCGGAGAGCGAATCGGGAGCCGACATTGCGCGCGTCGGCCCGTCTACCGCACCGGACCCTCGTCCCGCAACTCGCCCGCCCGTCGCCCGCGACTTTCGACGTGTCGCGAGAGCGGGGAAGCGCGGAAGACGTCCGGAAACTTGGCCGCCAGCGCCGTGGTCGCCGACAACTGCGCCACGATGCCGCCGTTCGGTGACCGCCCAGAGCCCAGGGTCCCGCCGTGTCTCGACCGCCGAAAGTTGCGCACCGACGATTCGTTGATCGCGCTCGCACGGCTCCTCGACGCGGCGCGCCGGACCGGCGGCCTGGAAGCCTTGGTGCTCGCCGACGATGCGGGACTCGCGATCGCGGGCGCCGGGCTTGCGACCGAGTGCGAGCAGCTCGCGGCGATGGCCCCATTCCTCGTCGAATCCGAGCCCGCAAACGACACGTTGCCGTCCCGACTCGACGTCATGACGCGAAGCACCGCGGTTCGACGCCTGCGCATCGACGGCATCGAGGTCTTCCTGTGCGCCGAGGGTGCGGCAGAGACGACGGAGCGTTCGCTCTCCGACGCGGCCGACGGGTGCGAGCGAATCCTACGCCGTCGCGGCTGAGCCGCAGGCGGCCATTCATCGCTCCCTCGTGACGTTTGCTACCCCGTCCGCCGTGGCCGTGGGATGGTCCGTCCGATGAACGGGTTCGTCGACCTGCATTGCCATTTCGTCCCCGGGATCGACGATGGCGCGACGACCGCCGCGGACGGCATCGCCATGCTCGAGGCGCTCGGTCGAGCGGGTTTCGACGAAGTGGTCGCCACCCCGCACATGCGCCCGGGCCTGTTCGACAACGACGCGACCCGGATCAAAGCCGCGTACGCGACCATGCTCGCAAAGGTCGAAGCCACTGGCGGGCTTCCGTCCATCTCCCTCTCGAGCGAACACTACTTCTGCGATCTGGTGTACGAGCGCATCGTGAACGGTGAGGCGCTCCTCTACCCCGGCGGGCGCGCCGTGCTGCTCGAGTTCTACGAGGTGGATTTCTTGCCGGCGGCGGCCGAACGACTGTTCGATCTCCGGCGTCGGCGGATCCTCCCGGTGATCGCGCACCCCGAGCGCTACCGAAGCCTCTGGAAGTCGCACGAGCGATTGAAGAGCCTGGTCGAGACCGGCACCGTCGCCTTGCTCGACGTCGCGGCGCTCGTCGGAAAGTACGGCAAGGAGCCGCAGAAATGCGCGCGGCGACTCCTCGACGACGGCCTCTATCACGCCGCCTGCAGCGACGCGCATCGCGTCTCCGACGTCGAAGACGTCGAGGACGGCATCCGATTCATCGAGAGCAAATACGGCGAGGACGAAGTGGATTTCTTGTTGCGTAGGGGACCGCGTGAGATCCTGGCGGGCACGGTGAGCTCGTGAGTACGACGGGGGACGAAGCGCCGCCCGCGCCGCGGAGCTGGCTCCGGCGACACGCGGCAAAGGTCGTGCTGTCGCTCGTCGTCGCGGCGTGCTTCGGCTGGTTGCTCCACAAGGGCGCGCTGCCGGTGGCGCCGAACAAGTCGAGCTTCGCGCACGTGCGTTGGTGGACGCTGTTCACCTATCTCGCCTTGTGGACGGGGGTCGCTTACCTGCGCGGTGCACGCTGGAAATTGCTCCTCGACCCCATCGCGAAAGTGCCGCTCCGGCGCATCGTCGCGGTGTCGTTCATCGGGTTCGCCGCGATCGCGCTCTTGCCGGTGCGCACCGGCGAAGCCGTGCGGCCGTTCATGATCCGGAAGAAGGGCGAGCTGTCCGGTTGGGCCGCCACGGGAACGATTGCCGCGGAGCGCATCATCGACGGGCTCGTGCTCTGCGCGATGCTCGTCGTGGGGCTCGCGCTCTCGACGCCGCTGTCTCCCCTGCCCGATCACATCGGCAATCTGCCGATCTCGCCGGCCGTGGTGCCGAAGAGCGCATACATCGCGCTCGGCGTGTTCATGACGGCGTTCCTGGTGATGGGGATCTTCTTCGCGCAGCGGGTCTGGGCGCGGCGCATGACCGAGCGCGTGATCGGCGTCATCTCACCGAAGTTCGCGACGTGGCTCGCGGACCGCGTCGAGCACATCGCGGACGGGCTTCGCTTCCTCGCGAAGGGAGACGTGACCGTGAAGTTCGTCGGCGCGACCGTCGCGTACTGGCTCATCAACGCGGCCGGCAATTGGCTCCTCGCGTGGGGCTCGGGGTTCGACAACTTCACCCTCCCGGAGTCCATCGTCGTCACCGGCGTCGTCGCCCTCGGCATCCTCGTACCGAACGCGCCGGGCTTCTTCGGAGCGTACCAATTTTCGATGTACGCGGCGCTCGCCCTATTTTTCCCGAACGACCTGGTGGTGGGCCCGGGCGGCGCGTACGTGCTGCTTATGTATGGGTCGCAGCTCTTCGTGACGGTGGCCACCGGCGGGGTGGGTCTTTTGATGGAACACACCGGGGTTCGCGAAGCGTTCGAATCCGGGCCGGTCTCCACGAACTTGCCCGAAGGTGCCGCGCCGGAATAACCGACGAGCATGGTTCGGCCCTTCTCGGCCTGGGCGCGGGCGGCGCTGGTCGTGTGCTTGCTCGGCGGCTCGGCGACGGCGAGCGTCGAGACCGAGAGCGGGTACACCAAGGCGCAGGCGTACAACGCCGCGCTCCGCTACCTACGGGTCGACCTGAGCTACGAGGTCACGGAAAAAGACGCGGACGCCGCGTATTTGCTGTTTCGCTTCGTCCCCGAGGGACGAAAAGTCGCGACGAACGGCGCCATCGAAATCGTCGAACAGCACGCCGGCGTCCGGCTCTACGTCCGTTTGCCGGAGATGCCCACGTACCGCGAGCAGGTCATGAGCGACGAGCTCATGCGTAAGCTCCACAGCGAGTACGGCGACCCACCGCGTCACGACGATTCGCCGCCCAAAGACCGGGACAAAGACAAAGACGGCGATCACGACAAGGACCGGGACGGCGACAAGGACGGGGAGCACGACAAGGACCCCGATAAGGACAAGGGCAAGCAAGAAAAGCCCGACGAACACCACGATCCGAGCGACTGAGCCGGGTCGCCCTTCGGCTCTTCGGTTGGCAGGGTGACGGCTCGGCGATACATGTGGTCCCGACGGGACTCATGCGCGAGCGCTCTCTGCCCCAGGAAATCGGTCGCTATCGGGCCCTCCGTCTCATCGGTCAGGGCGCGATGGGCCGCGTCGTCCTCGCGCACGATTCGGTGCTCGACCGCGACGTCGCGCTGAAGCTGCTCCGCGACGACCTGGACGTCCCCGACGACCAGGTGAAGGCGCTCATCGATCGCATGCGCCAGGAAGCGCGCGCCGCTGCGCGCGTGAGCCACCCGAACATCGTCGCGCTCCACGACATGGGCGAAGACCCCGAAACGGGGCTCTACCTCGTCTTCGAATATCTCGACGGGAGCACCCTGAAAGATCGCCTCGAGCGCGGGCCGCTCGGACCCATGGCCGCCGCTCGTCTCGCGGGCGAGCTCGGGAGCGCGCTCACGACGGCCCACGAAGCGGGCGTGCTCCATCGCGACATCAAGCCGGACAACATCATTCTCACCGCGAACGGCGCGAAGGTCGCCGATTTCGGGATCGCCCGCGTGCCCGATTCGACGCTCACCTTGGGCGGCAAGCTGCTCGGCACGCCGGCGTACAGCGCGCCCGAGGCGCTCTCCGGCGGTCGCTTCTCGCCGCGAAGCGATCAGTTTTCGATGGCGGCAACGCTCTACGAAGCCATCTCGGGAAGGCGCGCGTTCCCCGGTGACGACGCGGTCGCCGTGGCGAGCAAGATCGGCACGGACGAACCCCCGCCGCTCGCGGCGACGGCGGGGATCGACGCGCACGCGGACACGGTGCTCTCGCGCGCGCTCGCGAAGGATCCGCGCGCACGATTCGAGACGTGCGAGGAGTTCGGCAATGCGCTTTCGGAGGCGCTCCGCATGGCGCCGCGCTCGTCGATGACGACCTTGCCCGACGAAGCGCACCGGGGCGCCGCTCACGAAGCTACCGGCGTGCGGATCGCGCGCGCCGCGACGGGCGGCATCGCGGTC